>Ga0209130_1000029_pt1 | contig 323399 bp, 291 predicted proteins | sample AraplaMF_Cvi_mLB_FD_184264 | JGI IMG/M metagenome (GOLD analysis project Ga0209130, IMG submission 184264) | Arabidopsis root microbial communities from the University of North Carolina, USA - plate scrape MF_Cvi_mLB (SPAdes) (version 2) | ecosystem: Host-associated > Plants > Roots >... | reverse complement strand
CCTCGGCGCTCGGCTATTTCGACAGCTACCGCCGCGGCCGCGGCACGGCCAACGTCATCCAGGCGCAGCGCGACTTCTTCGGCGCCCACGGCTTCGACCGCATCGACGGCGCCGACAGCCATCACGGTCCGTGGGGCAGTGGCCTCAACGGCTAAGTCTCGACGACAGAGCAGCTTGAGACGGGGCGGCCTTCGCTGCCCCGTTTGCGTTTGGGGCCGATGCCGCCGCTTCGTTCGGACAAGATGCTAAAGCGCGTCGCGATCTTTCAGATTCGCTCCTGCGCTTTAAGTTTTTGATATTTCGCATGTCGTGTCGTTATCGCAAAACCGCTGCGCACTTTTGCGCGACACGCTTTAGCCCGTCATCGATGAGGTCGCTGATATCCCTGTACCGCCCGATGCCCCCGGATTGGAGCAGGATTTGATTGGCAGGACGGCGAACACCGAGGCAATCATCAGCACAATAATGATCAGCACCAGCCTGTCGGTGAAGGTGGCTCGAAAGATCTGCAGCACATAATGCTTGGTCTTCATCGTGCCCACGCGCTTTCATCGCCATCTGCGTATGATGGCTTCCGTGCACCGTGGACGTCATGCGTCCGTTCATGTGAATCTGCTTACTTCGTCGGGAAACTGCTGACGTCGCGTATTGTTCCGGGAAGGGCGCCTGGCGCTGCGATTGTCGCCAGGCGCTTTCGCCGATGGGCGTGACTAACGCCGATAGGCGTTGCGGTCGCCACCCGAGCGGCGGCGCTGTGCCCGCAGCTTGCCCAGCCTTTTCGGCGGATCGACAAAGATCACCAGCAGAAACCCGACGGCCATAAGCACGTATGCCGGGATCCCGGTCGCCGCGCTGCCGAAGAAAGCGCAAAGGGTGGCCAGCGCAAGGTAGATGCCGATGGTGAAGGGGTTGGATACAAAGCCCCACACGCAGTTCGTCATTCGGTCTTTCCATGCAATTTTCGGTGTCATGCCGAACATCACCTGTCTGAAGTGATTGGCAGCAGATGCTGCGATGGCGCCCCAGCCAGCCCAGCAATATGTGAATGGTGAGCGTCGCGACAATGACACTCGGACCTTTGACTGCGCGAATCGGACCAAAGTCCCATCGATTTCAAGCGGCCATCCGGTAGGATCTGTAGCAGCTGCTACGGTAGCACTTCACAAGAACCTAGTTTTTTCAGTACCGATTTAGAGCGGAGTCGCGTTGTGCGTTCGGGCTCTGCTTGTGGACCCTCGGTCCCCGCCGAGGAAGGCGGGCACTGCGAATGCTGGGCGCCGGCGCGCGACGCCCAGCTCGCTTGTTTTCGTGTCAGCTCCGCAGACCGGGAGCTTCCTGGCCGGTGCGGGCGACATATTCGGTGTAGCCGCCGCCATATTGGTGGATGCCGTCCGGCGTCAGTTCGAGCACACGGTTGGACAATGCTGCGAGGAAGTGGCGATCGTGCGAGACGAAGAGCATGGTGCCTTCGTAGTCCGCCAGCGCCTTGATCAGCATTTCCTTGGTGTCGAGGTCGAGGTGGTTGGTCGGCTCGTCGAGAAGCAGCAGGTTCGGCGGATCGAACAGCATGATTGCCATCACCAGGCGGGCCTTCTCGCCACCGGAAAGCACCCGGCACTTCTTCTCGACATCGTCGCCGGAAAAGCCGAAGCAGCCGGCAAGCGCGCGAAGCGGCGCCTGGCCCGCCTGCGGGAAGGTGTCTTCGAGCTGCTGCAGCACCGTGCGGTCGCCGTCGAGCACGTCCATGGCATGCTGGGCGAAGTAACCCAACTTGACACTGGCGCCGAGCGCGACGTTGCCTTCATCCGGCTCGGTCGAGCCGGCAACGAGCTTCAGCAGCGTGGACTTGCCGGCGCCGTTGATGCCCATGATGCACCAGCGCTCGCGGCGGCGCACCATGAAGTCGAACCCTTCATAGATGCTGCGGCTGCCGTATTTCTTGTGCACGCCCTTGATGTTGATGACGTCTTCGCCGGAGCGTGGCGCCGGGCGGAATTCGAAAGCGACGCTCTGGCGGCGCTTCGGCGGCTCGACCCGGTCGATCTTGTCGAGCTTCTTCACCCGGCTCTGCACCTGGGCGGCGTGCGAGGCGCGGGCCTTGAAGCGCTCGATGAACTTGATCTCCTTGGCGAGCATAGCCTGCTGGCGCTCGAACTGCGCCTGCTGCTGCTTCTCGTTCTGGGCGCGCTGCTGCTCGTAGAAGCCGTAGTCGCCGGAATAAGCATTGAGCGAGCCGCCGTCGATCTCGATGATCTTGGTAATGATGCGGTTCATGAACTCGCGGTCGTGCGATGTCATCATCAGCGCGCCGTCATAGTTCTTGAGGAAATCCTCGAGCCAGATCAGGCTTTCGAGATCCAGATGGTTGCTCGGCTCGTCGAGCAGCATCACGTCGGGCCGCATCAGAAGAATACGGGCAAGCGCCACGCGCATCTTCCACCCACCCGAAAGTGCACCGACGTCGCCGTCCATCATCTCCTGGCTGAAGCTCAGGCCCGCCAGCACCTCGCGGGCGCGGCCCTCGAGCGCATAGCCGTCGAGCTCCTCGTAGCGTGCCTGCACCTCGCCGTAGCGCTCGATGATCGCATCCATCTCGTCGAGACGATCCGGATCGACCATGGCGGCTTCGAGCTCGCGCAGTTCGGCGGCGACTTCGCTGACCGGGCCGGCGCCGTTCATCACCTCGGCAACCGCGCTGCCGCCCGCCATCTCGCCGACGTCCTGGTTGAAGTAGCCGATGGTGATGCCCTTATCGACGGCCACCTGGCCTTCGTCGGGCACTTCCTCGCCGGTGATCATGCGGAAGAGCGAGGTCTTGCCGGCGCCGTTCGGACCGACGAGGCCGACCTTTTCGCCGCGGTTGAGGGCGGCGGAGGCTTCGATGAAAAGGATGCGGTGGCTGAGCTGCTTGCTGATGTTTTCGATGCGGATCATGTCTGCTGTAGCCTGAAGGGAGGTGTGGGGCGCCGTCGCGCCCGATTGTTGCCCCGGCCTGTCGCAGGTTTCTGCGTCACAAGCAAGACTTCAGGGTGCTTCCGCGTCGTTTCACGACGCCCATGGCAAACTCTCGCTGGTCGACGACAGCCGAAGTGTCTGTTGTCGCGGCCATGCCGTGCGCAGTGGATGGGTAGTCGTCGGGGCACGCCGTCTCCCAGATCCTCATTCCTGTGCCTGTCACAGGAATCCAGTCAGGCCCAAGTCTTTGGGCCGAAAAGACTCTTCCGCGCCGCGGACGCGGCGCTGCTGGATCCCTGTGACAGGGCACAGGGATGAGGGCGGAGATGTTTTCGGCTCAGGCCCGCAGACCGCGCGTGATCGGCGGCTGGAACTCCGGCTGGCTGAGGCTCTGCAGCGTTTCCGGCGGTTGGCCGTCGATATGGCCGATGACCGCCTTTGCCAGTTCGCGACCGGCAACGCGGATGTCCTCGTACATGGTCATCACCTCCGGGCGAAGCCAGCGCAGGAAGTCGCTCGGGGACTTCGAAACCATGTCGCAGTCTTCGCCGAGCTTCTTCTTGGCCATCTCCAGACCGGCAATCAGCGCGATCGCGCCTGAACCGCTGCCCGAGATGATGCCGTCGGGCGCGTCCTCCGAGCGCATCAGCACCTCGAAGGCATCGCGGATCTCGACCAGAGAATGGTCGATGTTGGTCTGATGGAAGCCGACCGCATCGGCCTGGAAGTCGCGCAGTCCCCGTTCGAAGCCGGCGCGCATGTGCGAATAGAAGGTGAGGTGCGGCGGCGGCTCGAGCAGCACCAGGCGCCGCCGACCGCGGGCGACGAGCTTGCGCACCGCCTCATAGGCGAAACGCTCATTGTCGAAGTCGTGATAGGGATGGACGATGCCCATCTCGGTCCGGCCGTGGGTCACGAAGGGCAGGCCGCGCTCGGTCAGAAGTGCCACGCGCGGATCGTGCGGCTCGGTGCGCGAGATGATCACGCCGTCGGCAGCGCCCGTGTCGAGGATGTAGCGGATCGGGGCCAGCGCATCCTTGACGGCGCTATAAGGTGTGACGACGAGATGATAGGGCGTGCCGGCGAGGATCTCGGTGATGCCGACGACCATCGGGCTGGTGATGCCCATGATCTCTTCTTCCAAGGTGAGCACCAGGCTGATGACATTGGTCTTGCCGGTTCTGAGCCGCACGCCGGCGCGGTTCGGCTGATAGCCGATCTGCTTGGCGACGAGACGCACGCGCTCCTTGGTTTCCGCGCCGATATCGGGCGCATCCTTCAGCGCCCGGGAAACCGTGGTGATGCCGAGCCCGGTCATGAAGGCGATCGTCTTCAGCGTTGGCCGGCCGCCATCCGGCAGTGTTTGCGGCCTGTTTTTCGTCTTGCTGTCCATTGCCGTCACCCGCCCACTCTCTGCACGCGCGCCGCCAGTTTTGCCCGCCCGGCGGCGAAACGCGTCGGTTCAGCCCTGTCCACTGCTGCCTGTCGCGTCACTTTATCGCCTTATATACGAAAAGCAGCGAGCGGCTATCCTGCTTTGGACCGATAAAATTGCTTCAAATCTGTAACGATACAGTTGCGATGTCGAGCGTTTTCGTTGCTGCACTGCGGAATCTGAAGCGGTCTGGTTGAATCGCACCTTGGGGCGGGTGTCTTTTGCGCTTGCGAGACGATGATCTCCACAACGGCGCAAGGCACTCGCTGAAGTTCTATAAATATCAGCTATATAAGCGAGTCTTTTGCAAGACGCGAAGGGGCAGGCGCCGGGCGCAAAGCGCTTTGGACGTCCGCTGTCATCTGCACGCAATAGGTGTTTTCTAAGATTCTGTTTAAATCGATTGTGGTGGGTGTTGCGTCCTGTAATCGATTGCATTAAGTTTTTTACGGTAACGTTACAGTGAGGGAGGAGACTCATGAAAATACGTTCTTTTGCAGCCATGCTCGCGACCGCGGTGGCCCTGCCACTCGGTGCGGCCAGTGCCGCCGATCTTGAAGTAACCCATTGGTGGACGTCCGGCGGCGAAGCAGCCGCGGTCGCGGAACTCGCGAAGGCCTTCGACGCAACGGGCAATCACTGGGTTGACGGCGCAATCGCCGGCTCCGGCGGCACTGCCCGCCCGATCATGATCAGCCGCATCACCGGCGGTGATCCGATGGGCGCCACGCAGTTCAACCACGGCCGCCAGGCAGAAGAGCTGGTTCAGGCCGGCCTAATGCGCGACCTGACCGACGTCGCGACCCGCGAGAAGTGGAAGGACATCATCAAGCCGGCAAGCCTGCTCGATTCCTGCACCATCGACGGCAAGATCTATTGCGCCCCGGTCAACATCCACTCCTGGCAGTGGCTGTGGCTGTCGAACGCCGCCTTCAAGACGGCCGGCGTCGAAGTTCCGAAGAACTGGGACGAGTTTGTTGCCGCCGCACCGGCGCTGGAAAAGGCCGGCATCGTGCCGCTCGCAGTCGGTGGCCAGCCCTGGCAGGCAGCCGGCGCCTTCGACGTGCTGATGGTGGCGATCGCCGGCAAGGACACGTTCCAGAAGGTCTTCGGCGACAAGGATGAGGAAGTCGCGGCCGGTCCGGAAATCGCCAAGGTCTTCAAGGCCGCTGACGACGCCCGCCGCATGTCCAAGGGCACCAATGTCCAGGACTGGAACCAGGCGACGAACATGGTCATCACCGGCAAGGCCGGCGGCCAGATCATGGGTGACTGGGCTCAAGGTGAATTCGCGCTTGCCGGCCAGAAGGCCGGAACGGATTACACCTGCCTTCCGGGTCTCGGCGTCAACGAGATCATTTCGACCGGTGGCGACGCATTCTACTTCCCGCTGCTGAAGGACGAAGAAAAGTCCAAGGCGCAGGAGGCGTTGGCTTCGACGCTGCTCGATCCGAAGACCCAGGTCGCCTTCAATCTCAAGAAGGGCTCGCTGCCGGTGCGTGGCGACGTCGACCTCGCAGCCGCCAACGACTGCATGAAGAAGGGCCTGGACATCCTTGCCAAGGGCAACGTGATCCAGGGCACCGACCAGCTGCTTTCGGCCGACAGCCAGAAGCAGAAGGAGGACCTGTTCTCCGAATTCTTCGCCAACTCGTCGATCACGCCGGAAGACGCGCAGAAGCGTTTCGCCGACATCATCGCGAACGCGGAGTAACCGCAACTGCCTGATTGACCGGTCCCGCCGTAATGGCGTGGGCCGGCCAAGGCCTCCCTTTCGGCACGACGTGCCGACAGCCGCGCGTGCGTTCGCCTTCACGCGGCACTTAGGGAGCGGTTGTCGCCCTGATGCGGCACGACGTCGACGTTGATCGCGCGGCGCTGCCCATCGTCCGAAACCCATTGCAGTTCCGGAGGAACGAAACATGGCAGGCTACACACAAGGTTCGGGCCGACCGAACCAGTGGCTGCGGAACCTGAACGCGAAGATTGCCTCCGTCCCGATGATCCTGACGGCCGTGGTGATTTTCCTCGGCGGCACGATCTGGACGGTCGTCTATTCCTTCACCAATTCCAAGCTCTTGCCGCGGCTATCCTTCGTCGGCCTCGATCAGTACGAGCGCCTCTGGGACGCGCCGCGTTGGCTGGTCTCGGTGCAGAATCTGGCGATCTACGGCGTCTTTTCGCTGATCTTCAGCCTGGTCATCGGCTTCGTGCTGGCGGCGCTGATGGATCAGAAGATCCGCTTCGAAAATACCTTCCGCACGATCATGCTCTATCCCTTCGCCCTGTCCTTCATCGTGACGGGCCTGGTGTGGCAATGGCTGCTTAATCCGGAATTCGGCATCCAGTCTGTGGTGCGTTCGGCCGGCTGGGAGAGTTTTACCTTCGACCCGCTCTATAACGCCGACATCGTCATTTACGGCATCCTGATCGCAGCACTCTGGCAGGGCACCGGGCTCGTCATGTGCCTGATGCTCGCTGGGCTGCGCGGCATCGACGAAGACATCTGGAAGGCGGCGCGCGTCGACGGCATTCCGATGTGGAAGACCTACATCTTCGTCGTCATCCCGATGATGCGCGGCGTCTTCATCACCACGCTGGTGATTATCGCGAGCGGCATCGTCAAGGTCTACGACCTGGTGGTGGCGCAGACGAGCGGCGGCCCCGGCATCGCCTCTGAAGTGCCCGCTAAATACGTCTACGACTACATGTTCCAGGCGCAGAACCTCGGTCAGGGCTTCGCCGCCTCGACCATGATGCTGATCACCGTCGCCATCATCATCGTGCCTTGGGCCTATCTGGAATTCGGGGGAGGGCGCAAGCGTGTCTGATATCGTTGCTTTCAATTCGGTGGCTGACGAAGCCGCACCTCAGGCGCAGACGGACCGCGTCATTGCCGGCCCACGCGGTCGCAAACCCCGCCGGGCGCTGTCGGGCCGTAATATCATGATCTACGGCACGCTGATCGTGGTCGCACTCTACTACCTGCTGCCGCTCTATGTGATGGTCATGACCTCGCTCAAGGGCATGCCGGAAATCCGGCTCGGCAACATCTTCGCCCCGCCGGTCGAAATCACCTTCGAGCCCTGGGCGAAGGCCTGGGCGAGTGCCTGCACCGGTCTCAACTGTGACGGCCTTTCGCGCGGCTTCTGGAACTCGGTGCGCATCACCGTTCCCTCGACGATCGTCTCGATCGCGATCGCCTCGGTCAACGGCTACGCGCTTGCCAACTGGCGCTTCAAGGGGGCGGAGCTGTTCTTCACCATCCTGATCGTCGGCGCCTTCATTCCCTATCAGGTGATGATCTACCCGATCGTCATCGTGCTCCGAGAAATGGGCATCTACGGCACGTTGACCGGCCTCATCATCGTGCACACGATCTTCGGCATGCCGATCCTGACGCTGCTCTTCCGCAACTATTTCGCCGGCCTGCCGGAGGAACTGTTCAAGGCAGCGCGCGTCGATGGTGCCGGCTTCTGGACCATCTACTTCAGGATCATGCTGCCGATGTCGCTGCCGATCTTCGTCGTGGCGATGATCCTGCAGGTTACCGGCATCTGGAACGACTTCCTGTTCGGCGTCGTGTTCACCCGGCCGGAATACTACCCGATGACGGTTCAGCTGAACAACATCGTCAACTCGGTCCAGGGCGTGAAGGAATACAACGTCAACATGGCGGCGACGATCCTGACGGGTGCCGTGCCGCTCTTCGTCTACTTCGTCTCCGGACGGCTTTTTGTCCGCGGCATCGCCGCCGGCGCAGTGAAAGGGTAAGGACATGCAAAACGTCAGCGTATCGGTAAAAGACCTGTCGTTGAGCTTCGGTGCCGTCACTGTGCTCGACACACTCAACCTCGACATCAAGGACGGCGAGTTCCTGGTGCTGCTCGGCTCGTCGGGCTGCGGCAAGTCGACCCTGCTCAACTGCATCGCCGGCCTGCTCGACGTCAGCGACGGGCAGATCTTCATCAAGAACAAGAACGTCACCTGGGAGGAACCGAAGGACCGCGGCATCGGCATGGTGTTCCAGTCCTACGCGCTCTATCCGCAGATGTCGGTGGAGAAGAACCTCTCCTTCGGCCTGCAGGTTGCGAAGGTCCCGAAGGAGGAGATCGACAAACGTGTGCGCCGCGCCTCCGAGATCCTGCAGATCCAGCCGCTCCTGAAGCGCAAGCCCTCGGAACTCTCCGGCGGCCAGCGCCAGCGGGTGGCGATCGGCCGGGCGCTGGTGCGCGATGTCGACGTGTTCCTCTTCGACGAGCCGCTCTCCAACCTCGACGCCAAGCTGCGCTCGGAGCTGCGCGTCGAGATCAAGCGGCTGCACCAGTCGCTGAAGAACACGATGATCTATGTCACCCACGACCAGATCGAGGCACTGACGCTGGCCGACCGTATCGCCGTGATGAAGAGCGGCGTGATCCAGCAGCTTGCCGACCCGATGACGATCTACAACGCGCCGGAAAACCTGTTCGTCGCCGGCTTCATCGGTTCGCCGTCGATGAACTTCTTCCGCGGCGAGCTGCAGCTTCGGGACCAGCGCGCCTACGTCCACGCCAACGGCGTCGACTTCGACGTGTCCGCCTATCCGTCGCGAGCGCCGTTCGTGCATGGCCAGAAGGTCGTCCTCGGGTTGCGGCCGGAACATGTGCGCGTCGACGAGGCGGCAAGCGGGGCCGCGGCCTCGCATCGCGCGGTCGTCGATATCGAGGAGCCGATGGGCGCCGACAACCTGTTGTGGCTGAAGCTTGCCGGGCAGTCGATGTCCGTGCGCATCGCCGGCCAGCGGCGCTATGCGCCTGGCACGGCGGTCACCCTCTCCTTCGACATGGCGGTTGCCTCGATCTTCGATGCGACGAACGAAAACCGGCTCTAGCCGCATATCGCGCAAAAGTGTGAAGTGGTTTTGCGGAAACGATATGCGCGGAAGTAAAGAAATAAGGAGATGCCGGGCAGGGACCTCTGTCCGGCACCTCCCGGCAATGACAGCGCCGGCGTCGCCGGTCGATCCATGGAAATACGACAATGCTCTCTGAGGACTACACCCGAACCGCCATCCGTCTCGACATTTCAGGGGATTGGCAGCTCAGCTCGGTCGACAACAGCCACAGCTTGGCGATGGCGCTGCCGGGCGACGTGCACTCGGCCTTGCAGAAAGCGGGCGTGATCGAAGACCCCTATGTCGGCCGCAACGAGAACGACGTTCAATGGGTGGCACATAAGGACTGGGTGATCGAGCGAACAGTCACGGTCGCCGCCGACGAACTCGCGGGCTACTGGTATCTCGACCTCGAGAGCCTGGATACTGTCGCCTCGGTCTTCGTCAACGACACGCTGGTGCTCGAAGCGGAGAATAGCTTCCGCCGCTATCGGCCCGATGTTTCCCGCGCGCTCGTCGCCGGCGAGAACCGCATCCGCATCGTGCTGCATCCCTCGATTGCCGAAGGCGCGCGCCGGCAGTCGGAACAGCCCTTCTACGTGCCTTACCATCCCGGCAATTCACCGATCGCCAATGGCAACATGCTGCGCAAGCCCCAGTGCCACTTCGGCTGGGACTGGAACCTCGCGATCGCGCCGCTCGGCGTCTACGGCGAGATCGCGCTCTGCCGGCTGGAGATCGCCCGCATCGAGCATGTGACGACCAAGCAAGTCTGGCTCGATGACGGTTCGGTCGATCTGGTGGTGACGGTGACCTTGTTTGCCGACGCGCCCGGCATCGTGCCCATACATTTTTCGCTCGACGAGGACCGCGAACGGCTGGACTGCGCCGTCGGCAAAGGCGAGACGCGCATCACCCATGTCTTCACCGTGACCAGGCCGAAGCGCTGGTGGCCGGCGGGTAGCGGCGAGCAGCACCTGTCGCGCCTGACAGTGGAGCTGCCGCAGGAGCAGGTGAGCCGCCAGATCGGATTCCGCGCGATCGAGCTGCTGACCGACAACGACGAGGCGGGCAGCCGCTTTGCCTTCCGCGTCAACGGCCGCGAGATCTTCTGCAAGGGTGCCAACTGGATCCCGGCCGATGCGCTGATGTCACGGGTGACGCCAGAGGGCGTCGAGGATCTGCTGACCTCGGCAGTCGACGCCAACATGAACATGATCCGGGTCTGGGGCGGCGGCTTCTACGAGCCGGACTGGTTCTACGATCTCTGCGACCGGCTCGGGCTCATGGTCTGGCAGGACTTCATGTTTGCCTGCAACCTCTATCCCTCGACCCCGGATTTCCTGGAGAATGTCGCGGCAGAGGTGGATTATCAGGCAAAGCGCCTGTCGTCGCATCCATCGATCACGGTCTGGTGCGGCGACAACGAGTTGGTCGGCGCGCTCACCTGGTTCGACGAACCGCGCAAGGATCGCGACCGCTATCTCGTTTCCTATGACCGGCTGAACCGCACGATCGAGGTGGCGCTGAAAGCGGCACTTCCCGAAGCGATCTGGTGGCCGTCGAGCCCGGCGTCCGGCTATCTCGATTTCGGCGACGCCTGGCATGCCGATGGTTCCGGCGACATGCACTACTGGTCGGTCTGGCACGAGAACAAGTCCTTCGACAATTACCGCACCGTGCGCCCGCGTTTCTGCTCGGAGTTCGGCTTCCAGTCCTATACGTCGATGCCGGTCATCCGGCAGTTTGCGGCGGAGAAGGACCTCAACATCGCGTCGCCTGTGATCGAGAGCCACCAGAAGAATGTCGGCGGCAATGAGCGCATCGCCGGCACGATGTTCCGATATTTCCGCTTCCCCAAGGATTTCCCGGCTTTCGTTTATCTCAGCCAGGTCCAGCAGGGGCTGGCGATCCGCACGGCCGTCGACTATTGGCGCTCGCTAAAACCCCATTGCATGGGCACGCTCTACTGGCAGCTCAACGACACCTGGCCGGTCGCCTCCTGGTCGAGCCTCGACTATGGTGGTAGCTGGAAGGCGATGCACTATATGGTCCGCCGGTTCTTCCAGCCGGTTTCGGTCGCGGCCATCCCATCGGCGGATGGCAGAGAGATCGCCTTCTCGATGGTCAACGATACGGCGGAGCCGGTGACGGTCGAGCTTCAGACCTTCTTGGTTTCGCTCAATGGCAAGCGCACGCCGCTGACGGCGGCCGCCGGCACCTGCAGCCCGGATCGCGCGGCGACCCTGGTGACGCTTGCGGCTTCCGATATTCCGGCGGATCACCTGTTGTTCTGGTCGTTCGATGCATCGAACGGCATGCGCGGCGAGGGGCACCACGCCAACGGCACCTACAAGGCACTCGACCTGCAACCGTCCGGTTTGACACTCGATGTGGCGCCGGCGGGCGAAGGCGCTTTCGACGTCAGCGTCAAGGCAAGCGGCCTGGCGCTGCATGTGATGATCGAGGCCGATGTCGCCGGCCGATACTCCGACAATGCCTTTGATCTGCTGGCCGGGGAAACCAAGCTTGTCCGCTTCACGCCGAAGGTGCCGCTCGCCGCAGGCGAGCTTCCGCGCTTTGCCGCCTTCGATCTTGAATCCTGCCAGGGAAAAGGTTGACCGCCATGAAACGCAGCCACGTCAACGATATCATCGCCGAGAGCGGTGCCTTCATGAAGAGCTACGGCTTCACACTGCCGCCCTTTGCCTACTGGTCGCCAGAACAACTGAAGGCGCGGGTCGCCTCTGACAGCCCGACGATCTTCGATGCCCGGCTCGGCTGGGACATCACCGACTACGGCAAGGGACGCTTCGATGAATTCGGGCTCGTGCTCTTCACGCTGCGCAATGGCAACGCCGCGAACCTCACGACCGGCCACGGCATGGTCTATGCCGAGAAGCTGATGATCACCGCCAAGGACCAGGTCAATCCGCTGCACCGCCATGCGGTGAAGACCGAGGACATCATCAACCGCGGCGGCGGCTCGCTGGTGCTGCAGATGTACAATTCGAGGCCTGATGGCACCGTCGACGAGGAGAGCGATGTCGTCGTCGCCACCGATGCGCGACTTCGCACACTCAAGGCTGGCGAACTCTTGAAGCTCAAGGCCGGCGAAAGCGTCACGCTTTTGCCCGGCAACTGGCACGCCTTCTGGGCCGAAGGCACGGACGTGCTGATGGGCGAGGTTTCGACCGTCAACGACGATCTCACCGACAACTATTTCCGCGAGCCCGTCGGTCGCTTCTCGGCGATCGAGGAGGACGCGGCACCCACCCACCTGCTGGTGTCGGACTACGACACCTGGCTCAAGTGATCCCAGGACCCCAACCCCCAAGGGCAATTGACCCAAGACCAAACGATCTTTCGAGGAGGATTTCATGAAGGACGTCAGTTTCCAGCTTTATAGCGCCCGCAATTTCCCGCCGTTCGCCAATGTGCTCGAGGCACTCGGACAGGCCGGCTACAGCCAGGTCGAAGGCTATGGCGCACTCTATGCGGCGCTCAGCGACGCGGAGATCGCGAGCTTCAAGGAAGGGCTCGACAGCAATGGCCTCGCCATGCCGACGGCGCACTTTGGCTTGGACATGCTCGAAAGCGATCCGGGCCGCGTGCTGGAGATCGCCAAGGCGCTCGGCATCCAGGCGATCTATTGCCCGTACCTGATGCCCGACCAGCGCCCGACGGATGCGGCCGGCTGGCGTGCCTTCGGAGAGCGGCTGCAGAAGGCCGGCAAGCCCTATCGCGATGCCGGGCTGATCTTCGGCTGGCACAACCACGACTTCGAATTCTTTGCCCTTCCTGACGGCAGCATTCCGCAGGACCTGATCTTCGAAGGCGGACCGGATCTTTCCTGGGAAGCCGACATCGCCTGGATCATCCGCGGCGGTGCCGACCCGATCGCCTGGATCAGGAAATACGGCGACCGCATCACCGCCGTTCATGTGAAGGACATCGCGCCAACCGGCGAGAAGAAGGACGAGGACGGCTGGGCCGATGTCGGCGAGGGCACAGTCGACTGGAAGGGCCTGTTTACGGCGCTCTCTGGCACGAGGGCCCGCTACTTCATCGCGGAGCATGACAATCCGAGCGATTTCAAGCGCTTCGCCAAGCGTTCGCTCGCCTCCATCCAATCCTATTGAGAAGCAGGTTCATCCATGACCAAGGAACTTGGCATCGGCATCATCGGATGCGGCAACATCTCCACCACCTATTTCAAACTCGCCCCGCTCTTTAAGGGCATCAAGGTCGTCGCCTGCGCCGACATCAACCCGGCAGCCGCCGAAGCGCGCGCAGCCGAATATGGCGTCGAGGCGCAGAGCATCGAGGCGCTGCTGGCCAATCCGGCTGTCGACATCGTCGTCAACCTGACGATCCCGGACGCGCATTATCCGGTCTCGAAGGCGATCCTCGAAGCCGGCAAGCACGTCTACTCGGAGAAGCCATTGGTGCTTTCGCTGGAGCAGGGCGAGGAGCTCAGGGCGATCGCGAAGGCCAAGGGCCTTTCCGTCGGCTGCGCGCCGGATACCTTCCTCGGCGGCGCGCACCAGCTTGCACGCAGCACTATCGATGCCGGCAAGATCGGCCGGGTAACCTCCGGCACCTGCCACGTGATGAGCCCGGGCATGGAGATGTGGCATCCGAACCCGGACTTCTTCTTCCTGCCCGGCGGCGGCCCGATCCTCGATCTCGGCCCCTATTACATCGCCAACCTGATCAACCTGATCGGGCCGGTGAAGCGCGTCGCAGCACTGTCCTCCATGGCCAACCCGACCCGCACCATCACCAGCGAGCCACGCAAGGGCGAGGAGATCCCGGTCAAGACCCCGACCAACATCCACGCGCTGCTCGAGTTCCAAAATGGCGCGACGATCACCCTGTCGGCGAGCTGGGATGTCTGGTCGCATCGCCATGCCAATATGGAGCTCTATGGCACCGAAGGCTCGCTCTACGTGCCCGATCCGAACTTCTTCGGCGGCAAGGTGGAGATAAGCGGTCGCGACAGGAACATTGAGCCACTGGAACCCTGGGATCATCCCTTCGGCGTCGAGAACCAGGAGCACCCGCAGGGACCGATGGCGAACTACCGCACCGCTGGCCTTGCCGACATGGCGCAGGCGATCCTTGAAGGCCGCGATGCCCGCTGCTCGCTCGACCGGGCGCTGCACGGCGTCGACGTCATGGTCTCGATCCTGAAATCGGGTGAGGAGGGCCGCTTCATCGAGCTCTCCACCACCTGCACGCAGCCGGCCGCCCTCGGCATCGAGGAGGCGCGGGCGCTGCTGCGCGAGACGGAAGAAGAGGTGTCCGTCGAACGAAGCGCCGCTGCCTCATAGCTGCCCGCTCTTTTGTGACCAGGGGTTCACAACTACGCTCCCTGGTCATGAACACAGAAGGCTGGCTTTTGGGTAGGAGTGGCACCCATTCTCCCTCATCCTCGCCCTTGTGGCGGGGATCCAGCGACCCGACGTCCGTCGGGTCAAAAGACTTTTAAGCCCAAAGACTTGGGCTGGTCCGCAGTTCCATCGGAACTGCTAGCGATTCCTGTGACAAGCACAGGACCGACGGAGGTTTTGGCTGGCGCCAAGCTTCCCTCGCGTGTTTTCGATGATTAGAGATATCTTTGACGTAAGCTTGGGTTTCCGTGATCACGGAAACCCTTCTCGTTTGGAGCGATGGTGGTTTCCAGCCGCCATCCGGACACGGATCGCGGAGGATTTTGCGATGACCTGGCTACCGGCGGAAAACCGCTACGACACCATGAAATATAACCGCGTCGGCCGCTCCGGCCTGAAGTTGCCGGCGATCTCGCTGGGGCTCTGGCACAATTTCGGCGGCGACACGCCGCATGACCGCAAGGTCGACATGTGCCGCACCGCGTTTGACCTCGGCATCACCCATTTCGACCTCGCCAACAATTACGGCCCGCCTCCGGGCTCGGCCGAGACTGCCTTCGGCGAAATCATGCGCACGGATTTCGCAGGTCTGCGCGACGAGCTGATCATCTCGTCCAAGGCCGGCTATGACATGTGGGCAGGTCCTTACGGCGAATGGGGCAGCCGCAAGTATATGATCGCATCCTGCGACCAGAGCCTGAAGCGCATGGGGCTCGACTATGTCGACATCTTCTATTCGCACCGTTTCGATCCGGACACGCCGCTTGAAGAAACCTGTGGCGCGCTCGACCATATCGTGCGTTCGGGCAGGGCGCTTTATGTCGGCATTTCCTCCTACAATTCGCAGCGCACCCGCGAAGCGGCTGCAATTCTCAAGGATCTCGGCACATCGTGCCTCATCCATCAGCCGAGCTATTCGATGCTCAACCGCTGGATCGAGGACGATGGCCTGATCCACACGCTCGAAGATCTCGGCATCGGCTCGATCGTCTTTTCGCCGCTTGCCCAGGGCATGCTGACGACCAAGTATCTGCAGGGCATTCCGAGCGACAGCCGGGCGGCGCAGAACCACTTCCTCAAGAAGGACTTCATCCGCCCGGAGATCATCGACAACATCCGCAAGCTGAACGGCATCGCCGAAAAGCGCGGCCAGACTCTGGCGCAGATGGCGCTTGCCTGGGTGCTGCGCAACGGCCGGATCACCTCGGCGCTGATCGGCGCCAGCCGCTCCGAACAGATCGTCGATTGCGTCAAGGCGCTCGAAAACGACACGTTCACGGCGGAGGAGCTGGCCGAGATCGATCTCTATGCCCGTGAGGCCGATATCAACCTCTGGGCATCGTCGGCCGAACGCTAAGTTCTGCTGAAAACATTGATTTGCCTGCATTTTGGGCAAAATTGCCTGCTTTCCGGCGCATTAGACAAAAGTCGAATAGGTGCCGGAAAGCGCCTTCTGGACATGGTCCGGTGTTTCTGTAAGGTGCTGGAATGCCGGTCGATTGCGACGCCGATTTGCGTCGTTTCGGCAGGTTAACGAGGAGGAGCCACCGTCGTCCGGGAAGGGGCGGGGTGGATTGATGGGTGGTAGCGCTGATCGCGGCCGCCCTTTTGGCGAGAACTAGGGGAGGAACCATGGATCGCCGTTCATTTATCAAAAACGCAAGCCTCGGTGGCTTGGCCGCAGCGGGTGCTGCCGCGCTTGCAACGCCGGCCATTGCGCAGGCAAACCCCAAGATCAACTGGCGCCTGGCATCGTCGTTCCCAAAGTCGCTCGACACGATCTATGGCGGCGGTGAAGTGCTGGCGAAGCATGTGTCGGAAGCGACCGACGGCAACTTCCAGATTCAGGTCTTCGCCGCCGGCGAAATCGTCCCCGGCCTGCAGGCTGCTGACGCGGCGGCGGCCGGTACGGTCGAGGCTTGCCACACGGTTTCCTACTATTACTGGGGCAAGGACCCGACCTGGGCGCTTGGTGCCGCCGTTCCCTTCGCGCTCAATGCGCGCGGCATGAACGCCTGGCACTACCACGGCGGCGGCATCGATCTCTTCAACGAGTTCCTGGGAACCCAGGGCCTCGTCGGTTTCCCCAACGGTAATACCGGCGTGCAGATGGGCGGCTGGTTCCGCAAGGAGATCAAGACGGTCGCCGATATGCAGGGCCTGAAGATGCGCATCGGGGGCTTCGCCGGCAAGGTCGTCGAGAAGCTCGGCGTCGTGCCGCAGCAGATCGCCGGCGGCGACATCTATCCGGCGCTCGAAAAGGGCACCATCGACGCCGCCGAATGGGTCGGCCCCTATGACGACGAGAAGCTCGGCTTCTACAAGGTCGCGCCCTACTACTACTATCCCGGCTGGTGGGAAGGTGGCCCGACGGTCCACGCCATGTTCAACAAGGCGGCCTTCGACGGCTTGCCGAAGAACTACCAGTCGCTGCTGCGCACCGCCTGCCAGGCGACCGACGCGAACATGCTGCAGAAGTACGACTACCTGAACCCGTCGGCGATCAAGCGCCTGGTGGCTTCCGGTGCCAAGCTCAGCCCGTTCAGCGCCGAAATCCTGTCGGCCTGCTTCGACAAGGCGAACGAAGTCTATGCCGAAATGGAAGACTCGAACCCGACCTTCAAGAAGATCTGGGACTCGATCAAGGCCTTCCGCGGCGAGTACTACCTCAACGCCCAGATCGCCGAATACAACTACGACACCTTCATGATGATCCAGCAGCGCGGCGGCAAGCTCTAAGCTTTCGCCTGTTGCTGATGACAAAGGGCCGCTCGCAACGTCTGTTGCGGGCGGCTTTTCGTTTCGGCCGGAGGCCGCCGGCGTCTCGACGACCCTGCATTTCTGATCCCTACGCATGCGCAGGAGGCGCGGCACGGCAGCGGTTTCGTGGTATGGTTGCGGCCTTGATGAAAGGGAGAAGGTGCAATGCCAAGCGAAGGCCAATCGGTCGTGCTCGGTCCCCATCAGGGCCGCCGGTACGACATGGGTGCCATACAGGCTGTCTTCAAAGCCGATCGCCCGGAAACCCTAGGCCGCTTTTCGATCTCGGAATGGTGGCTCGATGCTCGGCATGAAGGACCCGGCGCTCACAAGCACGACGACAATGACGAGATTTTCTACGTCATCGAGGGCACCGCCAGCATCCTGGTCGGCGACACCTGGCACCAGATGGCCAAGGGCTCGCTCTGCGTCATCCCGCGCGGAACGATGCATGATTTCCGCAATGAGAGCGCATCGCGCATGGGTCTGCTCAACGTCTATGTCGGCGGACCGTTCGAGGAGATGATGCCCATGATCGTCGACTGGTATCGCGACAATCCGGCCAAGAGGATCGATTGAGCAAGTGCGTTTGGTGTGGCTGCCCTGAGATTGCTGACAGACCTCGACGATGGCCTGCGGCGATATGCGTGCCCCGTTCTCCCTCATCCTCGCCCTTGTGGCGGGGATCCAGCGATCCGACGTCCGTCGGATCGAAAGACTCTTTTCAGCCCAAGGACTTGGGCTGGCTAGATTCCTGTGACAGGCACAGGAATGGGGGAGAGTGTGGTTTGCGCTCGACCTCCTACAGGCATCGAGTATCGTTGTCGGCAAACGAAAAGGGCGGCCCTTGCGGGGCCGCCCTTATGTTTTGTGTGCCAGCCGTCTTACTTGAACGAAGGCGGCTGGCTGAGGTCGTTTGACGGTGCCGTCTGCGGCTGGGCACCCGTGCCGCCGAACGAAGGCGGCTGGCTGAGGTCGTTCGAGGGCGCGGTCTGCGGCTGGGCGCCGGAGCCGCCGCCCTGATCCGCAGGCTTCTGGTCGAGCGGGCTGCCGCCTGGAAGCTGCAGGCCGCCCGGAATGCCGAGGCCACCGCCATTGTCCGGAAGCGTCAGGCCACCACCCGGCGCAAAGCCCGGCACCTCGATCTTGATTGTGTTCGGATCGACGCCCGTGCCCGTTCCCTTGTAGTGCATGACCATCTGCGGGAACATGATCGTCAGCGCCACCATCAGGATCTGGATGCCGACGAAAGGCACCGCACCCCAGTAGATCTGCCCGGTCGTGACGGGCTGGATCGTCTTGCCGGTGATTTTGTCGAGATAGGGCACCTTTGCCGCGACCGAACGCAGATAGAAGAGCGCGAAGCCGAAGGGTGGGTGCATGAAGCTCGTCTGCATGTTGATGCCGAGCAGAACGCCGAACCAGATGAGGTCGATGCCGAGCTTGTCGGCGGCGGGCGCCAGGAGCGGCACGATGATGAAGGCGAGCTCGAAGAAATCCAGGAAGAAGGCCAGGAAGAAGACGAGCAGGTTGACGGTAATGAGGAAGCCGGTTTCGCCGCCCGGCATCGCCGTCAGCAGGTGTTCGACCCAGATGTGGCCGTTGACGCCATAGAAGGTGAGCGAGAAGACGCGCGCACCGATCAGGATGAACAGCACGAAGGCCGAAAGCCGGGTCGTTGCCGTGAGCGCCCCGCGCACCACGTCCATGTTGAGACGGCCCTTGGCGGCTGCCATGATCAGCGCACCGACGGCGCCCATCGCACCGCCTTCGGTCGGCGTCGCGATGCCGAGGAAGATGGTGCCGAGGACGAGGAAGATCAGCGCCAAGGGCGGGATCAGCACGATGATGACCTGCTGGGCAAGCCTCGACATCGCATTGATCTTCAGGCCGCGGTCGATAAGCGCGACGACGTAGATGACGATGACGCCGACGGTGCCGCCGAGGATGTCGGCATTCTCGCCCTGGGTCGGGTAGAGATAGACGTGGGCGGCATACGCGATGCCTGCCGCCACCGCCAGCGCAACGGCGAGCGACGTGACGCCGGAACCGAGCGTGCGGGCTTCCAGCGGCAGGGCCGGCATCGAATCGCGCCGGATGAAGGTCATCAGCAGGATGTAGACCATGTAAAGGCCGGTCAGCACGAGGCCCGGGATCAGGGCGCCGGCGTACATGTCGCCGACCGAGCGGCCGAGCTGGTCGGCAAGAACGATGAGCACGAGCGACGGCGGGATGATCTGGGCAAGCGTGCCCGAAGCCGCGATGACGCCCGAGGCGACCTTCCGGTCATAGCCGTAGCGCAGCATGATCGGCAGCGAGATCAGGCCCATGGCGATGACCGAGGCGGCAACGACACCGGTGGTGGCGGCAAGCAGCGCGCCGACGAAGATGACCGCATAGGCAAGACCGCCGCGGATCGGGCCGAAGAGCTGGCCGACGGTGTCGAGCAGGTCTTCGGCCATGCCCGATTTCTCGAGCACGATCCCCATGAAGGTAAAGAACGGGATGGCGAGCAATGTGTCGTTTGACATCACCCCCCAGAACCGGTCCGGCAGTGCATTGAGCAGCGGCCAGGAAAGATTGATCGAGTCCGACAGCGGCGCGAGCTCGACGCCGATGATGAAGAACAGCAGGCCGTTGGCGGCGAGCGAGAAGGCGACCGGGTATCCCAAGAGCAGGAACACGATCAGCGACGCGAACATGATCGGCGCCAGGTTTTCAGCAATGAATTCGATCATGGACGGGTCTCCGGAGACACGACATCGTCAAGCGGCGCATGGGTCGGCACATAGGGTGTCGGGTCTTCCATGTTTCCGGTCATGATCGCGATCTTCTTGATGATTTCCGACACACCCTGGAAGGCGAGCAGCAGGAAGCCGACCAGCAGGATGGCCTTGGCCGGCCAGATGATCAGGCCGCCGGCCGAGGAGGAGACCTCGCCTGAGACGTAGGACATCTTCACGTAGGGGAAGAGGTAGTAGAGCACCAGGAGAACGAAGGGCATCAGGAACAGCAGGTGTCCGAGCAGATCGATCCAGTGCTGCACGCGACGCGAGAACTGGCCGTAGACCACGTCGATACGGATGTGTTCGTTCTGGCTGAGCGTGTAGGCGGCGGCAAACATGAAGGCGGCGCCGAACAGGTACCATTGCGCCTCGAGCCAGGCGTTCGACGACATGTTGAAGATTTTTCGGATCACGGCATTGCCGGCGCTGACGAGCACTGCCGCCAGGATCAGCCATGAAACGCTCTTTCCGATGAATTCCGTGATCGTGTCTATTAATCGGCTGAAGCCGAGCAAAGCTCTCATCGATTTCCTCCCCGCGATGGCTCTTATGGTTCTTGTGCCAAGCACAGCCAGAGTGCCGATTTCAAGCGCGCGTTCAAGTCCGAGGTACGATTTTCCCGTGTAGTTCGGCCGCCTCCGACTAAAGTAGAATAAGCTGTCCCGGCGCTCTGCCCATTGTTTGTGCAAACCCGTACCGCTTCGTCGGTCTGAGCGTGAGCGGACGGTTCCCGCCGGCGCGTCAGCGGTGCGAATCGGTGTGGAAAGACGGCCATAGAGAGGTGCTTGAACGTCTTACTGCAACGTTGCAGTCTTGAAATCGTATGATTTTTGAGATCGGATGTGCGCACCAACGGAGGACGCCGAAACCCATGACTGCCATGATCCGCAACCCGATCCTGAAGGGGTTCAACCCGGACCCTTCGATCTGCCGCGTCGGCGACGATTACTACATCGCGACCTCCACCTTCGAATGGTATCCGGGCGTGCAGATCCATCACTCGCGTGACCTGGTGAACTGGCGGCTCGTGCGTCGGCCGCTGGAGCGGGCAAGCCAGCTCGACATGCGCGGCAACCCTGATAGCTGCGGCGTCTGGGCGCCGTGCCTGTCCTACAACGACGGGCTGTTCTGGCTGGTTTACACAGACGTCAAGCGCTTCGACGGCAACTTCAAGGACGCGCACAACTACATCGTCACGGCGGAAGCGATCGAGGCGACCTGGTCGGATCCGGTCTACGTCAATTCCTCCGGATTCGATCCGTCGCTCTTCCACGACGATGACGGCCGCAAGTGGTTCCTCAACATGCAGTGGAATCACCGCACCGAGAGTTTCGGCGGTTCGCCCAAGCATCCGGCTTTCGACGGCATTTTGCTGCAGGAGTGGGACGAGCGCACACGCAAGCTTGTCGGTCCGGTGAAGAACATCTTTGCGGGCTCGGCGCTCGGCCTGGTCGAGGGGCCGCATCTCTTCAAACGCAATGGCTGGTACTACCTGACGACGGCGGAAGGCGGCACCGGATATGATCATGCCGTGACCATGGCGCGGTCGCGCACGATCGATGGTCCCTACGAGATGCATCCGGATACCTACCTGATGACATCAAAGGATCACCCGGAGGCGCCGCTGCAGCGCGCGGGACACGGGCAATATGTCGAAACACCTGATGGTCAGGCCTATCACACGCATCTCTGCGGCCGGCCGCTGCCGCCGCAGCGTCGCTGCACGCTCGGCCGCGAGACGGCGCTGCAGAAATGCGTCTGGCGCGATGACGGCTGGCTCTATCTCGAAAGCGGTGGCCCGGTGCCGGAGGTGCTCGTGCCCGCTCCAGTTCAGGTCGAGCGGATACCGGCAGCGACCGTCGTAGAGACGGATTTCAACGACAGCGCGCTGCCGATCGAGTTCCAGTGGCTGCGCACGCCTGCGCCGGAGCGGATCTTTTCGCTCGAATGGCGGCCCGGGCATCTCCGGCTCTTCGGGCGCGAGAGCATCGGCAGTTGGTTCGAGCAGGCGCTGGTCGCCCGCCGACAGGAACATCACGCCTTCCGCGCCGAGACGACGGCCGATTTCAAGGCCGAAACCTATCAGCAGGTCGCGGGCCTGACGCACTACTATAATCGTCACAAGTTCCATGCGCTCGGCATCACCTGGCATGAAACGCTCGGGCGGGCGCTGACCATCCTCTCATGCCCCGGCGATTTCCCGCATGGGCGGCTGGAGTTCCCTGTTGGCAGCGGCATCGCCATCCCCGACGGACCGATCGACCTTGCCATGGAGATCCGCGACAACGATCTGCAGTTCTTCTGGCGGGAGACACGAACAGGGGATTGGCGCGCGATCGGCCCGGTTCTCGATGCGGGCGTCGTTTCGGACGAGGGCGGTCGCGGCGAGCATGGATCCTTCACCGGTGCTTTTGCCGGGATGTTCGCCTTCGACACGTCGGGGGTGGGCAAGGCCGCCGATTTCGACCATTTCCGCTACGTCAGCCTTGCGGAAGGTTGAGTAATGGATATTAGGAATGCAGCATAAGCGTCAGATATCATTACGTATTTGTAATGTAGCGCTTTCATATTCGGTTCAGGAAGAGGGGGCTAATTTTCGGGTGAAGACAACGTAAGGACACCCGAATGAAACGTCTCCTGATCGCGCTCGTCGCCAGCTCCGTTCTGATCGCGCCGGTCGCGGCACTTGCCCAGCCGGCAGGATCCTTCGAGGTGGCGCAGAACTATGACCGCTCCCGCCGCCCAATCGACCGGAATGGCGATCGCCAGATGGATCGTCACGTCGACCGCCACGTCGACAAGCACGTCACGATCGAGAAACGGGTGATCGTCAAGAAGAAGGAACGCTGGGCGCGCGGCCATCGCCTGTCGCCGGCCGACCGCCGCCACATGGCCCAGGTGCGCGACTATCGCTATTACAAGCTGCGTCCGCCGCCGCGCGGCCAGCAGTGGGTGCGGGTCGACAACGACTTCCTTCTGATCAGCCTTGCAACCGGCGTCATCGTCGGCCTGGCGACGGCACGGTGAGGACAATCTTCTGGCCAGGGGCGGCGGTTGCGCCGCCGCTGGCCAGCAATGGCATTTCTATCATTCTGAGGATGCCCCCGGACGCCCGGCGCCGACCAAGACCTCCCTCATCTCTGTGCTTGTCACAGAGATCCAGCCGCCGTGCGTCGGCACGGCGAAAGGAATGCTGGACGCCTGGAGTTTTCTCGCGCCGCCGACGCGGCGCGGCTGGATTCCTGTGACAAGCACAGGAATGAGGGAGGTTTTTGCGGCTGTTGCACTTCACAAGCGCCTCTTCGAGTCTTGTTTGCCCCTTCACTTGGCGCGCACCGCTACCGTTCCGAGGGTCGGCGAGTATTCCCGCTCTCCGAACAACATGCCTTCGATCTCGCCCATTGGCTCCAATGCCTCTTCCTCCCCAGCCGTTTCCCCTAAGAACGGATCGAACATCGGCACCGGCCGCCCGGCGGTGTTGAGCGCCATGCACATGAAGCGCGGCCGACGCGGAATTGGCGCGGCCTCTGCCATCAGGCGGCCCGCGGCGACCAGTTGGCGAAGGGATCGGCGAGATCGCGCCAGCGCTCTGGTTGGAAGGCTTCGTCGGCGATGAGGCAGGCGTCGAGTTCGGCGCGAATCTCTGTCTCGCTCATCGGATCTGCGCCGATGAAGACGATCTCCTGGCGTCGGTCGCCCCAGACCGGATCGATATAGGGACCGACAGCCTTCAGGAAGCCAGGGTCGCGCGGCCATTGCTCCTTCGGCACCGCGGACCACCAGAGGCCCATCTTGCCGGTTCTGACGAGCGGACCCGCCTGGCTGATCTCGCCGACATAGTGCGGCCGGGTCGCGAGCCAGAAGAAACCCTTGGCCCTGAGCACGCCCGGCCAGGAGCGATTGAGAAAAGCCTGGAAGCGCATGGGATCGAGAGGCCGGCGGGCGCGATAGACGAAGGAGTGGATGCCGTATTCCTCTGTCTCCGGAACATGATCCTTGAAACCGTGCAGTTCCTTGTACCAGAGGGGATGCTGCTCGGCCTGGACGATATCGAAGCGGCCGGTTCCGAGCACATCGCGCAGCTTGACCTTGCCGAAATCGGTCTCGATCAGCTGCGCATCGGGATTAAGGCTGACGATGATCTTGCGGGCGGCGTCCAGCTGCTCGGGCGTGGCGGTGCCGATCTTGTTCAAAACGACGACATCGGCGAATTCGATCTGCTCGACAAGCAAGTCGACGAGCGTGCGCGTATCGCCTTCACCCGCCGTCTCACCGCGATCGGCAAGGAAATCGAGCGAGGAATAGTCCGCGATCAGGTTCACGGCATCGACGACGGTGACCATCGTATCGAGGCGTGCGACATCGGCGAGGCTCTCGCCGTCCTCGTCGCGAAAGTCGAAGGTGGTGGCGACGGGCAGGGGCTCGGAAATGCCGCTCGATTCGATCAACAGATAATCGAAGCGGTTCTGTTCGGCGAGGTTGCGGACCTCCTTCAGCAGATCGTCGCGCAGGGTGCAACAGATGCAGCCATTGGTCATTTCCACCAGCTGCTCTTCCGTGCGCGAGAGGCCGGCGCCGCCATCGCGCACCAGCGCTGCGTCGATGTTGACTTCGCTCATGTCGTTGACGATGACGGCGACGCGCAGCCCGTCGCGGTTGGAAAGCACATGGTTGAGCATCGTCGTCTTGCCGGCGCCAAGGAAGCCGGAGAGAACGGTGACAGGGAGCTTCTCCATCGATTGTTCCTGTATGTTATATCGTTACGATTGTTGCGGGTAAAAAAGGCGAGCACGATCGCCCGCCTCAGCCTGCTGACAAAGCCGCCTCTGATCGGGAGGGCCCGCCGATGAAGGTAGAGCCAACGCCTCCGTCATTCCTGTGCTTGTCACAGGAATCCAGCTGGCCCAAGTCCTTGGCTCGAAAGAGTTTTTTGACCCGACGGACGTCGGGTCGCTGGATCCCCGCCACAAGGGCGAGGATGACGGAGTGTGGGGTAACCGCTCGCAGGCATGCCATCTCACGCTTTGCCAGCGGAGCGAGGCGGGCGCTCCCCACATTCGAGAGAAGCGAACGCCCGCCCTTGCCGTCTTGGGAGGACGGATCAGCTTGCCGACGAAAGGCAGGTTTTCAGCGAAGTGCCGATGTTTTCCATCAGCTGGAAGTAGAGATCCGGGCCGGCGTCGAGCGTGCCGGCTTCCGGGTCGAGCGTTCCGGATTTCGCAGGCGTTCCTTCGATCACCACATTGATCAGCTTCGGCTCGAACTGCGGTTCGGCAAAGACACAGGTCGCACCCAGCTCCTTGATCTTGGCATGGATCTGGGAAAGTCGCTCGGCGCCCGGCAGCACTTCCGGGCTGACGGTGATCGAGCCGGCGACGCGGACCTTGTAGCGGTGCTCGAAATACTGATAGGCATCGTGGAAGACGACGAAGGGCTTGTCCTTCACCGGTGCTACGGTTTCGGCAAGCTTTGCATCAAGGTCGTCCAGCCGCTTGTTGAGCGCCTCAAGATTGGCCTTGTAGGCGCCGGCATTGTCCGGATCGGCTTCGGCGAGCGTCTTCTCGATCTCGGCAGCCATCGCCTTGGCATTCACAGGGTCGAGCCACATGTGCATGTCGGTATCGCCGTGGCCGTGCTCATGATCATGGCCGTGATCGTGCCCGGCGGCCGCTTCCGGCGCTGCGGCGTCATCATGCTCCGCTTCGCCTTCCGCATGCTTGTGGCCTTCTTCGCCATGCCCCTCGTCGCCGTGGCCTTCATCGCCATGGTCATGCGCTTCAAACGCGCCGCCCTCGCGGAATTTCAGCTTCTCGAGGCCCGGCGCTTCGCTAAGTTCCACCACCTTGGCGCTGCCCGAGAGCGCATCGAGCGGCTTGTCGAGGAAGGCTTCAAGGCCGGGGCCGACCCAGAAGACCACCTTTGCCGCCTGCAGGGCAGAGGCGTTGGAAGGTTTCATGTTGTAGATATGCGGGGAGGCGGCGCCCTCGACGATCAGCGACGGTTCGCCGACGCCCTGCATGATCGAGGCGACGAGGGAGTGGATCGGCTTGATCGAAACCACCACATTGGGACCGGCAGCGACAGCCGGTGCGGCGAGAAGCATGGTGGAGGCAAAAAGCAGGGCGGAAGTCGATTTCATCGGGTTCTCCGGGCTTGAATGGCGCGCCTGGCCCTATCGACCGGACACGCTGTCGGGCATGCAAGGCATCGATGCAACAGGCCATTGAAGGGCTAGAAGCAGTCATGTAATGTTATTACATCAATTGCGTTATGCTATAACGTGTGCGATAGCCAGTGGCAACTATCCAACCCGGAATTTTTTCATGCTGAATTTCCGCTCCCCAGACACGCTGCCGTTGGTCAATATCAGCAATGCCGGTGTGCGCCGCAACGGCCGCTGGCTGGTGCGCGGCGTCGAATTCTCGATCAGCCCGGGCGAGATCGTCACGCTGATCGGGCCGAACGGCTCGGGCAAATCGACGACGGCAAAGACCGCGATCGGTGTGTTGAAGCCGGATGAGGGGTATGTCGAGCGCAAGCCGGGTCTGAAGGTCGGATATGTGCCGCAGAAGCTCGCCGTCGACTGGACGCTGCCTTTGACGGTGGAGCGGCTGATGACGCTGACCGGCCCCTTGAAGGGCAGGGAGATCGAGGAGGCACTGTCGGCGACCGGCGTGCTGCATCTTGCCAAGTCCGAAGTACAGCACCTTTCAGGCGGCGAGTTCCAGCGGGCGCTGCTTGCCCGCGCCATCGCCCGCAAGCCTGACCTGCTGGTGCTCGACGAACCGGTACAAGGGGTCGATTTCAGCGGCGAGATTGCGCTTTACGAACTGATCAAACAGATCCGCAACCGCACCGGCTGCGGCATCCTTTTGATCTCGCACGACCTGCACATCGTCATGGCGGAGACCGACACTGTCGTCTGCCTGAATGGCCACGTCTGCTGCCGCGGTACGCCGCAGGCGGTCAGCCAGAGCCCGGAATACCAGAAGCTCTTCGGTAGGCGCGCGGCCAATACGCTTGCGGTCTACAGCCACCACCATGACCATACCCATCTGCCCGATGGCCGGGTGCTCCATGCCGACGGCTCGATTACGGAACATTGCTTCCCCGGCGACGGCCACCACCATGACGACGAGGAAAACGTGCACGACCACGGCGAGGATTGCGGCTGCGGCCACCACACGCGGCTGCATGGCTATGACGCGAAGGAGAAGCGCGATGCTTGACGATTTCTTCGTGCGCGCGCTGATCGCCGGCATCGGCATCGCCGTCATGGCGGGGCCGCTCGGCTGCTTCGTCATCTGGCGACGCATGGCCTATTTCGGTGACACCATGGCGCATTCGGCGCTGCTCGGCGTGGCGCTATCGCTGCTTCTCGAGCTCAACCTGATGCTCAGCGTCTTCATCGTTGCCGCCGTCGTCTCGGTGCTGCTCCTCTTCCTGCAGCGGCGAGGGGCGCTTTCGACCGATGCACTGCTCGGCATCCTTTCGCATTCGGCGCTCTCCTTCGGCCTCGTCATCGTCGCCTTCATGACCTGGGTGCGCATCGATCTCGTCGGCTTCCTCTTCGGCGACATTCTCGCCGTCTCGGAATCCGACATCGACATCATCTGGGGCGGCGGCATCCTCGTCATCTTCGCCATCGTCTATCTCTGGCGGCCGCTCTTGGCCTCCACCGTCAATCCGGAACTGGCAGAGGCGGAGGGGTTGCAGCCCGAGCGCACGCGGCTCTTCTTCATGCTTTTGATGGCGCTGGTGATCGCGATCGCCATGAAGATCGTCGGCATCCTGCTCATCACCTCGCTGCTCATCATCCCGGCGGCGACTGCACGGCGCTTTTCGACCTCGCCGGAAGTGATGGCGGTTCTTGCCTCGGTCATTGGTGCGCTTGCGGTTACCGGCGGACTTTTCGGCTCGCTGCACTGGGATACGCCATCGGGACCGTCTATCGTCGTTGCTGCGGTTGGGCTTTTCGTTCTGAGTCTGCTACCGATCGGCCGCCGCCCGATCGAGGCAGCGCACCATTCCACGCCCGGAGGACACCACTGATGGCGACGCCGCAACTGACCAAGAACCAGACGCTGGTGATGGATGCGCTCAGCCATTCCGAAGGGCCGATGAGCGCCTACACCATTCTCGACAAGCTGCGCGATCATGGTTTTCGTGCGCCGCTGCAGGTTTATCGGGCACTCGACAAGCTGCTCGAATACGGCCTCGTGCACCGGCTGGAGAGCCTGAACGCCTTCGTCGCCTGTAGCTGCCCGCATGATCACGAGCACGACCACGGCGTCACCGCCTTCACCATCTGCGAAGGCTGCGGCCAGGTGACGGAGTTTCATGACGAGGCGATCGAGCAGCGGCTTTCGATGCTGACGCGGGCGCAGAACTTCAAGACCGAGAAGACCACGATCGAGATCCGCGGCCATTGCCAGAGCTGCGTCTGAGTCCGATTCCGCCGATCAGGGCGGAACCGCTTTTTCGGACAAGCCTGGAGTTCAATCCAGCCGGGTGAGATCGGAGGCGTAGCGCCGCCAGTTCTTGACGTAGTGCGCTGCCGAGCGCTTCAGCCCTTCAACAGCAGCGTCGTCCAGCGTACGGATCGCCTTGGCCGGCGCGCCGACGATCAGCGAATTGTCCGGAAACTCCTTGCCCTCGGTCACTAGCGCATTGGCACCGACCAGGCAGTTGCGGCCGATCTTGGCGCCGTTGAGCACCGTCGCACCCATGCCGATCAGCGAGTTCTCGCCGATGGTGCAGCCGTGGATGATGGCACCATGGCCGATGGTGCAGCCTTCGCCGATCGTGACCGGGAAGCCCGGGTCGACATGGATGACGACGTTTTCCTGGATATTGGTGCGGGCACCGAGCCGGATCGGCTCATTGTCGCCGCGCAGCGTCACGCCGAACCAGATGCCAACCTCGTCGCCGATCTCGACCTGTCCGATGACGTTTGCGTCCGGGGCCACCCAGTAGCCGCCGTTCGGCGGGGTCTGCGGGCGAAGCGATCCAAGGGCATAAAGCGGCATCGGCAGATATCCTTCGTGTCGTCTGAAATGATGGGGTGCCAGGAAGTGCGCGTCACGCCGTTCCTGGCACAATTTTTCTAAAGGACGCTAACCGCAAGCGCCGCGACGCCGTCGACGCCGCAGGTGACCTGGTCGCCGCGCACGACGGCACCAACGCCCGAGGGCGTGCCGGTCATGATGACGTCGCCGGGAGCCAGCGTGAAGAGCTTGGAGAGCTCGGCGATCACTTCCGGCACCTTCCAGATCATCTGATCGAGATCGCCCTGCTGGCGCATTTCGCCATTCACCTTCAGCCAGATATTGCCGTTGACCGGATGGCCGATCGCTTCGGCCGGCGCGATCGCCGAGACCGGAGCGGAATGTTCGAAGGCCTTGGCGGCAGCCCAGGGCTTTCCGGCCTTCTTGGCCTCGGCCTGCAGGTCGCGGCGGGTGAAGTCGATGCCGACGGCATAGCCGTAGACGCAATCCAGCGCGTCCTCGACGGCGATGTCGCTGCCGCCGCGCTTCAGCGCCACGACGAGTTCCACCTCGTGATGGACGTCGGCGGTCAGCGGCGGATAGGGGAAGGCGCTACCGGCGGCAAGCAGGTTGTCCGGATTCTTCTGGAAGAAGAACGGCGGTTCGCGATCCGGATCGTGCCCCATCTCGATGGCGTGGGCAGCATAGTTGCGGCCGACGCAATAGACCCGGCGAACCGGAAAGCCGACCAGACTGCCTGAGATCGGCAGCAGCACGGGAAGCGGAGGAGGGATGATAGTTTCCATGATCGTCCGGTCTTGGGCGTCCATCGGTCTCAACGGACAGAAAGATCGCTGCGCGTTTGATAGGCGCTCGCCGTCGACCGAGTGCGGTTTCGAGCGAGGCAGGGAAGAATCCGGACGTTACTGCATAAATCCGCGAATCGGAATCGATCCGATGAAAAATAAGACGAAGGTTTGAGAAGGATTTTGGGACTAAAGCGCGCCCGGATGGGCGCGCGGGATCACGGCAGCCGAGAGGATGCCGTGAGCGGCAAACTCAGGCGCAGTGTGCGTAGGCCTGAAGCTGATCGCGGGTCAGGAACCTGCCGTCGGAACGCGAATTGAGCTCCGGATGGCTGTATTCGAGACTGGGAACTTGGGGAAGCTCAAGGGCCTGGCGCACCGTCATGATACCGACGTCACGGCGGCCACCTTCACGCTTCACGCTGACTTCAACGATGCGATAGAGATTGCTCTCGCTCATATGTTCTCTCCCGTTTATCGTTTTCTATCGTTTTTTTTAATTCCCTTGCGGGGAATAAAGCGCTCCGAAATTGGTTTTTGTGAGGCACCTCAGAATATAGCCGGAAGAAGTGAAGGCTTCACGACAGAAATCGGGCCGTTTCTGGAAAAATCATGCATGATTGGGCGATAATGCGCCGAAATGATGCGGTTTTTGGGCAAATGCCCGGTATCTGAGCCGTTCGTCGACGGGTATTGGGGTCTGCGGCTTCAACTAAAACGTCATCTTGCGCCCGCCGCTGGCGAGCGTGCGCCGCTTCGTGCGGCGGGATACGGTCCGGCGCGGTTGCGCCTCAGTGAGCGTCCAGTTCGGCCTCTTCGGCAGCCGATATGAACAGCGTTCGCGCCTCCTCGGCCGTGCGGCGACCATCGATTGCGGCGCGGCAGGCACTGCGGGCGGCAACATAGAACGGCCCGCGGCGGGGCCAATGGTCGGCAAGGCAGGCGAGCGCGTCTGAGGGGCCTTTCACGGTGCGGCACATGCCGCCAACAAAGTCGAGCTCGATCGGCTGTTTCCAGACTACTTGCATGCGTCTCCTCCTCGAGATCATCTCAATGAATGTCGGCACTGCGGCTGTCGGCCCCCTGGCTCCTCTCAAGCGGCATCGACAGTCGATCTTGCTAATGTAGCGCAGGAGGAGGGATTTGTAAGCAGCTTTTCCGTGTTTGATCAGCGCGCTGCACGCGCTGGCGGCGTGCGGCGATGGCCGAAAAGGACGCCACGACCCTAAAGGGAGACGTCGTGCCGCAGGCGCTCGGCAAAGGCGCGTCCTGCAAGAAGCAGGTGCATCTCGTTGGTATTGCCGGCAAGGTAGTCGTCGATCAGCATGCGGGCATGGCGCCGCGCCCGTTCGCCGTCGCGTGCCCAGCCCTGTTCCCGGCAAAGCTCGTCGAAGACACGTTGCAGCCTCTCCATGTCACCCTTCGACAGGGCAAGGCATTGTGTCGCTCGCAAAGGGGCCACCTGTTCCTCCCGCAGCACCCATTTCCCCGCCCGGCACTATGGCAGAACGCAAGCGAATTTGACCCCTTGGGAATGAGGGGTTCCAGTGGTCTAGCGATTAATCGGAGATCGGCTATCAGGCCGCGGGCACGACGCGGTCGACCTTGGTGCGGCGACCGCCTTCCTCGATGCGATAATAGTCGGGGCCGATCTGCGCATACTGGTCGCAGCGCCGCCCGCCGTCCTCGAAGGTGATGCAAACCTCGTCGCCAGTGATCGTGTAGCTGCCGCCGTCGCGCACCTCGTAGTCGCGATAGCCGTAGCGGCCGTCGGCGTAGAAAGTGGAATTGACGCCGTTGAGGTTGTAGCGCAGCGTCTTTCCGACGAGGAAGGCCTGGAGCGCGTCGCCGGAAAGCGTCGGTACGGAGGGGGCAGCCGGTCTCGGCCTTGCGACTTCAGGCGCCTCCAACTCCATCGACTGGCATCCGGCCAAGAGAAGCGTGAGCAGTGCCGCGATCGCGCGTTTCATGCCGTCCGTCCTTTTTCCTGTCAACTGTATCGATACAGGGGGCACTGCCTTACCGTGCAAATCCTTAGTTCGGAATCGATTGATGGGCGAAACTAGGGAGCAGGTTCCTGGACAGCGACCGCTGGCATCTCGATAGACGCGCGGCGCTGTAATCGCCTTCGGTCGCTTCTGTCAAGTCCAGGAAGCGGTGGTGACGGCGGATCGCGTCACGCGTCGTGCCGCGTGGGCGGGCCTGCGAAGTAGAGAAAGAGATTGGCGGACCCCTGCGCGCCGGCCATCGCCGCTTCGCCAAAAGAGCTCGCATCCGTTTCGTTCTGCCAGGCGGCCTTGAGATCGGCGAGGCAATTGGCGATGGAATCGACGATCGCCTGTTTGTCTCCGGCCTGCATGACGAGAGCCGCGACCGTCGCATTCAGGATCGAGAGTTGCCCGAGCCGGGCCGCGTCGCCATGGAGGCGCAGCTCTTCATCGCTCATTTCGTCCGGGGATTTCGACATCGCATGATTCCTTCGCTTGCTGGTTGCGGCGAAAGGCGATCATTTGCCGACGAAGAAGGCAAGTTGGCCGGAGTTCGGCAAGCGGTTCGGTCCGGCGTTGGTCCTTCAAATACAGGCAGGCGGCCTTGGCCGCCTGCCTCACCCAAAAGGGGTATCTCAGAAGATACTGCCGGCCACTGCCGCGGCAACCGTGGCGGCCAGCGCCGCCAGAAGGAACGCTGCCCCTATGACGGTCGCTATTGTCCGCCGGCGCCGTGCGCCGCTCCAATCGTAGCTCATGTCTTCGCTCCGACGACGATCATGTCAAAGCGGAACAATCGGAGATTCTGCTTAACAAAATGGAAACCAGGCTGCCGGCGGGGGGACCGGAGGGCGAGCGCTCCTCGCTGAGGCGCTCTGCCGCGACTCGAGTGGAATCCCATCAGCTGCGCATCGAGCGGAGTTCTGGAAAGTCGTACCAGCGCAGTCGCTTGTCGTTGCAGCGGGAATCGTACGAGCTCGAGTCGACGATCTTCCCATCGCGCAAGGCATAGCCGCCGACCTGCAATACCTCCTGGATCCGGGTTTCCCTGAAGCGGACACAAAAGGCATAGATCTTCGCTTCGGGATTGAGCAAGACCACACTCGATATCTCGGCCATCTTGAACTGGGCGCCCTTGGCGTCGATGGCCCGCATCACTGCAACATACTCCTTGCGCACCGCTGCCGACGGCGGTTTTTGCGTCGCCAGAACGGATTCCGGCGCCGGCGGCTGGCAGCCCGAAAGCGCAAGAGCAGCCAGTGCGAGAGAGAGGTATTTCAGCATTCGTTGTTCCCCATGTGTCGTTGCCGCGCAGGTTGTACCCGGCGCGTCGTGCGGCTGCAATATCAATCGGATAGGGGCCGTCATGCGGCTATCACCGCATTGCAGGGGGGCGAGAATCGGGGGCTGGGCCGTGTCGTTCGACACGGTCTCGCATTCTTCGGCGTTGCGCTGTATAAGGCGCCGTCCCATCTGGGGGCTTTGGCGCCAATCGGGCGCCAGTGCTGCAAATCTGCCGTGAGTGCTACAGTGTAGCGCCGGCGCGCAAAACCAGAATAACGAGAGCTGATCGAGCATGGCAGAAGGCCGCGCACAGCCCGGAAATCCGGGCAACCGTCACTATTTCAACGCACCGGTCTTTGCCGTGGCGCCTATGATCGATTGGACGGACAGGCACTACCGGTTCTTTGCGCGGCAACTGTCGCGGCATGCGCTGCTCTATACCGAGATGATCGTCGCCGATGCGATCCTGCGCGGCGACAAGCAGAAGCTGCTTGGCTTTGATGCTTCCGAGCGTCCGGTCGCGCTTCAGCTTGGCGGCAGCGATCCCCGGAAGATGGCGGAAGCGGCTGTTATCGCCGAAGACTTCGGCTACGACGAGATCAACATGAATGTCGGCTGCCCGTCGGACCGGGTGCAATCCGGCACCTTCGGCGCCTGCCTGATGCAGGAACCGGAGACGGTGGCTGCCTGCGTTGCGGCGATGAAGGCGGCGGTGAAGATCCCGGTCACGGTCAAATGCCGCATCGGCGTCGACGATCAGGACCCGGAAGTGGCCTTGCGAGCACTGGTTTCGCGGGTCGTCGACGCTGGCACGGATGCCGTCTGGGTGCATGCGCGCAAGGCCTGGCTGCAGGGCCTGAGCCCGAAGGAGAACCGCGAGATCCCGCCGCTCGACTATGGTCTCGTGCATCGGCTGAAGCAGGAAAATCCAAATCTTTTCATCGGCATCAATGGCGGCCTTCAGACATTGAGTCAGGCGCTTGAGCAGTTGCAGCACCTGGACGGCGTCATGCTTGGCCGTGCGGCCTATCACGACAGCGCCATGCTGACGGCGGCGGATGGGCATTTCCCGCATCCGCTGACCGGGGCCACGCCGGCGGCACAGGAAGCCGGTGCGTTCTCCGAGCGCGGCCATCGCCTCGATCTCGATTTCTGGGCGGATGTTCGTGACGTGATGGCGGATTATGCCGCCGCGCATATCGCCAACGGCGGTCGCCTGATCCACGTGACGCGGCATATGGTCGGCCTGTTCCAGGGCTGGCCGGGCGCGCGGCGCTATCGGCAGTTGCTTTCCGCCGACGCGACGCGCAAGGGCGCCGGGCCCGAAGTGATCCACGCTGCCTTCGACGCGGTGTTCGAGGCCACAGCGGCGAAGCAGGCGGCTGAGTAGGGTCGGCTAGCGCTTGAAGTTTCTTCCCTCATTCCTGTGCTTGTCACAGGAATCCAGCAGGGCCGCGTCCGCGGCGCAGAAGAGGACAGAGGTCAATTGTCGTTGGGGGAGGTCTCGCCGCGCCGACGCGCGGCGGCTGGATGCCTTTGACAAGCACAGGCATGAGGGAAGCAGAAGTAGTGCCTTCCAAAACCTCGTGCCCCAAAACGAAAACGGCGCCCCTTGCGGAGCGCCGTTTCCAAATGAATGTCCGACTGGACGATCCGGCTTAGGCAGCCTGGATGTTGACGGCCTTCGGGCCCTTGCCCATGCGATCCGGCTCGGTGTCGAAGGTGACCTGCTGGCCATCCTTGAGCGTTGCGAGGCCAGCGGCCTGAACGGCGGAGATGTGTACGAACACGTCCTTCGCGCCGCCATCCGGCGTGATGAAGCCGAAGCCCTTGTCCTGGTTGAAGAATTTTACGATGCCCTTGGTGGCCATGGAAGAAGTCCTTTTCCTTCAGTCAATTTGCGTTGCCCGCGCCCCCGAGGGGATGTGGGCATCTCGTCTTCCGCTTGCAAGCGGAAAGGCGTCGAGTGGTCACGATATCGGGGAAAAGACGTCTACGGTGCCGATGCCGGCGGTCCGGCACGAAGCCGGGCGCAGTTGAAAGTCCAGTCTCCGGGATAGAAATCGCCCGAACGGCGCAAGAAGTGACAGGATTTGCAGAAAAAGGCAAGCGCCTTGTACGACGCATCAAGGCGCGGAGTGTCAGGCTTTGCAAGGCTTTGGCCGATTTCTCGCCACTCCATTCACGCCTCCGGCAGAAAAATCGGGGACGGTCCGTTTCTCGACACAATTTCGTCCCGACCGCGACCGAACGTGCGCGCCGCCGACGGGGCCGGTCGCGGATCGCAGCGGATGCTGTCGTTGCGCTTGGCCGCGTGCCTAAGGCTTGCACATCCTCGGGATAACGCGCAGGCTTTACCGAAGGTTGGTTCCGTCTTCGCTGGCGATGGCGTAGCCACTGGCAAAGGCGACGGGCCGACATTCCGCCTGGAGCGGACGAAGGTCGCCTAGCCTGGACGATTAAGTCGCCTTGGCCGGGCGATAACCGGGAAGACTGGGCGAAGTGTCGCCCAGAGAATGCGCCGGCCGGTTCGACCGGGTGGCGGAAATGATAGACGAAGTGGGGACAGCGTGATCGACCCTTACGAATTGCTTGGACTGGAACGCGACGCCGACAATCAGGCGATCCGCAGCGCCTATCGCAAGGCGGCGAAATCCGCGCATCCGGATTCCGGCGGCGATCCCGAACAGTTTGCGCGGTTGCAGGTGGCCTATGAGCTGCTCAAGGATCCGGTGCGCCGCAAGGTCTATGACGACACCGGCTACGATCCGCAGCTCGCCGATCCGCGCGACCTGAAAGGGCTGATGATGCTGGAAACGCTGGTCAACGAGTTCATTCTCGACGAGCGCGAGCCCGGTACTTTCGATCCTGTCGCCGCCATGCGGCGCAAGCTCTCCGACGATATCGTCAAGAGCCGCTTCCATATCCTCGAGCTCGAGCGTCACCGCGCCCGCGTGCGCAAGCACCTCGACCGCCTCGGCCGCCGGCCGGAGACCGACGTGCTCGGCTCCATGCTGCGCGCCCGCTCGCGGTCGATCGCCGAGGCGATCAAGAATGCCGACGAGCAGATCAAGACGATCGAGCAGGCCTATGAGATGCTGGAAGGCTACAGCTACGAGCTGGAGGCGCTGGAGATGAAGGCGCACGCGGCGGAGTAGCGCCGCTCCCGCCTCGCGTGATCGCCGTCCCCGCTGGCGGCGTTCGCCTTCGCGGCCCCGTTGTGCAGCCGCCCCTGTCGGTGTCATAGTCTGCATCCGTCCCGGGTGGCCGGGACCTCCGCCTTAATCTGGAGCGAAGGAGAGTGGCATGAGCCGTCGCTTGAGCATGCGCGTTGCCTTTCTCCTTCTGGGGATCGTGCTCGCCGCCTATCTCGCGGTCAGCTACTTCCTGGTCCCGGAGCTATGGCTCTTCCACGATGACCGCCGGAAGGTTCCGCTCAATCCCATGGTGACATCCACGGAGCAGGGCATTCCCGGTGATCCGATCAATGTCGGGCTGGTCGGCTCCAAGGAGCAGATCATCCGCGCCTTTAACGCCGCAGGCTGGGATGCCGCCGACAAGGTCACGCTGCGATCGTCCGTCGACATCGGCCTCAGCGTCGTGCTCGACCGCCCGGATCTCGATGCGCCTGTCAGTCCGCTATTCTACGAGGGGCGCAAGCAGGATCTGGCCTTCGAGAAGCCGGTCGGCCGCAGCGCCGACCAGCGCAACCACGTACGCTTCTGGCAGACCCCGACGCCTGCCGAGGGCGATGGCCCGCTCTGGCTCGGTTCGGCGAGCTTCGACCGCGGCGTGGGCTTGAGCCACGACACCGGCCAGATCACCCACCACATCGGTCCCGATCTCGATGCCGAACGCGATCTGGTGATCGGCGACCTCAAGAAGGCGGGGCAGGTTTCGTCGACCTACGAAGTCCCCGGCGTCGGTGCCACCAAGACCGGCCGCAACGGCGGCGGCGACCCCTATTTCACCGACGGCAAGGCTTTGGTTGGGGTGCTCAGGCCGGCAACAGTGGGCAGCGGCGCGGGGATTGCCAAGTGAGGCTCGGCGGCTCGTGCTGCCTCGCCTTGTGGAGCCAAGCCCCCAGCGCGCCTTTCGACTTACGCCGGCTGCCCCATGAACTGCGACAGCGATGCGAAATCGTCGTGCAGGTGGCCGGCCTCGATCGCCCGGCGGAAGATCGCCTCGTATCCCCCAGTGATCGTGCGGTCGATGCCGCGGGCTTCCATCAGGTCGACCAAATGGTGAAACGCGCTGTAATGCGGCGATACGGACGAGAGCGTTTCGGCATCAGCGTCATAGCGCCCGGCGGCGCTGCGTTTGATGAGGTCGGAGACGAGCCCTTCGACCACCGGCGCCGTCGCCGTCCATTGTCTTGCCAGCACGCCGAGATCGATCGCCTCGGCCCGGCAAACGGCGATCGACTGCAGCGCGCCGAACAATGCGCCCCACATCAGCGCCAGCACGGCGCTGTCGAGCGCATTGGCGAGGCCCGGATCCTCGCCGATGAACTGGACATTGCCGCCGAGGGCGCCGAGCACGTTACGGCCTTCCTCGAAAACACCTGAAGGGCCGGAGACAAGCAGCGTGCCCGCCTCGGTGCCGATGAAGTCCGGCGTCGCCAGGATCGCGCCGTCGAGATAGCGGGCACCCTGCCGCTGCGCCCAGCCGTGCGCCTCGCGGCCACCATCGGGCGTGCCTGACGTGAGTTCGATGATCAGTCTGCCCTCGAGGGCACCGGCGACCTCCTTGTCGCGCAGAAGGCTTTGCGTCGCCTGGTAGTCGCTGACATTGACGATGACGACCTCAGATACGGCGACCGCATTGCGCACGCTTGCCGCCACCTCGGCCCCGGCGGCAGCGAGCGGCGCCGCCTTTGCCGGCGTGCGGTTCCACACCGTCGTCGGGTGCCCGGCCTTGAGAAGCGCATACGCCAGCGCCGATCCCATGCGCCCCGTTCCCAATACGCTGATTGCAGGTTGCATTCCCAGTCTCCATATCCATGGCGCGGGAAGGGCGCCTGCACCCTTTTCCCGCCCTGATTTCCACAGCGACGCGGTTGTCGTCGCGGTTCAGACGTAAGGTGGGCGGCCCGGGTCGCAATACGCACCGGATGGTAAGTGCTTACCGCGACGTAAGGGAGGATGACGTGACGACAGCAATGGAAAACTGCGGCTTTGCCACCGCGCTCAGGGCGATCGAGGGAAAGTGGAAGGTCGATATTCTCTGCGAACTCGGCAAGGCCGCCCGCCGCTTCGGCCGCCTGCGCCAAGCGATCCCTTTAATCAGCGAGAAGATGCTGGCGCAGCAGTTGCGTGAATTGGAGGCCGACGGCCTCGTCAGTCGCACCACCTATCCGGAAATCCCGCCAAAGGTGGTGTACGCGCTGACCGAACGCGGCGCGGCGCTGAACGTGGCGGCGGCGGCTCTCTGCAAGTGGGGCGAGGAGTTTGGCGGCGATGACGAGGTGCGGCCGGAGGCGAGGGTGGTTGCTGCGGGCTGACCGGCGGTAGCGTCGCCCAGGTGAAACAGTGGCGGCACCCGCAAACGCGCGCGCCTTTGGGCACGCCCTTATGACCGCGCCCCTGTGTCCACGCCTTTGTGTCCACGCCCCTGAGCACCTCCCTCCGGAGCGGCGATCTTAGCGGTCACAGCCCGCTCGCCCCTCATCTCTGTGCTTGTCACAGAGATCTAGCAGCCGCACGTCCGCGCGGCGGGGTATGCCGAGCCGGCACGCTGGGTGCTCGCGCATTCGGGGCAACGCATCCCCTCGTGCCGCCGACTCGGCGCGGCTGGATTCCTGTGACAAGCACAGGAATGAGCGAGGTGGTGACGCGGCCGCGGCACTTCGTCAGATGCCGTTGTGACGCCGATTCCTGTGGCTCCGGGTGCCCGCGATTTCCTGCGCCTGCGGAATTTTCAACCCTGGCATCCGGTTCCCTTGGGGCAACGATCTTCTGTCCACCCTCATCTCTGTGCTTGTCACAGAGATCCAGCAGCCGCACGTCCGCGCGGCGAGAGATCCCGAGCCATAACGAAGACTTTCTCGTAATGGTCGGCGCATCCCCCCGCCGCAGCGCGGCAGGGGGATGCCTGTGACAGACATGGGAATGCGGGCGGTGGGACGCGTGATCGCCGCGCTACTTCACCACGGCATGGCGCTTGCGGCCAAGCGAGAGCCGAACCGGATGCTCGCCGAGTGAGACGATTGTCTCTGCATCCTCAACGACTTCTCCGTCCAGGCGGACACCGCGCCCGGCGATTGCCCGCCGTGCCTCGCCTTTCGATGAGGCCAGTCCTGCCCGCACCACGAGGTCGACGAGACCTATGCCCTTCAGGCGCTCGGCATCGCTCAGCTCGACCGTCGGCAGCCCCTCGGCCGCTTCACCCGCGCCAAAGGCCTGCCGCGCCGTTGCCTGCGCCCGCCGGGCTGCCTCCGGCCCATGCGCCAGCGCCGTTGCCTCATTCGCGAGGCGTTCCTTGACCACGTTGAGGTCCGCGCCCTCGGCGCGACCCAGTCTTTCGATCTCGTCGAGCGGCAGATCGGTGAAGAGTTTGAGAAAGCGCACCACATCGGCATCCTCGGCGTTGCGCCAGAACTGCCAGTAGTCGTAGGGCGACAGGCGGTCTTCGTTGACCCAGACGGCGCCGGCCGCCGTCTTGCCCATCTTGACGCCCGAGGCGGTGGTCAGCAGCGGCGTGGTCATGCCGAAGACCTCCGCGCCCTCGATCCGCCGCAACAGGTCGACGCCACCGACGATGTTGCCCCACTGGTCGCCGCCGCCGAGCTGCAGCCGGCAGCCGGTGCGGCGGAACAATTCGAGGAAATCGACCGCCTGCAGGATCATGTAGTTGAACTCGAGGAAGCTCAGGTTCTCCTGCTGCTCCAGCCGCGTTTTCACACTGTCGAAGGAGAGCATGCGGTTGACGGAGAAATGTTTGCCGACGTCCCGCAGCATGTCGATCCAGGCCATCCTGTCCAGCCAGTCGGCATTGTTGACCATGACGGCATCGGTCGGCCCGTCGCCGAAGGTCAGCAGCCGCTCGAAGACCGTGCGGATGCCGGCGACATTGGCCGCGATTTCCCCCTCCGACAGCATCGGCCGCGCCGCCGAGCGAAAACTCGGATCGCCGATGCGCGTGGTGCCGCCGCCGATGAGCACGATCGGCTTGTGACCGGCCTGCTGCAGCCGCCGAAGCGCCATGATCGGCATGAGGTGGCCGACATGCAGGCTGTCCGCCGTCGCGTCGAAGCCGGCATAAACCGGCACGATCCCGGCCGCAAAGGCGCCGTCGACGCCCTCAAGGTCGGTCACCTGGTTGACATAACCGCGCTCGACCAGCGTCCGCGCGATCGCGGAACGCGGCTCAAAGGCAACGGTGGGGATGTCTGGATGGGTCATCGGTACTCTCCATGGCATCGCCGCCAGGGAGCACTGAACAAAACAAAGCCGCCTGACGGCGGCTTGTTTCAAGGCATGATCGAAACGCGCCGCTCCCTATGGAGACGTCGCATAATAGGTGGCAGCGATGAGTGCGGTCTTGATCATGCGGTGGTTGTAGCGGGGAATGGGAGAGGCGGCAAGGGTTACGTCGCTATTGATAACTCAATCATCTTGGCTTTTAGAATCAGGCTCAATTCAATCGCTCGTACGTTATCTGGCTCTACGGATTTCCAGAACTCAAGCCTGCCGACTATTCTGTCCAAGTAAAAAGGGTCATTGGAGATTTTTAGAAGGTCATCAACCGTATTAATCTTCGAAGCAATAAACGCATCGTTGCGCAACTTCCTTTTGAAGCCTTTCGGAACGCGTACAGACCCCGAAGATACAGATAAACCAGTCACGATTTTTCTGCCTCCCGTCATTAAAGCGGTCTTCTTTTTGTTTACGGCGAACCCGTAACTCTGCAGAGCTTGTATTGAGTAAGATATCATACCATTCGAAACATAATTTCCGCTTAAATAAATATCATCGGCGTAGCGAGAGTATGTTAGTCCTTCATTGGTAGCGATCTTCAGCATTGCTTCGTCAAATTTAATTAAGCTAATATTGCTGAGAGAAGGGCTTGTGGAAGCGCCCTGTGGAAGGCCATCTTTCAGCGTGCAAATCAGCGACAGAACTATTGAAAGATTCCTCTCAAATCCAATTGAATGAAAAATCTCCATGACATAGTTCTGTTTAACAGATGGAAAGAAATCGGCGATATCCAGTCTGCATATGGATTTGCTTTTGGCATGAGCCTTTGCATTACTTATTATAGACCTGTTCGGCGCGTATGAGTGGCACGCGTCCGAAATCACGACACGATCTAGCGCGTTTTTAAGAATTGTATTTTGTATCGTCTTCAATGCTGGTAGCGGCGCGTGGAGCTTTCTCTCGCCACCATTCCTTTTGGGAATTGAGAATTCGCGATAATACAGACTGCTATCGCTGGTAAACGCCGCGATAGCCGAGTTGCGAATGCCGGAAAGTTGTGAGAGCTCGTCAATGCTCTCAAAGGCTGGTGGCGCAGTCAATGTATAATGCAAAGTGAGTGACTCGAAGCTACAGTGAATAAACTTCATTCATGAAGTTGACCCCTAATCGATTTGCAAAATCTTAAGATTAGAAGCCCGAAGGGCTAAGTACCCTAATAGGGTACTTGGTCGTTTAAAAAGGGCGTAAACCCCAAAGGCGAAACCACCTCTTTGTCCTAGCCCCGAGGCACTCGGGACACCACTAGCTTCCCTAGGGAGCAACGTCAAGTTGCTTTTTTCTTCGCCCAATTTGGTGGTTCTTTCCAAGTTAAACGACGGGCGAAAATCTTGTGACGCAGGTGGAACACCTGTTTCTGGAAATCTGGCAAACGGCAGATAGAAGTGCCCTGCCATGTTGCAAGCCCTAGTTGCTCTAGGTCGGAGACGCACCGAACAATGTGTGCAGGCGAGAGCTTGTATAGTTGATAAAGTAAATAACAGTCAAAGCTGTCGTTCTTTTGCAAGAGTTTCACAATCACGCAGTGTCCCGATGTAAACTTTTTCAAAGCCTTCGAAACATTTGACGCGGTAGTTTTCGGCTCCAGAAAATTGGGAATACGTTGTTTGGTACGCCCAACGTCTCGCAGTAGTGAATTGCTTCGTACCGTTCGTATCCGAATTGATACTTGTCCGGAATTCCAAATTTGTCTTCTATTTCAGACATTAGTTGAGTGGCGATCTGGAGGTCCGCCGCAGTAAAGTGGTCACTTATTCCCCTTGTGAGTTTCGCGTGGGCATGAAACGCTTTCAAGATCGGTGGGTAGGCGCGCACTTGTGCCGGTTGCATGGCGGCCACAAATGCCACATACAATTTGGCGTCACTACGCTCACTTTTCTCTGCCGCAATAGTGAACCAGTCGCAAAAATTGGCCAGTTGGTTGCCGGTTCCTGTAAAGTCATCCACGACAACAAAATTAACTATCTTCTTTTTCTTTAGACATGCTCGGACATTTGTTGAAAAATTACGATCTTTCCAGTTTTTGTAGATAGAGAATCTGTGCTTTATGTTTTGCAAAACCGCGTTTGAGCTATCGGATCCGTCGTCAAGGTTCTTTGATATGACAACCGTAGTCTCAGGGGTGAGTCCCCAATTCACGGATATTTGTTCAGCGATACTTTCCAAGGCCCTCTCATATTCGAGGCCATTCATATAGTGAAACCGTTCTAGAATATCTTTTACCAGTGATTCTTTATCTTTGTCGTCTATAGTTGAAAGCAAAAATCTTATTGCTTGGTTGTAATGGTGCGACCAAGGTGCTTTCTTATTTAAGTCCACGATTTCCAGATAGGTATCTCTTGGAGTATCCTCATCGAGGCGCTCTGGTATGCTTTGCTCCACCGATTCCGTCTCCTGCGATTTGCGGCGCAACCTAGTTTCAGCCGTCGTGGCTATCGTTGTTAGGAAGTTATTATGGTTGTTCGCAACCTGAGTCTAGTATAAGTCAACGCTTGCCACGCTAGGTCGACCTCACCGCCCCGGCCGCCCCGTCTTTCCCTTCGTCCGGCCCTTCTGCCGCTTCTGATCCACCGGATCCTCATACGACCCCACACCCGGCTTTGCCCGCGTGATGATCGGCTTTTCCGGCACATGACCGATCACCGGTTTTTCGGTACGGCCCACGGTCATTTCGTCGAGGGTGTTCCTGCGGAACAGCGACTTGTCCGCGCCGGCCGGCGTCGCGACGTCGCGACCCATTTCATCGAGGTCGGGTTTGCGGAACAGCGGGCGTTCGGTGTTCGTGCCGGGGCCCATGTCGTCGAGGGACGGCTTCTGAAATAGGGATTTTTCGTCCGTGGATTTGGATCCTCGGGTCGAGCCCGAGGATGACGTCGAGGAGCCGGACCGCTTGCCACCCTCCAGCGACTTCGCCTCCTCCCGCGCCATCGGATCGTCCATCGCGGCGAGTTCGGCGGCCTTGAGGCGTTTGATTTCGTCGCGCAGGCGGGCGGCCTTTTCGAAGTCGAGGTCGGCGGCGGCGTCGCGCATCTGTTTTTCGAGCGCGTTGAGGTGCGCCTGCAGGTTGTTGCCGACGAGGTGGCCGCCGTCGGCGAAGCCCTTGCCGGCGACGCCGGAGATGTCGGCGCGGACGTGGTCCTTTTCGTAGACCGAGTCGAGAATGTCGGAGATTTTTGCCTTCACCGATTCCGGGGTGATGCCGTTGGCCTCGTTAAAGGCCATCTGCTTTTCGCGGCGGCGGCTGGTCTCATCCATGGCGCGCTGCATCGAGCCGGTGATCTGGTCGGCATAGAGGATGACCTTGCCGTCGACGTTACGGGCGGCGCGGCCGATGGTCTGCACCAACGACGTCTCGGAGCGCAGGAAGCCTTCCTTGTCGGCATCGAGTATGGCGACGAAGCCGCATTCGGGAATGTCGAGGCCTTCGCGCAACAGGTTGATGCCGACGAGCACGTCGAAAGCACCGAGGCGCAGGTCGCGGATGATCTCGATGCGCTCCAGCGTGTCGATGTCGGAGTGCATGTAGCGCACGCGAATACCCTGTTCGTGCAGGTATTCGGTGAGGTCCTCGGCCATGCGCTTGGTGAGCACGGTGACGAGCGTGCGGTAGCCGGCGGCCGCCGTCTCGCGGATTTCGCCCAAGACGTCGTCGACCTGGGTTTTCGCCGAGCGCACTTCCACCGGTGGGTCGATCAGGCCGGTCGGGCGGATGACCTGTTCGGCAAAGACGCCGCCGGACTGTTCCAGTTCCCAGGAGCCGGGGGTGGCCGAAACGGCGATCGTGTCCGGGCGCATTGCGTCCCATTCCTCGAAGCGCAGCGGGCGGTTGTCCATGCACGAGGGCAGGCGGAAGCCGTATTCGGCCAGCGTCGCCTTGCGGCGGAAGTCGCCGCGATACATGCCGCCGATCTGGCTGACGGAGACGTGGCTCTCGTCGATGAACAGCAGCGCGTTGTCGGGGATGTATTCGAACAGCGTCGGCGGCGGCTCGCCGGGATTGCGGCCGGTGAGGTAGCGCGAATAGTTCTCGATGCCGGCGCAGGAGCCGGTCGCCTCCAGCATCTCGATGTCATAGCGGGTGCGCTGTTCCAGCCGCTGCGCTTCGAGCAGACGGCCGCCCTTTTCCAGTTCGGCGAGGCGGTGCACCAGCTCTTCCTTGATCGCCTTGATGGCGCCGTTCAGCGTCGGGCGCGGGGTGACATAGTGCGAGTTGGCGTAGATCTTCACCGATTTCAGATCACCGGTCTTCTGGCCGGTCAGCGGGTCGAATTCGGTGATCGCGTCGATCTCGTCGCCGAACATGGAGATGCGCCAGGCGGCATCCTCCAAGTGGGCCGGGAAAATCTCGATGGTATCCCCGCGCACGCGAAAAGAGCCGCGCTGGAAATCCATGTCGCGGCGCTTGTACTGCTGCGCCACCAGGTCGGCGAGCAGTTGCCGCTGGTCGAGCCGGTCGCCGACGCTCATCTGGAAGGTCATGGCGGTATAGGTCTCGACCGAGCCGATACCGTAGATGCACGAGACAGACGCGACGATGATGCAGTCGTCGCGCTCCAGCAGCGAGCGGGTGGCCGAGTGGCGCATGCGGTCGATCTGCTCGTTGATCGAGGATTCCTTCTCGATGAAGGTATCCGAGCGCGGCACGTAGGCTTCCGGCTGGTAGTAGTCGTAGTAGGAGACGAAGTACTCGACCGCGTTGTTGGGAAAGAAGTTCTTGAACTCGGAATAGAGCTGCGCGGCCAGCGTCTTGTTGGGCGCGAGGATGACGGCGGGACGTTGCGTCGCCTCGATTACCTTGGCCATGGTGAAGGTCTTGCCGGAACCGGTGACGCCGAGCAGCACCTGGCTGCGCTCGCCGGAGGTCAGGCCCTCGACCAGATCGGCGATCGCCGTCGGCTGGTCGCCGGCCGGCTCGTAATCGGAGACCATCTGGATCTCGACGCCGCCTTCGGATTTCGGCGGCCGGGCAGGCCGGTGCGGCGTCCAGAGCTTGCCGTCCTTGAACAGCGGGTTGCCGCTTTCGATCAGCGCCGACAGCGCTTCCACCGTGGCGGTGACGCCGGATTTGGCCGTCAGCCTGTCGGCATCCTCCAGCGACACGTCCAGGCCGGCGACCGGGTTGAGGCCGGCGGCGGCGCGGGTCTTCGGATCGGTCGAGCCGCCCATCGACGTGCCGCGCGCGGACTTGCTGCCGACGATCTCGACCTTGCTCTTCTTCCCGGCCTTCTTCGGCTGTGCTTCGTCATCCGCGCCCGCGGCCTTGCGCGCCGCCTTGGAGGCGGCGATCTCTACCGTCTTGCGGTGCTTGCCGGCCTTGGAGGCGATCTGACGCTGGGTTTCGAAAGCGGAGGCTTCCGCATCCGCCTCGAGCTGCTTCACCCAATCCGAGACGTTGCCGCTGAGCGGCGTGCCGGACAAGGGCGCCTGCGGCGCTTCTTCGAAACCGGACGGCGTGGAGGGCTTCGGCGGGGCATTCTTCGGAGCTTTGGTCATGGCGGGGAATATGGCGAGAGTCCGGTCGAAAGAAAAGGGGCGAGTGAGTACAAAAAGGCAACATTTCGCAGTGCTTCGGCGACAACTTTGCACGCGAAACGGCAGGGGCGTGGCGTTGAATTTGCGGACGACTGGGCGCCCAACGAGTGGCAGCGCCACCACTCGGGCCGACGGCCGGGTCACGCTTGCCTCAACCGCGACGAGCCGGACTGGCTCGTTGATATAACTCTTACGGTTGCGATGTGCCGTTACGTTACTCCAATTGGGCGACAAGACATAAATCCCTGCAGCGTGATAACAATAACACTTTGGAGGGTGCCATGTTCTACTTGCGTGGCGCCGCACTCATCTCGATTTGTGCTGCGTTTTGCCAACCGCTTCCTGTCAGCGCTGCCGAACCTGTCGGCCAGGCGGTGCAGATTCGCACGTCAGTCAGCGGCGCACGCGGTCCGATCGCGGTCAAGGACCCGGTCTACAAGGACGAACGGATTTCGACATCGAAGTCCGGTCTCGGCCAGTTCGTCTTCCAGGATGGCACCAAGCTTGCGGTCGGCTGGGGCTCGTCGGTGGTCATCGACAAGTTCGTCTATGATGATGCCAAGTCGGTGAAGAAACTGACGATCATGGCCGCGAAGGGCACGTTCCGCTGGATCAGCGGCAAGTCCGGGCACTCCGCCTATGAAATCGTCACGCCGGCCGGCACGATCGGCGTTCGCGGCACCGCCTTCGATTTTTATGTCGGCCGCGACGGCACCACCGCCGTCGTGCTGCTCAGCGGCGCCGCAAGCTTCTGTGGCGCCGGCGGCTGCCGGCAATTGACGCAGCGTTGCGACTGCGTCGTCGCCAAGCCGGGCGGCGGCATCAGCGATCCGAGAAGAGTCAGTCGCAATACATTGAAATCACTAGGCAATGCGCAAGCCCTTCCTTTCCTCTCCGGTGGGCAACGACTGTCCGGAGCGCTGGGCTGGGCGGGGGGTGGCTGCAGCCTTGCGGCGGTGTTCCAGGAGGATCTCGAACGCCAACCGCGAACTGTGCAACCCCCCGCCGTCGAAGAAAGGCCTCCCGAGGAAAAACCGAAGCCCGAGGAGAGGCCGCACAAGCCGGAGGAGAAACCTCAGAAGCCGGAGGAAAAACCTCAGAAGCCTGTGCAGGAAGAAGGCTACCGCAATCGCCACTGGGAGATGAAACATCCGGATATCCGCGGCGAGGATGCCAACCACAAGGATGTGCTCGAACATGCCAACGACCATCAGAACAAGGGCCATCAGAAGGGGCGCAGTCATCACAATGACTGACGAACCGGCAGGCCGCCTGACGCTCGGTACCTTTCGCGCACGCCGCCGATTGCCTCCAATGGCCGCGACTGGGCAAGCGGCCATGACCACCTAACTCTTACGATTGCGGCATGGCCTTACCCCGATTGGGCGACAAGACATAAATCCCTGTGACGTGATAACAATAGCACTTTGGAGGGTGCCATGTTCTGCTTGCGTGGTGCCGCACTCATCGCGTTTTGTGCCGTGACATTCAGTCCGACCATCGCCGCCGAACCTGTCGGCCAGGCGGTGCAGATTCGCACGTCAGTCAGCGGCGCACGCGGTCCGATCGCGGTCAAGGACCCGGTCTACAAGGACGAACGGATTTCGACATCGAAGTCCGGTCTCGGCCAGTTCGTCTTCCAGGATGGCACCAAGCTTGCGGTCGGCTGGGGCTCGTCGGTGGTCATCGACAAGTTCGTCTATGATGATGCCAAGTCGGTGAAGAAACTGACGATCATGGCCGCGAAGGGCACGTTCCGCTGGATCAGCGGCAAGTCCGGGCACTCCGCCTATGAAATCGTCACGCCGGCCGGCACGATCGGCGTTCGCGGCACCGCCTTCGATTTTTATGTCGGCCGCGACGGCACCACCGCCGTCGTGCTGCTCAGCGGCGCCGCAAGCTTCTGTGGCGCCGGCGGCTGCCGGCAATTGACGCAGCGTTGCGACTGCGTCGTCGCCAAGCCGGGCGGCGGCATCAGCGATCCGAGAAGAGTCAGTCGCAATACATTGAAATCACTAGGCAATGCGCAAGCCCTTCCTTTCCTCTCCGGTGGGCAACGACTGTCCGGAGCGCTGGGCTGGGCGGGGGGTGGCTGCAGCCTTGCGGCGGTGTTCCAGGAGGATCTCGAACGCCAACCGCAAACTGTGCAACCCCCCGCCGTCGAGCAGCGTCAACCAATACCGCTGATACCCAGGACGCAGCGCCAGGAACAAAGGCAGCGGCAGCAGCAGAGCGGACAGAGCCAGCGGCAGCGGCAGGAGCAGCGCCAGGAACAGGGACAAGGACAGGGTAGCCAACGGCAGGAACAGTCCCAGCGGCAGGAGCAGGAGCAAGGGCAGGGCCAGGGCAGCCAACGCCAGGAACAGGAACAGCGGCAGGAACAGTCGCAACAGGGAGGTGGAACGCAGCGCCAGGAACAGAGCCAAAGCCAGAGCCAGACCCAAAGCCAGAATTGAGCGCCGACCGTGTGCGCCGCTGACGGCCTGTCGTTTGCCAACGCTTTCGGCGCAGCGTTCACGATGCGTCGGCAACGACCTGTCGCTAGGCACAAGCGGGCCGGCGCTAAACCAACGACAAATCAAAGCTTTGCGAACGATCCGAGAGCCCAGGTCGAGGCGATGTGCCGGGCGGTCGTCTGCGGCTGAGGTCCGGCACGTTTCACTCCGCCGGGCGCTTGGCGTCTTCGACCGGCGTTTCGGCGAAATGCTCCGATCGGCGCGACATCCGGGCGTAGAAGCCGACCAGGCCCGGTGCCAGGGCGGCAGACTTCAGCTTCGCTGCGTTGATGATGCTGCGGCTCGAGGTCGCGCGCGTGCGTAGCACCGAGACGAGCCGGTCATGCAGCAGCCGCAATTCCGCGAAGGCGGGCGAGGCGGCGAGGTTCTCGTCTCCGGCGACCGCGAAAAGCCGGGTTCGCGTCGTCTTTCCCTTGAGGCCCAGGCTTCCCGCATCCAGCAGCGCGCAATTCGGCAATGCCTCAGCCGTCGCTTCCGACACGAGCACGTCGAAGTTGACGTCCTTGCAGGCCGCTTCGATGCGGGCCGCGATGTTGACGGTGTCGCCGACCGCCGAATAGTTGAAGCGGGTTTCGGCACCCATGTTGCCGACGCAGGCGAGCCCGGTATGGATGCCGATGCCGATGCGCACCTCATGGCCGGAGCCGAAACCGAAGGCGTCTTCGGCATTCAGCCGGGCCAGGGTCTCGCGCATGCCGAGCGCGGCGCGAAGTGCCTTTTGCGGATGGTTGACCACATCGACCGGGGCGTTCCAGAAGGCCATGATGGAATCGCCGATGAACTTGTCGAGCGTGCCCTCATTGGCGAGCACATGGCGGCTCAGCGCGTCGAGCAGCGTGTTGAGGAAGGCGACGACCTCGGTCGGCGTCATGCGCTCGCTCATCTCGGTGAAGCTGCGCACGTCGACGAACATCACCGTCAGCTCGCGGTCGTCGCCGCCAAGGCTCAGCGCATTGCGCGTGTGCTCGATGCGATAGAGCAGCGATGGCGAGAGATAGCGCCCGAAGGCCTGGCGGACCTCGCGTCGTTCGCGATCCGTCACCAGGAAGCGATAGGCGGTGGCGGAGAAATGGGTGATCGAGGCGGCGAGGATCGGCGCCAGCGGATCGACGAGCAGCCCGCCATAGTAGAAGGCGAGCCAGGAGGCTGCGAGCCCCAACACCGTGACCGCGAGGCCGCAGACCAGCGCCACCACGGGGCTGACGAAAGTGGTCAACAGCACGAGCAGCGTGCCGGCCAGTGCGATCGAGAGGATTTCGAGCCCGTCGGCCCAGTCTGGACGCGACAGATAGCGGCCGGAGAGGATCTGCTCGACGATCTGGGCATGGATGGAGACGCCGGGCACGTTCTGCCCGAGCGCGGTGGTGCGCACGTCCTGCAGTCCGGCAGCCGACGTGCCGATGAAGACGATGCTGCCTTCGATCGCGGCGCGAACGTCCGGAGAGGAGGCTTCGTCCGTGAGAACCCGCCGGGCGGAAATGTAGCGCTCCGTCGTGTCCGGCGTGACGTAGAGCCAGAGTTCGCCGGTCGAGGTGAGCGGCACGACGAAGTCGCCGATCTTGACGGCGGTGAGCGTGTTGGCGACGTTGGGTGCTGCGGCGAGCACATAGGTCGAGGCGCCCTGCGCCACGCGCAGCGCCTCCAGGGCGAGGCTCGGGTAGAACTGCTGCCCGTCGCTGAGGAACAGCGGTGCGGCCCGCACCACCGCGGAGGAGGAGCCGGGATTGAGGCTGATATGGCCGAGCCCGGCGGCGTTGGCTTCGAGCTGGGGCCGTAGCGGCGTTGCGGCGTGCAGGCGCGGCGGCGCCTCGGCAGCGGTTTCGCCGGTGAAGGCAAAGCCCGCCTTGACCGACGGCAGGTAACTGCCGTCGTTGGTGAGGCCGAAACCGAGCACGACCGGCTTGTCTTGGATCGCCTGGGCAAAGATCTCGTCATTATCGGGCAGGGTTGCGACGAAGGATGGATCGACGCCGCCGACGTCGCGCACGACCGTGCGCGGCGACAGGCGGTCGGGCTCGGCAAAGAGCACGTCGAAGGCAATCGCTGCCGCGCCCATCTCGGTCAGCCGGTTGGTCAAATTCGCCAGGCGGTCGCGCGGCCAGGGCCATTGGCCGAATTCACGCAGCGACGCCTCGTCGATATCGATCACCTTGACCGGCATGGTCTCGAAGCCGCGCGGCGCGATCCGCTGGTATTCGTCGAAGGTGACGTCGCGCGCCTGCCTCAGAAGCTGCGGATCGTTTGCGCGCAGGACCGTGAAGAACGCCACCACTGTGAGGCCGATGAGAACGCCGAACAGCTGGGCTCGTGTCATGGCGGCCTACGGGACGATGGGCAGGCCCGCCTTGACGAGCCCGTCTTTGAAATGTGCGTGGTCGGCAGGGTCGACATAGCCGGTGAAGAAGCGCCAGTAGCGCGGTAAATCGACAGGCGCGTTGGCGACGGCCTCGGGAACGATCCTGCGGGCTTCCTCGTTGCGGTCGAGCTGGCCAAGGCAGGCGAGCAGAATGACCAGGTTGAAATAGGTGCGGCGCAGGAGCAACGCCCGTTCGGCGTGACGCAGCGCTTCCTCGTAATTGCCGAGGTGGTAGTGGGCGAGAGCGATGCGGTTGAAGAAGAGGTAGGTCAGCGGATCGTGCGGGCTCAGCCTCAGCGCCTTGTGCAGCGGGTCCAATGCCTCGGCGAAACGGCCGATGTAGATGCGCGCCCAGCCGAGCGCCATGTGAGCGAGCGCAAAATTGGGGTTGAGATCGATCGCCTGTTGCGCTTCCTGGACCGCGGCATGCGGCCGCCGGGCAGCGAAATTGGCGAGGCACATGACATAGTGGCAATAGGGATCGTGATCCTCGATCACGACGGCGCGTGCAGCCTCCGCCGCCAACTCCGCGCTATCCCGGTCAATGTCGTCGCTGAAGCCGAAGTAGCAGCGGGCAAACAGCGAGCGGGCCAGCATCATGTGCGCGCGGCCGAATTCGGGGTCGAGGGCGATCGCGCGGCGTTGCCACTCGATCGCGTCGTCGAAATGCGCGGCGGAGTCCTGCGCATTGTGCAGCAGCGTGCCGCGCATGTGGCATTCATAGGCGTCGAGATTGTCGCTGCCGCGTAGCAGCGCCCGGCGGTTTTCGCCAATCAGGATCTCCGGCTCGATTGCTGCGACCACATGTTGGGTGATCTCATCCTGGATGGCGAAAATGTCGGCGAATTCGCGCTCGTAGCGCTGCGCCCAGAGATGGATGCCGGTTTCCGCCTCGATCAACTGTCCGGTGACGCGCACGCGCGAGCCTGCGCGGCGCACGCTGCCCTCGACGATGTAGCGCACGCCGAGATCGCGGCCGATCTGTTTGACGTCGACGGCGCGGCCCTTGTAGGTGAAAGAAGAGTTGCGGGCGATGACGAAGAACCAGCGGTAGAGTGACAACGCCGTGATGATGTCCTCGGTCAGACCGTCGGCGAAGAAGTCCTGTTCGGGGTCGCCGGACATGTTGACGAAGGGCAGAACGGCGATCGACGGTTTGTCGGGCAGGGCAAGCGGCATGCCGGGCAGATCCGGCCTCACCGGGTCCTCATGCCAGTCGACGCGGTGCACCGGCACCGGGCGCGGCATGTTCTTGAGCGCGCGATCGCCAAGCCGGTGCACGGGAAACTCCAGCTTGCCGACGATCTGGTCGTGCAACGCACCGGAGATGCAGATGTCGGCCGGTTTCGCCACCTGCTGCAGCCGCGCCGCCACATTCACGCCGTCGCCGAGCAGGTTGCCGCCGTCGACCACGACGTCGCCGAGATTGAGGCCGATGCGGAACTCCATGCGCCGCTCCGGCGCGAGGTCGGCGTTTCTCCGCTGCAGGGTCCGCTGGATGGCGACCGCTGCCCGAACCGCCTGCACTGCACTCTGGAATTCCGCGACAAGGCTATCGCCAGCGGCGCCGAAGATGCGCCCGCCATGCTCGGTCACAAGGCTTGAAATCGTTGCACAATAGGTGGCAAGCGTTGCGAGCGCACCTTCCTCGTCAATCGCGACAAGGCGACTGTAGCCAGCGACATCGGCAGCAAGGATCACGGCGAGCTTCCGTTCCAAGAGGGCAGCCCCTCCCGCGGCATCTGGTCAGAAGGAAAATAAGCGTAACTTAAATTAGAAAAGTCGAGAAGCATAAATTGCCCCGATTTGTGTCCATTGCTGGGCCGGAGGCGCAAATAGACGGTTCGTGTGGCCTCTACGACAGATTGTGTCCGGCGACGCTTCCCGGCGTGCGGCGATTGTGCAAGTTTCGCAAAGTCAGAACCGCGCGGTCAGGCGTTCGTCATTCAAAGGCCGCCAATTGATCATCTCCTGCCTGCATACGGCCGACAGCAACGTCGCCGTTTTCGAGATGCTGCGCGAGAACTCGGATTGTCCTCCGCGAACTTGCGCCATACGGTCCGCGCCGATCTGCTGCGCGCGGCGGAGGAAGCGGGCGGCCTGACCGAGGACATCACGCAGCAGACAGCGGCGGTTCTCTCGGCGCTGGCGGCGAAGGCCGACGCCGTGCTGCTGACCTGCTCGACGCTCGGGCCGAGCGTTGTGAGGGCCGGGTTGGGCACCGCCGTCCCGATCCTGCGCGTCGATGCGGCGCTGGCGGAGAAAGCGGCCGCGACCGGCGGCAAGGTGGTTGCGCTTTGCGCGGTGGAAACGACGGTCGCACCCACCACGGCGCTTTTTGCCGAGGCGGCGCGCCGTTCCGGCGCTGTCCTCGAGGTTCGTCTCGTCGAGGGTGCGTGGTCGCTGTTCAAGGCGGGAAGCCGTGACGGCTACCTTGCCGCAATCGCCCAGGCGGCAGAAGCGGCCTACGTTGCGCTGGCCCAGGCGTCCATGGCTGGCGCCGCCGATCATGTCCGCAACGGACCGCGGCCGCTGTCGAGTCCGGCGGCCGGGCTCGAGTCGGCCGTGAATATGATCGCCGACTAGCGATATTCCGTTATCCGACTAATGATTCTCGGGATTTTGAAGAGTGGTTGCGAACTTCGCGCACCCCTATGACGGCCCGCGCTATAGGATGCGGTCACTATGACCCTGATTCGACCCACACGTGAAGACGATACAGCTTTGCTGCCCGACATCGAGCGCTCCTCCGGCGCGCTTTTTCGCACCATCCCCGACCTGGCCTGGATTGCCGACGACGATGTCCAGTCCGCGGAAGCTCATGCCGACTTCCTGCGCACCGGCCTGTCCCTGGTGGCCGTCGACGAGCAGGATCGACCGCTCGGCTTCCTTTGTGCCGCGAGCGCCGAGGGTGCGCTGCACATCTGGCAGCTTGTCGTGTTGCAGGAAAGCCAGGGCCGGGGGCTTGGGCGCGCCATGATGCTGGCTGCGATCGCGCATGCGCGCGCCCGTTCGCTTGCCGCGGTAACGCTGACGACGTTCCGCGATCTCAAATGGAACGAGCACTTCTATCGGACACTCGGCTTCGCTACGCTTGCCGGGGACGAACTCGACGCGCGTCTCGCGCAGATCCTTGCAAACGAGGGCGCTCACGGCATTCCGCCAGAGCGGCGCTGTGCAATGCGCCTGACGCTTGTGTGAGGACGCGCGTCAGCGATCCGCCCGATGCGGCGATGCTGATCTCTGGTCCGGGTTGGGCTTTAGGCCCTCCGGCGCAAGGCCTGGTGCGAAGTGGTTCCTCGCCCTTGGCTTGCCGCTCCAGAGCGCCGTGCGTTCAGATGAACGCACTAGGGTCGCTCTAGCACATTGTTTCTAGAGCATCTTTCCGCTTCAAGTGATTCCACTTGAAGCGGGATGCTCTAGCGCCGGACGCCGACGACCTGGCCCCGGGCGAACTGCGAGACCCTGACGCCGCCGGACTGATTGCCGCCGATCAACTGGGCCGTCGACTTCGACATCGCGGACAGGATGCCGACGTGGTAGCCACGACCGGTGCGCACGACGACAATATCGCCGGCGCGCGCATAGGCGAGCTTCACCGGTGCACCGAACCGAAGCCACGAGCGGGCGAAGCCGAAGCTCTGCGGTGGACTGCGGCCGGACTTGCGGGCAACCATGCCCATGAAATGGCCGCACCAGGGGGTACGTGCCGGGTTGATGCCGAGCGCTGCGCGAAGGGTCTTGTTGTTCTTCACCTCGTGCAGGCCTTTGTATTGCTGCGCCTGGGCAAGCATGCCCGCGCTGGCAAGAGATGGCGATAGGAGCGCGACATAGGCAGCCGCAAGAAACGCCAGGACCTTCATGGTCAGGTCTCCTTGACAAGTTGCTGGGTGCGAACGGTCGGGGCGGCCTGGCGATCGCCGGCATGGCACCCGGTTGCTCAACTGTTTCCAATGTTCCCATGGGAAATTTCAGCGGACATGCGCGTGCCCAGCGTCTGATACGCAGCATCGGCGTGTCGGCGAACCGCGCGCAAGGCGCGGAGCCAACTTCACGGCAACCGCCGTTTCGAAGTGTGGTATTCCCCTGCCTGTCCCGTCGGACAGTCGAGCGACATTGCTCATGCGCCAGTACAAAATTGTGGCAAAACCCGTAAAATATTGGGGCATGACTTGCTAAATGACGGAAAAAATGCCGGTTCGTCGTCGATTCGACACCCTGACCGGCAGAAAATCCCGTATCGGCTCGCTCCGAGGCGTCACTTGAGCCAATGGAAGACCGGCAGGACTTGCGCCCGGACGGGGCTGCGGGGCATCGTCGGAGCATGATTCGCGCCCCGAGGTTCTCTATGTCCTTCACTCTCTCTCCGGCCTATCTCTGGCCGATTCTTCTGCTCCTGTTTTCCAACGTCTTCATGACCTTCGCCTGGTATGGGCATCTGAAATACACGTCGTCACCGCTCTACATGGCGATCGTGGCAAGCTGGGGCATTGCCTTCTTCGAATATTGCCTGGCGGTGCCGGCCAACCGCATCGGCCATCAGGTCTATTCCGCCGCACAGCTGAAGACGATGCAGGAGGTGATCACGCTTCTGGTCTTTGCCGCCTTCTCGGTTTTCTGGCTGAAGGAGTCGATCGGCTGGAACCATCTGGTCGGTTTCGCCCTGATCGCCTTAGGCGCCTCGTTCATCTTCAAGGGCTAAGAGGCGTCCGGCCGCTGTAGCGGTTAAGACCGCTGCAAACAAAAAGGCAGGGCCCAAGCCCTGCCTTTTGCATTGTTAACGGTCTGCAGCGCGTCGCGCTGGCGTCAGACCATGGCTGCCACGGCCGGCGCGACGTGCGGCCAGACCTCGACCCAGCCGCGATAGATCATGTCGAGCGCGACATAGAGGATGATTGCGAGGCCGATATAGGCGATCCAGTGATAACGGTTGAGCAGCCGGGCGATGAAACCGGCTGCCACGCCCATCATCGCAATCGAAAGCGCAAGGCCGATAACCAGGATCGTCGGATGTTCGCGGGCGGCGCCTGCGACGGCCAGCACGTTGTCGAGCGACATCGAGATGTCGGCGATGACGATCTGGATGGCCGCCTGCATGAAGGTTTTCTGGGGCGCGTTGCTGCCAGCGCCGCTTTCGCCTGCCGCGTGCGCTGCCTGCTGCTCGCGGATTTCGCGCCACATCTTCCAGCAGACCCACAGCAGCAAAATGCCACCGGCGAGCAAAAGGCCGATGATTTCCAGGAGCTGGACCGTGACGCTGGCGAGCGCGATGCGCAGCACGGTTGCCGCGATGATGCCGACGAGGATGACCTTCTTGCGCTGCTCCGTCGGCAGCCCGGCCGCGGCAAGGCCGATGACGACGGCGTTGTCGCCGGCGAGAACGAGGTCGATGACGATGACTTGCAGAAGCGCTGCCAGACCGGCGGCGGTAAAGATTTCCATGATGCGACAGTCCCCCGACGTGCCATGATGCGAGATTCAAATATGTCTAACGGATAAAGCATCGCCTCGCCTCGGGATCAAGGGGCGAGGTGCACCCCCAGGCGGAAAACCTCCGCAGACGATCCGATCGACGGTCTCAATCCAGGAGGTCGAAGGCCCGATACATCCAGAGAAGCTGATAGGCGACAGCAGCGACAACGAAGGCGGCATGGAAGCGCCGATTCGCCGTCCAGGCGGCGGCGATACAGAAGAGGATATAGGCGGTGTTGCGGGCGGGGTATTCGAGACCGTAGGAGGCAAAATACTGCTTGCCCTTCAGCGCGGTGTCGACGAGGTCGACGGCAAAGGCAAGCGCGAGGAAGCCGAAGAACCAGGCACGGCGCGACATGAAATAGTGTTCGTAGTCGCTATAGTCCTCGAGCGTCGTCGGGAACAACATCACGCAGAGGAAGAAGAAGACGCAGCAATAAAGGATGACGAACAGGTAGACGCTGACGTCGATCACGGCCAGCGAGTGCAGGTGGAACTCCCACCACCAGAAATGCACGAGGACGACGAACATGAACAGGACCCAGCCGAGGTGGATCCAGTAGACACGTGTCTTGCCGGGGTGCTGCACGAAGAGCGCCAGTCCACTGAGCAGTCTCGCCAGGCTCAGGCTGACGACCATGCCCATAACGGTGCGGATATGCGGGAAGATTTCCGGGTTGGTCGGAACCTGATCCACGGCCGCCGCTCCTATTCCTCCGCCGGCACCGGCTTGGGCTTGCCGTTTTCGTCGAGCGCGACCATGACGAAGATCGCATCCGTCACTTTTTCCATGCGATGCGAAGAGAGATAGCGCTGGGCCCAGGCCTCGACCTTGAGCGTCATCGAGGTGCGGCCGACCTTGACGACATCGGTATAGATGCAGAGCGTGTCGCCGATCTTGACCGGAAGCGCGAAGGCCATCTCCTTGACGGCTGCCGTGACCACACGGCCGCGAGCGCGCTCGGCCGCACGGATACCGCAGGAAAGGTCCATCTGTGCCATCACCCAGCCGCCGAAGATATCGCCGGCCGCATTGGCGTCGCCGGGCATGGCGAGCGTGCGCAAGGTCAGCTCGCCGGTCGGTTTGGTCTGTTCGGTCATGCGGCCTGTCTCCCTGTTGGATGAAAGATGTAACCCGACCGCGCTTGCCGAGGGAAGGCCCGCCGCCGCACAAATGCGGGCAGCATCCCGCCGTGCCGCCACCTTAGACTTTCGAAGGGGTTCTTCAGAAATGTCAAATTTAGGGATCGGTTGTTAGGGGCTTTGCAAAGACCTCTACCTAACCTGCAGGCTCTTGGAGTGCGGCCGGCCATGCCGGCGGCGGCCAGGTTGCGACGGGGCGGCGCCGGGGGCGCCGAAGGGGCAGGGGATTGGCAATGAAGAAATTCAGGATCTCGGCGCGTCTCTACGCGCTGGTGGCATTTGCGCTTTTGACCATGGCAGCAGCGCTGACATTCGGTCTGTTTCAGGCGCAGGACAAACTCGTCGGCGAGCGCAAGGCGATGCTCGCGGCAATGGACGAGAACGCGATCGCGGTGTTCGACGCCTATCACAAGCAGGAGGTGGCCGGCACGCTTTCGCGTGAGGAGGCGCAGAAGCGCGCGCTCGAGGCAATCAAGGCGATGCGCTACCAGGGCAACGGCTATTTCTGGGTCAACGACATGCATCCGACCATGGTGATGCATCCGATCAAACCGGAGCTCGACGGCAAGGACCTCACTGAAAACAAGGATCCGAACGGCAAGCACCTCTTCGTCGAGTTCGTCAAGACCGTCGAAAAGAGCGGCCAGGGCTTCGTCGACTACTACTGGCCGAAGCCGGGCGCTGACGCGCCGGTGCTGAAATATTCGCACGTTGCCGGCTTCAAGCCCTGGGGCTGGGTGGTCGGTACCGGCGTCTATGCCGACGATCTGGCGGCGATGTTCCGCGAACGCGCCTGGCAGGTCGCAGGCATCCTCGCCGCCGCCGCACTCGCCATTCTGATGGCGGCGCTTGCGATCGTGCGCAGCGTCGTGAAGCCGGTCGAGAAGCTGAAGGCCTCGATGCGGGCGATCGCCGATGAGGATCTTTCGTCCGAGGTGCCGGAGACGGACCGCGGCGACGAGATCGGCCAGATGGCCAAGGTGCTGGTGGTGCTGCGCGATTCCGTTCGCGAACGGCTGGAACTGCGTTCACGCGAGGCCGAGCAGCAGGAGCGGCTGAGTTCCGAGCGGCGCGGCAACGAGCAGCGCCAGCGGGCAACGGCGGAAGCGCAAGCGGATGCGATGGAGACCGTCGGTGCCGCGCTCGAGCTCTTGGCAAGCGGCGACCTGACCGCCGAGATCGGCCATATCGCGCCGGAATATGGCAAGCTGAGAGAGGACTTCAACACGGCCGTCGCGGCGCTTCGCGATGTCATCGGCTCCATCTCGCACTCGACCGAGATCGTCACTGCCAGTGCCGGCGACATTTCGGAAGCGGCGAACAATCTCTCGCGCCGGACGGAGCAGCAGGCAGCGGCCCTCGAAGAGACGGCGGCAGCACTTGACGAGATCACCTCGACGGTTCGCCACGCTTCCGAGCGGGCGAACGAGGCGCGCGATATGGTCAACGAGACCAAGGCGAGCGCTGCCAAGTCCGGCGGCATCGTGCGCAATGCCATCGACGCCATGGGGCGGATCGAAGGCTCGTCCGGCCGGATCGGCCAGATCATCGGGGTGATCGACGAGATCGCCTTCCAGACGAATCTCCTGGCGCTCAATGCCGGCGTCGAGGCAGCGCGCGCCGGTGAGGCCGGCCGTGGCTTTGCCGTCGTCGCGCAGGAGGTGCGTGAGTTGGCGCAGCGCTCGGCGGGTGCCGCCAAGGAGATCAAGGAACTGATCGGCGCCTCGGTGCGCGAGGTCGGTGCCGGTGTCCAGCTGGTCCGGTCGACCGGCGAAGCGCTGACGGAGATCGAGACGCTGGTCAATCGGGTCAACGAGCAGGTGGCCTCGATCGCGACCGCCGCGCGCGAGCAGGCGACCGGCTTGCAGGAGGTCAATGTCGCCGTCAACAGCATGGACCAAATGACCCAGCAGAACGCCGCGATGGTCGAGGAAACGACTGCCGCAAGCCAGACGCTGGCTGCAGAGAGCCGGGAACTGAAGTCGTTGCTGACAAAGTTCCGGCTGCAGTCCTCGGCAACGCATTCGGCTTACGGCCGCGCCGCCTGATCGCTATAGTCTGGAATTGCACAAGGCCGGCGTGGCATTGCCACGCCGGCCTTGTGCGCTGAAAAGAAGAAATGTCGCGCGGCTGCAACCGAGCTCCACATCGATCCGTGAGCCGGGCATGCCCCCGCCACCTGCGCCCGTGATTGCCGTGCAAAGCAGGCCGCACAGTCTTGACCTTAGGATCGCTGCGGATAGATACGCGAGATGCGGGAGGTGGTTGATGGGGCGTCGCTCCGGTTGCTGACCGTTGCTTTAGAGGGGACATCCATGGCACTTCTCAAACTTCTTCTGACGCGCCCGATCGCCGTGCTGATGCTGGCGCTCGGCTTCCTCTCCGCCTGTACGGTGGTCGTCGACGAGCCGCGTCCAGGCCCGAGGCCGACCCGCCCGCCGGTCTGCACGATGGAATATGCGCCCGTGTGCGGCGAGCGTGGCAATCGCATGCGCACCTTCCCGAATTCCTGCCAGGCAAGGGCCGACGGTTTCAATGTGATCCACCGTGGCGAATGCCGTCCGGACTATCGCCCGCCGGATCGTGAACCGCAGGCCTGCACCATGGAGTACAATCCGGTGTGCGCCCAGCGCGGACGGCGCACGCAGACCTTCTCGAACGCCTGCCAGGCGCGCTCGGAGGGCTTCCAGGTGATCGGCCGCGGCGAATGCCGTCGCGACGATGACCGTCCCTCCGAAGGCCAGTTCTGCACCCGCGAATTCGCGCCGGTCTGCGGCCAGCGCGGCGGCCGCGTGCAAACCTTCTCGAACGCCTGCGAGGCTGGCGGTGCTGGCTTCCGAGTCGTGCATCGCGGCGAGTGCCGCTGATATCCAGCGGATCCGTAGCTGAAAACTTGAAGCCTGCGTCTGACGAAGATGCGGGCTTCTTGCTGTCGGCGGTCAGTCGCAACGGCAAGCACCCGCACCCTTGATCAGGGGTATCGGATGCAAGGCTTCGTTTACCGTATTTGAATAAAATGCTCAGGAAATCAGCCCTTTCGGCGGCTGTGCCCGGTTTGCGACACAGGCGAAAGGCAGCAATTCGATGTGCTGCAGCGATCCTTGCGTGCCTCTGGGTACGCCGTTGCGGGGGCGGTGGGGTGATGAGTGGCGGTCTTCTGACCGCCCGGAGGAAGGCGCAGTCCGGTATGGCGTATGTTACTCGTCTCCATCGCCCGCTGACGGCACTCGTTCTGACACTATCGCTTGTCGCCTGTTCGACCGACGACGCGCTTTCGCCGCCGGGCCGTATCGATGGCGGCTCCCGGGTCGGTTCGATCGGGCCCGTGCCGGTCGACGCGGTGCCGCAAGACGAGGTGGCGGCCTATCCCGCCGCAACATCGGCTTCGGCGGGCAACGGCAATCCGGACTATGTTGCACCGGCGCAGGCGGCGCCTCAACAAACGCGGCGCTCGCTGCCGATGATCGATAGCGACGAGGCGGTTTCCTCCGGCGCGCAGCCGGCGAATGCGGGTTCCACGGCCATTCCCGATGAAGGCGTCAACATGGATGCCATGCTCGGCGTCGAGCAGCCGGTCGTCGGCCTGGCGCAAGAGCAGAGCAACGAGATCGCCGAGGGCAATGCCAGCCAGCCGGTCGTCGACGGCATCGGCGAAGACAATGTGCGCCAGCTCGGCGGGGCGTCCGGGGCTGCGCCTGCGGACGAGGCGAACCTTGGCTACGATCCGGACCTGCCGCCGCTTTCTCCCGAGAAGGCTGCAGCCGAAGAGGCGCAGCGTGCACGCGCCATGGAAGAGCGACGCGCGATTCAGCGGACCCAGGAGCCGGAGCAGGTCGCCTTCCTGCCGCGCGTGCGCAATCCGATGTCGGCGCCCGACTACACCGGCGAAATGCCGGCTTCCGAGATTGCCTGCCGCCAGCGCCTGAAGAAACTCGGCGTGGTGTTCCGTGATATTCCGCGCATCAGCAACGGGCCGTCCTGTGGCATCGACTACCCGATCGAGCTCAGCGGTCTCTCCGGCGGTATTGGCGTGAAGCCGGCGGTCAAGCTCAATTGCGAGGTGACGGAATCCTTCGCCAAGTGGGTGAAATACGAACTTGCGCCGTCGTCCCGCTACCGCTACTGGTCGGGCGTCAAGACGATCAAGCCGCTCGGCGGCTATTCCTGCCGCACGATGAATTCCCGCCGCGGCAACCCGATGTCCGAACATGCGCACGGCAACGCCATCGATGTCGGCAAGTTCGTCTTGAAAAACGGTAAGGAAATCGATGTCCGCAAGAAGGGCTTCTTCGCGTTCCGCGAACGCGGCCTCCTGAAGGCCGTGCGCTCCGACAGCTGCAAATATTTCAACACCGTGCTCGGGCCGGGCAGCGACCCGTTCCACAAGGACCATTTCCATTTCGATCTGAGAACCCGCAAGACCGGCTATCGTCACTGCGACTGACGTGGTGTGCGGGACCTTCCTCCTGCCGCCTATGAAAACCCTATGTCGGCAAAAAAAAGAGGCCGGCGGGGAGGCCGGCCCAACAACCGGAGCAAAAGGGGGAGGCTCCGGCGTGCAAATCACGAGCGCAAATCAAAAGGGCGATATCGCGCCGCGCGAGCAAATTGCTCGAAGACCATCACCGTTTCGTGACAAGGGAACGGGATTGGCGACGATTCATTCGCAGATCTTTCGCCGGATAATGGATGATGCTTGCATTTGCGCCGGCGCTTACACTTCGTCGAAACGCAGTTTCGCGCGCTTCGGGCCGATTGTCCGAAGCGTCGTCGCAGGCTCGTATTTGAGATCACTATACCAGAAGTTTTACCGCTGCCTGAGATAGTCCGGGCGGTTGCCCCAAATATGGCGTTTTCATCCCTATTGCGGTCTCGTTGTAACGATCTGAATTTTCTATATGATTTGACAGTCAACGGACAGGCCAGGGGGACTAGGGCTGATCGCGCTGTCTTGTTTCGTCTGGTTTATTAATAAGTAATACGATAATATATTACTTCGTATAACAATCACGGATAGTAGTCGGCAAACCGCAGCAAGCATTGGGGCTCCACTCACTCCTAGGGCAACGACAGGAGGAAGTTATGGGAACTGTTATGCAATTTCCGGGGGTGCGCACGGATATGGCCGTGCACGCTGCCGAAGTTTCGAAAATACTGAGAACTCTCGCCAATCGAAATCGTCTGTTGATCGTGAGTGCTTTGCTGGAGGGTGAGCACTCGGTGGCGGCACTCGAAGAGAGCCTGAGCATTCGCCAGCCGACCCTCTCGCAGCAATTGACGGTGTTGCGTGATGCCGGCATTGTCTCGACCCGTCGGCAGGCCAAGCAAGTGTTCTATCGGCTTAGTCACGACAAGGTGGCGCGTCTGGTTGGCGCGCTCTATCAGATCTTCTGTCGGGATGGTTCCAAAACATGAATGAATACGAGAATGCGCTGGCGGGTGGGCTGTTGATTGGCCTTTCGGCAGCGATCCTGATGGTGGCCAATGGCCGGGTGGCCGGGATCAGCGGTATCGTCGGACGTCTGCTGCAGGGCGCGCAGGTTCCTACCGGCATGTTGTTTGTTTTGGGACTGATGGCGGGGCCGCTGCTTTTTCGCCTCGTCGTCGGCGCCTGGCCGGTGGTGACGGTCACAACCTCTTGGCCGCTTCTGGTGGCTGGCGGGCTGCTGGTCGGCTTCGGGTCCCGCATGGGCTCCGGCTGCACCAGCGGCCACGGCGTCGTCGGTCTTGCAAGGCTGTCGCGACGTTCGATTGCGGCGGTTGCGACCTTCATGACCGCGGCGATCGTCACGGTCTTTGTCATGGGCTTGCTTGCATGAACGGAGCCTTCTTTCGCCTCGCGGCGACGCTCGTCTCCGGCCTCGTGTTCGGTTTTGGTCTTTCGCTGTCCGGCATGCTCGATCCGGCACGCGTGCGGGCGTTTCTGGATATCACCGGCAACTGGAACCCGAGCCTTGCCTTCGTGCTCGGCGGCGCCGTCTTTGTTTCCGCGCTCGGTGTCCTGCTGACGCGCCGGCTCAAGCATCCTTTGTTCGACGAAACCTTCCATTTGCCGGACAATCAGGTCATCGACAGGCGACTGATTGTCGGCGCGGCAATCTTCGGCATCGGCTGGGGGCTGGTGGGGCTTTGCCCGGGCCCGGCGCTCGCTTCGCTGTCGCTCGGTTTGCCGCCGACGTTCCTTTTCGTCGCGGCGATGGTTGCGGGCATGCTCATCCATGACCGGCTGGTGGCGAGCAAACCTTCGCAAATGGGCGGCGGCGCGGGGACGGCAGCTCGCCTGTCGCAGCCGCATTGACAAAGCGTCACCTTGTTTTTTCCATCCGGTAGGCTGCAAATCGCAATCAATTGTCCCATATAGGCGAAACCTGCCGACTTTGCCCCCCGCATCCGGATCTGCTTCATGGCGCCTATCGTTTCCGTTTCCAATCTGTCGAAGACCTATGCCTCCGGCTTTCAGGCGCTGAAGGGCGTCAGCCTGGATATCGAGGAAGGCGAGATCCTGGCGCTGCTCGGGCCGAACGGCGCCGGCAAGACGACGCTGATCTCGATCATCTGCGGCATCGTCAATCCGAGCGGCGGAACGGTGACGGTTGGCGGCAATGACGTGGTGCGCGAGTTTCGCGAGACGCGCGCGATGATCGGGCTCGTACCCCAGGAACTGACCACCGACGCCTTCGAAACCGTGTGGAACACGGTCTCCTTCTCCCGCGGCCTGCACGGCAAGAAGCCGAACCCCGCCCATATCGAGAAGGTGCTGAAGGACCTGTCGCTCTGGGACAAGAAGGACAACATGCTGCGCGAACTCTCCGGCGGCATGAAACGGCGCGTGCTGATCGCCAAGGCGCTGTCGCACGAACCGAGGGTCCTCTTCCTCGACGAACCGACAGCCGGCGTCGACGTCAATCTGCGCAAGAGCATGTGGGAGGTCGTCGAGCGGCTGCGCGCTTCCGGCGTCACCATCATCCTGACGACGCATTACATTGAAGAAGCGGAAGAAATCGCCGACCGCATCGGCGTCATCAACGGCGGCAAGATCCTGCTGGTCGAAGACAAGGCGGCACTGATGTCGAAGCTCGGGCGCAAGCAGTTGCGCGTCGATCTCGCCAATCCACTGGATGGCGTTCCCGAAACGCTGTCGAGCTACAATCTGACGCTCGAGGGCGATGGGCACTGTCTGATCTACGATTACGACACGAGCGCTGAACGCACCGGCATTACCACTCTGCTGGCGGCCCTCGCCGAAGCCGGTATCCGGCTCAAGGACATTTCCACGCGGCAGAGCTCGCTGGAAGACATCTTCGTCGAAATCGTGGGGGCAGGGCGATGAATATCGAAGCGATCAAGTCGATCTATTTCTTCGAGATGGCCCGTACCCGGCGCACCCTGCTGCAGAGCGTGGTGTCGCCCGTTATCTCGACCTCGCTCTATTTCATCGTCTTCGGCGCCGCGATCGGCGGACGCATCCAGGAGATCGACGGCGTTTCCTACGGCGCCTTCATCACGCCCGGCCTGATGATGCTGACGCTCTTGACGCAATGCATCGGCAACGGCTCCTTCGGCATCTATTTCCCGAAATTCACCGGCACGATCTACGAGGTTCTGTCCTCGCCGGTCTCGATGGTCGAGATCGTGCTCGGCTACGTCGGCGCGGCGGCGACCAAGGGGCTGATGATCGGGACGATCATCCTTTTGACGGCTTCGCTGTTCGTCGACCTGACGATCGCGCATCCGTTCGTGATGGTGTTCTTCTTCGTGTTGACGGCAATTTCCTTCAGCCTGTTCGGCTTCATTATCGGCATCTGGGCCAAGGACTTCGAGCAGCTGAACCTGATCCCGATGCTGGTGATCCCGCCGCTCGTCTTCCTCGGCGGCAGCTTCTATTCGGTGAAGATGCTGCCACCCTTCTGGCAGGCGGTCAGTCACTTCAATCCGGTGCTCTATCTGATCAGCGGTTTCCGCTGGAGCTTCTTCGAGGTTTCCGACGTCAACCCGATCTTCAGCGCCGTGATCATCCTCGCCTTCCTGACGGCCTGCATGTCGATCCTCGCCTGGATCTTCCGCACCGGCTACCGGCTCAGAAACTGACGGCAGGCGCCGCTGCGGTTTGTTCTGACGCCTGTGGCTCAGTCGCGCAGGCGCAGCTCGTCGGTGCGCATCTGCAGCATCTCCAGCGTCGACAGGAAACTCATGCCGAGCAGGCTCTGGTCGAGCCGCCCCTTGGCGGCCACGGTCGCGCCGATGTTGCGCCGGGTGATCGGGCCGACGGAGATTTCCTGGAGCATGACGGGTGCCGCCTGCGCCCGGCCGTTCGCCGTCATGACGGTGACGATGTAGCTGAGGTTTTCCGGATCAAGGCCGATCCGCTCGGCATCCTCGTAGGTCAGCGCGATGCTGCTGGCGCCGGTATCGACCAGCATGTTGATGTCCTTGCCGTTGACCGTCACGCCGGTTTCGAAATGGCCGTTCAGCATCTTGTGCAGCACCACTTCCTGCTGGCCCTCGCTGTCGGTGATCACGGTCGCGCGGCCGGGGACGAGGCCGGCGAGCAGGCGATTGCCGAAGCCATGCAATTCGAAGCGGTAGACATAGGCCGAGACGAGGGCGAGCGTGATGAGGAGCCAGATGGCGACCTGGCGCAGCCCTTCGCCGAAACGGCGGCGGCTTTGCAGGACCCCGGCGCCGATCAGCGTGGCGATCGCACCCAACGAGACCAGCCGGCCGAAATCGTCGTTGGCAAGGCCCATGGTGCGGCCGGCATCGTGGTTGACGATCAGCAGGATGAGCCCAATGGCCAGGATCGAGAGCAGGATGGCGAGACGGGTCATGCTTCTCCGCGTTCCCTCGCCATGCGGCTGCGGCGCGTTTCGCGCCGAGGCTTGCGTTCGACCGTCTCTAGCCGGTCGGGCAGCGTGGTCATGATCGCCCGGCGTTCGGCGTCGGTGTAGAGCGTCCAGCGGCCTATCTCGTCACGCGTGCGGCCGCAGCCGAAACAATAGCCGGTCTTGTCATCGATGGAACAGACGAGAATGCAGGGAGATTCCATGGCGTTGCCCAGTTTTTCCCGGAATATATCGATCTTTCAAACCGTCAGCGCAAGGGCGCCGAGCACTGCGATTTCCGTGAGCTGCTGCGTGGCACCGATCGTGTCACCCGTATGTCCCCCGATCTTGGCGGCTGCGAGCCGGCCGAAGCCTTTGACAGTGGCAAGGAAGGCGAGGAGTGTTGCGATCAGGCCGAAGGCCGGTACCTTGGCGAAATAGAAGAGCAGCATTGCGGCGAGAAGACCAAAGCCGAGGGCGAAGCGGCCAGCTCCCGGCTCCGGTACGCCGGCGGAAGCTGCAACACCGCCACTGCGTGCCGGCGGCAGGCTGGACCAGTGCCAGACCATGGCGGCGCGGCTGAGCGCTGCAGCACCAAGGATCACCATGCCGGCGCCAAGCGGCGTGAACAGCGGCAGGATGGAGGCGAGCGCCGAGACGCGCAGGCCAAAGGAGAGAATGAGCGCGACGGCGCCATAGGTACCGATGCGGCTGTCCTTCATGATCGCGAGCGCCGCGTCGCGGTCGCGTCCACCGCCGAAGCCGTCGGCCGTGTCGCCGAGTCCGTCCTCGTGCAGTGCGCCGGTCAGCAGCGCCTGGATGGCGACGACGACGAAGGCGGCAAAAAGCGAACTCACATGCAGCGCGATCATCGCGCTGGCAGCGGCTGCGGAGGGCAGGACGATCACGATGCCGGCGAGCGGGAAGGCGCGCACGGCCCGGTCCAGCCGTCCGTCATATCCGACGAAGTGGCGTCCCGGCATGGGAATGCGGCTCAGGAAGCCGATCGAGCGCGCCACGTCGTCACAGAAATCGCCCAGAAAGCCCATGGCTCCTCCAAAGATCCGGCCCTCAGCCGCAATCGCAGATGTCACCGCCGCCCGCAAGTGAGAGCAGGGTGAGCATGCAAAACGCCGTGCGTCGAATCGTCCGTCCCGTGACGGATCATGCTCCGGCGACGCCGATTGGCGCAAATGCCGTTGCCCGAATATTCGACGCCCTCTATGAGGAGCGTAGATTCACGATATGCAAGGATTCCCAGCATGAGTGCCAGCGGTCTGCCGTTTGATGATTTCCGCGAATTGTTGCGTAACCTGCCGGGGCCGGATGCGGCAGCGCTGGTCGCGGCGCGCGAGCGGGACGCACAGCTGACAAAGCCGCCGGGCGCGCTCGGACGTCTCGAAGAAATCGCCTTCTGGCTCGCTGCCTGGACCGGCAAGGCGCCGGCCGTCAACCGGCCGCTGGTGGCGATCTTCGCTGGCAACCACGGCGTCACCCGTCAGGGCGTTACCCCATTCCCGTCGTCCGTGACGGCCCAGATGGTCGAGAATTTCGCCGCCGGTGGTGCTGCGATCAACCAGATCTGCGTCAGCCACGACCTCGGCCTCAAGGTTTTCGACCTGGCGCTTGAATATCCGACCGGCGACATCACCGAGGAAGCGGCACTTTCGGAGCGGGATTGTGCTGCCACCATGGCCTTCGGCATGGAGGCGATCGCCGGCGGCACGGATCTGCTGTGCATCGGCGAGATGGGCATCGGCAACACCACCATTGCGGCGGCGATCAATCTCGGCCTCTATGGTGGTACGGCCGAGGAATGGGTCGGTCCGGGTACCGGTTCCGAAGGCGAGGTACTGAAGCGCAAGATCGCCGCTGTCGAGAAGGCGGTGGCGCTGCATCGCGATCACCTTTCCGATCCGCTCGAGCTGATGCGCCGCCTCGGTGGTCGCGAGATCGCGGCGATGGCGGGCGCGATCCTCGCGGCCCGCGTGCAGAAAGTGCCCGTCATCATCGATGGCTACGTGGCGACTGCGGCAGCGGCAATCCTGAAGGCGGCCAATCCCTCAGCCCTCGACCACTGCCTGATCGGCCACGTCTCGGGCGAACCGGGCCATATCCGCGCGATCGAGAAGCTCGGCAAGACGCCGCTGCTGGCGCTCGGCATGCGGCTGGGCGAGGGCACGGGTGCGGCTCTTGCCGCCGGCATCGTCAAGGCGGCGGCGGCCTGCCACAGCGGCATGGCGACCTTCGCGCAGGCTGGCGTCAGCAACAAGGAATAATCAAGATACGGCCGGCTTTCACGGCAAAGCCGGCCGATTGCTGTCCAAAGCCTGTCGCGGGCGCTATTCCCGCGTGTGGCGGGCCTTGATGGCCGCGTGCTTCTCGCCTATCCAAAGCGCACATGCAGCCCTAACTATTGTCTGACAGCGCCGCGCGTCTCGTCAGACGCGCAAAGGTCGCTGCAGCACTTTGAAGTGCTGCATGGTTTCATCCTGAAGTCGGATGGAATTTAAGGAAAAATGCAGCAGACGCCTGCAACCGGCAAACGCCTTGCATTCGCCTCATTCACGATGTCGAAGCAAGCGCAGTTTCAAGCCTTGTCGAGAAGAAATGGACGCCAAGAACACCACGCACCGCATTGGACCGACGGGTCCCGTCGAGAAGCAGACCGGCATTCGGCATCTCTTCGCTGCCGCCAGCTATTCGCTAGGCGGCGCGAAACGGCTGATCAGCGAGGCTGCTTTCCGCCACGAGCTGATCGCCTTCGGCATCGCCATGGTTGCCTTCGCCATCGTCGGCGCGACCTTCTTCCAGTTCGTGGCGATGGCGATCCTGTTCCTGCTGATGATGGCCTTCGAGGCGATCAACACGGCGATCGAGGAAATCGTCGATCGCGTCTCGCCGGAAATCTCGGAAATGGGCAAGAACGCCAAGGATCTCGGCTCCTTCGCCTGCCTCTGCCTGATCATCGCCAACGGCGTCTATGCCGGCTACGTCGTGATCTTCGACGGCTTCATGAACTGATCTGCTACCGCCGATCGTTCGGCGTGATCCGATAGAGCACGTGTGGGCGCAGCGGGTTGCCCTCCGGCACCGTCACGTCATCGAAATCCTCCGCCGGATCCGAGTGCATGCCGAGCTTTTCCATAAGCGCGCGGGATGGTTCGTTGATGCGCGATGTATAGCCGATGACTTCGGCAAGCCCGAGCGCCGACCATGAATGGTGCAGGCAGGCGCTTGCCGCTTCGAGCGCATATCCTTGCCGCCAGTAGGGGCGGGCGAGGATCCAGCCGATTTCGACATGCGGGCCACCGGGGATTTCGTCTCCGGCATGCGAAAGGCCAAGACCACCGATGAGCGCTCCGTCCGCCTTGCGCTCGACGGCCACAAAGCCGAAACCGTGCCTGCGCAGATGCCGGTCGCAGTCGGCGATCATCGCCGCGGTATCCTCCCGCGTCAGAATGTCAGGAAAATAGTAGCGGCGCACGCCCGGATCGGCATTGGCGACGGCAAAGGGCGCGATGTCGCGCTGCTCCCAGGGCCGAAGCCTCAAGCGTTGCGTTTCGATGAACATGGATCAGGCGAAACTCTTGCGACGACGGATCGGGGCTGCCACGTCCTCGACTGCCGGCAGGCTCTCGAGCACGCGGCGGGCCGGCAGGATGGCGATCGCCTCCGTGCCTTCGCGGAGCTTGGAGCGCAGGATGAATTCGCCATTGTGCTTGGCGAGAATGGCCTGGACGATGGGCAGGCCGAGGCCGGTGCCCTGTTCAGCGCTCTTGATGGCGATCGAGCCCTGACCGAAGGCCGACAGAACGATCGGGATTTCCTCTTCCGGGATGCCCGGACCGTTGTCCTTGATCGAGAGATATTGTCCGCCGCCGGCCGTCCAGCCGACCTTGAAGGTGACTTCGCCGCCCGAATTGGTGAATTTCACGGCGTTGGACAGCAGATTGAGGATGACCTGCCGCATTGCCTTCTCGTCGACCCAGACCGAGGGCATGCCAAGTTCGAACTGCGAGTGGATGGTAATGTTCTTGGCGCGCGCCCTCAGTTGCACCATGCCGACGCAGTCCTCGGCGATCTCGACGAGGCTGACCGCATCCTCGTTCAGGTCGTAGCGGCCTGCTTCGATGCGCGACAGGTCGAGGATCTCGTTGATCAGGTTCAGCAGATGCTCGCCGGAACGATGGATATCGTTGGTGTATTCCTTGTAGGTCGGGTTGCTGAGCGGACCCAGAACCTCCGTCGACATGACCTCGGAGAAGCCGAGAATGGCATTCAGCGGCGTGCGCAATTCATGCGACATGGAGGCCAGGAAGCGCGACTTGGCGAGGTTCGCTTCCTCCGCCCGGCGCCGTGCCTCGTCCGACATCGATTTTGCCACTTCGAGCTCGGCGATCAGGTCATCCTTCTCCGATTGAACCGAGAGGATGTGGACATTGGCACGGTTCATGCGATCGGTCATGAACACGAGGAAGAGCAGCGCCAGCGAGATGATGCCCGTGAGGCCGATATAGATCGGATTGCCAGTCGTCAGCGAGACAAAGGCCAGTGCGGCGACCACGGGCGTGAAGGTGCAGAGCAGGGCATTGCGCAGCAGGAACGTGCCCATGGCAGTGGCCGCAAGCGCGAAAAGCAGGGCAGTGCCCTCGAAGAAACCGAAGCGGACATCACTGCACGACGCGCAATCCTGCGCAACGAAGGCTGCCCAGCAGAGGCCAATCAACAGCTGGCCGAGCAGGAAGCGCCGGCGCCAGACCGGGACCTTTTCGGCAACGATGTCCTTCTTGCACGCCTTCCTCGCTAGCACCAGCGTCACCGCATGCGCCGAAAGGGTCATGACGGCCCAGACGATGATGCTGAGATTGCCGGAGAGATAGACCCCGACGGCGGCAATCAGGGCGACGAGCACCGGTATGGCGATGGCGCCGTGCAGGGCCGAATCGATGTAAAGATTGAGCATTTCGCGCTCGAAGCCCGAAGGCACGGACGAGCCCGTTTGCAGCCGCTCTCGCGTCGCGCGAACCGTCCTCGAAACGGCCTTGTTTCGATGGTTTCGCGACTTGTCGACAATGATCTTATCTGTCGAGGTGCTGGCAGCGATACTCATGCTCTTATGCAAAGGTTATGGTTTCGTTGCAGTCTAGTGAGCAATCCTTAAGAAGTTGCTGCCGTGTGTGAAGGATTCGACAACCATTATGGCGCGGTGGTGTCCTTGGCCAAAAGTTGAGAGCCGGCACATGAGATTCCGCCTCTAAGTTTTTGGAATCGTCGATGTTTGTGATGCGGTCCCGGTTCGATCAGGGAGCGCGCGTAGCGATAAAGGTGCAGGAAACGTGAAATCAGGCCGGGCGAGATACCGCTTCACCGGCGGGCGAGGCGGAGGGTCTTCGGGCCGGTCGCGATCGGCCGGTCGTGGCGGCATGCTCGGCGGATGGATCATTCTTCTGTTGCTTTCGATCGTTGCCTACTACGCCGACAAGCTGGCCGTGGGGGAGCGTGCGGCGACCGGGGAGGCGCGTGGAGCGGCGTCGGCGAGCGACGGCGACAGTCTTCGCCTTGACGGCAAGCGCATCCGCATTGAGGGGATCGATGCGCCGGAACTCGACCAGAGCTGCGAGCGCGATGGCGAGACCTGGGATTGCGGCCGCCAGGCGCGCGATCGCCTGAGAGCGCTGATTTCCGCCGGCGATGTCCGCTGCCGCTTTCATGGCCGCGATCGGTACGGCCGCGATCTCGGCACATGCGAAGCGGGCGGGCGGGACATTGGCCGTGAGATGGTGCTCTCCGGCTATGCGGTCAGCTACGGGCGCTATCAAGCGGAAGAGGCGCGGGCAGAGAAAGAGCGGCGCGGCATCTGGGTCGGCACGTTCACGACCCCGCAGGAATGGCGCCGCACGAATGACCATCCGGACGAGGGGCCGCATCTGGTCGATGGTTGGCTCGAGACCATAAGGCGCTGGCTCATGGAGCGGCTGACCGCCTTGTTTGCGGGTATCGGCAATGCCTGAGAACGATGTCCCGGACCTGGAGCGGCTGAGAGCGGAAATTGCCGCCTGCCGCATCTGCCGCGACAGTCCGCTGCGTGGCGACGACGACCGCCTGCCGCATGAGCCGCGACCGGTCGCGGTGATCTCGACCACGGCACGCATCCTGATCGCCGGACAGGCGCCCGGGCTTCGGGTGCATGACAGCGGGTTGCCGTTCAACGATGCATCCGGCGATCGGCTCCGCCAATGGCTGGGGGTGGACCGCGAGACCTTCTACGATCCGGCGAAATTCGCGATCGTGCCGATGGGCTTCTGCTTTCCCGGTTATGATGCGCATGGCAGCGACCTGCCGCCGCGTCGGGAATGCGCGCCGCTCTGGCGGCAGCGGGTGATGGATCGAATGCCGCAGGTGGAGCTGGTGCTGGCGATCGGGCATTATGCGCAGCGCTGGCACATCGGTCCGGAATGCCCGAAATCGATGACGGAGACGGTGAAGGACTGGCGGCGCTACGCGATGCGCAATGCGGATCCCGCCATTCTGCCGCTGCCGCATCCGAGCTGGCGCAACACCGGCTGGCTGAAGCGCAATCCCTGGTTCGAGGCCGATATTCTGCCGTTCCTGCGGGAGCGGGTTCTTATGCTCACAACCTGAAACAATTTTCTTTATCTTCACCAATTTCGCGCTATAGAGGGAAAAATAATTCGAGAGGGACTTTCATGGACCGCCTAGACCGCAAAATCCTGCGCCTGTTGCAGGAGGATTCCACGCTGGCCGTTGCCGACCTTGCCAAGAAGGTGGGACTTTCGACCACGCCGTGCTGGCGGCGCATCCAGAAGATGGAAGAGGACGGCGTCATCCGCCGCCGTGTCGCCCTTCTCGATCCGGTAAAGATCAACACCAAGGTCACGGTGTTCGTGTCGATCCGCACGAATTCGCACTCGATGGAATGGCTTCGCCGCTTCTCCGAGGTGGTATCCGAGTTTCCCGAGGTGGTCGAATTCTACCGCATGAGCGGCGACGTCGACTATCTGCTGCGCGTGGTCGTTCCTGACATCGCCGCCTACGACGCGTTCTACAAGCGCATGATCGCCAAGATCGAGATCCGTGACGTCTCTTCTGCCTTCGCCATGGAGCAGATCAAGTACACGACCGAGCTTCCGCTCGATTACATGATGATCGACCAGGCGAAATCCGCCGAGGATTGAGGCGCCTGCGCTAGCGGGCTCAGCTTTGATCGAGACCAAGCCGCGCCAGCACCTTGTCGCTCTTAAGTTCGCGAACCGCGTCCTTGCCCGTCCAGCGGGCGGCGCGGTTTGCGCTTTCGGCCAGGCGCTCTGCGAGCGCCAGTGCAGGACCATGGCAGGCGGAATTGCGCTTGCCGATCTGTCGGAGCGCCCAGTTGACCGCCTTCTTCACGAAGTTCCGCTCGTCGGTTGCGTGCCGCTCGATCAGCGGCAACCAGTTCAGGAGCGTCGCGTCCGGTTCCTTCTTCAGGTGGACCGCAGCGGTCGCAATCATCGCGAAGGCGATGCGCCGGACGAATTCACGTTCGTCGGCCGCGAATTCCGGGATCAGTTCGCGCTCGAAGCGGGCGGCGATGAAAAGGTCGGCAACGGTGTCGACCACTTCCCACGAATTGCAATCGTCGCCCCAGCGGCGCGCCTCTTCCAGCGTCAGTTCTTTCGGGTCGGCGGTAAACGCGGCCAGGATGCGCGCCTCGCGGATGCCGGACTGCCAAAGCTCCAGCGCGCGGCGGTGATCGACCTTCACCAACCGTGCCACCCTGTGCAGCTCGACATTGGAGAGCCCGAGGGCGGCTTCGGTGACGATGCCGAAGCGCGCCATGCCGGCGAGATTGTCTTCAGAGCCGAGCGACCGCAGGTGAGCGATGATCTCGTCTGCGGTCGAGGACGGGCCGAGGCTCATTTTTCGAGGCGGGCGAGCAACGAGGACGTATCCCAGCGGTTGCCGCCCATTTCCTGGACATCGCCGTAGAACTGGTCGACGAGAGCGGTCACCGGCAGCTTGGCACCGTTGCGGCGGGCCTCCGCCAGCACGATGTCGAGATCCTTGCGCATCCAGTCGACCGCAAAGCCGAAGTCGTACCTGCCGGCGTTCATCGTCTTGTGGCGGTTTTCCATCTGCCAGGAGCCGGCAGCACCCTTGGAGATGACGTCCACAACCTTCTCGATGTCGAGCCCGGCCTTCTTGCCGAAGTGGATGCCTTCGGCCAATCCCTGGACGAGGCCGGCGATGCAGATCTGGTTGATCATCTTGGTGATCTGGCCGGCGCCGGCCGGGCCCATCAGGCCAACCATGCGGGCAAAGGCTTCGATGACCGGCTTGGCGCGATCGAAAGCCGGTTCATCGCCGCCGCACATGACGGTCAGTACGCCGTTTTCGGCGCCGGCCTGGCCGCCGGAGACCGGCGCATCGATGAAGTGAGCGGTGCGCGCCTTCGCTGCCGCATAGAGTTCGCGGGCGACTTCGGCCGAAGCGGTGGTGTTGTCGATGAAGACGGCGTCGGCCTTCAGCGTTTCGAAGGCGCCGTCCTTGCCGGTCGTTACCGAGCGCAGGTCGTCGTCATTGCCGACGCAGGAGAAGACGAACTCGGCGCCATCGGCGGCTTCGGCCGGTGTCCGCGCTGCGCGGCCGCCGAACTCGGCCGCCCATTTCTCGGCCTTGGCGAAGGTACGGTTGTAGACCGTCAGCTCGTGTCCGCCGCGGACCTTGAGGTGGCCGGCCATGGGATAGCCCATGACGCCGAGACCGATGAATGCGACCTTTGCCATTTTCCGAATACTCCCATTGCTTTCGCTTTGGTGTAGCCGATGGAACGGGAGCGGAAAAGAGTGCTGTTATGTGGCACAGGCCAGCAATGGTGACGAGGGTGGCGTTGGCAGTTGCGTACCGCGAGCAGTCACCAGGTGCCTCAACTGCCGAGAAAACCCGCCCGCCGTACATTCTGGTACACATCTGCGCTCGCCAAACACGCGCCGTATACATGGAGCCGCTCTAATCCAGCGACGTTGGCCCCGAAGTTGAAGTCCAACTCGCCCTTCCAGGCACAGTTCGCTCAACTGCTAGGTCGTTCAAGCGCCGACTTCCAATCTGGAAAAGGTGTTTGTCAAACACATGCATGGCGGACCGTGAAGGGAAGCATTAGCGTCCGAAAAACCAATGAGGCCGGACTATGGACAAGAGTTTCTACATAGGCGTTCTTGCCGCGCTCTTCGCGGCCTTCGCCTTTTCGCTCAACTTCGTTGTGCCTTTCATCATCGGCGACTACTCCACCTTTGATTTTGCTCTTGTCCGTCATGTGGTCTCGGCTCTGGTCGGCCTCTGCATTCTGTTTTCGGATCGAGGGGTGATACAACACCTGACGCTCCGAAACTGGCTTTCAGCAATCTGGCTCGCCTTCATCGGCTACGTCGGCTACTTCCTGACGGTGACAGGAGCTGCCATCTTTGCTGGGCCGGTGATTGCTCCCGCCTTTCTCGGTTTGGTTCCGCTCGTTCTGATGGTGGTCGGCAACCAGCGGCAGGGATCGGTGTCATGGCAATCCCTGATGGTGCCTCTCATGTTGGTGCTGGTCGGCCTTGCTTTCGTCAATGGCACAGCGTTCACAGCCGAGGGACTGGAATCCGTCCGTTCCTTCTGGATCGGTGTTCCGCTGGCGCTTGCGGCGGTGGCGTTGTGGGTCTGGTTTGCGATTGCCAATCAGGCCGCCTTGGCCGTCCGACCTGAAATGCCCTCCGGTGTGTGGTCCGCGCTTATACTCGTAGGCGGAGGAGTCTTGATGCTGGCCTTCTACCCGGCTGGAGCAGCGATGGGTCTCTTTCAGCTTCCAAAACTCGGTTTTGGGTGGCACGCCGCCGGCTCACTCTATCTTTGGGGTACATCCCTCGCGCTTCTGGCAACCGTATGCGGAGTGTGGGCGTGGAATGTCGCGTCTCGAAGCTTGCCCGTTGCACTGGCCGCGCAATTGATCGTTTCGGAAACGGCATTTGGGGTCATCGGCGGTCTCGTCGTTCATGCTCGATGGCCGACCGCGATGGAAGCTGCAGGGATCGTAATCCTCATCGGCGGGGTCGTTCTGTCAGTTCGCATTTTCTACGAAAGGCAGTTTTCATTGGGCAAGACGGCGCTGGCGCACCAGTAGGCGCTCCGCGGCCGATCGGCGTCAGCGCCCAGCCGCCGCGGGCCAAAAGCTGCCATTGGTGGCGCCTGCGACATAGCGCTCGAAAAGAGCGAAGGGCGCGATGCTCCCTTCGCATGACGCCTCCTGCACCGCGAATGTTGCCATGCGATTATCCTTACATCGAAAACGACCTAAGGAAACATGTCTGCCGATCAGGGCTTGAAGCGTGCGATTACCAGATGGCCGGCGATCGGTTCGCCTTCTTCCAGACGCACGGTGATGTCGCCGACTTCGACGATCTCGAAACCTGTGGCGGCGAGACGGTTGCGGAGATAGCTCTCGGCGTGTGCGAAGCGCTGGTGCGGGCCTACCATGAAATCGCGACCGGCGAAGGTCTCGGTGGGCAGGGTCTCGCTGGAGAAGATCAGGAGGCCCCCGGGCACCATGTTGTCGACGGCGCCGAAGAACAGCGCTTCGAGCGCGCCCATGTAGGGAAGCACGTCGGTTGCAACGATCAGATCAAAGGGCTCGTCGTCGTTGTCGTCGAGATAATCGACCGCTTCGGCGACGTAGAGCGTCTCGTAGAGATCCTTCTCATGCGCGATCTCGACCATGTTTTCCGAGAGGTCGATGCCGGTGATGTCGTCGGCCATATCACGGAGCGCGCCGCCGGTGAGCCCCGTGCCGCAGCCCAGATCGAGCACACGATCGAACGGGCCAAGCTCAAGCGCCTGCAGCCGCTGGCGCACGAGGAGCGGCACGCAGTAGCCGAGCTGGTCGACGAGCACATTGTCGAACACTTCGGCATGCTGGTCGAAGAGGGTGGCGACATAGGCGTCAGGCGCCTTCACCGGCGTCTCGCCGCGTCCCATCGAGGCCAGGCGCACGGCAGCGCCCCCGTGGTCTTCCGGGTCGAGCGCCAGCACTTCGGCATAGGCGTCGGCGGCGGCATCGAACTTGCCGGATTTTTCCAGGGAGAGGGCGCGGTTATAGGCTTCCGCCAGCGCTTCCTCGTCGATTTTCGTGCTCTTCTGGGTCATGGGGCGCTTCTTACGTCCGCAGAGGCGCTTTGGCAATCGCCGTCGGCGATCGTTTACCGGGGCGGAGTAATCGGTATCCGGACGAGAGATAGGATTTCATTGGTCTTTTGAACGAAAAACGGCGCCGTGCGACGCCGTCGGGATTTATCGGCGAGAGGAAAGGAGTCATCATCGCAAGCATAAGAAAAGACGGGAGGAACGCCGATGTCCGCCGAGCTCGGTCCGCTGATCATCAGTGGGGAGATCAAGGAGCCGAAGGGGCCGCCGCTGCCGCAAACATCCCAAGAGCAGATCAACGCGGTCGTGCATTATTACCGCGGTGAAATGGGCCGCATGGCCGGCTGGCGCGACCGTATCGACCGAACCTCGAACTGGGCTATCACCGTGGTTGCGGCGCTGCTTTCGGTATCGCTGTCGACGCCGACGTCACATCACGGCGTGCTGCTCTTCGCGATGCTGCTGATTACGCTGCTGCTCTTGATCGAGGCGCGGCGTTACCGCTTCTTCGATGTCTATCGCGCCCGCGTGCGGCAGTTGGAACGCGGATACTTCGCGCAAATCCTGGCGCCGGACGGCGCGCCGAACTTCAATTGGGCGGCGGCGATCGCCAAGAGCCTGCGCAAGCCGGCATTTCTGATGACCTATCGCGAGGCGCTCTGTCGGCGGCTGCAGCGCAACTATTGCTGGATGTATCTGATCCTGCTGCTGGCCTGGGCGCTGAAGATCTCCTCGCCGAAGATGTCGGCCAATGGCGAACCCTTCGGGCATGTGCGGTCCTGGACCGATGTCGCCGAGAATGCCGCACTCGGCCCTTTGCCTGGCTGGCCGGTGGTCCTGGGCGTTCTGCTGTTCTATGCGCTTGTCCTTTACGGCTCGCTGCACAGGGAGCCGCGTGAAGGCGAACTGGCGCATGGCGAGGTGCATGTCTGAGAGCGCATCGGCTGCAGCGTCCGCAACGCTGAGCGATCGCGGTTATCAGGGCTTGCCGATCGCAACGCCGGTAGCCTGACCGAAGGCCACCTTAGGCTCCTCGGTTTCGATCGGCGGTTCAGTGCAGAATGAACTCGCCTTTGAGCGCGCGCCATTCCGTCGCCGAGATCAGCTTGCGATGCACATAGCGCACCGAATGCAGCGGTCCATCCAGCTTCTCTTCCCAGAATTTCAGGAAGCTGCGCATTTCCGGAAAGTCCGGTGCCAGGTCGTAGTGCTGCCACACATAGGTCTGGAGGAAGGTTGGATGATCCGGCATGTGGTAGAGGATCTGAGCGGTCGTCAGGCCGTAGCCCTTCAGTTGCAGTTCCATTTCGTTCGTCATTAGGACCTCACTTCTCGCAAAGGTTGGTCTCTATGATGAAACGCCCGATTTCTTAATCAAGGGCTAATATTTGCCCTGAAATGAAACTTTCGTAAGAAATAACAAAAGCTTGGCAGCATCTCACGGAGAGTGCTGCCAAGCTTTGCTCGTCGGTGATTTCCGGAATCAGCGCTTGAGGTGACGGGTTAGCCGCGCTTCCAGCATGCTCCAGATGTTGCGCAGGATCTCGACCATGATCAGGTAGAGAATGGCCGCCCAGATATACATCTGGAAGTCGAAGGTGCGGGAAAAGGCGTAACGGGTTTCGCCCATCAGGTCGAAGACGGTGACGATCGCGACGATCGCCGAGCCCTTGATCATCAGGATGATTTCATTGCCGTAGGGGCGCAGCGCCACGATCATCGCCTGCGGCAGGATGATCTTCCAGAAAGCGACGCGCTCGGGCAGGCCAAGGGCGGCGGCACCTTCACGCTGTCCGCGCGGCACGCTCCCGATTGCGCCACGCAGGATTTCCGCCTGGTAGGCTGCGGTGTTGAGCGTGAAGGCGAAGAGCGCGCAGTTCCACGCATCGCGGAAAAACCACCACAGGCCGACCGTTTCCAGCTGCGGGCGGAAACTGCCGAGGCCGTAATAGATCAGGAAGAGCTGCGCGAGCAGCGGCGTGCCGCGGAAAAAATAAACATAGCCGTAGGCGAGCCACGACCAGAGCTTGTTCTTCGACATGCGGGCAAACGCGATCGGCAGCGACAGAAGGGCGCCGAGGACGATCGAGATCGAGACCAGCATCAGCGTGACGCCGAGGCCGGAGAGGAAGCGCGGACCGTATTTCGCGAATTTCTCCGGGTCCCAGCCATTGACGACGGTCAGGAAGATGCCGACGCCAAGCGCCAGCCAGACGCCGAGCGCGACGCTGCCGACGAAGCGGGTCAGCGTATAGGGCCTTGGCGGAACCGGAGGCGGGGCCTGCGGCGGGATCATCGTTGCAACAGTGCTCATCGGCCCATCTCCGCACGTTTGGTCCAGCGTTCCAGGTTCGCAAAGACGATCGAGGAAATCATCGCGAGGATCAGGAAGAGCACGCAGGCGACACCATAGAATTCAAAGGCTTGCTTGGTAACGCGGGCGGCGACGCCGGTCTGGCGCAGGATGTCGGTCAGGCCCACCACCGAGACGAGGGCGGTGTCCTTGAGCAGCGCCATCCAGAGATTGCCGAGACCGGGCAGCGCGATGCGCACGAGCTGCGGCAGGATGATGAGGCGCATGGTCCTGCCGCGATGCAAACCAAGGGCATCGCCGGCCTCGTATTGTCCATGTGGAATGGCCTTGAAGGCTGAGAGCAGCACTTCGGAACAATAGGCGGAGAACACTACGCCGAGCGCGATCATGCCGGCGAAGAAGGCGTTGATCTCCACCGGCCCCTCGTAGCCGAGCGTCGCCAGCATCTGCTGAACGAGGATCTGCAGGCCGTAATAGACGATGAAGAGCGTCAGCAGTTCGGGCAGGCCGCGGAAGATCGTCGTGTAGATGTTGGCGGCCAACCGTATGGTGCGCTCTTCGGACTGCTTTCCGAGAGCGATGAAAAAGCCGATCAGCAGGCCGACGGGCAGCGTCGCGATGGCAAGGCTCGCGGTAACCACGAAGCCGTAGGCGATATCGTCGCCCCAGCCTGTGTCGCCGCAGGCCAGCAAGGTGCCGGGCGCCAGCCAACGAAAGACCCCGACGGGGCCGCAGAATGGATCGACGATCGATCCGATCCAGGAAAGGATGGAATAGAAGCCGGCAAACAACCCGCTCATGTCAGAAGTTTCCCCTTTGCGCCGTTTTTGTGTGTATCGATCGCGCTTTGTTTTAGGCTCTTGTCAAACAAAAACGGCGGAAGGGCAAGCCGTCCGCCGTTGCATTTTTCGCATGAACTGACGTTTCTCCGGCATGATTCACTAGGAAATCGCGCCGGATCCCGTCAATCAGCTGCCATAAACGTCGAACGGGAAGTACTTTTCGTTGATTTCCTTGTACTTGCCGTTGGCGCGGATCGCTTCGATCGCCTTGTTGAACTTTTCGCGCAGCGCGTCGTCGCCCTTGCGCACGGCAATGCCGGCGCCTTCGCCGTTGATGACGGGGTCGATCGGCAGCGTGCCGAGCAGCTTGCAGCAGGCACCGTCTGTCGACTTCAGCCATTCGGAGAGAACGACCACGTCGTCGATGACGGCGTCGATACGGCCGTTGGCGATGTCGAGCTTGTATTCGTCAGCCGTCGGATAGAGCTTGATGTCCGCACCCTTCATATGCGCTTCGGCATAGTTGGAATGGGTGGTGGAGCCCTGCGCGCCGAGCGTCTTGCCCGCAAGCGCTGCCTCGGTCGCCTCGGTGATCGGCGAATCCTTCGGCACGACAATTGCCGGCGGCGTGTTGTAGTACTTGTTGGTAAAGTCGACCTTTTCCTTGCGCTCGGCAGTGATCGACATGGATGCGATGATGGCGTCGAACTTCTTGGCGATCAGCGCCGGAATGATGCCGTCCCAGTCCTGCGTGACGAAGGTGCATTCGGCCTTCATTTCCGTGCACAGTGCCTTGGCGATGTCGATGTCGAAGCCCGTCAGCGTGCCGTCCGCTGCAAGGTTGTTGAAGGGCGGGTAGGCGCCTTCCGTGCCGATAACGACCTTTTCGCCGTCGGCCATGGCCGAGCTTGCCATGAGCACGAAAACGGCAGCCGATGCGGCGGCTGCCAGCCGCTTGGAAATACGCATGATAGTCCTCTCTGTTGGCCGACATCCGGTTTTTTGTTTTTCACGGATGCCAATTTCTGCCGGAGCGTTTGCCTCCGGTTGCGGCGATATTCGTACTCTTTTCCTGTAAAAATCAACAGGAAAGCGACGGTGCTCACCGGGAAAAGGATTTCGACCGCAGATTGTGGTAGCGGGTCGCGCAATGAACATGAACGGTGCGTTCAGCGCCGGTTAATCTTGCCTCCGCTAGCCCTTATCAAGGAACCGGCGCGTGGCTCGGGCATTGCACTTGACGGCGCGTGTCGTTGGCAACACAAAAAAGCCGGAACCTTGGGTCAAGGCCCCGTGAGTATTCGCGTTCGCACCCATTCTTAGCCGTGTCATACGCTGGGAAGAGGATGCGGGACCAGGACCTCCCAAGAAGAGGAAGGAAGACAAATGTCGATTCGATCCAAGCTGTTTGCAACCGTCGCGCTGCCGGTGCTGTCGGTGTCCGTCGCGGTTCCGCCCGCTGGCGCCGACAACCTGATGAAGCCATTCGAGGTTGCACAGGAGGGTGGCGGTCAGTCTGAGGAAGAGCTGCTGCTGCAGAAGCAGCGCCAGGCCGAAGAAGAGGCAGCACGCCAGGCGGCCGAACAGCAGAAGGCGGCCGAAGAAGAGGCTGCGCGCCAGGCTGCTGAGCAACAGAAGGCTGCCGAAGAAGAGGCTGCCCGCCAGGCCGCCGAACAGCAGAAGGCCGCTGAGGAAGAGGCTGCCCGCCAAGCCGCTGAACAGCAGAAGGCCGCTGAGGAAGAGGCTGCCCGCGCGGCGGCTGAACAGCAGAAGGCTGCCGAGGAAGAGGCTGCCCGCGCGGCGGCTGAACAGCAGAAGGCTGCCGAGGAAGAGGCTGCCCGCGCGGCGGCTGAACAACAGAAGGCTGCCGAGGAAGAGGCTGCCCGTGCAGCCGCTGAACAGCAGAAGGCGGCTGAGGAAGAAGCTGCCCGCCAGGCGGCCGAGCAGCAGAAGGCCGCTGACGAACAGAAGGCCGCTGACGAGCAGAAGGCTGCCGAAGAGCAACAGAAAGCCGCTGAACAGCAGAAGGCCGCAGAAGACGAAGCGGCCCGCCAGGCTGCCGAACAGCAGAAGGCAGCTGAAGAACAGCAGAAAGCTGCGGAGCAGGCTCAGCCCGGTACCTGCGTGGTGCCAAAAGGTCAGGATGCATCGACCGCATGCCCGCCGGAAGGCGGCAACGCAGCCGAACAGCCTGCTACCACCGAGGAGCAGAAGGCCGGCGAACAACCCGCGCCGACCGAAACGGCGCCGGGCACGGAGCCGCAACCCCAGACTGGCGAAGGCCAGCTTGTACCGGGCACGGAGCAACCGCAGACCGGCGAGGGCCAGCCTGTGCCGGGCACGGAGCAACCGCAGACCGGCGAGGGCCAGCCTGTGCCTGGCACCGAGCAGCCGCAGACCGGCGAAGGTCAGCCCGTCCCGGGGACCGAGCAGCCGGCGACCGCCGAGCAGCAGCCGCAGGTGCAGCAGCCGGTTCCGGAAGTGGTCGACACCCGCACCGAAGAAGAAAAGGTGAAGATCGCCGAAGACCCGGCGGCGACCGACGAGACCGTCGTTCTGCCGGTTGAAAACGGTGCGGCCGTGCTCGACAGCGACAAGGACGCCGACAATGCCGGCGGCAACCAGGCGCGCGAAGAGCGCCAGAAGCTGCGCGAGGAGCTGCGCGCCAAGGAAGAAGACGCGCCGGCGCCGGCAGACGATGCCGCATCCCAGGCTGCCATCACCGCCGAGACCCCGGCCGACCTGACGCAGAAGATCGAGGCGAACCTCAACGAAAAGGGCACGCGCGTCGATGAGGCGCCGGTCTTCGTGGTTCCGGAGACGACCAACATCGTCAACAACACCGTCATCAACAACACGGTGATCAACAACAACACGACCGTCAACAACGTCACCAACAACATCACCGAGGTGAAGGTCGTGGAGCAGGTCGACAATCGGGTCATCCTCGGCGTCGGCGACCAGATCTTCGTGCGTGGCGACGATCGTCCGCGCCTGCGCCACGATGCGGAAGAGACCTATTACGACGAACTTCCGCGCGGCCGCACCCGCGAAACCATCCTGCGTCCGGGCGGCTACAGGATCGTCACCGTCTACAACCGTTACGGCGACATCCTGCAGCGCTCGCGCGTTGACCGTGACGGCAACGAATACCTGATGATCTACGCGCCCGAGCGTGACGAAGGTCCGCGTCCGGCGATCATCGACGTCGGCTACGAACTGCCGCCGATGCGCCTGCGCATCCCGGTGAGTGATTATATTGCCGACGTTTCCGACGACCCGGACCGTGACTACTACGAGTTCCTGGCCGAGCCGCCGGTCGAGCGTGTCGAGCGCGTCTACACGATGGACGAGGTGCGTCATTCGGCCCGCCTGCGCGACAAGGTTCGCCGTATCGATCTCGATACGATCACCTTCCCGACGGGCAGCGCCGAAGTGTCGATGTCGCAGGCGAAAACCATGCGCAAGGTCGCGGCCGCAATGGAGAAGGTTCTGGCGAAGGATCCGGGTGAAACCTTCTTCATCGAAGGCCACACTGATGCCGTCGGCTCGGACCGCTCGAACCTCGTGCTTTCGGATAAGCGCGCCGAATCGGTCGCATCGCTGCTGACCGAGGTCTACGGCATTCCGCCGGAAAACCTTGTGACCCAGGGCTACGGCGAGCGCTTCCTCAAGGTGCGGACTGAGGAGGCCGAACAGCAGAACCGCCGCGTCACCATTCGCCGCGTCACGCCGCTGGTCCGTCCGGTCGCGCAGCGCTAACAAAGTCGCCCAGCGCTGATCAAAGTCGCACAGCGCTGATCAAGCTTCGGGCAGGAATGTCCGAATAGCTCTAGGAAACCCGCCTCGCAAAAGGCGGGTTTCCGTCGTTTCACAGATCTCCAGCCTCTTTAATTTCCGGATTGCCATGAAAGCCGTTGCCCTGCCGTTCCTCGCCTTCGCCATGCTCACCCAATCGGCTGTCGCAGCACCGGGGCTCGTGGAGCCGGATCTGCGGCTGCCGGCCAATCCAGATGGAAAGAGCGGGGCGCCGCGCGTCGCCCTGACGCTCGATGCCTGCAGCGGCGCGACCGACATGCGCATCCTCGGCACCCTGATCGAGAACCACATTCCGGCGACGATCTTCGTGACCGCGCGCTGGCTGAAGCGCAACGGCCTCGTCGTCGAGGTGATGAAGGCGCATCCGGATCTGTTCGAGATCGAGGATCACGGCGCGATGCATGTGCCGCCGATCGACGTGAAGGTCTCGGTCTATGGTCTGGCGGCGGCCGGGTCGGAGGCTGCGGTTGCGGCCGAAGTCGATGGCGGTGCGACGGCGATCAAGGCGCATGGCCTGCCGGCGCCGCACTGGTTCCGTGGGGCAACCGCCAAATATACCCATTCGTCGATGCGCCAGATCCGCGCCATGGGTTATCGCATCGCCGGCTACTCGGTGAACGGCGACGGCGGCTCGCTGCTCGGCGCAGCCGTCGCCGAAAAGCGGATTCGCGCAGCGAAGGACGGCGACGTCATCATCGCCCATATCAACCAGCCGACCCATTCCGCCGGCGCCGGCGTCGCGCGCGGCATCCTCGACCTCAAGGCGAAGGGCTACAGCTTCGTCCGGTTGAACGACATTCCGGATGAAATGACGGTCGGCGCGACGAATTGACGGTCTTTGGCGGCTAACGCCTGAAAACGTCCGTAAAATAGTGGCTTGATCCGGAAAAACGTCTGCCGTCCAGTGACATCTCTCCAGGGCGTGGCAACGTTCGATGCTCTGCTCGCGTGGTGGATTGCGCGGCCCAACGGCATGCTTCATGGCTATGAAAGGCCATTGCTCGACGCGTCGAAGCGGTCTGTCGAAATCCGTTTTCTGTTGCCGGAGTCGCCCCATAGGCTCGTGGCGCTATGCGCCTGGCTTGGAGGGATGGATGAAACGTGTCGTCTTTGGGCTCGTCGTCGCGCTGCTGTCGCAGATGCTCTCGTCATCTGCACGCGCGGATGGCGCAGGCGCGGCATTGCCACAGTTCGAGCAGGTGCTGGAGCGCGCCGAAAAAGGAGATGTCGAGGCGCAGGTCGATGTGGGCATGCGCTACCAGACCGGCGAGGGCGTGGCCCGCGATGTCATGAAGGCCATCGGCTGGTACGGGAAGGCGGCCGCGAAGGGCAATGCGAAGGCGCAGTTCCTTCTTGGTACGATCTATTTCAATGGTGCCGAAGGCGTGAAGCAGAACTATGCCGAGGCGCTACGCTGGTTTCGGCTTTCAGCCGACCAGAAGACCCCGGCCGCGCAATACAGTCTCGGGGTTCACTACGAACAGGGGTTGGGTGTTGCCAAGGACGAGGTGCAGGCGGTGGCCTACTACCGGCAGGCAGCGGAACAAGGTTATGCCGCGGCCCAATACAACCTCGGCTATCTGCTTCAGGAGGGGCGCGGCGCGAAGCGCGATCAGGCCGCGGCTTTTGAATGGTATCGCAAGGCGGCAGAGCAGGGGTTGGTGTCGGCCATGCACAATCTGTCCATCGCCTATTTTCAAGGAAACGGCACGCTGAAGAATGATGCGGAGGCCTACCGATGGACGTCGCGAGCCGCGATCGCCGGCGAGGCCCGCGCTCAGTACAATCTCGGCTTCATGTACGAGAAAGGTGCCGGGGTGGAACGCAATCTGGCCGAAGCGCTGCGCTGGTATCTGCGTGCCGCCGAGCAGGGAGACATCGAAGGGCAAGCGAATGCCGGCCGGCTCTATTTCAACAGTGAGGCCGGGCGGATCAATGCCAGGGAGGGCATTCGCTGGCTCCGCCCTGCAGCAAACGCCGGCAACAAGGACGTGCAAAATCTCCTCTGTGGCGTTTACGTGCGCGCCTTCGGCGTCGGGCGCGACGATCGGGAGGCGGTGAGATGGTGCCGCTTGGCGGCCGACCGGGGCATGGCCTCGGCGCAGGTGGATCTGGCAATCTTCTACATGCTGGGTCGCGGCGTCGAGAAGGACGAGGCTCAGGCATTCGAGCTGTTCCTGAAGGCGGCAAAACAGGGGAACCCGCAAGCCCAGATGAATGTCGGCGCCATGTACCTGACGGGTGCCGGCGCTAATGAAAACTACGCGGAGGCGCACCGCTGGTTCCTGATGCTTGCTGATCGCGGAGATCCCAAGGGGCAATTCAACCTGGCGGTCATGTATGCGAACGGCCAAGGTATAGAGAAGAACGTGAAGGAAGCGGCGCGGCTCTACAAGCTTTCGGCTGACCAGGGTTATGCCTTGGCGCAGTTCAATCTCGCCATGGCCTATCTGAACGGCATCGGCGTGGAGATTGACGCTCCGGCTGCCGTCCGGTGGTTCCGCAAGGCGGCGGAGCAAGGAAATGCCGACGCGCAATTCTTTCTCGGTATCGCCTATGCGAGAGGCGATGGGGTGGAGCAGGACCTTTCAGCCGCGGCCGAATGGTATGCCAAGGCCGCCGCGCAGGGGATGCGGAAGGCGCAGGAGTTGCTGGCGAAGCTGCCGGAAGAGTATCGCCGCGCCTCGCAGCGTTGAGCCTGCAGCGCCTTCGCGCCTTTCAGACGCCTTTGCGCTGCAACCCTGTGACCTTCTCCACGAAATCGGCGATCGCGATGGTGTCGTCGAGGTCGAAAAGCGGAAGATCGGCATTGGCAACCGGGTGATCGGCAGCGATCGCGCAGATGTGCGGATCGGTGGGGGCCAGCGGCTCTCGGTTCGCCGATTCCAGGCGGCGGGCCTCGATCTTCGGGATCGGTTCGCGCTTGTAGCCCTCGACGAGCACAAGATCACATGGCGCCAGGCGCGCAAGGATGTCCTCGAAGGACGGTTCCGGCGCGCCGCGCAATTCGTGCATGATCGCAAACCGCGTGCCGGAGACGATCGTCACCTCATGGGCGCCAGCCTCGCGATGGCGGTAGCTGTCGGCGCCGACCTTGTCGATGTCGAAGTCGTGGTGCGCGTGCTTGACGGTGGAAACCACGTGGCCGCGCTGCGTCAATTCGCTGACGAGCCGTACCATCAGCCCGGTCTTGCCGGAGTTCTTCCAGCCGGCGATGCCGAAGATTTTCATGGCGCTCATGCTTTTCTACCCTCAAACAAACTCAACCATTCCTCCGCCTCGGTGAGATCCGCAGGCGTGTTGACGTTGAAGAAGGGATCGAATGCGCCCTTCGGCGTCATGGTGACAGGAAAGTCGACCGTTACCGAGGCATGGCGTTCGATAAAGGCACGGACGCGGCGCTTCGGGTCGCTCATCAGCCAGTTCTCCAGATCGTCGGCGAGCGCAACTGGCCAGAGCGCAAACAGTGGATGCATCTGGCCGACGGATGCCGCTACGGCAATCTGTTGACGTTGGGTCAAGGCGGCGATCAGTCGCGCGACGAGGTCATCGGGAAAGAAGGGCGTGTCGGTGGGAACGACCAAGACATGGGATGCTTCCGGCGTAGCCCCTGCCACATGGCGCATGGCCGTCAGCACGCCGGCGAGCGGTCCGAGAAAACCCGGAACCGTATCGGCAATGACGGGCGTATTTCCGTCGACGGCGTCTGCCGGTTCGGCGTTGAGGTTGACGGCTATGCTGGTGACCTGGGGACGAAGCCGCTCGATGATGTGCGAAAGCATCGTGCGGCCACCCAGGTGAAGGTCGGGCTTGGGGCTTCCCATGCGGCGCGACAGTCCGCCTGCGAGGATGACGGCGGGTAGCGGTTCGCTGATCAGACGGCGTGAGGTGTCCGGCATCGCGCGGCTCCTATTCCAAAGGGCCGGTCAGCGAGCGCTGGGCGACCGCTTTTCGGCCGCGCAGGGTCTCGCGGTAGAAGGTGTAGAGGCCCGAACCGATAATGACCGCAACGCCGACCAGCATCCAGGTATCGGGCACTTCCGTAAAGAAGAAGATGCCGATCGCGATCGACCAGATCAGGCTGGTGTAGCGGAAGGGCGCAATGACCGAGATATCGCCGGCGCGCATTGCCAGCACGATCGTCTGGTAACCGAGCATCAGCAGGATGCTCGCGGCGGCGATGTGGCTGAAGGTCGTCGCCGACATTGGCTGCCAGCCGCCCATCGGCTGGATGAGGACGGCACCGACGATGGTTGTGACAAGGGAGGTCGACACGGTGATGTAAAGCGAGGGCACGTCATGGCCGATGCGGCGGGTGCAGAGATCGCGGGTTGCCGTGACGAACACGCAGGCGACGACGGTCAGTGCCGCCGGCGTGAAGCCCTCGGGACCGGGCCGAAGCACGATCAGCACGCCGATGAAGCCGGCGATGATCGCCGTCCAGCGCCGCCAGCCGACTGGCTCGCCGAGGAACAGGGCGGCGCCGAGCGTGACGGCCAAGGGCAGCGCCTGCATGATCGCCGAGGCATTGGCGAGCGGGATCTGGCCGAGGGCGGAGATATAGGTGACCGAGGCGAGCGCCTCCATGGCGATGCGCAGCAGGATCACCGGCTTCATCAGGGTGCGGAGCGGCCGAAAGGCGCGAAACTGCCAGGCGGCGAGCACCACCATCAGCGTCGTCAGCAGCCCGCGCACGAAGATGATCTGGCCGACATTCATCGCGCCGGTGACGGATTTGACCAGCGCGTCGTTGCAGGAGAACGTGACCATCGCCAGGCACATGAAAAGAATGCCGCGGAAATTGGTGGAGGCTTGCATGCTGGCTGTCCTGCGGCGCCGGAAAGCGGGCTACGCTGTCGACGAATGGGGAGGCGAATCCACGGGATGGATCGCCTAATGTTTAAGCATTGGCTGCCGGCTTGTGCAAACGGGTTCGCACGCGGCGGCCGTTTTTCTTTCAGCGCAAGTAGAACGGTCCGCGCCGGCTGAGTTCAATTGCCCGGAAGACTGTGGCAGGCCGCTAAAACTCCGCCGGCGAACATGAGCTTATTCGCGGAATCTTAAGTTTCGCTGCCTATCGTCGCTGCAATTCCGCATCCATTCGCATGACGCGATCGGCGGGGTGGCGCCGCAGTAACCTTGCAGGGTGGCCATTCCAGGGACGTCTGCCCAGGCTTAGGAGAGCCTTCGGCACTCGTCCCATCGGTGTTTCCACCAAGAAAAGCCGCCGCGCGGGCCTGCTTCCCATAAGAATAATTCAGGGGTGCGCAATGTCTTTCATCGATCGCCTGCTGCAGCGCTTGCGGATCGTCACCAAGGTTCTGCTTTTCGTGGTTCCGCTTGTGGCGCTGATTGCCGGTATTGGTCTCATTGGCTTCTTTACCGCCCGCACGCTCAACGGCCATATGACCGTGACGCGGGAAACCATCAACAATCTCTCGGATTTCCAGGCGCTGCGCAGCGCGCTGCAGGCTTTTGCCGATGCGCCGAGCGAGGCAACGCGGGCTGCTTTGGCGAGCCAGATCGACGAGCAGGAAAGCGGCGTGAAGACGCTGGACAGCCTGCTGACGCGCGGTGAGGACAAGGCAGAGATCGCCTCGGTGCTGGCGCTGGGCGAGGCGATGCGCAGCCAGACGGAAAAGCTCTGGGTGACCAAGCTCGAGCGGGACCAGGTGACGGCATCGCTGGAAACGGCGCTCGCCGACATGACCGAGCAGGGCAACAGTGCCTACAAGCAGATCGACATCATCCGCAAGGAATCCGGCGAGAAGGAAGCCTTCGCCAAGGCGCTGCTCTTCGATGCCGCCGCCTATCAGGGCCTGGCCGAGCGCATCAAGAAATTCCGACTGCCGGTCACGATGGCCGTCAATCCGGATGCCAAGATCGATCAGGCGGGCAAGCTGCTGCCGCATCTCGTGAAGCAGATCGATGAGGCCGAAAAGATTGCCTCGGAAAAGGTGCAAGCGCCGATTGCCGACGTGAAGGAACAGGCGCTCAAGGTTCAGGCGATCCTTGCCGGTGCCGAAGACAGCGAGGCGAAGAAAAACGCGCTGGTGCCGATCCTCAGCAAGTTCTCCAAATATGAAGCGGACTTCGCCAAGGAGGCAGCCAAGAACTCGGATACGGCGGCCAAGCGCTTCGTCGGCATGGATGCCGAGATTTCACAACTGAAGACCCTCATCGCGCTGATGGGCGATACCTTCAAGGGGCTCGACAGCACGCGGCTGCATATCAGCGAGTTGCACCGCAAGCTCGATGCCGCGGGCCGCGAGCCGGTCATGGCTGACATCCAGACGGTTCGCGAAACGGCGGGCAAGCTCGGCGAACTCGGCGGCAAGAACGCGGCGCTTCGCGATCTTCCGGCGAAGCTTGGGCCCTCGCTCGGCAACATCGACAAGGACACCGCGGCACTGATCGACGTCGGCGGCCGCTGGCTGGCGGCCAAGGCGGAAGCTTCGGCACTCGTGGCCACTGCCAGCACCACGCTTGAGAGTTTCGTCAGCAGCGCGCAGGAAGCCGGCAAGGTCGACAGCCAGCGCTCGGCCGATGTCTCGATCGTCGCCATGATTGCCGGCACGCTGCTCGCCATCATCGGTGGCCTGATGCTGGTCGAAACGCTGCGTGGCCCGCTGAAGCGCGTGACCGAAACGATGACGCGGCTTGCCGGCGGCGATCTCGACGTTGCCATCGAGGGTCGCAACCGCGGCGACGAGATCGGCGACATGGTGCGCTCCGTTGCCGTGTTCCGCGACAATGCCCTCGAGAACGTGCGGCTGGGGCGCGAGGCGGAGGCGGCGCGTGCGCTTTCGGCAGAAGAAGAAGCGCGCCGCGCCGCGGAGCGTGCCCGGGTTGAGGCCGAGCAGATGCAGGCGCTGAATGCGCTTTCGGATGTTCTCGCTGCTCTCGCCGACGGCAATCTCGAGGAAGGCATGGCGGAGGACCTGCCGGCCGACTACGTCATCATGGCCCGCACCTACAACAATGCGGTCGAGGCACTGCGCGCGACGCTGGCCGACGTGCGTGTCGTTACAGGCGAGATCACCGGTGGCACCGGCAATCTCGCGTCGTCGGCTGACGACCTGGCACGCCGCACCGAGCAGCAGGCGGCCGCACTCGAGGAAAGCTCGCGTGCCCTTCGGCAGTTGACGGAGATCGTTCGCACGACGGCGGAAAGTGCGCGCAAGACGACGGTGTCGGTGGGCGAAACCAATTCTTATGCCAAGCATTCCGGCCAGGTGGTGGCCAAGGCGATCGACGCCATGGCGGAGATCAATCGCTCGTCGGAGAAGATCAGCACGATCATCGGCGTCATCGACGAGATCGCTTTCCAGACCAACCTCCTGGCGCTCAATGCCGGCGTCGAGGCGGCGCGGGCAGGCGAGGCGGGCCGTGGCTTTGCCGTCGTGGCGCAGGAAGTGCGCGAGCTTGCCCAGCGTTGCGCAGGAGCTGCTCGCGAGATCAAGGGGCTGATTTCCGAAAGCTCGGCGCAGGTGCGGAGCGGCGTTGCTCTGGTGCAGGAAACGGGCGATGCGCTCACCGTCATCAACAGCCACATCACCACGATCCACGACCTCGTCAGCAATATCGAGGCTTCGGCAGCCGACCAGTACACCGGCCTCAACGAGGTCAATTCTGCAGTGCATGAGGTCGAGCTGATCACCCAGCAGAACGCCGCGATGGTCGAGGAGAACACCGCCGAGATCCACGGGCTTCGCCGGCAGGTGGAAGCGCTTAACGAGAAGATCGAGCGCTTCCGCACCGGTACGGAGGGGATGGGTGCGCAGGCGCAGGGGCGCGGGAGCTACGCGGCCTGATCTGTTCCTCCGACGGCGGCTTTCAAGGCTTGCCGCCCGGCTTGTCAGCCCCTCACCCTAACCCTCTCCCCGCAGGCGGGGCGAGGGGGACGTGCACTGCGGCAAGACATCCGAATGTAGGTCGCCGGAAAGCGCAAGCCGTCGACGCATCTGTGCGGAGTACGTGGGGACACGAGCGTGTGCCCCACATTCCCTTCTCCCCGCTTGGCGAGGGAGAAGGTGCCGGCAGGCGGTTGAGGGGCCGCCTGCCGGTTGTTCGTCCAAAGTGGTGTCGTGCGGGACGGTTAGCCGCCGGTGACGCTCATATGGCGGGCGACGGCGGGGCGGTTGTGCTCCCGGTCGATGATGAAGTCGTGGCCTTTCGGCTTGCGGCCGATCGCTTCGTCAATCACTTGGCTCAAATAGGCATCGTCGTCGGAGGCGCGGAGCGCAGTGCGCAGGTCGGCCGCGTCGTTCTGGCCGAGGCACATGTAGAGCGTGCCGGTGCAGGTGAGGCGGACGCGGTTGCAGCTTTCGCAGAAGTTATGCGTCATCGGCGTGATAAGGCCGAGCCGTCCGCCAGTTTCCGCAACCTCGAGATAACGGGCAGGGCCGCCGGTGCGATAGGGGATGTCCGAGAACGTGAAGCTCTGTTCCAATTGCCGGCGCATCTCGGAGAGCGGCAGGTAGTGGTCGGTGCGGTCTTCTTCGATCTCGCCCATCGGCATGGTTTCGATCAGCGTCAGGTCCATGCCGCGGCCATGGGCCCAGCGCATGAGATCGGGGATCTCCGCGTCGTTGAAACCTTTCAGCGCCACGGCGTTGATCTTGATCTTGAGGCCGGCAGCCTGGGCCGCGTCGATGCCTTCCATGACCTTGGAGAGGTCACCCCAGCGGGTGATCTGGTGGAACTTCGCCGGATCGAGCGTGTCGAGCGAGACGTTGATGCGCTTGACGCCGCACTCGACAAGCTCGGAGGCATATTTCGCGAGCTGCGAGCCATTGGTCGTCAGCGTCAACTCGTCGAGCCGGCCGGCCTCGATCTCCTTGCCGAGTTCACGCACCAGGAACATGATGTTCTTGCGCACCAGCGGCTCGCCGCCGGTGAGCCGCAGCTTGCGCACGCCCTTGGCGATGAAGGCGGAACAGAGCCGGTGCAATTCTTCGAGCGTCAGCAGATCCTTCTTCGGCAGGAAGGTCATGTGTTCCGCCATGCAATAGGTGCAGCGGAAATCGCAGCGATCGGTGACCGACACGCGCAGATAGGTAATCGCCCGACCGAAGGGGTCGATCATTGGAACGGTCTTCTGCTCTAGCGGCCTGGCGCCGAACCTGTCTATCGTGGCTGTGTTCAAAACGTCTTTCTCCCAGCCCTTTCAATGTCGTTGTCGAACCTGCTCGCGTCAAGGCGCATACTGTCGCAAAGTGTTGATCGGAAGAGCAGGGTAATTCTCGCCAGCCGATTTCTGCGCTAGTGCATACTCATCCCTAAGTCAAAGCCGCATCAGGGATAGGAGGTTTCAGCAAGCAAGGTGCGATGGAGCTTTCAGGCGGATCACGGCGAATGGACGGCATCGCGTTTGCCGTTCGCGAACAGGAGCAGGCAATATGAGTGAAATCTGGCCGACGGAACTGCGTGTCTCCAAGGATCGCCACCGGCTCGTCGTCGCCTTCAACGATGGCGCATCCTTCGATCTCTCGGCGGAGATGCTGCGGGTACTATCGCCGTCTGCCGAAGTGCAGGGCCATGGGCCGGGCCAACGGGTGACGGTGCCCGGCAAGCGCAACGTGCAGATCATTTCAGTGCAGCCAACCGGCAACTACGCGGTGCGCATCGGTTTCGACGATTTTCACGATACCGGCATCTTCACCTGGAGCTATCTGCGCGAACTCGGCGAGAAGGGTGGAGAGCTCTTCGGTGCTTATGAACAGGAACTCGCTGAGAAGGGCATGTCGCGCGACAAGACGGAAAAGCCGCGCTGATCTCGACTGTGCCTGTCGTCAGGCCAGTTCGTCCTCTTCTTTCAGCAGTATCCCGATCAGCCGCTCCATGGATCGGGTGACCACCATGCAGTCCTCCAACGGCTCGTCGTCCAGCAATTTCTCGATCAGCGCCGTGTGGATCTCCATGGCTGCCTCCGTAAGGTTGCGGCCCTCCTGTGTCAGCGACAACCGCAGCACCCGTTTGTCCTTCTCGTCACCGCGGCGCAGGATCAGGCCGCGCTTTTCCAGCTGCGGCAACAGCATGCTCATGTTGGAGCGGCCCACCAGCAGTTTGCGTGCCAGTTCCTGCTGCGAAATGCCGTCGAAGCGGTAGAGGTTGATCAGGATATCGAGGTGTGGCGGCTTGATGTCGAGATGGGCGATCTCGCGCGTCACCGTCTGCTGCATGAGCTGGCAGGCGCGCGCAACCGCGATCCAGCTGCGGAAACGGGGGTGATCCCAAGGGAAATGGTGTTCTGTCGTCACTTGATTTTTGTTCAACGTTGTACAATTATGTTCAGCATTGAACATAACAAGAGATTCCCACTATGGCACCCTTTGCGATCAAGGTCATCCGCCACACGCTGAAAGGCGTGGCAGCGTTCTCGCCCGAGGCCGCCGGCAGGCTTGCCTTCAAGCTTTTCAGCGTGACGCCCGGCCGGAAGCCTAAGAACGCCAAGGAGAGGGCGGCGCTCGCGGCCGCGGCGCCCGTGATCGCCACGGGGCAGCCGGTGACGCTTTCCTATGCCGGCGGCTGGGTGCTGGCACGCCAGTTCGCCGCTCCGCGCAATGCCGCCAACGCCAAGCGCATCCTGCTCGTGCATGGCTGGGGATCGCGCAGCGACTACTTGGCTGCGATGATCGATGGCCTGGTCAAAGGCGGCGCTGAAGTGGTGACGCTCGACTGGCCGGGGCATGGCGGTTCGCCGGGACGCACACTCACGATGCCTGCAGCGGTCAGGGCGATCGACGCCGCCTGGCGGCATTTCGGCAATTTCGATGTCTGCGTCGGTCATTCCTTTGGCGGGGGAAGCCTTGCTTGTGCGGCGGGCGGCATCGTCTGCGACGTGCGCAGCCATGTGGCGAAGAAGCTGGTGCTGATCGGCGCGCCGAGCGAGATGACTTGGCTTTTCAAACGTTTCGGCAAAATTCTTCGCCTGGCGCCGAAGACGCAGGCGGCCTTCGAAGATGTTGTCGAGCGTCTCGCCGGCAGACGCCTCGAGGATTTCGACGCCGCGCGGATCATCGGCGTCCTCGCCGTGCCGACGCTGGTCATCCATGCCGAGGACGACAAGGAGGTCGCCGCCGAGCACGCCCGCCGCTATGCAGCGGCCGGGCCGAACGTGGAGATGTTTTGGGCAAACGGTTTCGGCCATCGCCGCATCGTTTCGGCCGCACCCGTGATCGCGCGGATCAATGCCTTCATACACGCGGAAGATCAAAAAGCCGCCGCCTGACTATTTTTCGTAGCTGCCGTCATCAGACTGTCATGCTATCGGTCGAAGGGTCGCTTTAGCCTCCGGAATCGCTTCGCAATCCGCGCCCCGCCATCGATCCGGAGATTTTTCGGTATTGGAGGACGGCATGTCGGTCATCACCTCGGTCGAGGAACTCAACGCGCTCTATGGCGGTGTCAGCGAAGCATCGGTGGCCAAGGTCACCAAGACGCTGACGGCGGAGTATCGGCTGATGATCGAGGCCTCGCCTTTCTGCGCGCTCGCAACCGTCGGGACGGAAGGCCTCGACTGTTCGCCGCGCGGTGACGACGATTGCGTGGTTCGGATCGCCGACGACAGGACGGTGCTGCTTCCCGACTGGCGCGGCAACAACCGGGTCGATTCGCTCGCCAATATCGTCCGCGATCCGCGCGTCGCGCTGATGTTCCTGATCCCCGGCTCGAACACGACGATGCGCATCAATGGCACGGCGGTGCTCAGCATCGATCCGGAATTGACTGGGAGTTTCGAGGTTGACGGCAAGCACCCGCGCAGCGTGATTGTCGTGACCATCGGTGAAGTCTATTTCCAATGCGCCCGCGCCGTCATGCGGGCGCAGCTCTGGAACCCGGAACGCTTCCTCGATCCGGCATCGCTGCCGACGCCCGGCACGTTGCTGAAGGCGGCCAAGGCGGATTTCGACCGCGAAACCTATGACCGCGAATGGCCGGAGCGCGCCGCCAAGACCATGTGGTAGGCTGCTGCGGGGGGCTGACCGGTACGGTCGCCCATCTCAGCGAAGCGCGCGGGTGGAGGCAAGGGTGCGGCGGCAGGCTCTGACAGGTGCATCAGCACTCCTGCTCGCGCTCTTGGCCGGCAAGGCGACAGCCGGCGAGTCAAGTCTATCCGAGAAGCTCAGCCTGCTGGCTAAGGCCTACCCCGATGCCATCGAGCGGATCGATGGCAATATCCTGGTTCTCAGGGATGGTGGGGCGCCGCTCGACATCGACGACGGCAAGAAGAAGAGCCATGCCGAGAAACTGGCCGCGGCGGATATCGAGGACAGCCTGTCACAGATCTATCCGCTGGGCGCGTGTGCGAAAGCGCCGGCCGTCGATTTCGATCCGGGTCGCATCCGCAGCGAAGCACTGTTGAAGCGGCTCTATGGCAGCAGTGCTACGGCTGTCAGGCGGGATCTCGTCACTGTGGACTGGTTCGGCGAGCGGCTGCGGGTGACGCGGAAGCACGGAACGGCCGCGGCGCTGAAGGCGATCGCCGCGGATCTTTCGCGACATGCTGAACTCAAACGCTATCTCAGCCCAAGCGCCGGCACCTTCAACTGGCGGCCGATTGCCGGTGCTGCCACGCTGTCGGTCCATAGCTTCGGCGCGGCGATCGATCTCAATACGGGCTTTGCGGATTACTGGCGCTGGTCCGGGAAGGGGGTGCACGGCTATCGCAACCGCTATCCGCTGGATATCGTCGAGATTTTCGAGAAGCACGGCTTCATCTGGGGTGGCCGCTGGTACCACTTCGATACGATGCATTTCGAGTACCGGCCGGAGCTGATCGCGATCGCGCGGGCGGCGGGCGCGGATGCCTGCGGCCACTAGTCGGCTGCCTCGCAGCGTTCAGAGCGGGCGGTGCTTCACGCATGCCCGAGCAGCGGCAAACAAAGAGCGCCCATGAAGAGCGCCGATTGTCAGTTCGATCGCAGAGCGCCGTAGGTCAGCGTCGATAGATCAGCCAGTTGCGGCCGGATTCCTTGCGCATGCCGTCTTCAAAGAGAACGGTCTTGTTGCGCCCGCCATTCTTGGCCGAATAGAGCGCGATATCCGCCTTGTTGTAGAGATCGACAGGGTCTTCTGCTGCGGTCGCCATGCAGACGCCAACGGAAAGCGTGATCGGGCCGTAGTTGACACCGGTCTTCGAATTGCGGAAGGGCGTTGCCGCAAGAACCGTGCGGATGCGATCGGCGATCTGCAGGCATTCTTCCTGGGTGCTGTCGCCAAGGATAATGGCAAATTCCTCGCCGCCGGTGCGGGCAACGAACGCCTCACGGCGCAGGTTGGCGCGAAGGACGCCGCCGACGGTCGCGAGGATCTTGTCGCCGACCGGATGGCCGAACGTGTCGTTGACCTTCTTGAAATGGTCGATGTCGGCAACGAGCAGGCCAGTGTAATTTCTCAGGTGCTCATTGTTGTAGACGGCCGCCAGATTGTCGTCAAAGGCGCGCCGGTTGGCGAGACGCGTGAGCGAATCCGTGTTGGCGATGCGCTTGTACTCGTCGAGTTCCTGCCGGATGACCTCCATTTCGAAGGACTTTTGCACAACGGTCTCGACGCGCTCCTTGCCCTGGCTCATCGTCTCGGCCGTCGCCTCGGTCAGGATGCCGATCGCGTGGCGCAGGATATCCGCGCTCGATGCACTCTTGCTGACGATGTTGACATAGGCCTCATCGAGAACCTTGTTGTAGTTCTCAAGCGCGTATTGCTCGTCGCGCAACAGGGTAACGAGCTCGGCAAGCTTGGCTGCAAGGGTGGTGTGGGCGCGCTCGATGCCGTTCGAGCGGTGGATGTGGCTGAAGTACTGCGCGCCGATCGCATCCAGCTCTTCCTGGGTCGCGCGGCTACCGAGCGCCGCGAGTTCTTTCGACAGCTGCGGGTTGGAGCCGAGATAGGCTTCGTAATAGAGTTCGTAGTTGCGGGGGATAGGCGCGACACCCATCATGCGCATGGCATGGGTTACTTGCGCTGCGATATCGGGCGTCTGTGCTTTGCCCGAGTTTGCCGTTTGCATGTGCAAACCCCCTAATATTAATCACTGCTTACGGGTTATGATTTTTAGGGGCAAATGATTTGCGAAGTCTTAATATTTGCCGCCGCGGTGCACCGCAGTTCGATCGACTGCGGCCATTCCCGCCGATCTATCCTAGCGTTTGCGACTTGAACCCACGGCGCCGTTGAGGCGCCGTGGTGTGTCAAAATGGATCAGGCCGGGCCGATCATCGTTTCGGGGCGCACGATCGCGTCGAACTCTTCGTTCGTCACGTAGCCGCCGCCGACGGCTTCTTCGCGCAGCGTCGTGCCGTTCTTGTGGGCGGTCTTGGCGATCTTGGCAGCGTTGTCGTAGCCGATCTTCGGGGCGAGGGCGGTGACCAGCATCAGTGAGCGGTCGAGTGCCGCCTTGATGTTGTCTTCGCGTGCCTCGATGCCGACGACGCAGTTGTCGGTGAAGGACACGGCCGCATCGGAAAGCAGCTGCACCGACTGCAGGAAGTTGTAGGCCATCAGCGGGTTGAAGACGTTGAGCTCGAAGTGGCCCTGGCTGCCGGCGAAGGTGAGGGCGGCGTGGTTGCCGAAGACCTGGACGCAGACCTGGGTCAGCGCTTCGCACTGGGTCGGGTTGACCTTGCCGGGCATGATCGACGAGCCAGGCTCGTTTTCAGGCAGCGACAGTTCGCCGAGACCGGAGCGCGGGCCGGAGCCGAGGAAGCGGATGTCGTTGGCGATCTTGAAGAGGGCTGCAGCCGTCGCGTTGATCGCGCCATGGCTGAAGACCATGGAATCATGGGCGGCGAGCGCCTCGAACTTGTTCGGCGCCGAGGTGAAGTCAATGCCGGTGATCTTGGCGATCTCGTCGGCAACCTTTTCAGCAAATCCGACCGGCGCATTGAGGCCGGTACCGACGGCCGTGCCGCCCTGGGCGAGTTCGCAAAGGCCGGGAAGCGTCATCTCGATGCGCTTGATCGAGGAAGCGACCTGCGCGGCATAGCCGGAGAATTCCTGGCCAAGCGTCAGCGGGGTTGCATCCTGGGTGTGGGTGCGGCCGATCTTGATGATGTGATCGAATGCCTTGACCTTGGCTTCCAGCGCCTTGTGCAGGTGCTTCAATGCCGGCAGCAGGTCATGGATCACCCGTTCCGCGCAGGCGATGTGCATCGCCGTCGGATAGGTGTCGTTCGACGACTGGCTCATGTTGACGTGATCGTTCGGATGCACGGGCTTCTTCGAGCCCATGACGCCGCCGAGCAGTTCGATGGCGCGGTTCGAAATCACCTCGTTGGCATTCATGTTCGACTGGGTGCCCGAACCGGTCTGCCAGACGACGAGCGGGAAATGGTCGTTGAGCTTGCCGTCGATCACTTCCTGCGATGCCTTGACGATGGCATCGGCGACGGTGGAATCCAGACGGCCGAGCGCCTGGTTGGTGCGGGCGGCTGCCTGCTTGACGATGCCGAGCGCCCGGACGATCGAGGCCGGCTGCTTTTCCCAACCGATCTTGAAATTGCCGAGCGAGCGCTGGGCCTGGGCGCCCCAATAGCGGTCGCTTGCCACTTCGATGGGGCCGAACGTGTCTGTTTCCGTGCGCGTCGATGTCATCGTGATACCTGCCTTGGATCATGCGGTTCATGAAGCCTGGGCGAGGGGCCGGGTGGCGCATCTCCCCAGGGTGCCGGGCCTCTCTCTGCCCCGCCTGCCGGAGCTTGTAAAGGGGCGTGGCGCGGCTTGCCATGCTACAATCGTTTGAAACGTTGACGTGCAACAAGGCCGGCCCGGAACGATGGTGATTCGGTCGCTTGCGGGCCGCGGGCGCCGTTGTGATTTTTAGGTCACAGGCGCGGCGTTCTTTTTAGCCGCCAATCGGCGGCTGCAACCGGCCCATGACCTTCCGCTGAAATAAAATCCATATGGATCAAATTTTTATCCCCCTTCGAACGTTATGGAATCGAGGCGTTTGCTGGGACGAGGAAGGAGATTCAAGGTCGATGTTCGCGGGCGCGTTTCCTTTTCATTCACCATCCTTTTCTATAACTTTCAGTGCACGAGGGCGTGGCGAGAATCTGGCTTCAGTCGAATTCGGCGACAACGCGATACGGGGACGTAGTTTCATATGAGAGTAATTAAGACGGCAGCGGTCGTGGCGCTCATGAGCGGCTGTGCGATCGCGACCATGGATGTGCGGCCGGCTTCGGCCTTCACATTTGGCGATTTCATCCGGGCGGGCCGGAAGAAGACCGAGGCTCAGCAGGTTCAGCCGAACCAGCCGCTGCCGGGCATGGGCACGATGGTCGACCCGCAGCAGGCGGCCAAGCCGCTGCCGAAGGTCACGGGCCCCAAATATTACACCTACAAGGCGGAGCCGCTGCGTCGCATCTCAACCGACAAGTTGCTCGACCCGGTCGTTACCGGCTCCGTGCGCAACGATGCGCTGCCGCCGATGCTGCGCACGCCGCTTGCCGACGCGCGGCAGTTCCTGCCGGATATCAACGTTCGCGCGTCCGGCGACGTCGCCAAGGCGGTCGAAGCCCATTACGGCGCCCGCATGGATTACATCTGGATCGGCGCCGAAGGCGTGAACGCCAAGGCAAAGGCGGCGGTCGCCGTCCTCGCCGATGCCGCCAAGGTCGGTCTCGACCCGCAGGACTATGCCGTCAACGTACCGGCAGACACTTTCGACCGCGGCGACATGATCGCGCGCGAAAAGGAACTGCTGCAGTTCGAAATCGCGCTGTCGGCGGCAACGCTGACCTATACGCAGGACACCGTGCGCGGCCGCATCGATCCGAACAAGATCTCCGGCTACCACGACTTCAAGCGCAAGACTGTCGAACTCGCCCCGCTTCTCGACAAGCTGTCTGCGAGCAACGACGTCGCCACGCTTCTCAACGACCAGAACCCGAAGAGCGCACAATTTGCGGCACTCTCCGTCGAACTGGAGAAGCTGAGGGCGGAAACGGGCGCTGAGCAGCGCGTCGAGATCGCGCCCGGCACGCTGCTTAAGCCGGGCCAGAGCAATCCCGAGCTCGCCAACATCATTGCCGGTATTCGCCTCAAGGGCTCGGAAGCGCTGAAGACCGAACATGCGGCGGTTCTTGCCGCTTACCAGGGAGCGCCGGAATACACGCCGGAACTGGTAACCGTGGTGGAGGCCTTCCAGAAGGAACACGGGCTGAAGGCTGATGGGGTCGTCGGCCAGGCGTCGGTGCGCATCCTGACGGGTGGCGACAGCGTGGCGAACAAGATCAACAAGCTCGAGATCGCCATGGAGCAGGCGCGCTGGCTGCCGGATGGCCTCGGCGGCCGCTACGTCTTCATCAACCAACCGGCCTTCACCGCGACCTATACCGACCAGGACGCCGAGCAGTTCTCGATGCGCGTGGTCGTCGGCTCGAAGACGAACCAGACCTATTTCTTCCAGGACGAGATCCAGACCGTCGAGGTCAATCCGTACTGGGGCGTGCCGCAGTCGATCATCGTCAACGAGATGCTGCCGAAGCTCCGCAGCGACCCGAACTATCTCGATCGCATGGGCTACCAGGTCGAGGTCGGCGGCCGGCCGGTTCCGTCGGCGTCGGTCAACTGGAACGGCTCAACCGCTTCGGTCGCAGTACGCCAGCCGCCGAGCAGCGACAATGCGCTCGGCGAGCTGAAAATCCTGTTCCCCAACGCGCATGCGATCTACATGCACGACACTCCGTCGAAGAGCTTCTTCAAGCGCGACAACCGGGCACTCAGCCACGGTTGCGTGCGGCTTGCCGATCCGCGCCTGATGGCGGCGGCCGTGCTCGGCACGAGCGTCGAGGACGTCGGCAAGGAGATTGCCGGCGGCGGCAACAAGGCGCTGCAGGTTCCGGTGAAGGTGCCGGTTTATGTCGCCTACTTCACGGCCTGGCCGAACAAGGATGGTGTCGTCGAGTATTTCGACGACGTCTATGAGCGCGACATGTACATGAACCGCGCCTTTGACGCGACGCGCGGCGCCCGCAGGGCCGAAGGATAGGACACAAGAATAAGAAAAGGCCGCTTCGAGCGGCCTTTTTTCTGTTCGATCATCGGGTCTCGAGCAGCGCCGAGACCAGTTCCGGTGTCAGCTCGTCGAAGTGGCTGATGATTTTCGTCGGTTCGAGACTTTCGACGGGAACGTCCGAGTAGCCGAAAGGAACCGCAATCGACGGCACCGCTGCATTGCGGGCGACGAGGAAGTCGTTGAGGCTGTCGCCGACCATCACCGAGCGTTCCGCCGAGCCGCCGGCATTGGTGACGGTTCTCAGGAGGTGCTCGGCGTTCGGCTTGCGCACTTCGAAAGTGTCGCCACCCGAAATCGCGGCGAAGCGTTCGATCAGCCCCAGGCGTTCGAGCAGGCGCGTTGCCAGCTTTTCCGGCTTGTTGGTGCAGACCGCCAGCTTGAAGCCGGCGCCGGAGAGCCGGTCGAGCGCGTCGATGAGGCCCGGATAGGGCAGCGAATCGCCGGGCATCGAGCCGTGGTAGAAATCGACGAACTCCTTGAGCTGCCATTCCAGGACGTCTTCAGCGAGCGGCTTTTGCCGGAGCGCGAAGGTGCGCTCGATCATGGCGCGTGCGCCGTGCCCGACAAGATGGGTCAGATCCGCATAGCCGACCGGTGCGATGCCGGCCTGGGTCACCGCATGGTTGAGGCTCGCGACCAGGTCCGGCGCGGTATCGACAAGCGTTCCATCGAGATCGAAGACGACTATGGGAGATGACACCGAAAAACCTCATGGCACCGGAAACGTTGCCGTTCGGGTAGGCGAAGTGACAGCAGAATGCAATGGGGAGTACATGTCCCAAGTCCTGCGGAATCCTTGGCGGCAATTTCATTTTGACTTTTGTTTGCGTCGCCGGGCGTGTAAGTGTCTCAGCGGAAAACGGGCCGGCCGTTCGCTGCTTGCAGCAAAGCCGTCCGTCGGAATTACAAGGGAGCGACTGGCGCATGGACGCCCGCGAAATGAAAATCAAAGCCGCGGCTGCGGCTCTGGAATATGTCGAAGACGGCATGCGCCTCGGCATCGGTACGGGCTCCACGGCTGAGGAATTTGTCCGGCTGCTGGCCGAGAAGGTCGCCTCCGGCTTCCGCATCGAAGGCGTTCCCACTTCGGAGCGCACGGCGCGGCTCTGCCTCGAACTCGGTGTGCCGTTGAAATCGCTCGATGAGCTGCCGGAACTGGACCTGACGATCGACGGCGCCGACGAGGTCGATGGCCGGCTGCGGCTGATCAAGGGCGGCGGCGGCGCGTTGCTGCGCGAAAAGATCGTCGCGAGCACGTCGAAGCGAATGATCGTGATCGCCGACGAATCGAAGGTGGTCGAGGTCCTCGGTGCCTTCAAGCTGCCGATCGAGGTCAATCCCTTCGGTCAGGTGGCAACGCGGATCGCGATCGAGAAAGTCGCTTCGCGGCTCGGCCTTTCCGGCGAAATCGCCGTGCGTCAATCGCACGACGGCGCCTTCAAGACCGACGGTGGACACCTCATTCTCGATGCATCTTTTGGCCGTATTCCTGATGCAGATGCGCTCGCGGGGGAGCTGAATGCCATTCCCGGCGTCGTCGAGCACGGGCTTTTCATCGATATCGCGTCGCTGGCAATCATTGCAGGGCCGGAGCAGGCACGCATTCTGACTGCGTCCTGAGCTGGCTCCCGACAGCCCGCAATGGGCTGGGAGCGGTAAAGACAACAGGTTTCCACACATGCGGGCCTGGCGGCGGAAATCGCCCGGGCAGCATGCGACAAACACAGGAGCAAGGGTAAAAATGAACAAACTCGCAGGTCTTGTCCGCACATTCGCTGCCACCGCGATTCTGCTTTCCGCATCGATTCCGGCGGTGCAGGCCCAGGACGTCTCCGAAGAGCAGATCAAGGCAGCGCGCGCGACGATCGCAGCGCTTGGCGTGACCAACAGCTTCGACAACATTCTGCCGAACCTTGCCGAGCGGCTGAAGAACACGCTGATCCAGTCATCGCCGAACCATCAGGAACTGATCACGGCAACCGTCGACGAGAAGGCACTTAGCCTTGCCGCGCGCCGTGCCGATCTCGAGAACGAAGCGGCGACGATCTACGCCAAGACCTTCTCGCTCGAAGAACTGAACGCGATCACCGAATTTTACGGCTCGTCCGCCGGCAAGAAGCTCCTGGATAACGGCCCGATCGCTTCGCGCGAACTGCTGAAGGCCGCCGACATCTGGGCCGCAGGCGTTTCCCGCGATCTGACCCAGGAAGCCACCAAGTCGCTCGACGAAAAGGTTGGCAGCACGCAGCCGGCTGCCGAGGGCGCCGTCCAGGCGCCGGCGCAATAACCGTCGCCGGCCACGGTTCATCACGTTTCGAGGAGCCCGGAGAGATCCGGGCTTTTCTTTTGGCCGGAGGCACCACTATATGTGCCTGCGGCGCGGCCTTCGGCTGGTCGCACCGGCTGCCGAACGCGAGATCGTTCGGCGCGCTTTCCATTTCGCCATTTCGGCCGCTGCTTTCAGGAGACTGTCCATGCCCGCTTTCGACTATGACCTCTTCGTAATCGGTGGCGGATCCGGCGGCGTCAGGAGCGGGCGCCTGGCAGCGAGCCTCGGCAAGAAGGTGGCGATTGCGGAGGAGTTTCGCTACGGCGGCACCTGCGTCATTCGCGGCTGCGTGCCGAAGAAGCTCTATGTCTACGCGTCGCAGTTTTCCGAACATTTCGAGGACGCAGCCGGTTTCGGCTGGTCGGTCGGCGAAAGCCGGTTCGACTGGCAGAAACTGGTCGCCGCCAAGGAACAGGAAATCACCCGGCTCGAAGGGCTCTACCAGAAGGGTCTGAACAATGCCGGCGCCGAAATCCTGCATACGCGCGCCGAGCTGGTCGGTCCCAATACGGTTCGCCTGCTCGACAGCGGCCGCACGGCGACGGCCGAGCGGATTGTGATCGCCGTCGGCGGTCATCCGACGCCGCATGACGCGCTGCCGGGACACGAGCACTGCATTTCCTCGAACGAGGCTTTCGATCTCGAGGAGCTGCCGAAGTCGATCCTGATTGCGGGCGGCGGCTACATCGCCGTCGAATTCGCCAACATCTTCCACGGCCTCGGCGTCGAGACGACGCTGATCTATCGCGGCAAGGAAATTCTGTCGCGCTTCGACCAAGACCTGCGCCGCGGGCTGCATGTGGCCATGGAAGAGAAGGGCATCCGTATCCTGTGCGAGGACCTTATCCAGTCGGTCGCCCTCGATGATGCTGGGAAGCGTGTCGCGCGCACGATGAAGCACGGCGACATCGCCGTCGATCAGGTGATGCTGGCGCTTGGCCGCGTGCCGAACACCACGGGCCTCGGCCTCGAAGCGGCTGGCGTCAAGACCGATGAGCGCGGCGCCATCATCGTCGATGCGTTCTCGCGCACCAGTGCGCCTGGCATCTATGCGCTTGGCGATGTCACCGACCGCGTGCAACTGACGCCGGTCGCGATCCACGAGGCCATGTGCTTCATCGAGACCGAGTACAAGAACAATCCGGTGTCGCCGGATCACGACCTGATCCCCACCGCCGTCTTCTCGCAGCCGGAGATCGGCACCGTCGGTCTGACGGAAGAAGAGGCGACGCGCCGCTTCGACGAGCTGGACGTTTATCGCGCCGAATTCCGGCCGATGAAGGCGACGCTTTCGGGCCGCAAGGAAAAGATGATCATGAAGCTGATCGTCAACGCTGCCGACCGCAAGGTGCTTGGTGCCCACATCCTCGGCCATGATGCGGGCGAGATGGCCCAGCTGCTCGGCATCTCGCTGAAGGCCGGCTGCACCAAGGACGATTTCGACCGGACGATGGCGGTGCACCCGACGGCGGCGGAAGAACTGGTGACGATGTATTCGCCGTCCTACCGCATCCGCAAGGGCGAGCGGGTCTGAGGCCCCGGCAGCCGGTGCCTTGCTTTGCAGGCGCCGGAGCCGATGAATTCTGGTAGGATGTCTTTCCAAGCCTTCGCTTAACGTCTATAAGCCCGCATCCGCGAAGTCACCGGCTTCGGGCGAGCTTGGCGCAATAATCTTGCGTTGGGGCAGGGCACGCGGACATGAGTGAAATTTCCGAATACCGGGCGGCCACCTTCGGCCGTCAGGGCGCGACCCGCGCGGATAGATCCGCGGCAGACAACAGGTGATCGAAATGGCACAAACTTGGACTCCAAACAGCTGGCGGCAGAAACCCATCCAGCAGGTGCCGGACTATCCGGACCTGGCAGCGCTTGAGGCGACCGAAGCGAGCCTCGCGAAGTATCCGCCGCTGGTGTTTGCAGGCGAAGCGCGCCGTCTGAAGAGTGCACTTGCCAATGTTGCCGAAGGCCGCGGCTTCCTGCTGCAGGGCGGCGATTGCGCTGAAAGTTTCGCCGAGCATGGCGCCGACACGATCCGCGACTTCTTCCGCGCATTCCTGCAGATGGCCGTCGTCTTGACCTTCGGCGCACAGCAGCCGGTGGTGAAAGTCGGCCGCATCGCCGGCCAATTCGCCAAGCCCCGCTCGTCCAACATCGAGAAGCAGGGCGACGTGACGCTGCCGTCCTACCGCGGCGACATCATCAACGGCATCGAGTTCACCGAGGAAGCGCGTATCCCGAACCCGGAACGCCAGATCATGGCCTACCGTCAGTCGGCTGCAACGCTGAACCTTCTGCGCGCCTTCGCCATGGGCGGCTATGCCAACCTCGACAACGTGCACCAGTGGATGCTCGGCTTCGTCAAGGATAGCCCGCAAGCAGAGCGCTACCGCAAGCTCGCCGACCGCATCTCCGAGACCATGGACTTCATGAAGGCGATCGGCATCACCTCGGAAAACCATCCGAGCCTGCGCGAGACCGATTTCTTCACGAGCCACGAGGCGCTGCTGCTCGGTTACGAGCAGGCGCTGACGCGTGTCGACTCGACCTCGGGCGACTGGTACGCCACCTCCGGCCACATGATCTGGATCGGCGACCGTACCCGCCAGCCCGACCATGCGCACATCGAATACTGCCGCGGTATCAAGAACCCGCTCGGTCTCAAGTGCGGCCCGTCGCTGACGGCCGATGGTCTCCTGGAGCTGATCGATCTTCTGAACCCGGCCAACGAAGCCGGCCACCTGACGCTGATCTGCCGCTTCGGCCATGACAAGGTGGCGGAGCATCTGCCGCGCCTCATCCGTGCGGTCGAGCGCGAAGGCAAGAAGGTCGTCTGGTCCTGCGATCCGATGCACGGCAACACGATCACGCTCAACAACTACAAGACCCGCCCGTTCGAGCGGATCCTGTCGGAAGTCGAGAGCTTCTTCCAGATTCACCGGGCAGAGGGCACGCATCCGGGCGGCATCCATATCGAGATGACCGGCAACGACGTGACGGAATGCACCGGCGGTGCGCGCGCGCTTTCCGGCGACGATCTTGCCGACCGCTACCACACCCATTGCGATCCGCGCCTCAATGCGGACCAGGCGCTGGAACTCGCGTTCCTGCTGGCCGAGCGCATGAAGGGCGGCCGCGACGAGAAGAAGATGGTCGTCAACGGCTGATCTAATCCCCTGGCATCGTTCAGGGTTTCTGAACGTCGCTTGGGAGTTTTGAATTTGACAATGCCGGGCCCGCTCTGGAAGCTGGTCCGGCATTTTCGTGTCTGGAGCAGGAAGCGGCGCGCGCAATCGTGCCGCCTTATCCACCGCATGACAGGGTGATGCATCACGATTTCGCTTTGGGGGAACAATGCCGGACGTTCACAAGGGAAGCTGTCTTTGCGGGGCAGTGCGCTTTGCCGCACAGGGCGAGCTGCGCGAGCTGATCTACTGCCATTGCAGCCAATGCCGGAAGCAGACCGGGCTCTACTACGCCGCGACGAATGTCCGGAACGACGGCCTTGAGGTCGAGGGAATGGAGCATGTCACTTGGTATCGGGCAAGCGACAGCGCCAGCCGTGGCTTTTGCCGGATCTGCGGCTCGGCCCTGTTCTGGAAGGGCGACGGGCAGGATTACATCTCGATCATGGCTGGGGCCTTCGAGAAGCCGACCGTGCTGAAGGGTGGCTATCACATCTTCTGCGAAGACCAGGGCGACTTCTACGAAATCACCGACGACTTGCCGAAATATGCGGCCGGACGCAGCTGAGCGATCACTCCGGCATGCTTTTTGCCTGCCGAACCGCCTGCTCATAGCCATTGGCAAGGCCGGCCATCTTGACCGATTGCCACTGACAATATTCGTCGAGCAGGCGTTCGCCTAGCCAGAACAGCCCGCGCTGGCCTTCGCCGGCGCGGCCGATGAGGCCCGCATCCTGGGCGCGGGTGAAAATGCGCCTGATATGCGTGTTGGAGATCATGTAGTGCGTGGCGAGTTCCGAGAGGCTCGCTTCGAGCCAGACTTTGCCGTCGACCGGATCGAGGCTTTGCGGCCGCGACATGAGATCGTCGAGCAGCAGGCCGCCGCATTCGGTCCAGACGAAGGCGGCCACAGCTTCCGGCGGCTCGTTCCACCGGCGGTCGGCGAGCAGCAGGCGGGTGGCGATCGGTTGGGCGCGCTCAAAGATCGTCCGATCGGCTTCGACGCGCTGAAGGCGGCCCTTGCCGTCGAAACGGTCGAGCGTGCCCATCTGGCTCATGAACCAGCGCAACATCGCCCCTTCGCTGATTTCGGTCGGCTCCAGGGGCCGCACTTTCTTTCTGGCACGACCGCCATTGGTATCGCGCAGCAGCTTGTAGGTCAGCAGTTCGGCAATGAAGGCGGCAGCGGTATTGCGGCTGGCGCCGCCCATCTCATGCATGAACTTTAGCAGGCGCGCGGTGGTGATACCCGTCTCCGGATTCGCTGGATCGCGCTCGAGGTGAAGTGTGTAGACGGCTTGGCTCAGCGTCCATTTCTGATGGGAGGCGACGAGGCGGGCAACTCGAGGGAAGACATCAAACACCGACATCAGATCGCGGGCGCTCGCCTGAAGGATCGCCCGGAAGTTCGGATGATTGCGAAAATCTTCTGCGGTGAAGGCAAGCGCACCAACTGGCGCAACGCCCTCATGCTCTGCCACGACACGCATTTGCTGCGCACACCCCCCGAAGCTTGCGCGGCGTGCCGGATGCTTGAATTTCAAGATGCCCGGTCGCCAGCCGCCACTCAGCCTAACCCCTTTTAGTAGGAGTAGCTTGCCCATAACGTGCGAACAACCGATTTTGTTCAAACGGGGCACCTGACGTTCAGCCGTCAGGCGCCCCGTTCGATTGCTGGATCTCGATCATTGCACCAGCACAGGCGGCTGGCACTTGACGCCGGTGACGCGTACATCGGCCTCGCCGACGCGGACGCCGACGAGCAGGAGCAGGTTGTAGAGGAGATCATCGACCGGCTTGGTGACGGAACCCAAGGTCTGGGCCAGGGCTTGCTGGACGATCGTCGGGCTGCCGAGCGTGAGGAACAGAACCTGGATGTTGACGTCGAGGTTGTTGAGCAGCGTTTGGGTCGTGGAGGTGAGAATATCCTTCGTGGAGACGCTCTTGATCGATCGAGCCGCAATCTCGGATGGGCTGAAGCTCAGGCGCGAGACCTTGAGGTTCTGTGCTTCGACATGAGCGAGCGCATCGATCTTGACGACGAGGGCATCGACGAGGCGGGCCCTTTGCACGCGGGCATCCGACGAGAAGTTCGAGAGCACTGTCGGGTCGACGTCGCCGATCGCGATCTCGGCAATGCCCGGCACCGCGTCGACGCTGACCGCCGCGTTTTCCGGAGTACCGCCGTAGCAGCGGATGTCGGCAAGTTTCGCCTCGGCATAGGCAAGTTCGACGTAGATCGGCAGTCTGATGCGGATGCCGGCAAGGGCCGCAAGGCCATCGACGTTGACTTCGACGGCGAGGCGGGTCTGGGCGGTGCGCACGGCCGCCCCCGGGGTTCCGAGGCGGTGGCTGGGCGTCTGGACCGGCGGCTCGCCGATCGCGAGCTTGACCTTGGCAGAAGCGATGCCGGGAAGCCCGGTCACGGCGTTGAGCGCGATCTGGTGTTCGCCATTGGCAATTGCGGCGGCCGCGGAGACGATCTGCAGCGCGCTGATCTTCATCGCCCAATCGGAACCGGCATCGATCTGCAGGCTCTTTTTCGGATCGAGGTTGAGGATCTGGGCCAGTGTGACGGTCTTCTTGTTGTTTGCGGTCGAAAGCTCGATGCTCTTCAGCGCGGCTGTCACTGTGCCTGAAAGACCCTGGACGAGCCGCATCGAGGAGAGCAACTGCGGCATGGTCAGATTGGCCTTCAGCACGTCCTCATAGGAGGCGGCGGTCAGGTTCAGCTTTGTCGCGACGATCTTCAGGAACGGCTGGACGTCGATGTCGGCGTCGATGAGAGCCTGATAATCCATCACCTTGAGGGAGATGGTCGTGCCGAGCATTTGCCCGAGGATCGAATTCAACAATCCGTCGTTCAGGCTGGCGAGACGCGAGCCGACAGAGAAGGCGGCAATCTTGGAGCTGGCGGCCGTGCCGATGACGCTTAAATCCGGCGGCGCGCTGAACATGGAGGCAAGGAAGATCTGGCCTTTCTTTTCCAGCAGAACCTGAACGGCATCGGTCGGCGTTGCGTCCTTGATGAAGCGCTGTCCGGCCTCGACGGACGGGTCGGGGATATAGCGGCCGCGCGCCAGCGTGGCCACGCCATCCACCTTGCCCGTGCCGACATCGCTCAGCGGCAGCACCTTGCCATCGACCGTCATCAGCCCGGTCGGCGTGGCCACGGCGTAGTTGAGGCCATTGTTGGAGAAATGGTTGAGCACGGCCTTCTCGGCCGACGTGATATTGGCGGCCGCTGCGATCGCGGCAAGGTCGACCGCCGACTGCATCTCACGTTTCTGCACGGTGAGATAGCCGTAGTCGATGCCGAGCCCCATTGAGGCGATGACCAGTGGCATGACCAGTGCGGCAGAGATGCCGATATTGGCGTCTTGTGATCGGAGCAGCGTGCGCAGTCGCGTTGATTTCCACGCCATGTCAGACCCCTCCCACGCGTATGGTTGCAAAGCGCTCGATCTGGCTGCTCGGCATCGCGAACGTGAAAAGGTTAAAAATCGGGAGGTCGGCGGCGTCGTATTTGATCCGAACGGTGAACTGGTTGGCGTTGCTGGCGTCGTCTTTGACGGTCACGGTCATACGCGAGGATTTGATGAAGGCCTGATCCATCGTGGTGCGGCGGATGTAGTCGGTCGCGAGGCGTTCACGCTCGCCTTGGGATAGTCCAGCGATGGCTGTGCGCGCGGCATCGGCGGCGATCTGCTGTATGGAATGCGCTGTGCTGAGATAGACGCCGTAGGCGATCAAGGTCAGCACGCAAAGGAAGAAGAGCGGCGCTATGATTGCGAATTCGATTGCAGCGGCGCCGTCTCGGCCGCCGAAAAGGCGCTTGAAGTTGGACATTGCAGCATCTCCGCGTACCCACGTTGCTGTATTTTTTTTCGAATGTCCCTGCACCCATAAGATGGTCCTCAAATATTAATTTTTTCATACTCCAATAAGTTGCCGATGGCAGCGAAGCGGGGGTGTGGGCGCCCGCGCTACGCCGCGGCACCGCGGGATCTGATCCTGCGTGTCGTGGGTGTTCGGTCAGTCCTGCCCGGGTGCTGGACGGTAGTGCTCGAGCTGGCGGTTGAGCGTTGCGAGGTCGGCACGCAGTTCCGAAATCTCACGCAGCAACACGTCGTCGACCTTGTGATGCAGGGCGATCAGTTCGACTTCCGACTTGAGATTGACCTCGTAGTCCTTGGACGCTGCGAAGCGGTCGCGTTCGGCCTGACGGTTCTGCGACATCATGATGATTGGGGCCTGCAGTGCGGCAAGCATGGAAAGCACGAGGTTGAGAAAGATGTAGGGGTAGGGGTCGAACGCTCCGGTCACCAACAGCACCGAGTTCACGATGACCCAGCAGACGAGAAAACTGCAGAAGGTGACGATGAAGCTCCAGGAGCCGCCAACGCGGGCAATGTTGTCGGCGAGCCTGTCGCCTAAGGTTTGCTCGGCAGCGAAGGCCGCATTGGTATCGGTGGTCAGCGTGCGCCGCTCGCGGGCGTAGGCGAGGATGCGGCGCTCGATCTCGCCGAGTTCGCTGAGCGGCTTGCCGAAGAACTGGTGCGAGATGTTGTTGAAATGCGGCATGGCGATCTCCGGGGTTGACCGGAGAAAATCTAGAGCATTTCCAGCAAATGTGCGTGGCGGTTTTGCGTCGCGGAAAAATCTGGCCGACCGAGAGCATGAAGAGCCGGACCGGGTGTGGCCGGTCCGGCGCTCGTGGTTCAGTGGGTCTCGGCCGCGCTTGCGAAGAGGTCGGCGTGGGACTTGAAGAACCGGTCGGTCGAGAAGCGGTCTCCAAACATCATGTCGTGCTGCAGGAAGCGATAGTCACGCAAGAGAGCCGGCACCTTCGGCTGGCGCGACCACTCGGCGACTTCCTTGCCGTTCCTGCGGATCAGCATGTAGCGGTCGACGACCCGGTATTGGTCATGAACCTTGCCGAGGAACCCGGTGTAATAGGGGTGCTCGTAGCCGGACTGCTTGAGGATCTGGTAGGAGAGGAAGGCCGGGCTGATCGTGCCGACGTTCTTTCTCGGGCCTGTTTTGTTCGACCAGACGACGAGCGGCGTTTCGTGCTGCGCCTTCATCTGGTCCTTCGAGCCCTTGCGCTCCGCCGTGACGCCCTTCATGAAGCCGGTGCTGGTATAGACCGTGTTGAGCGGCGGCAGGTGGTCGCCGAACAGCACGATGATCGTTTCGCGATCGCGCTTCTTTGCCCAGTCCATCAGCTTCTTCAGGCTCTCGTCGGCTTCCTTGATGCCTTGAGCATAGGTTTCCAGCACCTGCCGGTCGCTTTCGGGCAGGTTGCCTTCGACCTTGATGGTGTTCTTGGCATAGCGGTTTGCCTCATAGGGGCCATGGCCCTGCAGTGTCACCGCAAAGAAGAAGAACGGATCGTCCATGGCGTCGGCCTGGCGGATGATCTCATGCGTCAGCGACTCGTCCGAGGCAAAGATGCCGCGCTTCTGCATCGGCGGCATGTTCTCTTCCGACTTGAAGGTGTCGAAACCGAAGGCCTTGTAGACGGCGGTACGGTTCCAGAACCAGCTCTGGAAGGGATGGATGGCGCGCGAGACATAGCCTTCGCCACGGAAGAAGGTAGCGAGCGACGGGATCGGGTTGCGGATGTACTGCTGGTACGGAATGCTGCCATAGGGCAGGAAGGCGTTGGAGAAGCCGGTCAGCGCCTCGAACTCGACATTGGCGGTCATGCCGCCGAATTCCGGCGAGAAGACGTTGCCCGACTGCATCTCGCGGATCGTCGGCATCGGATCGGGCGAGAGCTTGACGTTGGGCAGGCGGGTCGGATCCCAGAAGGATTCGCTCATCAGCACGATGACGTCGGGCTTGCCGCGGTGCGAGGTGCCAGCCGGAAGCGGCTTCACCGGAATGCGATCGATGGCGTCGGCCATGTAGCCAGCGGGCGCGCTGACATTGGCCATCGGCAGGTTGATGGCGAAGGCAAGCGCAAAGCCGTTGTGCTTATAGTTCTCGGTCTGGTCCCACATGATGGGGATGACCTTCAGGCGATCACGGATCCAGGAGAACTGGTTGTAATCCATGATGTGCCAGAAGGCGAAGAGCAGCGGCAGCGCAAAGGCCGCACGAGCGATGCGCTCGCGGCGCGTCAGCTTGGGGAAATTGCGCCAGGCGTAGCGCAGCAAGAGGCCGATGGCGGCAACGGCGGCGATGAGGCCGACGACGATGCCGACGGCGGTCCAGGGGCGGTCCTTCACCAGCACCGGCATCAATTCCATGATCTGGCGGCCGAACAGGAAATCGGTCGGATAAAGCGGATCGGACAGGAAGACCTGCTTCTGCTGGCAGACGACGGCGGGTATGATGGCGAGCGGCGCAATCACCACGGCCGACTTATGTTCGCGACCGAAAATGCCGTCGACGGCCAGCAGCATCAGGAAGAATGCACCGACAGTCGTCAGCGCCGGGCGCGTCGGGTCGAGCATATAGGCGAGCGTATCGGCCATCGACTGGCGCACGATCAGCTCGACGGCGAAGACGAGAGCGGCTGCGACAAAAAGGGAGAACAATGCGCTGCGGGTGGCCGCAAGCGTCTTGGCGTGCCGTGCGGTGAAGCCGGGTCTATCGACATAGACGCGCGAACCTCTCGCGACAGCGGAATCGATACTAGCCAACATGTTCTCCAGTTTCATAAATGTGTCGTGTAACTGTCATACGCCCGTCATTTTGAACAGGGGATGAATGGTTTCTTAACGGGGTTTGGGAACAGCTTTTCGTCGCGTGAGGGCGCTGCAACGGCCCTTCATAAGAACCGGGAAAGACAGAATTTTTCGGTTTTTTTCGCGGAGCGGCGATTGCCTGTGGGTATTTTCCGGCGGATTGCGCTAAAGAACATTGCGAAAGTCAGACGCAATCGCTCAGAACAGACCGACAGGCCCGCTCATGACCGCTCACAAGATCGCCCCCTCGCTCCTGCGCATCGCAATCGCCCAGCTCAATCCGACGGTGGGCGACATCGCCGGAAACCTGGCCAAGGCGCGTGAGGCGCGTGCCGATGCGGCGCGCCAGGGCGCCGATCTCCTGCTTTTGACGGAGCTGTTCATTTCCGGCTATCCGCCCGAAGATCTCGTGCTGAAGCCGGCATTCCTGAAGGCCTGCCTCCAGGCGGTCGAGAAGCTCGCGAGCGAAACGGCGGACGGCGGCCCGGGCGTCATCATCGGCTTCCCGCGCCAGGCCAAGACCGGCCGGCACAATTCGGTGGCCGTGCTTGACGATGGCAAGGTGATCGCGTTCCGCGACAAGGTCGATCTGCCGAACTATGGCGAGTTCGACGAGAAGCGCGTCTTCGACCAGGGCGAGATGCCGGGCCCGGTGAATTTCCGCGGCGTGCGCATCGGCATTCCGATCTGCGAGGACATCTGGGGCGATCTCGGCGTTTGCGAGACACTAGCGGAAAGCGGCGCGGAAATCCTGCTGTCGCCGAACGGTTCGCCCTATTTTCGTGGCAAGGTGGATGTGCGCCACCAGGTGGTCCTCAAGCAGGTGCTCGAGACCGGCCTGCCGATGATCTATGCCAACCAGCTCGGCGGCCAGGACGAACTGGTGTTCGACGGCGCAAGCTTCGCCTTCAACACCGACAAGTCTCTCGCCTTCCAGATGAGCCAGTTCGAAGAGGCGATTTCGATCGTCGAATGGAAGAAGGGCGAAAGCGGCTGGCATTGCGAAAGCGGGCTGCAGTCGCGCCTGCCGGAGCGCGAGGAGGCGGACTACCGCGCCTGCATGCTCGGCTTCCGTGACTATGTGAACAAAAACGGCTTCAAGAACGTCGTACTCGGCCTTTCCGGCGGTATCGATTCCGCGATCTGCGCGGCGCTGGCGGTCGATGCGCTCGGCGAGGAGCGGGTGCGCACCGTCATGCTGCCCTATCGCTACACCTCGCAGGAATCGCTGAAGGACGCCAAGGAATGTGCCGCAGCGCTCGGCTGCCGCTACGATATCGTGCCGATCTCCGAGCCGGTCGAAGGGTTCTTAAGCGCGCTCTCCGACATGTTCGAGGGGACCGAATCCGGCATCACCGAGGAGAACCTGCAGAGCCGTACCCGCGGCACCATCCTGATGGCGATCTCCAACAAGTTCGGCTCGATGGTGGTGACGACGGGCAACAAGTCGGAAATGTCGGTCGGCTATGCCACGCTCTATGGCGACATGAACGGCGGCTTCAATCCGATCAAGGATCTCTACAAGATGGAGGTCTATGCGATTTCGCGCTGGCGCAACACCACGGTTCCGCCGGGCGCGCTTGGCCCCTCTGGCGTCGTCATTCCCCCAAATATTATCGACAAAGCGCCTTCGGCTGAATTGCGTCCCAACCAGACGGACCAGGATTCGTTGCCGCCCTATCCGGTACTCGACGACATTCTCGAATGCCTGGTGGAAAAGGAAATGGGGACGGACGAGATCGTCGCCCGTGGCCATGACGAGGCGACGGTTCACCGGGTCGAACACCTGCTCTACATTGCCGAATACAAGCGGCGGCAATCGGCGCCGGGCGTCAAGATCACCAAGAAGAATTTCGGCCGCGACCGGCGGTACCCGATCACCAACCGCTTCCGCGATCGAGGGTAGCCGATGAGCGCGTTCGGCCAAGGGCGGGACGGCAAGGAAAGCTGTCCGGAGTTCACGGACGAGGAAATCCGGCTGATCCGGCTGTGGTCGCTGAGCGACGTTTCTGCTGGCCGGCAGCTCTCGGCGCAGATCGCCTATTTCGCGACGCCGGCGGTCTTCGGCATCTATGGTCTTGCAAGCGGCAGTAGCGCCATCGTCGGCGTGGCCTTCGTCTGCATCCTTCTGCTGTTGGCCTGGGGCGTCGTCTCGACCTGGCGAGACCAACGCAATTCCAATTTGATGCAGTCGATCTGCGCCAAGGTCTCGGCGACGCTGCCGAGAGGCGAAGAACGCAAATAGCTGCCTTGGTTGTGGCGGGAGAAAGGGATGCGCAGTTCCATAGAGACCTATGACATCGTTACCGGTGAAACGCGCGTCGTCTGGCAGACCGACAGGCTGGTCGAGGCGCCGAACTGGTCGCGGGACGGCACGCATCTGGTCATCAACGGCGATGGCCGGCTCTATCGCCTCGGCTTCGACGGTTCGGAGCCGGTGGAGATCGACACCGGCTTTGCCACGCTCTGCAACAACGATCACGGCATTTCGCCCGATGGCGGCACGATCGCGATCAGCGACAAGACCGAGTTCGGCAAGTCGGCGATCTATCTGCTGCCGGCTAGAGGCGGCACGCCGCGGCTCGTCACCCGCAATCTGCCGTCCTATTGGCACGGCTGGTCGCCGGATGGGGGAAGGGTGACCTATTGCGGCATCCGCGACCAAGTCTTCGACATCTATACGATTTCGGTTGATGGCGGCGAGGAGCAGCGGCTGACCCACGGGGAAGGGCGCAACGACGGACCCGACTGGTCGGCGGATGGCGAATGGATCTATTTCAACTCCAGCCGCACCGGACGCATGCAGATCTGGCGCATCCGCCCCGATGGCAGTGACGTCACGCGCATCACCGACAGCCCCTATGGCGACTGGTTTCCGCATCCGTCGCCGGATGGGAAGCATCTGCTGGTGCTCTCCTATGACGGTGATGTTTTCGATCATCCGAGGGATCTCGATGTCCGCCTGCGGCTGATGGATATGGACGGCGGCAACCCGCGCATCCTGTTCGAACTTTTCGGCGGGCAGGGAACCATCAACGTTCCCAACTGGTCGCCGTCAGGCGATCGCTTCGCCTTCGTTCGGTATCAGCCTGAAAGCTGAGCGCGCTCGACAAGTATAAGGGCAGCGTGCTAGCGATGACCTCGTTCGCAGGGCGCATCCGATCCGCGGGAAGGGCAAGGCCCACCTGTCTCACTGAACTTGGTTGCCACACCTCTTTTCAGTCTGTGGGCGCGGATACCGGACGTGAATGAAAGGAGGTCTTTCATGATCGCGCGCGATCTTCCCGCGAACCTTACCCTCGAAACGATCCGCAAGCAGGCCAAGGCTTTTCTGAAAGCCGTGAAGGCCGATGATGCCAGTGCAAGGCAGCGGGCGTTTCCCTATTTTGCCGATCCCGCTGCAATGGGGCTCCAGGATGCGCAACTGGTGCTCGCCCGCGAGTTCGGCTTTTCGAGCTGGACACGGCTGAAGCGGCATCTTGAGAAATCCGGGAGCAATGCACCTGCAACCGAGCAGCTTGCAAACCGCTTTCTGTCTCTGGCGACCGTCTCCTACTTCGGCGACATAGCCGCTGATCCCGAGCGGTTCACCCAGGCGCTTGCACTGCTGGAAGAACATCCCGATATCGCCGGCGACAGCATCCACGTTGCAGCCGCGCTCGGCGACGTAGAGGCAATTGACCGCTGGCTCGATCGCGATCCGAAACTCGTAGGCAAACGCGGCGGGCCGTATGACTGGGAGCCGTTGCTCTACGCTGCCTATGCCCGGGTTCCCGGCCATTCCTCTCTGCCCGCCGGCCGACGCCTGATCGAACGGGGTGCCAGTCCCGATGCGCATTGGCTTGACGACGGTCAGTACCGCTTCACGGCGCTGACGGGCGTCTTCGGCGAAGGCGAGGCCGGCCCCGAGCGGCAGCCGCAACATCCGGATTGCGTCGCTTTCGCGCGGCTGCTGCTCGATGCCGGTGCCAGGGCGAATGACAGCCAGGCGCTGTACAACCGGATGTTCGAGCCGGACAACACGTGCCTCAAGCTTTTGCTCGACTATGGCCTTGGCGCCAACGATCGGAACAATTGGCTGGTTCGCAACGATGGCGGTTTCGTTGAAAACGGCGAACGCGTTTTCGACTACCAGCTCGCCTGGGCGCTCGAAAAACGCATGGGCGAGCGCGTGCGCCTGCTGGTCGAGCATGGTGCCGACGTCAATCGTCCCATCAAGGGCCGGACGCCCTATCAATGGGCAGAGCTCGGCGGTGATGCGGCGCTGGCTGCGTTTCTCGTTTCGCGCGGGGCAACGGAGGCACCGCTGGACGATGTTGACCGGCTGGCCCGGGCTATCTCAGAAATGAAGGCCGATGCGGCGAGGGCGCTCGTTAATGCGGATCCGACGCTGATCACACGCGCGCAGACCGCGCATCCGGCGCTTCTGCACGAGGCGGCGGGTGACGACAGGCGCGCCGAAGCCACGCTCATGTTGTCGCTCGGCTTCGACGTCAACCGCATGACATCGCGCACGCCGCTGCACGAGGCGGCACTGCACGGCAATGTTGATATGGCGAAGCTGTTGCTCGATCACGGTGCCAATTCAACGGCCCGTGATCCCTACCACCATGCGCCGCCGATCGGCTGGGCCGAGTACAACGGCAAGGCCGAGATGGTGCGCTTCCTGAAGGAGCAGCCGCTGGATATCTTCGCGGCCGCGGCCTTCGGCATGGTCGAATGGGTTGCCGAAATCCTCGATCGGGAGCCAGAGTTGCTCGAAACGCCGTTCGGAAGGTTCCGGGGGCGCGGCCGTCCGGAACCGCAACAGGATTGGATGACGCCACTGGCGTTCGCCGTGGTCAACGGGCAGCCGGCCGCTGTGCGGCTGCTTCTCGATCGAGGCGCAAACGCCGGCATACGTGACGGTGTCGCGGGCCCCTCGATACGAGATCTGGCGCGTGACAAGGGCAATGAGGAGGTCATCGCATTGCTGCGCCCGGCAGCCGTTCCGAAATAGAACGCTCCGTCCAAATGGGGAGCGCTGACATTGGTTTGCGCTCCCTGTAATCCGCCTGCGACTGCTGATTGCTGGCGGATTCAGCCGGTTGAAATCGTTAAGTATTTCAACACCAGCTTATTTAAGCCAAACTTTGATTTTGATCGCTACGGTGCTGCCCAAGTTGGCCGCCGTGGCTGCGTATCGCGCTTGGAGAGGCGCGAGAATGCGCGCGACAGCCGGCCGGACGAGGGGGCGATCGCATCATGGACAAGACTTTGCGGCTGGCGAAGCGGAGCAGAACGGTTTGGGCGATCCATGCCGCCTGCACCCTGGTCGCGGTTCTGATCATCGCGAGCCTCATTTTCGTTCTGGATCGGTCCGTCGCCGAGGCGGATCGCTTCGGCCTTTCGGCGGAGCGCCGGCTGGTGGCAAACGAACTGCGCCACCAGATGGATGCCGTCGTTCAGTTTCAGGCGCAGCTTTCCTTCTGGGACAAGACCTACGAAGAACTGGCCAAGGGGCACGTCAGCGACGCATTCGTTGCGGACGAGCTGTCGGGCTGGCTGTGGGAAGACTACGGCTTCTCCTGGCTGATCATGACGGGCGTGGATCACAACACGTCGACTGTGTTGAAGGACGGTGTTGCCGTGCCGAGCGAGACGGCCCGTGTCCCGCTCGAAGAGGTCGATGACCTGCTCGACGAGGCCAAACGCCGCTACGATAACGTGCTCAGAAACAACCCCGGCTCCTACGTGCTCGATGTCGTGACGCCCGACCCGCAATCGCTGATGCCGTCCGTACCCGGGATCCACGCCGTGGACTTGCGCGAGATCGACGGGCGCATGAGCGTCGCCGTGGTGCAGGCGGTCATCCCGGAAACGCTGGCCGTTCCAGCGGAGCGCCGGGCGCCGGTGCTCATGGTTTCGGTGCGACCGGTGACGGCCAAGATGACGCGAGAGATCGCGACGCGTTTGGGCGTCCGGGGTCTTGCTTTCGTGCCATTGACCGAGCGGCCGAAGGGCAGCGTCTACACATCGGTCGGCCGCTGTTCTGACGCCTCCTGTCTGGTGGCGGCTTGGATGCCGCAATCGCCTGGCGGGTTCGTGCGCGCCGAGTTGCTGCCGAGCGTCATCGTGATGGCAATCGTCGCAGCGCTGCTGATGGCGTTCGTTGCCTTCCGCTTCTCGACGCTCTTTGCCGCCTTGCAGCAGAGCGAGGCACTCAACCGGCACCTCGCCAAGCACGATCGGCTGACGGGGCTGCTGAATCGCAGCGGCTTCGACGACATGCTGGCGGCGGCGCTGTTGAAGGCAAAGACGCACCCGTTCACGCTCGTCTATGCCGACCTCGACGCGTTCAAGGCGGTCAACGACCGCTATGGTCATGCGGCCGGCGACGCTGTTCTTGTCGCTATGGCCGAGCGTTTCCGAAACCGCGCCGGACCCAAGGGTACTGTGGCACGGCTCGGCGGCGACGAGTTCGCAATCATCCTCGGCGATTGCAGCGAGGCCGAAGCCCGTGGGCTTGCGGCCGGTCTTGTCGCCGATGCGCAGACACCAGTTGGGTTCAACGGCCAGCTGCTGGTCGTCGGCGGCAGCGCCGGCATCGCCTTCGCGCCGCGCCATGGTTTGACCGCGCGTGCCTTGCTGCTGGCGGCAGATGAGGCGCTCTATCTTGCCAAGCGACGTGGCCGCAACCGCGTCGAGACCGCTGACGATACGGTGCTGCCGGGTGAAACCACCGGCGAGCAGCCAACCGCCGGGCCAAGCGGCCTGGGCGATTTTTCTACTCCGGTACGTTATAGGGCGTGATGACCACCACGGCCGAAAGCTGAGGGCCGACTGCGGCGGACGGCACGCGGCCGTAAAGCATGATGGTGCGGAAGGCCGTGCGCGCGTCGGTCTTCAGGTCGTGATGCAGGACGAAATGAATGCGCCGCGCGCGCAGCAGCGCCAGATTGTCATCGTCGAGATCATGGGCGATGTAGAGCGCGCAGTTGCGGTTGAGGCGATCGAAGGCTGCCAGCACCGAGCGGTTGCCGCCGCCGATCGAATAGGCGGCATTGATGTCGGGGTTGGCGGCGAGCGCTGCGTCCGCCAGCGCGCCGGTTTCGCTATCGCGACCATGCCCCTCGCTGATCTCGACGATCCTGATTGTCGGATAGTGCTGACGCAGCACTCGGCGAAAGCCGATCTCCCGCTCTTCCTCGCCGCGGAAGCGGCCGCTGGATAGCGTCACGAGGACCGTGGCCGCGGCACCTGCAAAGCGTTCGCCAATCAGATAGGCAGCCGTTTCTCCGGCCGCCCGGTTGTCGGCGCCCGCATAGGCGGTGCGCTGGGAGTTGGGAAGGTCGGTCACCAGCGTCACGACGGGAATACCGCCTGTCTCGAAGCGTGCGACGGCGCCGACGATCTCGGGCACATCCGGCGCCTTCAATACCAGCCCGTCGGTTCCGCGCAGGCGGATGCGGTCGAGCAGTTGCGCGATGTCCTGCGGGCGCATGGTCTCGGCGAAGTGAAAACGGCAGCGAAAGATCGTCGGCGCCAGCGTGATGGCCTCGCTTTCGAAGGCTCGCCGGACCGCATCGGTAAAGCGCTCCGGCGCCTCCATGACGATATCGATCGCGAACTTGCGGCCCTGAATGTCGAGCCCCGCCTGCTGCTTCTCCAGCTCCTCGATGGCCGCGCGAACCCTGGCGATGGTCTGGCGGCGAACGCCCGGGCGCTCGTTGAGCACGCGATCGACCGTCGCGGTACTGAGGCCGGCCTGAAAGGCAATGTCCTTGACCAGAAACGGATGGGCCATCGCCGCTGCTCTCCTGATGGATTTTTGATGGATTCTTGCTCTATATCATGTTTTGCCGCCGCCTATAGTCGTGTCCATCAAGATGTTCCGGAGGAGGAAACGGGATGAAGACCGACAACAGTGCGAGGCAGCGGATCGAGCGTGTCTGGCTCACCGAAGCGGCCTGCGATATCGAAGCGTTCCGCGCGGAAGTCGAGCGTCGGACCAACCTGGCCGACTATCCCTATGCTTCAAGCTGCGACCAGAACGTATTGATCTACAATAGCGTCGAGCTGATTGCCGCCTGCGGCAATGCAGAAACGCGGCGGGCGGTGCTTGCCGAAATCTGTGAGGCGCTGGCGACCGGCCCCGGTGTGGCGGTCTTCAAGCGCGCCTTTGCCGACACCGCCGCGGTGGATGTCGCGAGCACCGTCTTCGACGAGATCATCGAGGAGCAGCATCGCAGCAACAGCGGCGGCGGCGACCACTTCGCCAAGCCTGGCGCCAATGATCGCATCTGGAACTCGCTGGAAAAGCACTGCCTGAAGGCGCCGGCGAATTTTGCCGCCTACTACGGCAATGCCATCATTGCGCTTGTCAGCGAAGCCTGGCTTGGGCCGAATTACCAGATGACGGCGCAGGTGAACCGCGTCAATCCGGGCGGCGCGGCACAATCGGCGCACCGGGACTACCATCTCGGCTTCCAGACCGCCGCGGTGATCGAGCAGTACCCTCTCCATGTTCACAAGCTTTCGCCGGTGCTGACCCTGCAAGGGGCGGTCGCCCATTGCGACATGCCGCTTGAAAGCGGGCCGACCCTGTTTTTGCCCTATAGCCAGACCTATGTGCCGGGTTATCTGGCGCTCAATCGGCCGGAGTTCCGGGCCTATTTCGACGAGCATCATGTCCAGCTTCCGCTCGAGAAGGGCGATGTGGTCTTCTTCAATCCGGCGCTCTTCCACGCCGCCGGCAACAACCGCTCCACCGACATCCGCCGCGTGGCGAACCTGCTGCAGGTGTCCTCGGCCTTTGGCCGGGCGATGGAAACGGTCGATCGGCTGACGATGAGCGCGACGCTCTATCCGGCCTTGAAGGCGTTGCTGGCGAAGGGCAAGCTGACCGAAGCGGAAGCGGCCAATGCCATCGCGTCCTGCGCCGAGGGCTATTCCTTCCCAACCAATCTCGACCGCGATCCGCCGCTTGGCGGGCTGGCGCCGAAGACCCAGGCGCAGTTGATGCGCGAGGCACTGGCCGCAGGAACGAGCGAGCAGGATTTTCAGTCGGCACTCGACGCGCAGGCGAAGCGCAAGCTGAGCTGACGGGTCAGTCTCACAATTGACAGGCTCCCGGTGCGTTTCGCTCGGGAGCCGTAGCTGTTTCACACGATCATCTGCGAGGGAGGAACTCGATGAACGGACAGATGCAAGGCAAGATCGCCATCGTCACCGGCGGCACGCAAGGGCTGGGCGCAACGATCGCCGGTCTATTCGCCGAACGCGGTGCGGCGGGTATCGTCATTTGTGGACGCAATACCGCCAAGGGAAAGGCGAAGGCCGAAGAAATCGGCAAGGCAAGCGGCGCGAAAGTGGTCTATGTCGAGGCCGATCTTGAAAAGGTGGACGACGCGCGCAAGGTCGTTGCCGCCTGCGATGCGGAATTCGGTCGGGTCGATGCGCTGGTCAATGCCGCCGCCATCACCGATCGCGGCACGATCCTGGACACGACACCGGAACTATTCGACCGGATGTTCGCCATCAATGTGCGGGCGCCGTTCTTCCTGATGCAGGAGACGGTGAAGGTGATGCGGCGCGAGCGAACGGAAGGCACCATCGTCAATATCGGCTCGATGTCGGCAATGGCCGGGCAGCCCTTCATTGCGGCCTATTGCTCGTCGAAAGGCGCTCTGGAGACGCTGACCAAGAACACTGCCTATGCGCTTCTGCGCAACCGCATCCGCGTCAACGGCCTGAATATCGGCTGGATGGCTTCCGAAGGCGAGGACCGCATCCAGCGCGAATTTCACGGCGCTGCCGCGGATTGGCTCGAAAAGGCGGCCGCCAGCCAACCCTTCGGCAGGCTCGTCGATCCGGCCGAGGTGGCGCGAGCCTGCGCCTACCTGTCTTCGGCGGAATCCGGGCTGATGACCGGATCGGTGATCTGCTTCGACCAATCGGTCTGGGGCGGCTATGACGGTTCGCCCCATCCGGTGGCGCCGCTCTAGATCACGAAGATTTTGGGTCGGATCGATCCAAAATCATAAACGTGATCGGTCCTTAGAAGTTAGAGCGGAATGCGGGCGGAAAACTGCGTGCACTTTTCCTCATCCCGCTCTGACGGGCGCTTGTCTTTCGCTGGTGGCTGTGCCCTTATGACGCCGTCAGGTGCCCGCGCAAGCGGGAGAATCGGGAATCCGGTGTCATTCCGGAACGTGCCCAACGCTGTGACGGGGACGGTCGCCTCTACAAGTGCCTTGAATTGATTCAAGGTTTTGCCACTGGATCTTAAATCGATCTGGGAAGGTGAGGCGACCGGTTGAACCGAAGTCAGAAGACCGGCCTGGCGAGATAGACCGAACCCCGCGCGGACGGCGGGAGGTTTTCGCATTGTTGGGGATCGAACGATGCTGACTGAACCGAAGGGCGGCCTTGCGGCTGCCGGTGCCTTCTCGCTGGATGAGCGGGAGGCTGTCTACCGCGCTATCGAAACACGCCGCGACGTGCGCGACGAATTCTTGGCAGAGCCTCTTCCCGACGATCTGGTGAAACGCCTGCTTACGGCGGCGCACAGTGCACCGTCGGTTGGCTTCATGCAGCCCTGGAATTTCGTACTGGTGCGGGGGGCAGAAACGCGCGAGCGCGTCTGGCAGGCGTTTCGCCGCGCCAATGATGAGGCGGCGCTGATGTTCGAGGCAGAGCAGCAGACCAAATACCGCTCGCTGAAACTCGAAGGCATTCGCAAGGCACCGCTCAGCATTTGCGTCACCTGTGACCGCACGCGCGGCGGCGCCGTCGTTCTCGGCCGCACGCACAATCCGCAGATGGATGTCTATTCGACGGTTTGCGCCGTGCAAAACCTGTGGCTTGCGGCCCGCGCCGAAGGAGTTGGCGTCGGCTGGGTCAGCATCTTTCACGAGGCCGAGATCAAGGCGATCCTCGGCATTCCCGATCATATCGAGATCGTCGCCTGGCTCTGCCTCGGTTATGTCGATCGCCTTTACCAGCAGCCCGAACTGGCGGTGAAGGGATGGCGGCAACGCCTGCCGCTGGAAGAGCTGGTGTTTGAGGAAGGCTGGGGGAACTGCGGCGAGAGTTCCTAAAACCCGTCTCGCAAAAGTGCGCAGCGGTTTTGCGATAACGACGTGCGAAGTATCAAAAACTTAAAGTGCAATGAGCGAATCTAAAAGATCGCGACGGGCTTTAAGGCGGCGCCAGGATCAGTTCTGGACCGGTTGATAGGCCGGTCCCTTCGGGTGCTTCAGGTCGATCGAGGTTTCTTCCTGCGGCAGGAAGGTCGGGCCGACGACGCGCACCTTGCTCTTGGACGGGTCGTAGGGCCGCTCCTCGGCCGGCGCCTTGGCGGTCGTGGTGTCCGCCGGTTTCTTGGTTTCGATCACGACGATGGACGACTGATCGTCGCCGATCTTGGTGCCGGTCGTCTTCGGCGAGGTTGCGGCAGTCTGCGGTATCTGGCAGCCGCACATGCCAGGCTTGCTGATGCCGCGGGTGCGATAGGCAAACGCATTGGGCATTTCGGTATAGGGTAGCCCGGTCACGGCCGAGACCATCTGTTCGCTCTCTTCCGTGTTGATATCGTGGAAGTAGAGTTCCGTTTCGGCGCCAGGGCAGCGCGCCCGGCAGGCCTGTTCGTCACGCGGGAAGTCGGCCGGCGTCGCATCCGAGGAGATCGGGAAGAAGGCGCCGTCGCAGGTGCGCACGCACATGGTCCTGAGCGTTCCGCGGTAATAGCCATCCTGCGGCGCATAACTGTCTTCGTTATGCCCGAGCATCGGCCCGTAGGCGTCCTCAGGTGGCAGGTCGGCAATGATGTTGCGGTGCGTTTCGGGCTCTTCGGGCTCGACGCTGGCGAACTCCTCGCTGTCGCTGTAGCAGCCGTTGATTTCAAGCGCGGCAAGGATGCGGCGGCGGCTGTCTTCGCTGCCGCCGGCGACGATCTGCTCGCGCTCCGACTTCAGCATGCGCAGATTGTCTTCCATCTCGGCGATGAGGCTGTCGAGCTCCCCGCAGCTGTCGGGGTCGCCGCCATCGAAGGTGACGACGCTGCCGCCACCGCAGCCCGCGCGGCGGCGGTCGTTCTTCGCCCGGCGCAGCTCGATATTCTGTCGTGAGATGGCGCTGGCATAGTCCCGGGCATCCGCAGTGGTGGCGACCATGTCGGGCAGTTGCGCAAGCCGGGTATTCAGCCGGTCGCACACGGTCGATGCCAGCGAAGGATCGGCACCGACCAGGGCCAGCGGCACAAGCACCACAGCGACGTGTTTCAAGCGCGGGAACACGGGCGAAGTCTCTTCCTGATGCCGCATGATGCCGGCCTTCTGATATGGGCGGCTGCCAGCGGCAATTCCTGTTTCACCTCCATCATAGAGCTTGTCGGTGATCGTGCAACGACAAGCGGCGGTTTGCGTTAACGGCTCCGGCCGGCGATGGCATTCAAGCGGCGCGGGCGGTTTCGAGCGACATCGGGCGTTCGAGAACGGTGCCTTCGATGGCGGCAATGGCCTTCATGCGCTGAAGCAGGTCGTTAGTCACTTCCCAGGCGACGGCAACGGCGAAGACCGAGCCGATGCGATGGGGTTCGGCAATGCGCTCGCCCGGGCATCCCATGCGGCGGAACATGCGCTCCAGGAACACGTCGGTGACCGTGACGATGTGGCTGATGCCGGAGGCGAGACCGAGTTCGCCGACACCGCACATCAACTCGGCGGCGGCGATCGTCACCTGATTGGAGGCGCGGTCCTGCGAAATCTCAGGCTCAATGCAGAAGCGGCTCGATTCCCACACCGAGGCGCTGCGGATTTCCGGATTGTCGCCGAGCAGGATCGGGAAGGTATCGTCCAACATGTTGGGACCGAGCGTCGGCAGCAGCCTCAGCGAGCCACGCAGCCGGCCGTCGGGAGCGTAGGACAGCACATAGAGCGGGTTCGCCGTGTCGTAGTTGTCGATTTCCCATGCGCCGTCCGTCTGAACGTCCCATTTCAGGAAATCGTGGAAGACCCGCTTGCGCAGCCGGAACATGTCGTCGACGGCCTGCGGGTGCTGTGCTCGGGTCTTTCCGTTCAGGATCCTGATCATCTTTTTCTCCATCCTTGTCTTGGGATGGGCGGATGCTGTCAGGCTGGCGGCGGTCGCGTAACTGTCGGTAGTGACAGTTTAAATCAGCGATATTTCCCACTAGATTTCGAGGGGTTTTGGGAGGGCATTGGCGCGAGCTGCGTCAAACGGTGGGGATCAGCGCATGGCGGACGGCCTGGGCGACCGCTTGCGTGTTGGAGACGACATTCAGCTTGCGCCTCGCATTGGTCATGAAGAAGCGCACAGTGCGTTCGGAAATGCCGAGGATAGTGGCGATTTCCCAATAGCTCTTGCCGGCGGCGGCCCAGGTCAAAACCTCGGTTTCGCGACCGGTGAGGCGCATGTCACGCGCCGAAAGGCCGCCGGCCATTGCGCCATTTTCCAGCATGGCCGCATGGAAAAGATTCGCGGCGAGCTGGAAATCGCGCAGATGTTGGCGCCGATAGGCCGTCCATTCGTCGGCCGGCATGTTGACGTTGATTGCCAGCAGCGCCGTCCGACCTGCGGGCGATGGCAGCGGCAAGGCAACGCCCTCGGTGGAAATGCCGATTTCCTGCGCGGCCTGGAACAAAGGCTCGCATTCCGGGAACCGATGTCGCGCCATCGTCCATTCCACCGGGCGCACGCCGCCAAGCGCGAGCTTCAGGATCGGATCGATTCGGTGAAGGCCGCGCGAACGGTAGATCTCGGCGGCATAGGCGCCGAAGGTGTGATGCAGGCGGCAGATCTTGAGCTCGTCCGCATAGGGCTCGGCTTCGAGGTACAGGAGATGGGCAATGCGGAACGTGCGGCGCATCAGCGTAAAGAAATGAGCGGGCTCGACACAGCCCCCGCCTTCCAGGATTTCCAGCATGTCGAGGACAGCCTGCTGCTCAGTCATGCCACAACACCGAATCTCGTCCGAAGCCACAGCATGGTTAGAGGTTCACCTTTTGTCCAGCGCAAACTTACCCGTTTGGTGTGTGGTGCCAATTTTGCAATTTTCGATTGCCGGTTCTTGCGACCGGATCGCGCGAGCGGGCAGCAGAGGATGATTCCGCTGTGATTCTCGGGCGATAGAGCGTCGCGCTCAACAACTGCGCGACGCCTGGATATGGCATTGGGGGCGCCGGTCTGGCGCCTGATAGCTGCGAAGATCGAAGGCGATCTCCGCGGTATCATGTCAGCCCGGATGGCTGGCTTCGACGACCGCGAGGGCCGCCATGTTGACGACACCGCGCGATGTGACCGAAGGCGAAAGGATGTGCGCGGGAAGCGCCGAACCCAGCAGGATCGGACCGACATGCAGGCTGTCGGTCATGGTCTTGACGACGCCGAGCGTGATGTTGGCGGCATCGAGATTGGGGAAGACCAGCAGGTTGGCTTCACCCGGCAGGCTGCTGTCCGGCATGACGCGTTGGCGCAGCGCTTCCGAGATCGCCGCATCGCCGTGCATTTCACCGTCGACTTCGAGGTCAGGCGCGAGTTCGCGCACGAGCTGAAGCGCCTTGCGCATTTTGGTGGCGCTTTCCGAGTCGCGCGAACCGAAGTTCGAATGCGAGACGAGCGCTGCACGCGGCGTGATGCCGAAGCGGCGGATTTCCTGCGCGGCCATGACGGTCGTCTGCGCGATCTCCTCGGCGCTCGGGCAGTAGCTGACATAGGTGTCGGTGAAGAAGGTCGCGCCGCGCTGCGAGATCAGCAGGCTGAGGGCGGAGAAGTCGAGCACGCCTTCACGCTTGCCGATGATCTGCGAAACGTCGCGCATGTGCCTGGAGTACCGGCCTTCGACGCCGCAGATCAGCGCATCGGCTTCGCCGCGCTTGACCGCAAGCGCACCGATCACCGTCGTGTTGGTGCGCACGATCGTACGGGCCGCCTCCGGGATGACGCCGAGGCGTCCGACGAGGGCGAAATAATCCTCGACATAGTCGCGGTAGCGCGGATCGCCTTCGGGGTTCACCACTTCGAAATCGACATCCGGACGGATGCGCAGGCCGTAACGGCGCAGGCGCGTCTCGATGATCTGCGGACGCCCGATCAGGATCGGCCGGGCCGTGCTTTCTTCCAGCAGCACCTGGGCGGCGCGCAGCACGCGCTCGTCTTCGCCCTCGGCAAAGATCACGCGGTTCTTCTGGGCGTTCTTCGCGGCGGCAAACACCGGCTTCATGATGAAGCCCGAGCGGAATACGAAGCGGTTCAGCTTGTCGAGATAGGCGTCATAATCCTGGATCGGACGGGTGGCGACGCCGCTTTCCTCGGCCGCCTTGGCGACGGCCGGCGCGATCCTGAGGATCAGGCGCTGATCGAAGGGCGAGGGGATCAGGTAGTCGGGGCCGAAGACCGGGGTTTCGCCGGAATAGGCGCGGGCGGCAACGTCGGACGGCTCCTCGCGGGCAAGGCCGGCAATGGCGCGGACCGCCGCCATCTTCATTTCTTCGTTGATCGTGCTTGCGCCGCAATCGAGCGCGCCGCGGAAGATGTGCGGGAAGCACAGAACGTTGTTGACCTGGTTCGGGAAGTCCGAGCGGCCGGTGCAGATCATCGCATCCGGGCGGGCGGCACGGGCCTCTTCCGGCATGATTTCCGGCGTCGGGTTGGCAAGCGCCATGATCAGCGGCTTTTCGGCCATCTGAACCAGCAGCTCCGGCTTCAGGACGCCGGCAGCGGAAAGGCCGAGGAAGACGTCTGCGCCGCCGATGCTGTCGGCGAGCACGCGGTTGTCGCTCTCCTGGGCGTAGATGGACTTCCACTCGTCCATCAGCACTTCGCGGCCCTTGTAGACGAGGCCTTCGAGATCGTGCACCCAGATGTTCTCGCGCTTGGCGCCGAGGATGACGAGCAGGTTGAGGCAGGCGAGTGCTGCCGCACCGGCACCCGACGTCACGATCTTCGCCTTGGCGATATCCTTGCCGGCGAGTTCCAGGCCGTTGAGGATGGCGGCGGCGACGATGATCGCCGTTCCGTGCTGGTCGTCATGGAAGACCGGGATCTGCATCTTTTCACGCAGCTGGCGCTCAACCTCGAAACATTCCGGTGCCTTGATGTCTTCAAGGTTGATGCCGCCGAAGGTCGGCTCCAGCGCCGAGATCACGTCGACCATGCGCTCGATGGACGAAGCGTCGATCTCGATGTCGAAGACGTCAATGCCGGCGAACTTCTTGAAAAGGACGGCCTTGCCTTCCATCACCGGCTTGGAGGCGAGCGGCCCGATATTGCCGAGACCGAGCACGGCCGTGCCGTTGGAGATGACCGCGACCAGGTTGGCGCGCGCCGTGTAGTCGGCGGCCGTTTCCGGGTTGTCGCGGATGGCGATGCATGGCGCGGCCACGCCGGGCGAATAGGCGAGTGCCAGATCGCGCTGGTTGCCGAGCGGCTTGGTGGGCTGGATTTCGAGCTTTCCCGGGCGCGGGTAACGGTGGAAGAAAAGGGCCTGCTGGTCGATGTCGCCGCTGGCCGGACCGATGTGGGATTTCGTCTTGTCGCCCGTGTTCATGCTCTCACATTCCTCATTCGTGGTCGTGCCTTTTGGCATGAATTCGGAGCGAGGTACAGTTTTGCCGTGCTGATTTCGGCGGCCAGACCGGCGGCAAGGCGCTCATGTCATCTTCCTGAAACACGAGTCTGGTTTTCACGGGGGCAGGAAGCGTAATTAAAGACGAGGCTGGCATGACGGCGCAGCAAGACAACTCCGTACGAAAGCTCAGGACGTTGTTCATCTCCGACGTCCATCTCGGGTCGAAGGCCGCCAAGACGGACTTCCTGCTCGATTTCCTGCGGCATCACGAAGCGGAGACGATCGTGCTGGTCGGCGACATCGTCGACGGCTGGCGGCTGAAGCGCAGCTGGTACTGGCCGCAGAACTGCAACGACGTCGTCCAGAAGCTCTTGCGCAAGGCCCGCAAGGGCACCCGCATCGTCTATATCCCCGGCAATCACGACGAGTTCCTGCGCGATTTTCCCGGCGTGCACTTCGGCGGCATCGAGGTGGCGCAGCGCTACATGCACGAGGGTGCCGACGGCCGTAATTATCTGGTGCTGCACGGCGACGAATTCGACGTCGTGGTCCGCAATGCCCGCGTACTCGCCTATCTCGGCGACTGGGCCTATGACACGGCGATCGCCATCAATATCGGCCTGGCCGCCATTCGCCGCCGCCTCGGCATGCCCTATTGGTCGTTCTCCTCCTGGGCCAAGCTCCAGGTGAAGCATGCCGTCAACTTCATCGGCGAGTTCCAGAAGGTGGTTGCCGAGGAAGCCCGTCGCCACGACGCTCAAGGGGTGATCTGCGGCCACATCCACCATGCCGTCATCGAGGACATCGGCGATATCCGCTACATCAATACCGGTGACTGGGTGGAAAGCTGCACGGCGATCGCCGAGCACCATGATGGCACGATGGAACTCATCACCTGGCATCAGATGCGCGGTGGCGCGCTTGAGGGCGAAGCCTCTGGTGAAGCCGACAAGCTGCTTGCCCAATTGCTGACACAGCGCGCTGCGTAACCGGAGAGCGACAGGTCACCTCCTGTCGCGAAAACTAGGTTATGGCGAGGCATGCCAGGGCTGTGCTAGACGTTGAGCACAGCCATCAGGTCAGCCGATGATTCCCTCCTCAGCGCCCGCATCCGTGGGCCCTCCGCCGCGCCATTTCGCGCTTCGCATCGCCTTGCTCTTCTGCGCGCCGTTGATCGTCAACGGCTTCGCGATGCCGTATTTTCCGATGTGGCTCAGCACGCTCTCGATGAGCGACTTCGAGATCGGCGTCGTGCTGGCGCTGCCGATGTTCGTGCGCGTCATCACCGCGCCGATCGCCGGCGTCATCGCCGACCGCCTCGGCGAGCGGACGATCGTGCTGATCTGGTCTGGCTTCCTGTCGCTCGCAACCGCTCTGGTGTTGTTCTATTTCCGCGACTTCTGGCCGGTGCTGGTCATCTACACGCTGCAATCGGCGGTCTATTCGCCCTATGTGCCGATCGTCGAGGCGATCGCGCTTTCTGGCGTCCGCCGCTGGGGCTTCGACTACGCCCATATGCGGCTCTGGGGCTCGGTCGCCTTCATCGGCGCAACCATGCTCGGCGGCTGGATGGTCGGCATATTCGGCAGCGACATGGTGCTGCCGGCGATGGCGATCGGTTTCGGCCTGACGATTGCCATGGCCTATGCGGCGCCGCGTGTCGGCAAGCCGCGCCGGCCATCGCCGATCACCGCGCTCACCGAGCCGCCGCCGAAGTCGCTCAAGCAGCTCGACCTGCAGCTGCTCCTGATCGGTGTGACGCTGGTCAATGCCAGCCACGCGATGCTTTTTGCCTTCTCGGCGATCTACTGGCAGCACATCGGCTACAGCGGCACCGAGATCGGCCTGCTCTGGAGCGCGGGCGTGGCCGCCGAAGTGACGATGTTCATCTTCGCCAAGGCGATCAGCCGCCGTTTCAGCGTCTGGGTGATGATCCTGTCGGGCTGTTCGCTCGCCGTGGTGCGCTGGATCATCTTCCCGATGGATCTCGGTTTCAGCGGCTACTTCATCCTCCAGTGCTTCCACGCCTTCACCTATGCGATCATGCACACCGGCATGCAGCACAAGCTCGTCGAGCGGGTGGTGGAATCCCAGGAAGCGTCCGCCCAGGGGCTCTACTTCTTCTACACCGGCATCTTCACCGCGATCTTGACGTTCCTATCGGGCTACTTCTACGCCTGGTACGGGGTGAAGGGGTTCTATTCGATGTCGGTCGTCGCCTTTGCCGGCTGCTGCTTTGCGGTCGCCGCCTGGTATCTTCAGCCCCAGAGGCGCGGCTCCGGCGGGAAGACCAGCGAAGCCTCGTAGCGCAGGCCGGGTGTGCGGTCTTCGGCGAGCAGCAGCGGCCCGTCGAGATCGACGAAATCGGCGCCCTGGGCCACCAGGATCGCCGGGGCCATCGCCAGCGAACTGCCGACCATGCAACCGACCATGACCTTAAGGCCGAGGGACACGGCCTCATCACGCATGCGCAACGCCTCGGTGAGGCCGCCGGTCTTGTCGAGCTTGATATTGACCGCGTCATAACGGCCGACGAGCGCGGCAAGGTCCTCGGTCGCGTGCACGCTTTCATCCGCGCAGATCGGCACGGGGCGGGCGATCGTCGCCAGCGCCTCGTCGCGCCCGGCGGGGAGCGGCTGTTCGATCAGGTCGATCCGTTCCTCGGCGCAGATTGCGAAATGATAGGCGAGGGTTTCGGGCGTCCAACCCTCATTGGCATCGAGGATGATGCGGCTCTCGGGCGCGCCCGCCCGCACGGCGCGGATACGCGCGGCATCGTCCGGTGTGCCGACCTTGATCTTGAGGAGTGCGCGGTGGGCATATTTCGCCGCCTGTTCGCGCATGGTGTCTGGCTCGGCGAGCGATAACGTGTAGGCGGTGGTCAGTGCGTCGGGTGAGGCTATGCCCGCAAGCGCATGAACAGGCTTGTTTTTCTGTTTGGCCTCCAGGTCCCACAATGCGCAATCGACGGCATTTCGTGCGGCGCCTGGTTTCATCTGGCGCTGCAGTTCGACACGGGTCAGGCCAGCCTCGATGCGCGGGCGAATGGAAGCGATCTCGGCCAACACTGAATCGATCGTTTCACCGTAGCGGCCGTAGGGCACGCACTCGCCGGAACCGGTGTGGGTGCCGTCACTGATTCGGCAAGTAACGACGCTCGCCGTCGTCTTGGAGCCGCGCGAGATCGTAAAGGTGCCTGCGATCGGGAAATGTTCCACCGCTGCATCGAGAGAAAGTGACATGAAAACGTCTCCGGCCTGCATTCTGAAGGGCTGGTATCGCCACCGGTCGAAGGTTCGGGTGACAGCAACGATACGAGCGGTTATGACGGTGTAAGGATTTACGAATCTTTACGGCGGCGCGCGTTGAGATGCGCAAAGTTCGCTGTAACACTTTAGGCCCGCTGCATAAATTTGTCCTGAGACCGACCCCGATCCAGGGAATTATGCAGTAGAAATTCGGGAAAACAGAAGCCACGTGTCGCAACCTGCCCGCAAGATGACCGCTGATGTCGCGCTGGCCGAAAGTGGTGGCGAGCGAAGCTATGTCTTCACCGGCGTCTGGCGGCATGAAACAGCCGAGGCGATGGCGGCGAAGCTGGACCAACTCGCGCGCAAGGGTGACAGCGCCGCTCAGTTCGACCTCTCCGGCGTGACCGCGATGGATACGGCCGGGGCCTGGATCATCCGCCGCTTCGTGACCCGTGTCGTCGGGCCGTCCAGAGATGACGTTCACTTCGCCGACGGCGGGCAGCGCTATGTCGAGCTGATCGACGCCTTGCCGGCAGAACTGCGTTCGCCCGATGAAGGCAAGGAGCGGGTGCCGCTGTTCCAGCGCATATTCGCGCCGGTCGGCGAGGTCATGATCGCGACCTGGGAAGATATCGTCGCTGCCATGTATATTCTTGGCTCTGCGGTGCGCGGCGCCCAGCTGAAGCTTGGGCGGCACAGCGGTGTCTCGCCGGCGGCGATCGTTCACCAGATCGACCGGATGGGCGTGATGGCAGTGCCGATCATCATGCTGATGTCGTTCCTGATCGGTGCGATCATTGCGCAGCAGGGCGCGTTCCAGCTCCGTTACTTCGGCGCGGAAGTCTTCGTTGTCGATCTCGTCGGCATCCTGCAATTGCGCGAAATCGGCGTTCTTCTCACGGCGATCATGATCGCCGGCCGTTCCGGCAGTGCCATTACCGCCGAAATCGGTTCGATGAAGATGCGCGAGGAAGTCGACGCACTGAAGGTAATGGGACTGAGCCCGATCGGCGTTCTCGTCTTTCCGCGCCTCGTCGCGCTCACCGTTGCTCTGCCGCTGCTGACGATCATTGCGAACTTCGCGGCCTTGACCGGCGCAGCCCTGGTTGCCTGGGGCTATTCCGGCATCACCATCCCGACCTTCCTTGCCCGTCTGCAGGAAGCGGTCGATTTTTCGTCCGTCGCCGCCGGCATGATCAAGGCGCCGTTCATGGCGCTGATCATCGGGGTGGTGGCGGCCGTCGAGGGGTTGAAGGTCGGCGGCAGCGCGGAATCGCTTGGCCGTCACGTGACGTCCTCGGTGGTCAAGTCGATCTTCGTGGTGATCCTGATCGACGGGCTCTTCGCCATGTTTTACGCGTCAATCGATTTTTGAGGCGGAGAACAGCGTGAACCCATTGGAAAAACGGCACGATGCGTACCAGGCGACCGAGGCGAACGGGCGGGAGTCCGTTCTTTCCGTCCGTGACCTGACGGTGGGCTTCGGCTCCAACATCGTGCTCGACAAGCTGAACCTCGAAATCTACCGCGGCGAGATCCTTGGTTTCGTCGGCGCTTCCGGCACGGGCAAGTCGGTGCTGATGCGCACTGTGCTGAGGTTGCTGGCGAAGCGTTCCGGCAAGATCGAGATCTTGGGCGCCGACTACGACAAGATCACTGAAGCCGAGCGCATCGCGCTCGACATGCGCCTTGGCGTTCTCTTCCAGCATGGCGCGCTCTTTTCGGCGCTGACGGTGCGCGAGAACATCCAGGTGCCGATGCGGGAATATCTCGATCTGCCGCAGAGCCTGATGGACGAACTGGCGCGGGTGAAGATCGAGCTGGTCGGCCTGGAGCCGGAGGCGGCGGAAAAATACCCGTCGGAGCTTTCGGGTGGCATGATCAAGCGCGCGGCTCTCGCACGCGCACTGGCGCTCGATCCCGACCTGGTCTTCCTGGACGAGCCGACCTCGGGCCTCGACCCGATCGGGGCTGCCGAGTTCGACGAGTTGATCGCCAAGCTGCGCGACACGCTGGGATTGACCGTGTATATGGTGACTCACGACCTCGACAGCCTGTTTTCCGTCTGTGACCGCATCGCGGTTCTCGGCAAGAAGAAGGTTCTGGTCGAGGGGACCGTGGAGGACATGCTGGCCTGCGACGACCCCTGGGTGCAGTCCTATTTCAGGGGCAAGCGGGCACGTTCGATCGTGCGGGACGATCAATGATTTCGAGAAGGCGGTTTTGACGCACACATGTCGAGATCGGAGCAAGAGCCGGTGAAGCGGCCACGAAGGTAGTCGGTACGAATGGAAACGAAAGCGAACTACGCCATTGTCGGTTTCTTCACGGTGTTCGTGATCGCGGCCGCATTCGGCTTCGTCTACTGGATGTCGCAATACGGCCGCAGCGGCGAGATGGTCGAGCTGGTGGTCAATATTCCGGGTTCAGCCAACGGTCTTTCCGTCGGCTCGCCGGTGCGCTTCAACGGTATCCCCGTCGGCACGGTGCGCAATCTTGCGATCGACGCCAATGACCCGCGCTATTCGATTGCCGTCACCGAGGTTTCGATCGATGCGCCGGTACTGAAATCGACCAAGGCGACGCTGGAAGTGCAGGGCCTGACGGGCGCCGCCTATATCGAGCTCAGCGGCGGCCGCAAGGGCGACGAGAACATCCTGAGATCCGCGATCGAAAATGGCACACAGGCGCGCATCCTTGCGGATCAGTCGAGCGTTACCAGCCTGCTGGCGACTGCCGACCAGATCATGGACCGGGCCAACGACGCCATCACCGACATCCAGGGTTTTGTGACCGATGTGCGCGGCCCGCTGACGAAAACAATCGGCAATGCGGAGACGTTCTCGACGGCGCTTGCCAACAATTCCGGCGCGATTGACGATTTCCTCAGAAGCGTGACGGAGCTTTCCGGTTCGGTCAGCGCAGCCTCCAAGAAACTCGATTCGACCCTCGAGGCTGCCGAGACCCTGGTGAAGTCGGTGGATCCGAAGAAGATCGACCACATCGTTTCGAACGTCGAGCAGATCAGCAACGACCTGAAGGCGGCTTCGGGCGGAGTGACGGAGACGCTTGCTGCGCTGCGTCGAACGGTCGAGACCTATGACCAGTTCGGCAAGAACGCACAGAAGACGCTGGAGCGGGTCGATACGCTGGTGGCCTCGGTGGACAAGGAGAAGGTCGAGCTCGTCGTCAACGACATTACAGCAGCGACCGCAGACGCCCGGAAGACGGTGGCCAACATTTCCGCCTTTGCCGAAAAGATCACGGCGCGGCAGCAGGATATCGACCGCACGATCACCGATGTCACCCAGTTGGCGAGCAAGTTGAACGCCTCTGCCAACCGGGTCGACAGCATTCTCGTCAAGGTCGATGGTTTCCTTGGTGATGCGGATGCGCCTTCGCTTTCGGCTGACGCCCGTGCGACGCTCGCGTCATTCCGCAAGATGGCCGACAATCTCAACGCGCAGATCGGCCCGATCGCCGAGAACCTCAAGCGCTTCTCGGGCTCGGGCCTGCGCGACGTCGAAGCACTCGTCACCGATACGCGGCGTACGGTCCAGAGCCTGGAGAACACCATCTCCACATTCGACAAGAACCCGCAGCGTCTTCTCTTTGGCGGCGAGACGGTGAAGCAATATGATGGCCGTACCCGGCGCTGATTCGGGCGTGGCAAACAGGCGTTGTGCTTCGGCTCAAAAGTGCGCCAAGGTGTTTGGGACAAGGGTATTGGCAGTATGAGTTTTCCGGGGCTGGTGGGTGTGCGAGTAGCAGGAGCATGGCGCTCCGCCCTGATTTTCGTGCTGGCAGCCGGACTTGCCGGCTGCGGTACGAAAGCCGTCAACGACACGTACAGCCTTTCGGCTACACCTCTCGTTGAAGGACGGGCATCGACCGGCAAACAAATCCTGGTGCCCGAGCCGACGGCGCTGAAGGCGCTCGACAGCGACCAAGTCGTCATCCGCCTGTCCGGTTCCGAGCTGCAATATCTCTCCAAGGCACAATGGAGCGATCGCCTGCCGAAGCTGGTGCAGTCGAAGCTCGTGCAGGCCTTCGAAGACACCGGCAAGATCGGCGGCGTCGGCAAGCCGGGCCAGGGCCTTGCGATCGATTACCAAGTCATCACCGAAATCCGCGCCTTCGAGATCTCGACGGAAGGTGCCGATACGGCCGTCGTCGAAATCTTCGCGAAAATCCTCAACGACCGCAATGGCACGGTGCGGGTGCAAAAGGCGTTTCGGGCCACGGCCAGCGTGAAGGGTGCGGGTAACCCGGCCTTCATCGAGGCGATGGATCAGGCTTTCGCCAGCGTTTCCGCCGAGATCGTCAGCTGGACGCTGGGCTCCATCTGACGCCTTCTATTTTATGCCGGCTATTTCGATCCGATTGATCACTTCCGCGACGCCTTGCATGTGTCTTGCCGCCTCTTCGGCGCGGGCAGCTTCGGCCGCGGTCGCGACGAAGCCGGCAAGGATGATCGTGTTGCCCTTGGCAGTCACCGTGAGATCGGCGGCATCGAGGCCGGGCGCCACCGCCAGAAAATGGGCGACGCGGCGCTCGAGCTCGGCCGGGTGATCCGCGGCCTGCCGCTCCGGCTCGTCGCCGTAGAATGTTCGCTTCTTGAAAATCATCGCATCCACCTCGCTCAACGCAGGGGAAACGTCGGATGCCACGCTTTGTTCGCCTGTTTCATTCGAAACAGCGGGAAATCCTCAGTCGTGCCATGTGTCTCCTCAAGCGACGGGATCTGTCGCGGTCACGATCAGCATGCAGGGGACATATCGATGCGCGGCTCTTTTTTCGCCATGGCTCTGGCGATAGCGATGGCACTTGCCTTCGGCACACCGGCGCAAGCCGGGAACTACAGCTATGGCTACAGGCAGAGCTGCGTCGTCAAAACCGTCAAGACCTACGGCGCCTATGGCAGGGTCATCCTGAAGAAGGTGCGGATATGCAGTTGAGGTGGCGAGAGCGTTCGTGCCTGGCGAAACGTTCTCTGTGCTTGCCTTAGGGCCAGCGCACCACCGGGGGCAGCGACGACAGGATCGACTCGACGTTGCCGCCGGTCTTCAGGCCGAAGATCGTGCCGCGGTCATAGAGCAGGTTGAACTCGACATAGCGACCGCGCCGCACGAGCTGCTCATCCCGGTCTTCCTCGGTCCAGGGCATGTTGAAGTTGGTGCGGACGATCTTCGGGTAGACGAGGGCAAAGGCCTTGCCTACGTCGCGGGTGAAGGCGAAGTCCGCATCCCAGCCACCCTGTTCCTCCGACGAGCGCAACCAGTCGTAGAAGATGCCGCCGGTTCCGCGCGGCTCGTTGCGGTGCGGCAGGAAGAAGTAGTCATCGCACCACGTCTTGAACTTGGCGTGGTCGGCGACCGCATGGCGGCTGCAGGTGATTTCCATGGCGCGATGGAAGAGCTGCGTGTCCGCATCGGTCATGACGCGGCGGCGGTCGAGCACCGGCGTGAGGTCTGCACCGCCGCCGAACCAGTTGCTCGTCGTCACCACCATGCGGGTGTTCATATGCACGGCCGGCACGTTGGGGTTCACGGGGTGGGCAATCAACGAAATGCCGGAGGCCCAGAAGCGCGGATCCTCGGCGGCGCCCGGAATCTGGCTGCGGAATTCAGGCGAGAATTCACCAAAGACGGTCGAGGTGTGGACGCCCACCTTTTCGAAGACGCGGCCTTCCATCATCGACATGCGGCCACCGCCGCCCTTGCCATCGTCCCGGCTCCAATCCTTGGCGACGAAACGCCCGGGCGCGCGATCGGAGAGGGGACCGGTCAGTTCATCCTCGATGCCTTCAAAGGCAGCGCAGATGGTGTCGCGCAGCCCTTCGAACCACGCACGCGCCTCGGCCTTCTTCACTTCGATATCTGCGGGGAGGCCCGGGGGGAGCTGCGGTCGTTCCATGGAAAATTGCGTCCTGTTGGCGGGTTTCCCGATGAAATGCCGCCGATTCGATTGAAGTCGCCACAGTTCACACTTTCGCGCCGATGGCAACGTCGGTCCAGCACCTCGGGGCGGTCTGTCGCACCAGAGCGCTGATGGGCAGCGCGAGCCTGCCGCAGAACAATCCTCTGGCAAAGCTCTAGCGCCGTCACTATCTTAGTTATCAGAGGTATAGCCCATGGCAAGAATACCTGCAGGCCCGCCGCTCGATGGATTGCGGCGGCAGATCGCCCGGCATCGCCGGGACAAACCGACACGAGGCGATGGCCTTTTCGTGCGCGAAACCTTTCGGCTCGATCGCAGCGCCGCCCGGGCGAAGGCACGGGAATGGTTCGATACCTGGCCGAAGGCCGCCTACTGGACCGAGGTCGAAAGCTGGCGGCAGCTCGATGGCGACGAGATCGAATTCACCATGCGCCGCCTGCCGAGTGCGGATTGACTCATTTAACTGCCCTCAAGGGTGGCCATCATCATCCATCAACCGCGGTCCGGCGCCTTCCATCGACAGCACGTCGTGCGGGTTGCGCAGCGGACATTCACGCAGCGACAGGCAGCCGCAGCCGATGCAGCCCGTCAGATGATCGCGCAATGCCATCAGGTTGGCGATGCGTTCGTTCAGCTGTTCGCGCCAGTTTTCGGACAATCTGCCCCAATCTTCGACGGTTAACGGACGATCGTCCGGCAATACCGACAAAGCGTCCTGGATCTCCGACAGAGGGATGCCGGTGCGCTGGGCCACCTTGATGACGGCGACCCGTCGCAGCACGCTGCGCGGATAACGGCGCTGGTTGCCGCGGGTGCGGTTGCTGCGGATCAGCCCCTTGGCCTCGTAGAAGTGCAGGGTGGAGACGGCGACGCCGCTTCGCTCCGCCACTTCGCCGACCGTCAGCTCGCGGCGCAATTCGCTGCTTTTCACAACTGTCATGATGGCTATTGACCTCAACTATTGTTGAGGTTTTATAGCATTGGCTCCATGACGTCGACAACAGGAGCTTGATCCCATGACTGAGAAAATGACCCTTGCCGTGATCTATGGCAGCGCGCGCCAGGGTCGCTTCTGCGATACGGTCGCCAACTGGCTGATCCGGGAACTTTCGGCTTCTGATGTGTTCACCCTGACGATCATCGATCCGGCGCGGCTGAGGACCTCGCGTGGGCTGGGGGCCGCGGTCAATCCGGGCGAGTGGCTCGAGCGCAAGATCGCCGAGGCCGACGCCTTCATCGTCGTCACGCCCGAATACAATCACGGTTATCCGGCGGCGCTCAAGGAACTGATCGATTCGGTCTACGAGCCCTGGCACGCAAAGCCTGTCTCCTTCGTCTCCTATGGCGGCGCCTCGGGCGGCATCCGCGCCGTCGAGCAATTGCGCCAGGTGTTCGGGGAGCTGCATACGGTGACGCTGCGCGATGGGATCACTCTCCCCAAGGCGTGGTCGAAGTTCGACGCTGCCGGCAACCTCTACAAGCCCGAGGAATTGCGTGCGCCGCTGTTCGTGATGATCGACCGGCTGACCTGGTGGGCGCGTGTACTGAAACAGGCGCGCAAGAGCGCACCCTACAACGAGGTGGCGGCGTAACGCGCCGACCACTGACGGTGGCCGGTTCCGCTTTCGGCGCCCCTCGATCGACAGCCAAGGAGGTAGCAATGTTTACACTGTCAGGCTGGAGAAACCTGCCGGATCGCTTCGCCGGCGATCATTGCGGCGGAGATTGCGATGTTCAGCGAGCGCTGGCCCTCCGCCATTGGAATGAGGATTCGGCCGTCGGCACGCTCGTGCACGTGGTCGGGCACGCCGGCGCTCTCCCGTCCGAAGAGCAGGATGTCGTCGGGGCGAAACTCGTAGCGCGTATAGGGCAGGGCAGCCTTGGTAGATGCGAGCACCAGTCGGCGTCCGCTCGCCGCTCGCCACTCTTCGAAGCGCTCCCAGTTGACATGGCGGGTGAGCGCCACCGAGGCGATATAGTCCATGCCGGCGCGCTTCAGGTTGCGGTCGGAGAGGTCGAAGCCAGCCGGTTCGATCACGTCGACGCAAAGCCCGAGACAGGCGGCAAGACGCAGGATCGTGCCGGTATTGCCGGGAATGTCGGGCTGGTAGAGGGCGATGCGCAGATTGCTCACGTCAGGTCACTCGTTTCCGGTAGCATCACGCCGCGCGTCAAATTCCGCGGCCAGGATGCCCATCATGATGTCGTCATGCCACGCTCCGTCGATCAGAGCCGACTCACGTTCGCGGCCCTCGATGGAGAAGCCGGACTTGCGATAGGCGGCAATCGCCCGCTCATTGAAGGCGAGAACCCTGAGCGACACCCGATGAAGGGCAAGTTCATCGAAGGCATAGGCCAATACCCGCTTGGTGACCGCCGTGCCAAGCCCCTTGCCGAGGCGTTCCGGATCGAAAATGCCGATGGCGAAGCTCGCACGCCGATCGACGTGATTGAGATTGTCGAGCCTCACTTCGCCGGTGAGGCCGTCCTGATCGATGATCCAGGCCGCCGGGTGTCCGGCGATCCGCGCAACCCAGGCGGCTGCCTCTCCCTGACTGAAGAGGCCGGGAAAGGACCGGCCCGCACCGAACATTCGGTAGATTTCCGGATGGCGGCCGAGCCTCAGGCGCGCATCCACATCACCGTCGCGGGGGCGGCGAAGGACGAAACCGACACCTTGAAGATCAGGAGGCGTATCCGATGAAGCAGTCATCCGTGTTCTCCGCTGCCAAAGGCTCGGCGCTGCGTGCTTTTGCGGTCGCTGATATTGCCGGCGCTAATCTGTGCCGAAACGGCAACAGATACCCGAACGGTGAAAAAATGTGCAAGAAACAGCCTGCGACAATCTGGCATGCCGGCGCGAATAAGGGTAGAGATCAGGCCTCTTCAACGCGAACCGACGGAGGCAAACATGAATGTATTGATGTTGACACGCCTTCCTGGAGTAGTGGGCCACCGTTTGGCCTGACCGGTTCCGCGACCTATCTTTTAAAAGAGATCGACGCGCTTCCGGGACTCCGGAAGACGAAACCCTCTTTCGGGCTGCATTTCCGGACTGACCTTTTCATCATAAGAATGCGGGGAAACCCCGCTTTCCTTCAAAATACTCTGAAGGAGCAATGCAATGTTCGGCTGGTTTGAATCCCGCCTCAATCCCTATCCGGCGGAGGAGCCGACGCTCCCGCCGAAAAGCCTTTTCGGCTTCTGCTGGCATTATTCCAAGCCGGCCGTGCCGTGGCTACTCATCATGTCCGTCTGCACCATGCTGATCGCCGTCGGCGAGGTGGCGCTGTTCCAGTTCCTCGGCAACATGGTCGACTGGCTGTCGAGCGCCAACCGCGACACATTCCTGGAGGCCGAGGGCGGCAGGCTCTTCTGGATGGGCGCACTCGTCCTCATCGGCCTGCCTGGCCTGGTGGCGATCGACTCGCTGATCATGCACCAGGTGCTGCTCGGCAACTATCCGATGATCGCCCGCTGGCAGATGCACCGCTACCTGCTGCGCCAGAGCATGACCTTCTTTGCCAACGAGTTCGCTGGACGCGTGGCGACGAAGGTGATGCAGACGTCGCTTGCGGTGCGCGAAACGGTGATGAAGATCCTCGACGTCTTCGTCTATGTCGTCAGCTACTTCGTCACCATGCTCGCGGTCGTGGCGACCGCCGACTGGCGCCTCGTGATCCCGCTCACCATCTGGCTCGCGATCTACATCTGCATCGTCAGCTATTTTGTGCCGCGCCTGCAGAAGATCTCCAAGGAGCAGGCCGATGCGCGCTCGATGATGACGGGCCGGATCGTCGACAGCTATACCAACATCGGCACGGTCAAGCTGTTCTCGCATGCCGGCCGCGAGGAAGGCTATGCGCGTGACGGCATGGACGGTTTCCTCGACACCGTACATCGCCAGATGCGCAAGGTGACGCTGTTCCATATCCTCGTTTATGCCAACAACAGCATCGCACTCTTTGCCATCGCCACGCTTGGCATCCATCTCTGGCTGACGAGTGCGATCTCGGTCGGCGCGATCGCGATTGCGGTCGGTCTGGCGATGCGCATCAACGGCATGTCGCAGTGGATCATGTGGGAAGTCTCGGCGCTCTTCGAGAACATCGGCACGGTCTATGACGGCATCGGCATGATGACAAAGGCGCACGATATCGTCGATGAACCGGATGCCAAGGCGCTGAAGGCGGACAAGGGGGCGATTGCCTTCGACAACATCCGCTTCCACTACGGCAAGGCCAAGGGCGTCATCGATCACCTGTCGCTCGACATCAAGCCGGGCGAGAAGATCGGTCTCGTTGGTCGCTCAGGCGCCGGCAAGACGACGCTGATGAACCTGCTGTTGCGCTTCTACGATCTCGAGGACGGCGCAATTCGGATCGACGGCAAGGATATCTCCACCGTCACGCAGGACAGCCTGCGCGCCCAAATCGGCGTCGTCACGCAGGACACCTCGCTGCTGCACCGCTCCATTCGCGATAATATCGCCTATGGACATCCGGAGGCGGACGACGAGGCGATCATTACCGCGGCGAAGAAGGCGAACGCCTGGGACTTCATCCAGGGGCTCGAGGACAACCAGGGCCGCAAGGCGCTGGACGCCCAGGTCGGAGAACGTGGCGTCAAGCTTTCCGGCGGCCAGCGGCAGCGCGTCGCGATCGCGCGCGTTTTCCTCAAGGACGCGCCGATCCTGATCCTCGACGAGGCGACCTCGGCGCTCGATTCCGAAGTCGAAGCGGCGATCCAGGAAAACCTCTTCGCGCTGATGTCCGGCAAGACGGTGATCGCGATCGCCCACCGCCTGTCGACGCTGACGGAGATGGACCGGCTGGTGATCCTCGAAGCGGGCCGGATCGTCGAGACCGGCTCGCACGGCGAACTCGTCGCCAAGGGCGGGCTTTATGCCGACCTCTGGTCTCGCCAGTCCGGCGGTTTCATCGCCGACGACGTCGAGAAGGAAGAGGCGGCAGAGTAAGATGCCGTCGGCCCGCCGTTCGAGAGAGCGGCGGGCCGCTCTCTTAGACGTTACGCATTTGTAATCTGCAATTGTGCGGAAACCGATTGCTGTTCCCGCCGAACCGCCTATATCGGAACCATGCTCAGCGCCATCGTCCGCCTCTTCGAGAACTGGATCAAGCCGTTCGCGCCGCGCGAGCGCCTGCAGCCGCCCAAATCGCTCTGGGGCTTCGCCTGGTTCTACGCCAGGCAGGCGAAGGGACCGTTCATCGCGATGGCCGTGCTCGGCGGTCTCGTCGCCATGCTTGAGGCCGGGCTGTTCTATTTCGTCGGGCGACTGGTCGACGTTCTCGACACGGTGAAGCCGGAAGCCGGCTGGAGCGGGCTCATCGCCGCGAACGGCCCCGAACTTTTGTTCATGCTGCTGACGGTGATGGTGTTCCGCTTTATTGCGGTGTCGCTGGCGGCGCTCGTCGAAGAACAATCGATCATCACCGGTTTTCTCAATCTGGTGCGCTGGCAGTCCTATGTGCATGTGGCCCGACAGTCGCTGACCTTCTTCCAGAACGACTTTTCCGGCCGCATCGTCACCAAGGTCTGGGCAGGCGCCCAGGCGACGAGCGATCTGATCGTCTCGCTGCTGCAGGTCGTCTGGTTCATCGTCATCTACACGGCCTCGACCATGGCGCTGGTGGCGCAACTCGACTGGCGTCTGGCGGCGATGGTCGCCTTCTGGATCGTCGTCTTCCTGGCGCTCGCCCGCTACTTCGTTCCGCGCATCCGCAAACATGCCCGCGATACGGCCGAGATGGCCTCGATGCTGAATGGCCGCATGGTCGATGCCTATTCCAATATCCAGACGCTGAAGCTCTTCGGTCGCGACGACGAGAACGACCGCTATATCCGCTCCGGCTTCGATCGGTTCCAGCATGCGGTCATTCCGTTCACGCGGCTTCTGACGGCGGTGCGCGCTTCGCTGGCGCTGCTTTCCGGCATGATGATCACGGCCATCGCCATCTATGCGATCCATCTCTGGCTCGGCGGCGCGATCAGTTCCGGCGCCGTCGCCTTCACGCTGGCGCTGGTGCTCCGGCTCAACATGCTGCTTGGCCGCATGATGACCCAGTTCAATTCGATCATGCGCAACATCGGCACGATCCAGAACTCGGCCGAACTCGTGTCGCAGCCGATCGGTCTCGTCGACCGGCCCGATGCCGCAGAGCTCGCCGTCAGCCAGCCGGAAATCCGGTTCGAACACGTCCGTTTCCATTACGGCAAGGGCGAGCGCGTCATCGACGATTTTTCGCTGATCGTTCGCCCGGGCGAGAAGGTGGGCATCGTCGGCCGTTCCGGCGCAGGCAAGTCGACGCTCGTCAATCTGCTGCTGCGCTTCTATGACCTCGAGGGCGGCCGGATCCGTATCGACGGGCAGGATATCGCAGCGGTCACGCAGGAGTCACTGCGCGCCCAGGTCGGCATGGTCAGCCAGGATACTTCGCTGCTGCATCGCTCGATCCGCGACAACATCCTCTTCGGCCGGCCGGATGCGAGCGAGGAGCAACTGATTGCCGCCGCGCGCAAGGCCGAAGCCTACGACTTCATTCTCGGCCTGCAGGACCAGCGCGGCCGCAAGAGCTTCGATGCCCATGTCGGCGAGCGCGGCGTCAAGCTTTCGGGCGGTCAGCGCCAGCGCATCGCCATTGCCCGGGTGATGCTGAAGGATGCGCCGATCCTCGTGCTCGACGAGGCGACCTCGGCGCTCGATTCTGAGGTCGAAGCGGCGATCCAGTCCAATCTCGACCGCCTGATGCAGGGCAAGACGGTGCTGGCGATCGCGCACCGGCTGTCGACGATCGCGGCGCTCGACCGGCTCGTGGTGATGGACAAGGGGCGGATCGTCGAGGAGGGAACCCATGCGGAACTCGTTGCCCGCGGCGGGCTTTACGCCGGGCTCTGGTCGCGTCAGTCGGGCGGATTTCTCGCCCGCGAGGAAGCGGCGGAGTAGGGCGGTTCAAGACCGCTTCAACGGCCGCTCGGCCGGCCCGAATTCAGCCTAACTGGCGACCGTCAAGTCCTTGTGCCGATTGGCCGCGCTTTTCCCCGCGACAATCTGCCCACATGCCCTTGTCAAGGCTGGACATAATTTGCGATCAAGCATAGAACGCGCCGGATTGACGGGGAATCTGTGTGCCGTGCGTGCGCAGAATTTTTCCGGATTCTGGTGCCGATGTCGTGTTTGCAGGCGCAAAACGGCGGGGGCGTTAGCACTATGAATAGGGCGTGGTTCCTTGACCTGGATCAAACCGCAAGGGGCAGGAATTTCGCCGGGGGCGGATGCGGTTTCCGCAACATTGCGTGAGAGGATGGTTTAGCCGTGAGCGAACACGACACTTCAAGCGAGGCCTTGGGCGAGCCCACTCGCCGCGATTTCCTTTATCTGGCTACCGGTATGGCAGGCGTCGTCGGCGCCGGTGCTGTCGCTTGGCCGTTCATCGACCAGATGCGTCCGGATGCATCGACGCTCGCGCTCGCCTCGATCGAGGTTGATGTTTCGAGCCTGCAGCCCGGCATGTCGCTGACGGCGAAATGGCGCGGCAAGCCGATCTTCATCCGCAACCGTACTGAGAAGGAAGTTGAAGAGGCAAAGGCCGTCAAGCTCGACGACCTGAAGGATCCGGTTGCGCGCAATGCCAACCTTCCGGCCGACGCATCGGCAAGCGACGTCGATCGCTCTGCCGGCGAAGGCAAGGAAAACTGGATCGTCATGATCGGTTCCTGCACCCATCTCGGCTGCGTGCCGCTTGGTCAGGCCGGTGACTTCGGTGGCTGGTTCTGTCCCTGCCACGGTTCGCACTACGATACGGCCGGCCGCATCCGTAAGGGTCCGGCGCCGGAGAACCTTCACGTGCCGACCTTCACGTTCGTTTCCGACACAGTTATCAAGATCGGTTGAGGGGACTACTGATAATGAGTGCTGAACATTCAACCTACACGCCGACGACTGGCATTGAGAAATGGGTTGATTCCCGTCTGCCGTTGCCGCGTATGATTCACGACAGCTTCATCACCTATCCGGTTCCGCGGAACCTGAACTACGCATACACCTTCGGTGCCATGCTTTCGGTGATGCTGGTCGTCCAGATCCTCACCGGTATCGTTCTGGCGATGCACTACGCCGCCGAAACGACCGTTGCGTTCAACTCGGTCGAAAAGATCATGCGCGACGTCAACCAGGGTTGGTTGCTGCGCTACATGCACGCCAACGGCGCATCCTTCTTCTTCATCGCCGTTTACCTGCACATCGCCCGTGGTCTCTACTACGGTTCCTACAAGGCTCCGCGCGAAATCCTCTGGATCCTCGGCGTGGTCATCTACCTGCTGATGATGGCGACCGGCTTCATGGGCTACGTTCTGCCCTGGGGTCAGATGTCCTTCTGGGGCGCGACCGTTATCACCGGCTTCTTCACCGCCTTCCCGTTGGTGGGTGAGTGGATCCAGCAGTTCCTGCTTGGCGGCTTTGCCGTTGACCAGCCGACGCTGAACCGCTTCTTCTCGCTGCACTACCTGCTGCCCTTCATGATCGCCGGCGTTGTCGTGCTGCACATCTGGGCGCTGCACGTCGTCGGCCAGACCAACCCGACCGGCGTTGAAGTGAAGTCCAAGACCGATACCGTTGCCTTCACGCCCTATGCGACGCTGAAGGATGCGCTCGGCGTCTCCGTCTTCCTGCTCGTCTATGCCTGGTTCGTCTTCTACATGCCGAACTTCCTCGGCCACCCGGACAACTACATCCCGGCTGACGCGCTGAAGACGCCTGCTCACATCGTTCCGGAATGGTACTACCTGCCGTTCTACGCGATGCTGCGCGCCATCACCTTCAACATCGGCCCGATCGACTCCAAGCTCGGCGGCGTTCTGGTGATGTTCGGCTCGATCATCGTCCTGTTCTTCCTGCCCTGGCTCGATACGTCCAAGGTCCGTTCGGCCGTCTACCGTCCGTGGTACAAGCTGTTCTTCTGGATCTTCGTCGTCAACGCCATCATGCTCGGCTGGCTCGGCTCGCGCCCTGCAGAAGGCCTCTACGTCGTGATGTCGCAGATCGGCACGCTCTACTACTTCGGCTTCTTCTTCGTCGTCATGCCGGTTCTCGGTCTGATCGAAACGCCGAAGCGCATTCCGAACTCCATCACCGAAGCGGTGCTGGAAAAGCAGAATGCCAAGGCCCAGCCGGCCGCCGCGCGCGCCTGATCAGAACAGCGATTGATAAGGAACCCACAACAATGAAAAAGCTTGTTACAGGCATTCTGTCACTCGCTGTCGTCGCTGGTCTCGGTCTCGGTGCAGCTATCGCCGAAGAGGCGAAGGGCGGCGAGGAGCACGGCGGCGGTACGCCTCACTATCCGATCCACAAGCCGGAACAGCAGGAATGGAGCTTTGCCGGCCCGTTCGGTCACTATGACAAGGGCCAGCTTCAGCGCGGCCTGAAGGTCTACGCCGAAGTCTGTTCGGCCTGCCATTCGATGAACCTGGTGCCCTTCCGTACGCTCGAAGGCCTCGGCTACTCGGAAGCACAGGTGAAGGCGTTTGCGGCGAACTACGAAGTTCAGGACGGCCCGAATGCGGACGGGGAGATGTTCACCCGCAAGGCTCTGCCGTCCGACCACTTCCCGTCGCCTTACGCGAACAAGGAAGCGGCTGCGGCATCGAACAACGGTGCAGCCCCGCCGGACTTCTCGCTGATCGCCAAGGCACGCGGCATCGAACGCGGCTTCCCGCAGTTCGTCTTCGACATGTTCTGGCCCTACCAGGAAGGCGGCCCGGACTACATCCATGCGCTTTTGACCGGCTACCAGGAGCCGCCGCAGGGCGTCGAAGTCGCCGAAGGCACGCATTACAACCCGTACTTCGCGAACGCTGCCGCTCTGGCAATGGCGCAGCCGATCTCGAACGACCAGGTCACCTACGACGACGGCACCCCGCAGACGGTCGACCAGTACGCCAAGGACGTTGCGTCGTTCCTGATGTGGGCGGCCGAGCCGCACCTCGAAGACCGCAAGCGCACCGGCTTCATGGTCATGGTGTTCCTGCTGATCTTCACCGGCCTCGTCTACCTTACGAAGAAGTCGGTCTACGCCAACAAGGAACATTGATCGTCGGCCGGCTTAAGCCGGCTCTGATTAAGATCCAAAGAAAAGGCCCCGGTTCGTCCGGGGCCTTTTCTTTTGGAAGTCCGGTCGCGGCGGGATGCAGGCCGTGCAGGGGGCCAGCCGACCTGGCGCTGGCCGCAGAGTGCTCGCGCTCGCTGTGGCGCGTGCGGTCAAGCGTCGGACGGGCCCGGCTGCCAGCCGGTTTGGGCCGCCCAGCGATCTGCACGATGGATAATTGTCCAGAGGTGTTCGGACTTGGCCTCGGTGTAGGCCACTCGATCATTCTGGTATCGCGCCGCCAAGGCGCGCTTGAGTTCTCCATAGGGCGCGTGCTCATGGGCGTGGGCACGCATGTAATCCCGGAACAGCAAGGACCATTGCTCGCTCCAGCTTCCGCGCCCGCGCACATGAACATGCGTACGCTCGTTGCCTGGCGCCTCTCGGAAATAGCGCTTGGTCAGGTCAGCATTCGATGGTCGCCACACGTATCCAATGGCCGTCATCCTCTCCCTCAGGACTTCGACGGATTGCAGATCGGCCACCGAAATTTGAATGTCGATGATCGGCTTTGCCGCCAGACCTCGGATCGCCGTCGAGCCAATGTGGTCGATGCGCATAGCGTGCGCGTCCAACACGCTTCGGATGAGCTTTGCCTTGACGGCGAACTGAGTTGGCCATTCGGGACACCAGGCGCAGATTTCAATCGGTTGCATCGTATTTGTCGGCGCTGTGTTCATTGGCGTTGAGAGATCATGCTCCTGTCGGGCTCTACGCTGGCGGATTAACCGGCTGGTTTGGAGACGACGGCGTAAATAGGTTCGTCGTCCGCAATCGGCAAGCCGGCCAAGGCCGCGGTCCAACGGAGGCCGATCATCTCGCAAGAATGTACAGCGCCTGGTTGTGATTTCACGCACAAGTCTCTAAATGTGCCCCAAGCTCAAACTTCTGCTCCCGAAGGCTCCTCGAAACAGGATCGCGCTAATGAAGCTGGTGACCGGTAACTCCAACCGCGCCCTTGCCGAAGCCATTGCCAACCACTTAGATCTTTCCCTCACAGATTGTACGGTCAAGCGCTTCGCCGACCAGGAAATCCACGTTCAACTTCATGAAAATGTACGCGGGGAGGACGTCTATGTTCTCCAGTCGACAAGCGCCCCCGCCGACGGCAATCTTATGGAGTTGCTTCTCCTGGCCGATACACTGCGCCGCTCATCCGCTCGCCGTATCACCGCCGTTATCCCTTACTTCGGCTATGCCCGTCAGGATCGCCGCGCCACTGGCCGCACGCCGATCTCGGCGAAGTTGGTAGCCAACATGATCGCCGCTGCAGGCGTCAACCGCGTGATAACGGTCGATCTCCACACTGACCAGATACAGGGGTTTTTCGATATCCCCACCGATAATCTTTATTCAGCACCCGTGATGACCCGTGACATTGAGCAGCACTACGACATCGAGAACTTAATGGTCGTTTCGCCTGATGTGGGCGGCGTGGCGCGCGCTCGTGCCATCGCCAAGCGCATTGGTACCGATCTTGCGATCGTCGACAAACGGCGACCCCGTGCTGACGTGTCCGAAGTGATGAACATTATTGGCGATGTTTCCGGGAAGAGATGTCTTCTGGTCGACGACATCGTAGATAGCGGCGGCACGTTGATCAACGCGGCTGAAGCGTTGTTGATGTCTGGCGCCAAGGACGTTTCGGCCTATATCACCCATGGCGTTCTTTCCGAAGGTGCCTGCGAACGCATTGGTGCCAGCCAGCTCAAGGAATTGGTCGTGACCGACTCCATTCACGAAACCGAAGCGCAACGTGAGACCCCCAACATCAGACGCATCACCATCGCGCCGTTGATAGGCGAAGCGCTAGCTCGCACGGCGAGAGAGCAAAGCGTTTCAAGCCTTTTCAACTAAGCCGACACAAGCCGCGACGACCCCGCGACTGAGGATCGCCCCTCCACAAGGGCATCTTCGAAGGAACGTGGCAGCGGAAGCTACCAGCAGGTTTGCTTCGTGATGATCGCGCAAATGAAAACGCCCCCGTCTTGCGACGGGCCGTTGTGTTTTCTAACACCGCCGGCCGCTTTGTTGATCGTAGCGGGCGCCACCCGAGCCTTTCAATCCGCGACAGTCCATTGCGGGTTCCAGGCGATCTCCCAAAGGTGGCCGTCGGGATCCTGGAAGTAGCCGGAATAGCCGCCCCAGAAGCGGTCGTGTGGGCGATCGGTGATGGTCGCGCCGGCGTCTTCGGCCTGTTTCATGACCACATCGACCTCCTCCTTTGATTTGACGATGTGCCCGATCGACACTGCGCCGAGCCGCGTCTGCGTCGCGGTTATTTTTGCATCTTTGGCAAGTGACGGCGCGGGATAGAGCGCCAGTATCAGGTCGTCGCCCATATGGAAGAAGACCACTGCGCCGTCTTCGAACTCCTGGCCGATAATTCCTTTCGTCGGCAGCTCCATGCCGTCGCGATAGAAGGCCAGAGACTTTTCGAGATCGTTTACCGCGAGCGTAAGGACTTTCAACCGTGGTTTCATGTCCGCCTCCTGATCTGAAAACGGAGAGACGCTGCCGGATGGGCCGCGCTGCTTCCAATACATTATAACGGAGGACGCCTGCTTTTTGAGCGGTAGTAATGGCGGTCGGCGTGACGGCCGAGCCCATGCACGAAGGTAGCACTGCCCCTGCTACCGGTCCCGGTTGGTCTTGGCGGGTTTGCATAAGCGAAAACGGCCCCGTCTTGCGACGGGGCCGTTTCTTTATCATATGCCAGCGCCGCTTAGCTGAAGCGGCCGGCGGCGTGGGCGAGCATCGTGTAGACCTTGCCGGTATCCGACGTCAGATAGGTCTGGGTGATGCGCTTGTCCGGATCGTTGCGGGCAACATCGGCGAGCAGCTTCTCGAAGTCGGCGATGTAGCGGTCGACGGCGGTGCGGAACTCCGGTTCGCGATCATACTTGCGCTTGATCTCGTCGAAGGTCTGCTGGCCCTTCAGCGTATAGAGGCGACGGGTGAAGACGTCGCGCTCGCCGCGCTGGTAACGGCGCCACAGTTCGACCGAGGCATCGTGATCGATGGCGCGGGCGATGTCGACCGAGAGCGAGTTCAGCGACTCGACGACGTGGCGCGGGTTGCGGCTGTCGCCGGTGCGCGCCGCAGGCTGTGCTTCGGCCGGGCGCTGTGGCGCCGGCGAGGGGGCCTCTTCGCGCGATGCCGCACGCAGCAGATCGCGCATCCAGCCACCACCTTCTGCAACCTCGCTGGTCACCGCCTGCGACGGAGCGGGCTGGCGAACGGCCGGCTGTTCGATGCCGAGGCTGCCGCGCAGCGCCGGGGCCGGTTCCTGCCGGCGCGTCTGCTCGGCTGGCTGCTGCACCACGGGCTGCTGGACTACGGGCTGCTGGGCAACAGGCTGGGGCTGGATGACCGGCTGCGGCGCCGGCTGCTGCTGCACCGGACGAGCGACCGGAGCGGCGGCAGGCTGCTGACGCAGCGGCTGGGCGACCTCGAGCTGCGTCGAGGACTTGCCGATGATGTCGGACAGTTCCTGCAGCGCCTTGATCTGTTCGCCGACGGCGCGACGCATGACCGCCGCATTTTCCTTGGCCTCTTCCGGCAGGTCAAAGGCACCGCGCTTCAGTTCTTCGCGGGTCATATCGAGTTCCTTGCGGATCTCGCCGGCAGAGCGACGGATTTCGTCGGTCGCACCGCTGAAGCGGCCGATAGCCTCGTCGATCGCAACGCGAACCACGTCGCGCAGTTGCCCTGCGACGCCGTCAGACTTCTTGCCGCTTTCGGCGAGCATGCGCTCGATGTCGGACACCGAGGCTGCGACGCTGCCGCGCAGACGCGAGGCGACTTCCTTGGAGCGTTCCTCGGCGTTGGCAAATGCGCCTTCGATCGATGCACCGGCATCTTCGCCGACCTTGGCGATCGCCTGGCGCAGCGCTTCCGAGGCGCCGAGCGCACGGCCCTCGACCGAGGAGAGCGTCTTGTTGACGTCGGCAAACGAGGTCTCGACGCCGGAGCGGAGCGTGTCGGCGATCTGGCGCGAGCGCTCCTCGGCTCGGCTGAAGACCTGCTCGACCGAGGCGCCTGCTTCGTCGCCCGCCTGGGCCAGCGTGTTGCGCATCGCTTCGGCTGCTTCGGCTGCGCGCTGTTCGGCGCTGGTCAGAAGGCGGCCAACATCCGAGAAGGACTGCTGGATGCCGCTGCGCAGGTTGCCGGCGACAAGGCCCGAGCGTTCTTCGGCCCGCTGGAAGGCGCCATCGACGAAGCCTTCAAGCGCACGCATCGTCCGTTCGATCTCTTCCGAGCGCTGAACGAGCCCGACCGACAGGGTACGCAGTGCATCCTGGCGCTCTTCGAGCGTGCTGACGAGGTTCGACTGGGCGGCGCCGAGCAGGTCGGACGCCTGGCCGAGCACCTTCGAATGGTCCTCGAAGCGGCCGACGATGCCGCCGATCTTCGACAGGGTGGAGGCGGAAATGTCGGACAGCTTGTCGACCTTGCCTTCGATGAGGCGGGTCGAGGTCGAGAGCATGTCGGAGGCCTGACGGGTCGATTCCGACACGCGGGCTATCGTCGATTCCAGACGCTGGTCCATTTCGCCGAGGTTGTTGCTTGCCTGGTCGATGACCGTGGCGATCGCAGCGTTGTTGTTGGCGAGCTGGTCGATCAGGCCCATGGCGGTCGACTGCAGACGGTTCTCGACCATCTTCATCGCCTTCGCCGTTTCCTCGGCGCGGTGCGAGATCGCGTTCAGCGTTTCACCCGTGCGCTCGGCAATGGCGTTGACCAGGGCTGCATTTTCCGCGCGCAGGCGATCGGCGCTTTCCTGGGTCACGGCGGCGATGCGTTCGGCGGCCTCGCGGCCAGTGGCGGCATATTGGTCGATGACCGGGCGGGCCTGCTCGTCGATCAGGCGCGACAGCTCCAGCGAGCGGCCGGCGAGCATCGAGTTGAGCTCGCGGGTGCGGTCGTCGAGCGTGTTGCGGATCGCTTCGCCGCGCGCTTCCAGTGCCTTCTCGGTGTTGGCGAGGCCCTGGTGGATGTTGTCGGCGTGGCTGGCGATCTGGCTGTGCGTGGCAGCAAGCCGTGCCGTTGCCGTATCGGCCGCGTCGGCGATCGACCGGGCAAGATCGGCGTGACGCGCTGCGCTGGCAGCAGCCTTCTGCTCGATCGTATTGGCAAGGTCCGCATGGCGGGCGGCGGTTGCTGCTGCCGTCTGGTCGATCGTGTTGGCGAACTCGGCCTGACGGGCCGCGAGCGCCGAAGCGAAGTCGTCGCCGGCCCTGGAGAGGAGTTCGGCCGAGCGTGCCGCTTCCGCGTCGATCTCCCGGGCAACGTCGCTGACGGCGCCACGAAGGGTGGTGGCGAGGCCAGCAGCCTTGTCCTCAATGCGGATGGCTTCTGCGCCGAGTTCCTGAGCGACATCGCCGACAACGCCGCGAAGTGTGGTGACGAGGCCGGCAGCCTGGTCCTCGATGCGAACGGTTTCTGCATCGAACTCCTGGGCCACGTTGCCGACAGCGCCGCGAAGCGTAGTGACGAGGCCGGCGGCCTGGTCCTCGATGCGGACGGCTTCTGCATCGAACTCCTTGGCCACGTTGCCGACTGCGCCGCGAAGCGTGGTGACGAGGCCGGAAGCCTTGTCCTCGATGCGGACGGTCTCTGCATCGAACTCCTGAGCCACGTCGCCGACTGCGCTGCGAAGATTGCTGACGAGATCGGTGGTCTTGCCTTCGAGGCGGGAGGCTTCCGCGTCCAGATCCTGCGTCGCTTCGCTGACCGCACCACGCAGGCTGCTGACGAGAACGGCGGCCTTGCCTTCGATTGTCCGGTTGACGTTTTCAAGGCCGATGTTGAGGGCACGATCCATGGTGCCGAGACGTTCAGCGATGCGTTCCGCACCAGCCTCGATGGCGCCGGAGATCCGGCTTGCCGCCGTCTCGCTCATGCGATCGATGTCGCCCGCCCGTTCGCCGAGGCTGGAGGCGATGCGCTGGCCGGCGCCGTCGACGACCTCGTTGACGCTGCCGACGCTGTCACGGACGCGTTCTTCAAGTGAGCTGAGGCTGACTTCCAGGCGGAGGCCGGTATCGTCGACCAGGGCGTTGACGTCGTTGACGCTGCCGCGGATGCGGTCCTGCAGGGCGCCGAGGCTGTTTTCGATGAGGGTGCCGGTATCGCCGACAACCGAACCGACGCTGGTGACGCTGCCGCGGATCCGATCTTCCAGCGCACTGAGGCCGCCTTCGACGCGGGCAGCGGCATCGTCGACGACGGAGCCGACATTGGCAACGCTGCCACGGATGCGGTTTTCAAGCGCGCCGAGGTTGCTTTCGATGCGGGCGCCGGTGTCGTCGACGACCGTGCCGACATTGCCGACGGTGTTGCGAATGCGATCTTCGAGCACACCGACGCGGGTTTCGATATGCATGCCCGTTTCATCGACGATCGAGCCGATGTTGCCCGCGCTTTCGCGCATGCGCTCCTCAAGGGAGCCAAGGCTCGTCTCGATGCGCAAGCCGGTATCGTCGAGGCGGTCGTTGATGCCGTTGATCGACATGTCGACGCGGTTGGTGAGGCTGTCGGCCGCGAGGCTGATCTGGTTGGCGGTCTCGGCCAGCCGGTCTGCGATGTGCCCCGTCGTCGAACGCATGCGCGTGTCGAGCGTTTCGCCGCTGCGGTCGATGACGCCGGCAAGCGCGGACTGGCGCTCTTCCAGCGACATTTCCAGCATGCTGGCGCTGGTGGCGAGCGTGGTGGCGATAGCGGTCGACTGATCGGCCAGCATGCCTTCGAGCTGATCGCGACCCTGGCCGACGGCGAGGTTGATCGCGTTGATCCGATCGTCGAGCGTGGCGCGGATCTGTTCGTGCGTCGACGACAGCGTATCGCGCAGATGCTCGGCGCGGCCGCTCAGCGTCTGCTCGATTTCGGCTGCCTTGCCGGCGAGCGAGGCGGTCGCTTCGGTCGTGCGTGCGGTCAGGGCATCGGCGATGTGAGCGCTGGTCTCGGTCAGCGTGTCGGAAATCTTGCCGACGCGGCCACTGAGATCCTCGGCGATGCGGGCGCTCGTCTGGGTGAGGGTGTCGGAGATCAGGCTGACGCGGCCGCCGAGGTTTTCTGCGATCGAGCTGACGCTCTCGGAGAGCTTCTGCTCGATATCGCCGACGCGGTCGGTCATGGTTTCGGCGACGGCCGTTGCGCGGAACGTCAGGCTGTCGGCCACGTCTTCGGCGTGGCGGCTCAGCGTGTTGGCCATTTCATTGGCGCGCGACGACATCGTCGAGGTAATGGCGGCGGCACGTTCGGCGAGGACGCCATCGAGGGCCGACGTCTGGGTCGTGAGCGCTTCGGAGATCGCTTCGCCACGCTCGGACAGAACGCGCTCCAGCCGGTCGGCCGTGCCGCTGACGGCGTTGTCGATCGAGTCCGCGCCCATGGACAGAATGGTCGAAAGGGTGAGCGTGCGCTCGGAGAGCGTGTTGTCCAGGCGGTGCTGGCTGGCAGCGATCGCGCTGGTGATTTCGTCGGTCGAGCCGCTGAGCGTCTGTTCGATGCGGGCATGGGCGGCGTGCAGGCCGTCGACGAAGGCGGCGGTGCGGGTGTCGAGCCCCTCGGTCAGGCGCTGTTCGCTGGTGGTGAGCGCGCTTGCAAGCGCGTCGGCGCGCTGGCCGAAGCCGTTTTCGATGCGCTCCTGCGCCTGGGAGAGGGCGCCCATGAGGCCGCTGGTCTTCTCGGAAAGGACGCTGTCGATGCGGCTGTGCGCATCGCCGACCAGGTTGCCGAGCTCCGAGGTCCGGCTGGTGATCGTTTCCTCGATGAAGTCCTGGGTCGCGCCGAGCGTCGCGGCCAGCGTCAACGACTGGTCGGAGAGGGCGGAGCCAATCTTCTCGATGCTGCTGTCGAGCGCGCCGCCGATCGCTTCCGATCCGCCGGAGACGGTCTCGTTGATGCGGTGCAGGCTTTCCATGAGCTTGGTGTCGAGCATGCTTGCGCGCTTGTCGAAGGCCGAGGCAAACTCGTGGAAACGCTCGTCGAAGGCGGTCGCAAGCTGGCCGACGGTGGTCTGCAGCTTTTCTTCGAAGAAGCCGCCGCGCAGGTCCAGATCCATGATCGCATCGTCGGCGCTGGAACGCAGGCTCTGACGGAAGCTTGCGCCTTTCTCGTCGAGCGTGGCGTTGAGCGAGGCGAGGACATGATCGAGGCCGCCGGTGATCGCCTGCTGGCCGACGCTGAGACTTTCATTCAGGTCACGCGTGCGGGCGATCAGCGTCTCGTTGAGCTGGCGTGCGCGGTCGTTCAATGCCGCGTTCAGCCTTTCGGTGCTGGCGTCGAGCGAGGAGGCGCGCGTCTCGAACTGGCTGAGCAGGTCGTCGCCGCGCTTCGTCAGCGTCTCGCTCAACTGGTCGAGCCGTGTATCGAATTCGGTGCTGAGGCCAAGGCCGGCCGCCGTCAGGCCGGAAAGCAGCGCATCCGTGCGGGATGACAGCATGGTGCCGATCGACTGCAGGGCGGTGTCCGACTTTTCGCTAAGGGCTGCGGCGCGCGTGTCGATCAGCGAGGCGAAGGCTTCGCCCGAAATCGCGATGCGCGAGGCGATGTCGTCGCTCGCCTGTTCCAGGTCATCCTTCAGCTTGCCGTGGGCGCCAGATATGGCCGAGCGGATACGCTCCGAATGACCAATGATCGCTTCGCGCTCGAGGCCGAGTTCCTGGACCAGCGTGCGGACGCGCAGTTCGTTTTCGCTGTAGCTGCGCTCGAGCGCGTTGACTTCGGAATGAACAAGCGTTTCGAGTTCGGTGGCGCGTGCGATGGTGCGCTCGATACCCTCGTTCATCGCCGAGACTTCGCGGCGAACGGCCTGACCGACAGTCATGACGCGATCGGCTGCGGCTGTTTCGGGCTCGGCAAGGCGCAGTGCCACTTCAGCCATGGAGCGGGCGGCGTTGCGCAGTTCCTGCGCACGGGCGATCATGATGGCGAAGGAGAAGAAAAGCATGACCGGCAGCAGGATGCCGATTGCAACGCCAATGGCGCCGGGCGTCGCAGCCAGATCGCTCAGGGAGCGGATCTGCCAGATCTGCGGGCCATAGAGCAGGTTGGCAATGCCGAGGCCGGCGATGGCCCACATGATCGACACCAGCGCGGCAACCCGGATCGCGGCGCGATTGGAGCGCACGTCGAGTGCGCGCAGCATCGCAGCCGGCGAACGGCGGCCATCGTCGTTGGCGGCGGAAAGGGAAGGGGATTTGGGCGCAGGTTCCGGGGCGAGCGTCTTGGCCGCTTCGGCAGCACGCGCAGCGCGGGATGGCTCCGGTTGAGACTTTGCTCTTTTATTCTGATCGGGCGCGGGCGCCTGATTGCCGGGCTGAGACACATTTTCCTCCGGATCATCCAAGGAAGTCTTGTCGTTCGGGCTCGAGTTAAGCTCGTCGAAATCGATCGTCAGGGCCGCTTCCAAAGCCTGGAAGGCCTTCTCGTCGATTGACTCATTGCTCTTTTTCGTCGCCATAGGGATACGCCTCATTACCTTTTGCCAGCGACAAAGCTGCCAGCGCTCGCGCACAACGGGCGGGCCGGCTCCTTCCTCGCGGGCTGTGACGGCAAGATACGCGCATCGGATCTACGCAATACCCTACTGATCACACACTGCATTGCCTCGACGGATAGTCACATTTGTGGCCGAAAGGGACCACGAGTTGAGCTTATCCACCGGAACGGTTGCCATTTTCGTACGCAGGCAAGTTCCTAAGCGTATCGTAGTGACACATTAGCTGGGTTCTTACAATTATGAGCGCTCGGGCTTGATTAAAATCCTAATGAAATCTTAATGCGATAGCGGTGCCAAAGCCAGAAAATACAAGGAAATCAGACGGTTTAACAGCCGTTAACCATTTCCCCAGATTCCTGCCCATATTGCGCCCCGATTTAAGCTGATAGCAGCCCGCACCCGCAAAGGATGTGTATCTGAGTTTGCGCGTGTAGGTGTGGGCAATATGGCGACACCGAAAACAAGACCAACATGCAATAAACAATAGGGAATTTGGCTCATGGCGGCCCTCAGGATTGCCTTCGAAGCTCCGGACACCCCGGGAAACTCTGCAGCGACCGGCAAGAAGCCGATCGACTTCGCCCACCTTGCGGCACAGACGATGGGTGACAAGGCACTTGAAATAGAAGTGCTGCAACTCTTCGCGCGCCAGGCGCGCCAGGTCATGAAAGAGATCGTCGAGGGAGAGAGCACGCTTCGCGCTCAGGCTGCCCATCGGCTGAAGGGCGCTGCACTTGCAGTCGGCGCCGTCGATGTTGCCAGCATTGCCGGCGCGATCGAGCAGGACCCGGCAGACGCCTCGCTCTCCGACACGCTTTCGGCCGCTGTGCTGGAGGCCGAGCTCTTCATATTGAAGCTCAGCCGCTAAATCGCGGCCCGACGTCGCCGGAGACGGCCAACGCTCTCCCGGCGTCCCACATTTCAAGATAGCGGCCTCGCGCCTGCTGCGCGCGAGGCACCCGGCGATTGCCGTTGTTGACTGGCCGGCGGATTTGTTGGAAGAACTTCCACTGAATTTGCGCCCGAGCGGCGTGCGTTCTGAACAGGCTTTGCGCCTTGCCAGTCCCAGCAGTTCATTCCGGAAAGAGACATGACAAAACTTACGATCGTTGCCTTTGATGGCGCGCGCCATGAACTTGATGTCGAAAACGGCTCGACGGTCATGGAAAATGCCGTTCGCAATTCGGTTCCCGGCATCGAAGCCGAATGCGGCGGAGCCTGCGCTTGTGCGACCTGTCATGTCTATGTCGACGACGCCTGGTCGGCTGCAGTCGGCGCTCCGGAAGCCATGGAAGAAGACATGCTGGACTTTGCCTATGATGTCCGGCCGACGTCGCGGCTTTCCTGTCAGATTAAGATGAGCGACGCACTCGACGGTCTCGTCGTGCATGTGCCGGAGCGCCAGGCCTAAAGCGCGCCGCGATCTTTTTTGTTTCGCTCCTCGCGCTTTCTCATGTCGTTGGCGCAAAACCGCTGCGCAGTTTTGCGCGACATGTCTTAGCCCTCCGCGCCGTACTGCGGCGCCTTGCCAATTTGTAGCTGACGCACAAAAAAAGCGCCTCGCCAGTCGTTGGACAAGCGAGGCGAGGAGGGCGTATCGCTGACAGATGAGGGAGGGGACATCTGCAGCACCAAGACACGCCAGGAGAACCCACGTTGGCCTCGCTGTTCAGTTTCTTCTTTTTAATATTGAACAACGCCGCCTAAACTAAAGTAACGGCAACATTTAAGCTCTTCGCAAAACTACTGCGCCGCGCTTAACTCGCTCATTCGGCGGAGGCTAGTCTTTATCCCGGCCCCTCGCTCCATGGTTTCAATATAGATGAGTCGGCGGCTGCCAGCCATCGTTATATTTCACCAATAAAATACTGTGGGTATTGGCGCTGAAATCGCGCCGAGCCGGACTATAGTCAGGCTCTTCTTCAGGGTATGGCCCCCGCTACCTATTGTTGCGTTTTCTTCAGCGCTTCGAGCCGGTATTGCAAAAGCCGGATCATGCGTTTGTCGAAATTGGCGGCTTCGGTGCGATCGAAGCGCGCCTGATCCTTGTCGTGCGCTTCGATCGCCGTGATGCTGACCCGCGCGACGCTTGCCTGCATGCGTTCGCAATCCGCTTCCGGCTTCAGGGCGAGGAACATCTTTTCCATGCGGCGGGCGTGGTTGCGGGCAATTTCAGCGTGCCGCTCCTCATGGCGCTTGATGTCGCTCGAGAGTGTGTCCCAAACCAGAGCCAGGTCACGACCGGCCTGACGGCGGTATTTCCAACGCGGCAGGATGATGCGGGTGCTGAGCGTTACGCGCGCCGAGCCGACCGCGCAGCGGCCGCCACGGTTGACGTAGGTGATGGAGCCGCCGAACTTTATCCGTGTGGCGCCCGGGTGGCGCGCGCCGGTGGATTTCATCATCGGGCCGCCGGCAGAAAGCGCCTTGTCGAGTTCCTCCGCAGTCCGTCCACCGATCGTGAAATAGGAAAAGCTCTTGTTGATCACGGTTTCGCCCGACGCAGCGCTCAAGGGGGCGGCGACCAGGAGAGCGAGGAGGGCGGCTTTGAACGGGACGCGTACTCGGGACATCAATGCGTGGTTCTCTTCAGTTGAACTTCGATCAAGCTTGGGGCATAGCCACGACCGGCGCAACAGCAAATCGAGGGCTCTCGGCCGAATGCGGATCGTGAGGGAAAATGACTTACAATCCATTTCAGAAAATTAGCTGGAAGCTGGCGCATGGGCGCAGCCTGGAACTCGGGCCGCGTGGCGTTTTGATGGCGATCGTCAATGTTACCCCGGATTCTTTTTCCGATGGCGGACGTTTCATCGATGCTGTTGCAGCGGCAGCGCAGGGCGTGCGGTGCCTTGAGGAGGGCGCATTGATCCTCGATATCGGCGGTGAATCGACCCGGCCGGATGCGGCGACAGTGAGCGCCGAGGAGGAGCAGGCGCGCATCCTGCCGGTGATCTCCGCGCTCAGCCGCGACACCGATGCACTGATCTCCGTCGATACCTACCGCGCTTCGACGGCGCGGCTGGCGGTCGAGGCAGGCGCGCACATCGTCAATGACGTGCACGGCCTGCAGCGCGAGCCGGACATCGCGACCGTTGCCGCGGATACCGGAGCAGGGCTCTGCATCATGCATACGGGCCGCGACCGGCAAAAGCTCGCCGACGTGATCGACGATCAGTTCCATTTCCTCGAACGATCCCTCGAAATCGCCGAAGCCGCCGGTGTCACGCGCGACCATATCGTCTTGGATCCGGGCTTCGGCTTTGCCAAGGATACGGATGAAAACCTCGAACTCATGGCGCGATTTGCCGAGTTGCACCGTTTCGAGCTTCCGTTCCTGGTCGGAACGTCCCGGAAGCGCTTCGTTGGGGCGGTGAGCGGCCGCGAGGCGGGCGACAGGGATGTGGCGACGGCGGCGACCACCGCGCTGCTGCGTGCTGCCGGCGCCTCGATTTTCCGCGTACACGATGTCGCAAACAGCAGGGATGCGCTGGCCATGGCCGATGCTATGCTCAAGGCCAGGGCGGAATGAGGAAAAGCGCGTGCGGCTCTTTTCCCGCATCCGACTGCAACCGATCAGAATCGATCACGTCATGAATTAGGTCGGCCTGACCCAATATCAGCGTGATCCCAGAAAAGCCGACGGGACGGAGAAGCATGAGCCCGACTTACACAATCACTCTCAAGAACTGTGCCTTCTTCGCGCGCCATGGCGTCTTCGACGAAGAAGAGCTCCTCGGGCAGCGCTTCTTCGTGGATGCCGAGCTCGAAGTCGAGCAGGGAACGGCGCTCGTCGATGATTCGATCGAAGACACCGTCCATTATGGCATTGCCTTTCAGGAGATCGAGCGCATCGTCACGGGGCGCCGCCGTTACCTGATCGAGGCGCTGGCGCTGGAAGTCGCCAAGACGCTCTGTGTGCGATTTCCGCAGATCAAGCGCGCCAAGGTCTCGATCCGCAAGCCGAACGCGCCCGTGCCCGGCGTGCTTGACTATGTCGAAGTGACGGTCGAGCATGTCGTCTGAGGCGGGCTGGCGGGTCGCCACACTCGGCCTCGGCGGCAACCTCGGCGATCCGCGCAAGGCGATGGCCGAGGCGCTGCGGGCTCTCGATGCGCGCGACGACTGCGTCGTCGAGGCTGTGTCGCGGCTCTATCGCACACCACCGTGGGGAAAGACCGATCAGGCCTGGTTCTTCAACGCCTGTGCTCAGGTCAGGACGACTTTGAAGCCCGAGGCTTTGCTCGATACGTGTCTCGACATCGAACGTTCGATGAAGCGGGTGCGTGACGAGCGCTGGGGACCGCGCACGCTGGATATCGACGTTCTGACCTATGAAGAGGTGGCCCAGGCTGAAACACGGCTGGAACTGCCGCACCCGAGAATGACGGACCGGGGCTTCGTGCTGATGCCGCTTGCCGACATCGCCGCCGATTTGCCGGTGCGCGGGCGCACGGTCGGCGACTGGTTGGGTGGGGCGGATGTAGCAGGCATAGAGGTTGCCGATGGCGACATGACCTGGTGGCGCGCAGACACCTGACCTCTCCCATCAAGTCGATGAGACCTTTTTAAAACGATAAAGCCCCGGCAAATACTGCCGGGGCTTTATTGTTTGACTGTGCTTTGGAGTTACTTGATCGAGCCGACGGCAATCGCATCGAGCTGGCGGTTGAGGCTGACGCCGATGACCGGAACCATCGTCTCCTCGACCTTGACCGAAATGGTGATGTTCATTGTCTGATCGTCCTGAAGACGGGCGATCATGGCGCCGTTCAGCTTCTTGCGGTTGATGCCGACGACGACCTTGTCCTTGGCGACATTGCCGGAAACGACATCGAGACCCTTGCCTTCGGCGCCGTCGAGGAACTTGCCGCTGTAGCTGTTGCCCTTGCGGGTGATCACCGCCGACATCGGCTGCTTGAACACGCCGACGCGGCAGAAGCCGTCGAGCTTGATGCCCGTGTCGTCACCGGCAACCGGTTCGCCGGAGAGATCGCAGGTGAACTTGGTACCCTTGTATTTGCCGGCGACGATCTCGCCCGGGCCTTTCCACTGGCCGGCAACCTTCTCGAAGAAGGCCTTGTCCTTGGCGCCGGAAAGGGCTGGCGTCGCAACGCCGACGGTAGCCGCAAGCGCGATGGCGGCTGTGCCGCGAGCGATCAAAGAGGGGCGCGAGAACATAAACGATCCTTGATGGGTCAACGTCCGAAACTGGAAGCCACATTTGCGCGAAAATGGTTAACGGACGGTTTCCGGGCACCTGATGTTGCGGCTTCTTTGTGGCCGTTGGAGCGATTGCTCACAGGGTTTGCGGCGTGTCGGATTGACCGGCCGGAAGTGCTCTGCCGGACGCAGCGGACGCGTGTGAAACTTGTCCCGACCGCCCTACGTATAGTCATGGGAAACGGGAGATTTCCCATGAACACGACGGAATATGATCCCCAGACGATCACGACACGCGCGCAGGCAAGACTGACGATCCGGCGGCACCGACTTGTCACGCGTCTTACCCATTGGGCGTGGGCGGTGGCCCTGTTCTTGCTGCTGCTCAGCGGCCTGCAAATCTTCAACGCGCATCCGGCGCTCTATATTGGCCAGCAATCCGGCTTCGCCTTCGACAACGGCGTCTTTTCAATCCAGCCGAGTCGCGACCGGAATGGCGAGGTCCGGGGTATAACGACCGTGTTGGGGCGAAACTTCGATACCACCGGCGTCCTCGGCGTCAGCGGGGCCAAGCAGGTACGCGCCTACAGGGCCTTTCCCGCCTGGCTGACCGTGCCATCTTACCAGGACCTTGCTACGGGACGGGTCGTGCATTTCTTCTTCGCCTGGGTCTTTGCGACGGTCTACGCCATCTGGTTCATGGCAAGCGTGATCAATGGGCACCTGAGGCGCGATATCCTTCCCGGCTGGGGCGATATCCGCGCGTTGCCGCACACCTTGACCGAGCACATTCGCTTTCACTTCGACCACGATGGGCGCTACAACAGCTTGCAGAAACTCTCCTACGCGCTTGTTCTCCTGTTGTTTTTCCCGCTGATGATCCTGACGGGCCTGACGATGTCACCGGGCATGAACGCTGCCTGGCCGTGGCTGCTCGACCTCTTCGGCGGGAGGCAGACGGCCCGCACGATCCACTTCGTCGTTATGCTCCTTCTCGTCGGGTTCTTCGTCGTGCACCTGTTCATGGTGTTTGCCGCCGGGCCGATCAACGAGATGCGGTCGATGATTACCGGCCGCTACCGTCTCGACGATCGACACAAGGGAGGGAATGCGAGATGACGCGCTTGTTCGTCAGTCGCCGTCGTTTCATGGGCATCGCCGGGGTGGCTGCATCCACCGTTCCGCTTGCCGGCTGCGATATGCTCGATGGGTTGCTTGCGGGCGACGATCCGGTGCGTGGCTTTCTCGCATCGGCCAACACACTGACCTACCGGTTGCAGCGACTTTTGATCCCCGTGGATCGGCTCGCACCGGAGTTCTCGGAAAGCGAGATCCGTCAGGGGCAGCGGCCGAACGGCTCGACGGACCCGACCGACCCGGCTTATCTCGCGCTGAAGGACGCGGAGTTTGCTGCCTATCGGCTCAATGTCTCGGGGCTCGTGGAGCGACCGATGCAACTGACGCTCGACGAACTCCGCAACATGCCGTCACGCACGCAGATCACACGGCATGACTGCGTCGAAGGTTGGAGTTGCGTCGCCAAGTGGACGGGCGTGCCGCTGGCCCGAGTGCTGGATGAGGCAGGCGTGAAGAGCGACGCACGTTACGTTGTCTTCCATTGCTTCGACAGCATGTCGCTCGGGCTTGGGGGCTCGGCAGCCTACTATGAATCGATCGACATGATCGACGCCCGCCATCCGCAGACGATTCTGGCCCATGGCCTGAATGGAACGCTGCTTCCAGTCGCCAACGGCGCGCCGTTGCGTGTGCGCATCGAACGCCAGCTCGGCTACAAGATGGCGAAGTACATCCGGGCGATCGAAGTGGTCTCCGATCTCTCGAAGATTGGCGGAGGACGCGGCGGCTATTGGGAAGATCTCGGCTACGACTGGTATGCCGGTATCTAGAGCGCCGTGCGTTCAGATGAACGCACTAAGGTCGCTCTGTCATGTTGTTTCTGGAGCATCTTTCCGCTTTCACGTAAATCGACTTGAAAGCGATGCTCCAGTGTCAACCGAACAGGCTCTATTTCTCGTCGCCTTCGCTGCCCGCGCGCCCGGCACCCGGACTGAGGTCGGCGAGAAAATCGCCGATACCCGGGCGTTTCAAGGCGCGGAACGGCATCGGACGGCAAAGGTCCATGGCCGCAATGCCGATACGCGCTGTCATCAGGCCGTTGATCACACCTTCGCCAAGGCGCGCCGAGAGCTTCGAGGCGAGGCCGTGACCAAGCACCTGCTGGATGAGGCTGTCACCGGCGGCGATCGAGCCGGTAACGGCAAGATGGGCGATGACGTCGCGCATCAGCCTCAGCAGACCGAGCGTGCCGGGGCGGCCGCCGTAGAGTTCGGCCATGGAGCGGATCAGGCGGGCGGATTCATAGAGCACATAACCGAGGTCGACCAAGGCACGCGGGCTGACGGCTGTGACGATCGATACGCGCTTCGAGGCGGCAAGAATGAGGCGGCGGGCCTCGCGGTCGAGCGGGCTCAGGAGTTCGCGTTCGGTGAGTTCGATCAGATGCGGCCCATCGATGATCTCGCCCTCGGTTTCCTTCAGCCGCGTGCGGCCGCGTGCCGTTCGTGGATTGCTGGCCAGCAGATGGACGAGCTTCGTCTGCGCCGACCGCGCGCGCTTGGTGTTGCCCGAGGTCGCTGCAGCCTCCGTTTCCGATTTCAGCTTCTGGATGGCGGTAAGCTGCATCATCCCGGAGAGCTCGCGGGCAACGACGATCAGCAGCGCCAGCAGTCCGATCGCGACGACGGCAAGGGCGGTGTAACCGAGCCAATCGGCGCGGGTGAAGAGATCGCGCAGCAGGCGGTCGACCCAAAGGCCGGCGGCCAGCGAGAGAATGATGCCGAGAGCGCCGATCGCGATCTTGCCGACCGACAGGCGACGCTTGCGCGGGCTTGCTTCCGGCAACGCGAGCGCCTCGACCGCCAGCGTGGTCTCGCGGAACGGATCTTCCGCATCCGGCGTCAGCACCACATTGTCATCGAAGCTCGCGGGCGAACGCGGGACGCGCGACTGTGGGGCGGCCTGGACAGGATTCTCCTCTCCAACCGAAAAGGCGCCGGGTCGGCGGCTGCGGCCGTTACTATCGTCACTCATGCGAGCCGGTCTCCGAACAGAAATTGCATGGCTCGGTCGAGACGGATATGCGGTACCGACAGTTTTAAGCCGCCGCCGGTTTCTTCGAGATGCGGCGGGCGGAAGCGGACGAAGCTGAGCTCTGGCAGAGGGTGGGCGCTTTCGACGAAGGTCGTTCCGCCCGACTGCATCTCGATCGCCTTGAAGAGCACTTCAGGATCTTCCGGCAAGTCACCGGGAAATATTGCGGTTTTCTTCTCGCCGTCAAAGATTTCGCCGTTGATCTCCTCGCCGGCGATCGGGGTGCCGACGATCACCGGCAGCGCATGGCCGTCGTGGTTGACGGTCGCTTCGCGGGTCGCCCTGACGGATGCAAGCGCCATGACCTCGAGGCCGGCGCCGCTCATGCCGATGCTCTGCGCGGCGCGATCGACCAGGCGCGCGGCGATGCGCTCCAACCGGTCGTGGCTTTCGTGATGCAGATGATCCGCCTTCGTCGCGGCGATCAGCACCTTGTCGATCCGGCGTGTCAGGAAGGAGGAGAGCCAGCTGTTGGTTCCCGGGCGGAAGCAGGCGAGCACGTCGGCAAGCGCCTGCTCGAGATCGAGCAGCGCTTCCGGACCGTTGTTGATCGCCTGAAGCGCATCGACCAGCACGATCTGGCGGTCGAGCCGTGCGAAGTGTTCGCGAAAGAACGGGCTCACCACATGCTTCTTGTAGGCCTCGTAGCGCCGCTCCATCATCGCCCAGAGCGAACCTTTCGGTGCGCGGCCATCCGGGAGATCGGGAAGCGGCGAGAAGGTGAGTGCCGGTGACCCCTCGAGATCGCCCGGCATCAGGAAGCGGCCAGGCGGGAGGGTCGAAGGAGAGCGTTCGTCCGCCTTGCAGGCCCTCAGATAGCCCGTGAAACTTTCGGCAAGCCTGCGGGCGCTCGCCTCGTCGGCAACGGCCGTCGGTCCGGCCGAAGCGGCCAGCGTCAGCCACTCCGCCGAAAAGGTGCTCCGGCTGGCGGCATGGGCGCGTGCCACGGCGTTGTTGCTGAACGCGCGGAAATCCTGTGCCAGCAGGGGCAGATCGAGCAACCACTCACCGGGGTAATCGACGATATCGAGCGACAGGCGGCCGGGAGAGAACAGCCGGTTCCAGCCGCTGGCACTCTCATAGTCGATCGTGATGCGCAGTTGCGAAATGGCGCGGGTCGAATCCGGCCAGATGCGATCGCGCACCAGGGCAGCGATGTGGTCCTCGTATTGGAAGCGCGGTACGGCATCGTCCGGCTGCGGTTGAAGCCTGACCTTCGAGACCCGCCCGGAACGCACCGGCTCGAACACCGGCAGGCGCCCGCCGTTCAGGAGATTGTGCACCAGCGACGAGATGAAAACCGTCTTGCCGGAGCGCGACAGGCCGGTGACACCGAGGCGGATGGAGGGATTGACGAGGCCGGAAGCTCGGTCGGTCAGATTGTCGAGCGCAATCAGGGCGTCGTCTTTGAAGCTGGTCAGGTTGGGCGCCAAATCTTGCTCTTTCTTGCGGCGTAGTTCCGTGGGGCGTTCTGCTGGCGTCGTCCGGCAGAACTGTCGCACGCAGGCAGCCACCGCGATATAGGCAATATTTCCCCGGTCGCAACGAGGACCCGGCAATTCTTCTATTGGTTGGGCAGCAGGATCGAGACCAATGTCGCGACCGCTGCGCCATCTTTCGGCGCGACGGCGGGCAGGTCGAGGATCGAAAGCCCCGCCGGCGGATAACCGTAGGCAAACGCCTCACGCGCGGCGTCGTCTCCGACCAGCCGGTGAAGCAATTGCTCGATCATCGGGTTGTGCCCGACCAGCATCAGCGAATTCAGATGCCGATGGGCGTCGATGAGGTCGAAGTAGACCGTTGCCGGTCCCGAATAGAGTGCATCGATGTAACGAATATTGAGACTTTCGCTGACGGTGCGAAAGAACGGTTCGGCGGTTTCGCGGCAGCGCACGGCGGTGGAACAGAGGATGCGCTCGGGGCGGATGCCCCGGTCGGCAGCCATCTGCGCGAGCCGTTCCGCATCGACATAACCGACCTCGTCCAGCGCCCGGTCGAAGTCGCGTTGCCCGGGCAACGCCCAGCCGGAACGCGCGTGCCGCAGAAGGTAAAGGCGAAGGGCCTTGGGGGCGCTGTCTTGCATCGAGCGGTTTCCGGTGGCTGCCTGTCGCTTGTGGCGGCAGGGTCGAATGGTGTTGTCCGGGCACAGCTTGCGCGCCGCCCGGCAGACCTCCACCTTTTCCCTCGGGAACCGCAAAGATCAAGCTGCCGGCTGCTTTTTTCCGGGGATCGGCAAGCTGCTGCGCTTTGCCGCGGTCGCGATCAGGCGATCCAATGGCGCAAACACATCAGTGTCACTTTTCAGCGAGGACGGCCGGACGCAGCGGTACGTACAAGCAGGAATTCAAGTTCCAATGTGTAATTTTGATGAAATATTCGTCAGTTAGCCTGAATCGCGAGCAATATTAAAATACGGTTGAGTGCCTGTTCCGAGGCTTGAATCGAGGCTTCCATAGGTCTATACAGCGCCGCAATGAGATGTTCTTCAGGAGAATCGCGTTGAGTGAGAAGATCGATCTTAGTACCTTCGTCCTGTCCGAGGACGATGAATTCATGAATGCCAACCACCGGGCGTATTTCCGGGCCAAGTTGAACGCTTGGAAAAATGACATCCTTCGTGAGGCACGCGAGACACTGGATCACTTGGCAGAGGAGAGCGCCAATCATCCCGATCTCGCAGACAGGGCTTCTTCCGAAACGGATCGGGCAATTGAGCTCAGAGCCCGGGACCGTCAGCGCAAGCTGATCTCCAAGATCGACGCGGCGCTGCAACGGCTCGATGAAGGCACCTACGGCTACTGCGAAGAGACCGGTGAGCCAATCGGCCTGAAGCGGCTGGACGCACGGCCAATCGCAACCCTGTCGATCGAGGCGCAAGAGCGTCACGAACGTCGGGAAAAGGTCTACCGGGACGAATAAGATATCCGACTATCGGAACTGTCTGAAAAAAGGCGCGGCTCAAACCGCGCCTTTTTCTTTTGGACCGATTGCTTACCAAGGGTGGACCGCTTCGCGATGCCCAGCGGCGTCACCCGCGAGGGGAAGCTATGGCTTCCGGCCGGCGGAGATATCGGCCAGCATACGGTTCATTTCTTCTTCGATGGTCGGCTCCTTGCGGCCGCCTTCGGCGCCGGGGGCGCCAAGCGTCGGCTCCTGACGGCCGGATGGCGCCAGGGAGCGGCTCTCCGGTGCCACCATGTTCGTGGAGGCAACGGTGCCTGGGTTCGGTACTGTGGCCGGGCCAAGACGCTGCAGGTCGCCGCTGATCTCCGCATCGAGCAGGCGCTCGAAATCCGTGAGGGCAGTGGCCGGCGCCGGCTGGGGCTGCTGGATGGTGGGGGCCGGGCGCTGCAACTGCACGGGTTGTACGGGGATTGGCTGCGCCTGGACTTGCTGGACCGCCGGTGCGGACCTGTTTATGGCGATTTCGAAGTTCGACTGGGGCGCCGAAGCGGCCGTGACAGCCGGGATTTCCGGAGCCTGCTGCACGGACGGACGGACAGGCGGACGTTGTTCGGCCGCAAGGACGGGTGCGGCGACCGGGCGCTGCTCCACGACAACGCGCGGCGGCGCGGCCGGCTCGATACGGGTGACCGGTTGTTCCTCCGGTTGGGCAACGGGCCGGACCGGCGTGACGGCGGCGACGGTTTCAGCTTCAAGTGAAGGTGCGGCTTGTTGCGGAAGCTCCCGCGTTGCCGGCCGGCTGTCCACGGCCAGCGGTGCCTCTACCTTGCGCTCCACGACGGCCGCGCGATCCTCGGGCGCACCGATCCGGCTCTCGATGACGATATCCGTCGGGCCGCCGATCATGATCAGATGTTCGACATCATCGCGGCGCACGAGCACCAGGCGGCGACGGGTGTCGACGGCAGCGGCATCGAGCACGGCAAGGCGCGGCTGGCGGTTCTTGCCGCCGCGAATGAAGGGCGAGGAGGGACGATTTCGCATGATCCAGAGCACGGCCACGAGGCAGAGAAGTCCGATCGCGACGGCTGCGGCGGCGATGACGAACCGGCTGCCATTGTCTGCGATGATCGTTTCCATCATAGGCTGAACTCCTTCTGCCTTTCGAGTGCCAGTATTTGACGGCTTTTTTCGGGCCCGGACAAGGACTTCGCCGACATTCCCTGTGAATTGGCTGCAATGCTTCCGCAGAGGTGCTTTTTGCTGTTATCTCTGATTGTTAAAGATGATTCTTGTCCGAATGATCGAGGGCGTATCGGGAATGACCGATTTCGCCCGGCGGATTACGCGGATACCGGCCGGAAGTGCCGGCCCGCGCGCGCGGTGCCGGCCGCATAAGAGGATCCGATGACGAAATTGCGGCAGTCAGGCGACTACCAGATGCCGGTTGTTGACCGTGGCGTCAGGCCAGGCACCGTGCTGCGGATCGTTCTGCTCGCGATCGTCCTCACCGTGTCAGCCATCGCCTTCGTGATCTTCAAGAACGAGATGGAAAACGAGATCGTTCTCGGCATCCTCGGCGTTCTTGCCATGGTCGGCATCTTCTTCCTCGTCTCCTCCGTCATCGGCTTCATCGAGGTCATGCCGCAGTCGCGCCCGGACGAACTGGCGCGCGCCTTTCTCGATGCCCATGAGGACGGCACGATCGTCACCGACCGCAAGGGCCGGATCATCTACGCCAACGCCGCCTATGGCGCGCTGACGGGTGCCAAGAGTGCCGCCGGCATCCAGTCGCTGGAAACCATCCTGTCGCGCAATCGCGAGGCGACGGAAGCGATCTACCGGCTAACCAACGGTCTGCACGAGGGCAAGCAGGGGCATGAGGAATTCCGCCTGCTGAAGCCGCTCGCGACCAGCACCTCCAGTGGCTCCGGCGCCCATTGGTTCCGGCTGAAGGCGCGGGTGTTGCCGCTCGAAGACAGCGAGCGCAACCCGCTCTATCTCTGGCAGATTGCCGACATTACAGCCGAACGTGACGACCAGGAACGTTTCTTCAAGGAACTGCAGAACGCGATCGACTATCTCGACCACGCGCCGGCCGGCTTCTTCTCCGCCGGGCGCAAGGGCGAGATCTTCTACATCAATGCCACGCTCGCCGATTGGCTCGGCATCGACCTGACCAAGTTCCAGCCAGGGTCGATCAGCATCGGCGACCTGGTGGCCGGCGAGGGGTTGACGCTGGTTCAGGCCGTGCAGGCGGAGCCTGGCCTGAAGAAGACCAAGATGCTCGACCTCGATCTGCGCAAGCTGAACGGCCAGAGCCTGCCGGTGCGCATGATCCACCGCGTCTCCTCGACGCGCGACGGGGCACCCGGCGAAAGCCGCACCATCGTCATGTCGCGCGAAGGCGGCGAGGACAACGAGCAATCGGCGTCGAGCGCGGCAATGCGCTTTACCCGCTTCTTCAACAATACGCCGATGGCGATCGCCTCCGTCGATGGCAATGGCCGGATACTGCGCACCAACGCGCCGTTCCTGAAGCTCTTCTCCGGCCTCGTCTCGCAGGACGAGGTCGAGCGCGGGGCGCTGATCGAAGCCGTGGTGCACGAAACCGAAAAGGGCCGTCTGCACGAGGCGCTGGCGGCAGCCAAGGACCGGCAGGGTGACATCGCGCCGATCGATGCGCTGCACCCGAAGGATGGAGAGCGCCACTTCCGCTTCTATATCAACGCCGTAATCGACCAGAGCGATCAGTCGCCAGAGGAAGCGGCAATCATCCATGCGCTTGAAATCACCGAGCAGAAGGCGCTCGAGAACCAGATGGCGCAGACCCAGAAGATGAACGCCGTGGGCACGCTCGCCGGCGGCATCGCGCACGACTTCAACAACGTGCTGACGGCGATCCTGCTGTCGTCCGACCACCTGCTCCTGTCGGCCCGTACGGCAGATCCGAGCTTTGCCGATCTCATGGAGATCAAGCGCAACGCCAACCGCGCTGCGGTGCTTGTGCGCCAATTGCTCGCCTTCTCGCGCAAGCAGACGATGCGGCCGACGGTGCTCAATATGACGGATGTGATCGGCGACCTGCGCATGCTGGTCGATCGCATGACCGGAACCAACGTCAAGGTCGAGGTGGACTATGGCCGCGATCTTTGGCCGGTCAAGACCGATCTCGGCCAGTTCGAACAGGTGCTGCTGAACCTGGCGGTCAATGCCCGCGACGCAATGCCGGAGGGCGGCACGATCACCCTTCGGACGCGCAACCTGCCTGCCGCCGAGGTTGCCGCCTTCGGACGACGCGAGTTGCCGGACGACGATTTCGTGATGGTCGAGGTCGCCGACCAGGGGACCGGCATACCGCCGGAGATCCTCGACAAGATTTTCGAACCGTTCTTCACCACCAAGGAAGTCGGCAAGGGCACTGGTCTCGGCCTGTCGATGGTCTATGGCATCGTCAAGCAGTCGGGCGGTTACATCTATCCGGAATCGGAAGTCGGCAAGGGCACCACCTTCCGCATCCTGCTGCCGCGCCACATCGAGGTGCCGGTAGTGGCCGAAGAGACCAATCTGGCGGCGACAACAACGGCGGAGGCGGCTCCGGCGCGGGTAGCGCAGGCGATTGCAGCACCGGCGGCAAAGACCGAGGAGCCGGCCGATCTCACCGGGGATTCAGCCGTCGTCCTGCTTGTCGAGGACGAGGAGGCGGTACGCCGCGGCGGCAAGCGCATGCTGGAAACGCGCGGCTACACAGTCTACGAGGCGGGCTCCGGCGTCGAGGCGCTCGATATCATGGACGAGCTCGACGGTGCGGTCGATATCGTCGTTTCGGACGTGGTGATGCCGGAGATGGACGGACCGACGCTGCTGACCGAGCTGCGCAAAAAGTACCCGGACCTGAAGTTCATCTTCGTTTCCGGCTATGCCGAAGACGCCTTTGCCCGCAACCTGCCGGCCGACGCGAAGTTCGGCTTCCTGCCGAAGCCGTTCTCGCTGAAGCAGCTCGCAGTCTCCGTGCGCGAAATGCTCGACTCCTAGATCAGCGATCTGACACTGAAATCATCAGCCGGTGGAAGTCGGACATGAAAAAGCCCGGCGCTTGCGTGCCGGGCTTTTTCGTCTGTTATCCTATAGGAATTACTTGGCGTTGAGCGCGACCGCGATCTCGCCAGCAAGGCGCGCATTGTTCTCGACCAGCGCGATGTTGGTCTCGAGGCTGCGGCCTTCGGTCATGTGGAAGAGATTGTCGAGCAGGTAAGGCGTGACGGCCTTGCCGGTGATCTCGTCGCTCTCGGCATTGTCGAGCGCGCGGGTGATGTAGATTTCCATCTCTTCGCGCGGGATTTCGCTTTCTTCCGGCACCGGATTGGCGACCAGCATGCCGCCGTCGACGCCGAGCAGTTCGCGCATGTTCTGGAAGTTGGCGATCGCCGCCGGGCTGTTCAGCATCAGCGGGCTCTTGAGGCCGCTGTCGCGCGACCAGAAGGCCGGGAAGACTTCGCTGTCGTAGGTGACGACAGGGACACCGCGGGTTTCGAGCACTTCGAGCGTCTTCGGAATGTCGAGGATCGCCTTGGCGCCGGCGCAGACGACGATGACGCCGGTGCGGGCAAGTTCGTCGAGGTCGGCGGAGACGTCGAAGCTGAGTTCGGCGCCGCGGTGCACGCCACCGATGCCGCCGGTCGCAAAGACGCGAATGCCGGCGCGGGCAGCGGCAATCATCGTCGCGGCAACGGTCGTTGCGCCCGTGCGGCGCTCGGCGATCGCGAACGCGAGGTCGGCGCGCGAGACCTTCATCGCACCTTCCGTCTTCGCCAACTCCTCGAGCTTGGCGTCATCAAGGCCGATATGCAGCACGCCATGGATGACGGCGATCGTTGCCGGCACGGCACCCTGTTCGCGGATGATCGCTTCGACGCTGCGGGCCATGTTCAGATTGCCGGGATAGGGCATGCCATGGGTAATGATGGTCGATTCCAGCGCCACGATCGGCGCGCCACGCGCCTTGGCGGCTGCGACCTCGTCGGAATATGCCATCGGCAGGGAGGGAGAAGCGGGTTTGGTCATGGTCTTTCCTTGGGAGTTCTGCTGGCAATTGTCATGACAGCATTTGGGGCGTGGGCACAAGAGCCAGCGCCTGTTCGAGATTGGCCGCGGACATCTCTTCGGATGCGGCCAAGGGAGAGCGCAATGTGATTCCGGCGGCTGCGATGCCGTGCCGCAGGCACTCGGTCAGATTGCAGCCGGCGAGGCGCGCGGAGAGGAAGCCGGAGGCAAGCGCATCACCGGCGCCGGTCACGTCGGCCAGTGCCGGGAGCGCCGGCGGAACGGCAACGCAGATGCTGTCGCCATCGAAGGCGACGACCGCGCGGCCGCCGCGTGTGACCACGCCGCCATTGAGGCCCGCGCTTCTCAAAAGCGCCGGCCATGCTTCCGCCTCGGCCGCGTCCTTGCCGGTCAGCGCCCGTGCCTCGGATTCATTCATGAACAGGAAGGAGAGATGGGGGAGGCACGGCCGGTAGCGGATGACCTTGGCGGGCGAAACGGCAATGCCGGCGACGAGGCGCCCGTTGCCCGCGGCCGACTGGACCAGCGCGGCGATCGTTTCCTCCGGCAGGTTGGCGTCCGTCAGCACGAGCCTGCTCGTGGCGACGACATCGCGGAGCGCCCGGCGTTGCAATTGTCGCGGCGAGAACAGCCGGTAGAGTTCCATGTCGGCGAGCGCGATCACCAGATTGCCGTCGTTTTCAAGGATCGCGGTGTAGCTCGGCGTCTGGCGATCGAGAAAGGTGAGGGGGCTGTCGATGACCCCTGCTGCGGCCGCCGCCGCCGTCACCATCTCGCCGGCGGCATCGCCGCCGCGAGTGCTGATCATGCGCACGCCATGGCCAAGGCGCGCAAGGTTGCGGGCCGCGTTGAAGCCGCCACCGCCAGCCTCTTCGAACCAGGTGCCGGGATTGCTGGAACCCGGTGCGGTCGTCCCCGATATGCGGCCGCGCCTGTCGATATGCGCTCCGCCGAAGACGGCGATTTCAGCTTCCGTCATGAATGTTCCTCTGCTTGGCCCATCGGCCGAAATATCTGTTGGCTTTCTGCAATGGCCGAGGTCCAAATTCCAAGGACCCATGCGCCCGATCTCTTCGTCTCAGGCGAATCGGCCAAGCCCTGAGGGGCAGGTTTGAAGACGTACTGCGCGCATTTGAGAACCTATGGTTTCAATCCCGTGAACATGAAAAGAACGAAACCAAGATAATCATTGTTTTTCAATATATTGTCCTGCTCTTGCAAATACGGAACAAAACATGTACAAAAACTCCTGCGGCGGCTTCATTGCCTCGGTAGCTTCAATAACCTAAAGGTGGACCAAATGGCACAAAACTCTTTGCGGCTCGTAGAGGACAAATCGGTGGATAAAAGCAAGGCACTTGAAGCGGCACTTTCCCAGATCGAACGGTCGTTCGGCAAGGGATCGATCATGAAGCTCGGTGGGAAGGACAGCATCATCGAGATCGAAACCGTCTCGACGGGTTCTCTCAGCCTCGACATCGCGCTCGGCATCGGCGGCCTGCCGAAGGGCCGCATCGTTGAAATTTACGGCCCGGAAAGCTCGGGTAAGACGACGCTGGCGCTGCAGACGATCGCCGAAGCACAGAAGAAGGGCGGCATCTGCGCCTTCGTCGACGCCGAACACGCGCTCGATCCGATCTATGCGCGCAAGCTCGGTGTCGATCTCGAAAACCTCCTGATCTCGCAGCCGGACACCGGCGAGCAGGCGCTTGAGATCACCGACACGCTGGTGCGCTCCGGTGCGATCGACGTTCTCGTCGTCGACTCCGTCGCAGCGCTCGTGCCGCGTGCCGAAATCGAGGGCGAAATGGGCGACAGCCTGCCGGGCATGCAGGCACGCCTGATGAGCCAGGCGCTGCGCAAGCTGACCGCGTCGATCTCCAAGTCGAACTGCATGGTCATCTTCATCAACCAGATCCGCATGAAGATCGGCGTCATGTTCGGTTCGCCGGAAACCACCACCGGCGGCAACGCGCTGAAGTTCTACGCCTCGGTCCGCCTCGACATCCGCCGCATCGGTTCGGTCAAGGAGCGCGAAGAGGTCGTCGGCAACCAGACCCGTGTCAAGGTCGTCAAGAACAAGATGGCGCCGCCCTTCAAGCAGGTCGAGTTCGACATCATGTATGGCGAAGGCGTTTCCAAGACCGGCGAACTCGTCGATCTCGGCGTCAAGGCCGGCATCGTCGAGAAATCCGGTGCCTGGTTCTCCTATAACAGCCAGCGCCTCGGCCAGGGCCGCGAGAACGCCAAGACGTTCCTGCGCGACAACCCGGACCTGGCGCGTGAGATCGAGACGGCGCTGCGCCAGAACGCCGGCCTGATCGCCGACCGGTTCCTCGAAAACGGCGGCCCGGAACCCGACGACGGCAGCGACGACGCCGCCGAGGCGTGAAACACCAGGAACTGAAGCTTCCGGAGAACCGGTCGTCCTATGACGGCCGGTTTTTTGCTGCCGTCTGGACAGTGTGGTACGTGAGCGATAAAAGCCTTTGGTTCCGGCGGCCGAGGGCGTTGGAGGGCGTGGCCGCCCTGGGTGGCCACGGGGCTTTGAGGACAATGGCTTAGTGGCGCGGCGATGGCTGCGGCCGGGCCGGAATTGATGCTTAAGAATAGGACGCAAGATGAGCGGCGTGAATGAAATCCGGTCGACCTTTCTCGACTATTTCCGCAGGAACGGTCATGAGGTCGTGTCGTCGAGCCCGTTGGTGCCGCGCAACGACCCGACATTGATGTTCACCAATGCCGGCATGGTGCAGTTCAAGAACGTCTTCACCGGGCTGGAGCAGCGTCCCTATTCGACGGCCGTGACCGCGCAGAAATGCGTGCGCGCCGGCGGCAAGCACAACGACCTCGACAATGTCGGCTACACCGCGCGCCATCACACCTTCTTCGAAATGCTCGGCAACTTCTCCTTTGGCGATTACTTCAAGGAAAACGCCATCGAGCTTGCCTGGAACCTGATCACTAGGGAATACGGCCTCGACGCCAAGCGCCTGCTGGTCACGGTCTACCACACCGACGACGAAGCCTTCGATCTCTGGAAGAAGATCGCCGGCTTCTCCGACGACCGCATCATCCGCATTCCGACGAGCGACAACTTCTGGGCCATGGGCGATACCGGGCCCTGCGGCCCATGCTCGGAAATCTTCTACGACCATGGCGACCATATCTGGGGTGGACCGCCCGGCTCGGCCGACGAGGACGGTGACCGTTTCATCGAGATCTGGAACCTCGTCTTCATGCAGTACGAGCAGATCACCAAGGAAGAGCGGGTCAACCTGCCGCGTCCGTCGATCGACACCGGCATGGGCCTCGAGCGCCTGGCAGCGGTGCTGCAGGGCCAGCACGACAACTACGACATCGACCTTTTCCGCGCCCTGATCGCAGCTTCCGAGGAAGCAACCGGCGTCAAGGCCGAGGGCGACCAGCGCGCCAGCCATCGTGTCATTGCCGACCATCTGCGTTCGTCCGCTTTCCTGATTGCCGACGGCGTGCTGCCGTCGAACGAAGGCCGCGGTTACGTGCTGCGCCGCATCATGCGCCGCGCCATGCGCCACGCGCAATTGCTCGGTGCCCGGGATCCGTTGATGTGGAAGCTCTTGCCGGCGCTGGTCGGCCAGATGGGCCGCGCCTATCCGGAACTGATGCGCGCAGAAGCGCTGATCTCCGAGACGCTGAAGCTTGAGGAAACCCGCTTCCGCAAGACGCTGGAGCGCGGTCTGAACTTGCTTTCGGACGCATCTGCCGATCTCTCGGAAGGCGACCAGTTCAACGGCGAAACCGCCTTCAAGCTCTACGACACCTACGGCTTCCCGCTCGACCTGACCCAGGACGCCCTGCGCGCCAAGGGCATCACCGTCGATACCGACGCCTTCTCTGTCGCCATGGAGCGCCAGAAGGCCGAAGCCCGCGCCAACTGGGCCGGCTCGGGCGAAGCGGCGACCGAGACGATCTGGTTCGAGCTCAAGGAAAAGCACGGCGCCACCGACTTCCTCGGCTATGACACCGAGACCGCCGAAGGCGTGATCCAGGCGATCGTGCGCGACGGCGCCGTCGTCGCTTCGGCAGCCAAGGGCGACACGGTCCAGGTGGTGCTCAACCAGACGCCGTTCTACGGCGAATCGGGCGGCCAGATGGGCGACACCGGCACGATCACCACCGAAACCGGCAAGCTTGTCGTGACCGACACGCAGAAGCGCGGCGAGGGGCTCTTCGTTCATTTCGCGACCGTTGCTGAAGGTACGGTGAAGACCGGCGACGCCGCGCAGCTCGACGTCGACCATGCGCGCCGCTCGCGCCTGCGCGCCAACCACTCGGCAACCCACCTGCTGCATGAGGCGCTGCGCGAAGTGCTCGGCACCCATGTCGCCCAGAAGGGCTCGCTGGTAGCCCCGGAACGCCTGCGCTTCGACGTTTCGCATCCGAAGCCGATGACGGCGGAAGAGCTGAAGATCGTGGAGGAAATGGCCAACGAGATCATCGTGCAGAACACGCCGGTGACCACGCGCCTGATGAGCGTCGACGATGCGATCGCCGAAGGCGCGATGGCACTCTTTGGCGAGAAGTATGGCGACGAAGTGCGCGTCGTCTCGATGGGCCGCGGCATTCACGGTTCCAAGGCCAACCGCGCCTATTCCGTCGAGCTTTGCGGCGGTACCCACGTGTCGGCCACCGGTGACATCGGTCTCGTCCGTGTCGTTTCGGAAAGCGCAGTCGGCGCCGGCGTTCGCCGCATCGAGGCGCTGACCGGCGAAGCCGCACGCGCCTATCTCAACGAGCAGGACGAGCGCGTGAAGACACTCGCCAACACGCTGAAGGTTCAGCCGGGCGACGTGCTCGGCCGCGTCGAGGCGCTGCTCGACGAACGCCGCAAGCTGGAACGCGAACTGACCGAAGCCAAGAAGAAGCTGGCGCTCGGCGGTGGCGGCGAGGCGGGTTCCGCCGACGCAGCCCGCGACATCGCTGGCGTTCGTTTCCTCGGCAAGGTCGTCTCGGGCGTCGAGCCCAAGGATCTGAAGAGCCTTGCCGATGACGGCAAGAAGAGCCTCGGCTCTGGCGTCGTCGCTTTCGTCGGCGTGTCCGGCGATGGCAAGGCGAGTGCGGTCGTGGCCGTCACCGACGATCTGACCTCGAAGCTCAGCGCCGTCGACCTCGTTCGCGTCGCATCAGCCGCGCTCGGCGGCAAGGGTGGCGGCGGACGTCCTGACATGGCCCAGGCCGGTGGTCCGGATGGTGAGAAGGCGGCCGAAGCCATCGAGGCCGTGGCCGTTGCACTGGCCGGGTAACCGTCAAAGACAGAAACTAGAAGGGCGCCACTTCGGCGCCCTTTTTTGTTCGATGTCCTCAAATTGTTAGAAAACGTCGGCATCGCTCTGAATTCGCTATTCTTTCGTCGCACCGCGGATGTTGTCGAGCGCAAGTTCGATGGACGCAAACGTTGCGACACGTGGCTCGTGCACGTCGTGGCTCGCCAGCACGCGCCGAACTTGGTGCGAGGCGCCGGTAACGATGAAGCGCACGCCGGTCCGTTCTGCCTTTCGGACGGTGCCTTCGATCACATTAGCCGCGGTTGAATCCATGAAAGGCACGTCGCTGCAATCAAGAATGAAGTTGCGGCGCTGGTCGGCAATCCGGTCCAGCACCGAGCCAACAGTTGCCGCTGAGCCGAAGAAGAAGACGCCGGAAATGTGATAGATCACCGTATCCGGGTCGTCGGCGGCAACGGGGTGTTCCTCGGCGCCATTTTCTTCCGCGCTGGATCCTGGGCGCTTCGCTTTGCCGATGGCGATGCTCTTGGCCATACGGTCGATGAAGAGAACGGCTCCAAGCGCGAAGCCGACGACGATACCTTCGGTCAGATCGCGAAAGACGACGATGGCAAAGGTGGCGAGCAGCACCACGGCATCGCCGCCTGATGATCGCAACAACGCCATGAAGGCCGGCTTCTCGACCATGTTCCAGGCGACGACCGCAAGCATGCCGGCAAGGGCTGCAAGCGGGATATAGCTTGCAAGCGGAGCAGCCACCAGCATGAAAGCGAGAAGGAAAGCCGCGTGCAGCATGCCCGACACCGGACTGGTGCCGCCGGCCCGCACATTCGTCGCCGTGCGTGCGATGGTGCCGGTGACGCAGATGCCGCCGAAGAGTGCCGAGCCGATGTTGGCAATGCCCTGGCCGATCAGTTCGACGCTGGAGCGATGACGCCGGCCGGTCATGCCGTCAGCGACGACGGCGGAAAGCAGGGATTCGATGGCTCCGAGCAGCGCGAACGAAACTGCATCCGGGAAGACCGCAGCGACCCGGTCGAAGGATAACGGCGGCAGCGCCGGCCTCGGCAGGCCGCCGGGGATGCCGCCAAAGCGGGTGCCGATCGTTTCGGTCGGCAGGTGTAACAGGGCGACGGCGACAGACGCGACGGCGATCGCGATCAGCATGCCCGGCCAATGCGGCCTCAGCTTGCGCAGGACGAAGATAACAGCAATCGTCAGTGCCGCGGTTGCCACGGTCGCCGGGTTGATCGTGTCGATCGCGGCAGCGAGGGCGGTGATCTTGTCGAGGAAGGGGCCGGGCTCATTGCCCTCAAGCGTGATCCCGAGAAGATCGCGCAGTTGGCTTGCGAAGATGATCACCGCGATGCCGGCGGTAAAGCCAACGGTGACGGGATAGGGAATGAACTTGATGTATTTGCCGAGCCGCAAATAGCCGGCAGCAATCAGCATCACCCCGGCCATCATCGTCGCCAGCAGGAGACCGTCGACGCCGTGGCGATTGACCGTGGCAGCGACCAGCACGATGAAGGCGCCAGCCGGGCCGCCGATCTGGGAGCGGCTGCCGCCGAGGAAGGAGACAAGAAAGCCGCCGACAATGGCGGTATAGAGGCCGCGATCAGGCGTGACGCCCGATGCGATGGCGATCGCCATCGACAGGGGCAAGGCAACGATTGCGACAGTGAGGCCGGCGATCGCGTCGGCGCGCAGGCGGGCGCCGTCATATCCTTCAGTGAAAACGCTCACGATCTTCGGAACAAGAGTATCGGTCATCGGCTGGGCCTTCGGCCAGAAGAGTTCCGTATCCGGTGGATCCCGGGCGGAGCCTGCAAGAGGGCAATGACAATAGAGCTAGCTTGAGTCGCGGCGCTTGCAAAATTGTGGCGGTACGCCGGAGAAGTCCGCAGGATTTGTCAAATTGATCTATGGTCTACCGATCCGTGAGCAAAGCGCGAAAGGGTAGACATGGACGATCGGGTAGCGTGGGCGACCTATGAACGGCGCCTGCACAGGGTCAGCGACTACATTTATGGCCATCTCGACGGCGATCTCGACCTCGATCGTCTCTCCGAGATCGCCTGTCTGTCGCCGCACCACTGGCACCGCATCTATCGTGCGGTCCATGGCGAGACGCTGGCCGCAACCGTGAAGCGGCTGCGGCTGCAGCGGGCCTCGGCCGATCTCGCCCAGTCCGATCTTCCTGTCGAAGCGATCGCGCAGCGCTCTGGCTACCCCAATCTCCAATCCTTCAACCGCACCTTCAAGGGAGCTTACGGGCTGCCGCCGGCGCGCTACCGGAAGGAGGGCAGCCATGTCGCCTTTGAAACCGCGTCAACGGAAGGAATCCCTGATATGTATGAAGTCACCCTCAAGGAGGTCGAGGCCTTCGACCTCGTCGGCGTCGCCCATAGCGGCTCCTACATGGAGATCGGGCGGGCGTTCGAGACCCTCTACGGAACCTTGTTCTCGCGCCAGCTGTTCCGGCCGGACATGGAGATGATCGGCATCTACCTCGACGACCCGGAACTGGTGCCGACCGACAAGCTGCGCTCCTTCGCCTGCGTCAGCGCTCGCGAACAGATGCCGGTGGAGACGCCCCTGACACCGCAGCACCTTGACGGCGGCCGCTACGCCGTGCTGCGCCACAAGGGTCCCTATGCGGATATGCCGAAGGCTTACCAATGGCTCTACGGCACCTGGCTGCCACAGTCAGGTCGTGAGATCCGCGACAGCCTGATGTTCGAGAAATATCTCAACAATCCCCGCGAAGTGGCGCCGACGGAGCTGTTGAGCGAAATCTATCTGCCGCTGAAGTGAGGCTTGCAAGACGTCGGTGGTCGGTTGCGATCGGCGAAGTGGAACACCTCTGAACGGCCGACAAGGTTTCAAGCCTTGTCGGCCTTTTCCTGATGGCGCCTGCCGATCCAGGTGCAGACATCCGGCCACACAAACAAGAAGGGCCGGGGTGAGCCGACCTCTCCTCGTCCGCCACTTTGCAGTGCCGGTACATCCGTGGCCAGCAATCGCATGCTATCGAGCCGTCGGCTTTCGCCCCTCACGGCCCGCAAGGCTTGATCAACTTGCTCATATTGATGCCGGTAACGCGAAAACCTGCGACATCGTAGACGTGTTTGGCACGTCGATTGTTCTCCGCGACACGCAGCTTTATCTGCTTGAAGCCTTTCGCTGAAAGCTCGGTTTCGAGTGCATTGAGGGCCTGCTTGGCGAAACCTTGCCCCTGCTGGCTGGCAAGGATGTGGAAATCGCTGATGAAGACCGAATGGCCGGCGAGGTCTGGTCTATACCACAGGTAGCCTATGAGGCTGGAATCGGTCTCATTGAGCACACAGAGCAGCACGTTGCCCGGCGTCTTCACGCCCTGCGGCAGATCTTGTGCGATTTCACGTCTTGCCTGCACCAGCGCGTCAGCGTCGGAAAAACCGTAGTTGGCCGAAATTTCATTGGCGTAGTCCGGAATGAAATAGTCGAGATAGGCCGGGTATTCGCTATCAAGCATCGGTCTGAATGAGATCATCGGTCGTTCCCGTAAGGGCTTGCCGCCGCGGAGATCAGCTGAGCGACGGTGCTGGTAAAAAAGAAACCCGGCGCATGGCCGGGTTCCGTGTTTTTCGAAGTGTCTGGCGCCGATCAGGCCGCCATGGCCTTCTGCAGGTTCTCGTCGATCTTGTCGAGGAAGCCGGTGGTCGAGAGCCACGGCTGATCGGGACCGATGAGCAGCGCCAGATCCTTGGTCATGAAGCCGGATTCGACGGTGTCGACGCAAACCTTCTCAAGCGTGTCGGCGAACTTCGCGAGTTCGGCATTGCCGTCGAGCTTGGCGCGGTGGGCGAGGCCACGGGTCCAGGCGAAGATCGAGGCGATCGAGTTGGTCGAGGTTTCCTCGCCCTTCTGGTGCTGGCGGTAGTGGCGGGTAACCGTGCCGTGGGCAGCTTCGGCTTCGACCGTCTTGCCATCCGGCGTCATCAGAACCGAGGTCATCAGGCCGAGCGAGCCGAAGCCCTGGGCCACGATGTCCGACTGCACGTCGCCGTCGTAGTTCTTGCACGCCCAGACGTAACCGCCGGACCACTTCAGAGCGGAGGCGACCATGTCGTCGATCAGGCGGTGTTCGTACCAGATCTTCAGTTCCTTGAACTTCTCGGCGAATTCTTCCTCGAAGACCTTCTGGAAGATGTCCTTGAAGCGGCCGTCATAGACCTTGAGGATGGTGTTCTTGGTCGAGAGGTAGACCGGAACCTTGCGCTGGATGCCGTAGTTGAACGAAGCACGCGCGAATTCGGTGATCGAATCGTCGAGGTTGTACATGCCCATGGCAACACCGGCCGACGGTGCGTCGAAGACGTCGTATTCGATTTCCTTGCCGTCTTCGCCGACGAACTTCATCGTCAGCTTGCCCTTGCCCGGGAACTTGAAGTCGGTGGCGCGGTACTGGTCGCCGAAGGCATGACGGCCGACGATGATCGGCTTGGTCCAGCCCGGAACCAGGCGCGGAACGTTCTTGCAGATGATCGGCTCGCGGAAGATGACGCCGCCGAGGATGTTGCGGATCGTGCCGTTCGGCGACTTCCACATCTTCTTCAGCTTGAATTCCTCGACGCGGGCTTCATCCGGCGTGATCGTGGCGCACTTGACGCCGACGCCGTGCTTCTTGATCGCGTTGGCAGCATCGACCGTCACCTGGTCTTCGGTGGCATCGCGGTTTTCGACGCTGAGGTCGTAATATTCCAGATCGATGTCGAGGTAGGGATGGATCAGCTTGTCCTTGATGAACTGCCAGATGATGCGGGTCATCTCGTCGCCGTCGAGCTCGACGACCGGATTGGCGACCTTGATCTTTGCCATGAATATGCCTCGTAGCTTATGCGGGACAGCGGGAGCGATGTCCCTTCCTCTCTGAAAAATCCTGTGCCCTATAGCACTCAGAACCGGCAAGGCAAAGCGTGCTTGGTTGAAACTTTGGATGGAGGTTGCGACTGGCCGTAAACAAGGCTTCGGCACGCCTTTCCGGCTGGGCTTTCAGCGCGCCGGCCTTGCAAAGATCGCTCCTGCCGCTATGCAGGAAGCCGGCGAAAGCGGCGAGCCTCCAGCGGCGAACGCAGACAGACAAAGGCATCCGATGGCATTTCGTTCCCGTATGCGCGATTGGCTCCTTGCCAACGACCCGGCCTTCTCCCGCCTGCGGCAGGCCTCCCGCATCACCGCGACGATCGTCGTTTCCATTCTGCTCCTGATGGCGTTTCACTATCTCGTGGCGCCGCTGCCGCCGGCCGCCTTCGGCCTCGCTGCGTCGCTGTCGATCGAAGGCGGTCTCGCCGTTCGCGACACGACGGTGGCAGGCCAGCGCCTGACCCGCATCATCGCCGTTCTCGTCGGTGTTTCGATGGTCGGGCTTGCATCGGTTCTCGAGACTCATCGCTACGCATCTGATGTCGTTTTCCTGCTGATCATCTTTCTCGCCGTCTATGGCCGATCCTTCGGGCCGCGCGGCTTTGCCGTCGGCATGTTCGCCTTCATGTCCTATTTCACCGGCGCCTATCTCCGGCCGACGCTCGACCAGCTGCCGGCGCTGTTCTTCGGGGCGGCGGTCTCCGCCACGGTCGCGCATCTCGTTCGCACACGGCTGCTGCCGGACGATCGCTACCAGGACCTGCTGCGGGCAACGGCCAGCGTGCAGCGCCGCGTCGACCAGATGCTGCTGCAACTGGCGGAGATCGCCCGCAAGCCGGTTCTCTCCGAGGTCGACCGGCGTCGGCTGCACACGGCGGAGGAGCGATTGAAGGAAGCGGTGCTGATGGCCGAAAGCTTCATTCCGACCGAGAACCGGCGGCCGGAACCGGAGCCGGGCCTCGCCTCGGCCGATGTCGTCGTCAATCTTTTCGACCTGCATCTCGCGGCCGAAAGCGTGATTGTGGTGAGCTTCCAGTCGATGCCGCCGCCGGCACTGGTCGAGGCGATGCTAGCGCGGGACGGCGAGCGGATCGACGAGGAGATCGCGCGCCTTGGCGATGCGGCACCACGGCGTGCGGAAACGGTGAAGGCGCTGCTCTGGCTTCGCAATGTCAGGCAGAGGCTTGCCCGCAGCCTTGCAAAGCTGACGCCGGCCGACCTCGAAGAGCCGCAGGCACACATGAGTGGCGGACCAAGCCGCTGGAAGCCATCGCTTACTGACCCGGCGCTGAAGGCAGCGATCCAGATCACGCTTGCTTCCGGCATCGCCATGGTCTTCGGGTTGATGCTGTCACGCGAGCGCTGGTTCTGGGCGGTGCTCGCGGCGTTTCTGGTCTTCACCAATACACGTTCGCGCGGCGACACGGCCGTCAAGGCGCTGCAGCGCTCGGCAGGCACGCTCTTCGGTATCGTGGTCGGCATTGTCGTCGGCACGCTGGTTGGCGGCAGTATCTATCTCGTGCTGCCGCTCAGCGCCCTCTGCGTCTTTCTCGCCTTCTATTTCCTCGCCGTTTCCTATGCGACGATGACCTTCTTCATCTCCGTCGTGCTGTCGCTGGTCTACAGCCTCATGGGCGTGCTGACGCCGCACCTCCTGCAGCTTCGTCTCGAGGAAACCATGATCGGCTCGATCGCCGGTGCGGCCGTCGCTTTCGTGGTCTTCCCGACGCGCACCCGCACCACGCTCGATGCAGCTGTCGCGACCTGGTGCGACGAACTGATCGGCCTGTTGCAGGCTGCGCGGGACGGCACCTCCGGCATGGTTCTCGTTGCCCGCTCTCAGGCTCTCGACCGGGCCTATCGTGAGCTCGCGGCGGCGGCAAAACCGCTCGGGCTTCCGTGGCAGCTGGTGACACGCCCCGGCCATGTGCGCCAGGCGCTGGCAATCTTCATGGCCTGCACCTACTGGGCACGGGTCTTCGCGCGGCGCGTCGGCACGGATGCGGAGCTGGAAGGGACCGATTTCAAAGAGGACATCGACGCCAATCTCGAACTCGTCCAGTCGGTGCGCGACAAGGCGTCCGCCTATTTCTACGAGGTCGGCCGGATCGGTGCGCCGGTCGATCGGCACCTGCCGATCTCGAAGGACGATGCGGAGCTTGGTCTCGAGATGATTGGGGTCTCTCTCAACCGGCTTCATTTGTAGTGGACTTTAATTTCCGCGGTATTTGTGCAAGGGAAGCGCCGAACGACAGGCGAAGGCACGGGAAAATGGCAGGTACGAACAGCGAGCGCGAACTTCTGGTGGAAGGACCGGCGATCATCCTCGCCTATCCGCAGCTCGGCGAAAACATCGGCATGGTCGCGCGGGCAATGGCGAATTTCGGCCTGGCAGAGCTTCGGCTCGTCAATCCGCGCGACGGCTGGCCGAGCGAAAAGGCGCGCTCTGCCGCAAGCCGTGCCGACCACGTGATCGACGCTGCCAAGCTCTATAGTTCGGTCGAAGAGGCGATCGCCGACCTCAACTTCGTCTATGCGACGACCGCTCGCGACCGCGACGGCTACAAGCCGGTCCGCTCTCCGATTGTCGCAGCGCGCACGCTGCGCCAGCGCTTCCAGGGCGGCGAGAAGACCGGCATCCTGTTCGGGCGCGAGCGCACCGGGCTTACCAACGAGGAAGTGGCGCTTGCCGACGAAATCGTGACCTTTCCGGTCAACCCGGCCTTCGCGTCGCTCAATCTCGCTCAGGCCGTGCTCTTGATGTCCTATGAATGGCTGAAGACCGGCATGGAATCGGAGGACCAGACCTCGTTCCAGGCGATCGAGCAGCGGCCGGCGACCAAGGAACATCTGCAGGGGCTCTTCGAGCATGTCGAGGAAGCGCTCGACGCGCGCAACTATTTCCGCTCCGCCGACAAAAAGCCGAAATTGGTCGAAAACCTGCGCGCTGTTCTGACCAGACCATCCTTTACCGAATCCGAAATCCAGGTGCTGCGCGGCGTCATTTCTTCGCTCGACCGGTTCACGCGGGAAAACCCGCGGGGCTCCGGTGCTCCGGGTGATTACAGCAGGGGCGAGCACAGCAGGAAAGCGCGAGACAAAGGTGACAGCGAGTGAACTGAAACCCATCCTCGTCTTCGACAGCGGCATCGGTGGCTTGACCGTGCTGCGCGAGGCGAGGGTGCTGATGCCCGAGCGGCATTTCATCTATGTGGCCGACGACGCCGGCTTTCCCTATGGTGGCTGGGAAGAGGCGGCGCTGAAGGCGCGGGTGATCGAACTCTTCGGCCGGCTGCTTTCCGAGCATGATCCGGAAATCTGCGTGATCGCCTGCAACACCGCCTTTACGCTTGTCGGCGCCGACCTTCGCGCCGCCTATCCTCAGATGACCTTCGTCGGCACAGTTCCGGCGATCAAGCCGGCAGCCGAGCGCACACGTTCCGGTCTTGTGTCTGTTCTGGCGACGCCGGGCACCGTCAAGCGCGCCTATACGCGTGATCTCATCCAGTCCTTCGCCAGCCAGTGTCACGTGCGCCTCGTCGGCTCGGAGAACCTCGCCAAGATGGCGGAGGCCTATATTCGTGGCGAGAAGCTGGACGATGAGACGGTCCTTGCCGAAATCGCCCCGTGTTTCGTCGAGATGGACGGCAGGAAGACCGATATCGTCGTGCTGGCCTGTACGCACTATCCCTTCATGGCCAATGTCTTCCGAAAGCTCGCGCCATGGCCTGTCGACTGGCTGGATCCGGCGGAAGCGATTGCCCGGCGGGCGCGTTCGCTCGTGCCGCTGCCGAACGGCTTCGAGCCGCTGAATGGCCAGGATCCGGCAATTTTTACCTCCGGCAAGCCAGATTATGCGACCCGACGGCTGATGCAGGGATTCGGCCTGACGGTAACGCCCGACGCGACCGTCGAGCACCGGGTGGGACGGACTGAGTCGATCGGCTAGAAGAAGATCGCCAGCGAAATTCCGATCAATGCAGCCAGCACGCAGGCGGTCCGGAAGTGCGTACGGCTGACGCGTGCGGCTTCATCTCTTGACGTGATGCGTTGCCCATCCTTGTAAGCGTCGCGCATGCGCTGATCGAGATTGTACATCTCCATTTGCTGTTCTGTTTCGTAGTGTTCCATCACTGCCCCTGGCAAAACGCTTCGACCATAACCGATATGGGCATTCGTCTTTGCTCGCAAAAGTACGATCCTCAGCCAATCTCAACTTTATCTTGCGGCGAGCGGATTGTGCATCCGGTACTTTCCGGGTGACTTTCCGGCGTGTATTCCCTGTGGGTTTTCTGCGTCGGAGGCACGCACTCCGGCAAAAGCGTGCTAGGTGTCGCCGGCTCGGCGGTCTGCGCTTGAGCGCGAATCAATTCAGCAAGAGGTGGAAATGAAGGTCGGCATCGACATGGGAGCGACGTCCGAAGGGACATCGGCCTCGCTCGATATCGAGGAGCTTCTGGCCACCCGTCTTCTGGTGCAGGGCAATTCCGGTTCGGGCAAGTCGCACCTGTTGCGTCGGCTGTTGGAGCAATCGGCGCCTTGGGTGCAGCAATGCATCATCGATCCCGAGGGCGATTTCGTCACGCTCGCCGACAAGTTCGGCCATGTCGTCGTCGAGGGCGAGCGGACCGATGCGGAGCTGATTGGCATCGCCAACCGCATTCGCCAGCATCGCGTTTCTTGCGTGCTCTCGCTCGAAGGGCTCGATATCGAGCAGCAGATGCGCAATGCCGGCGTGTTCCTCAACGCCATGTTCGATGCCGACCGCGAGTTCTGGTATCCGGTGCTCGTCGTGGTCGACGAAGCACAGATGTTTGCGCCGTCCGTTGCCGGCGACGTCACCGAAGAGGTGCGCAAGATTTCGCTCGGCGCCATGACCAACCTGATGTGCCGCGGCCGCAAGCGCGGACTTGCCGGCGTGATTGCCACGCAGCGTCTGGCGAAACTTGCCAAGAACGTGGCGGCCGAAGCCTCCAACTTCCTGATGGGTCGTACCTTCCTCGACATCGACATGCTGCGTGCGGCCGATCTGCTCGGCATGGACCGGCGCACGGCGGAAATGTTCCGTGACCTGAAGCGCGGCTCCTTCGTCGCACTCGGCCCGGCGCTGTCGCGCAGACCGCTGAAGGTGACGATCGGCACGGTCGAGACATCGGCCCGTTCGACGAGCCCGAAGCTCATGCCGCTGCCGGAGGCGCCGCAGGACGTCGAGGATTTGATCTTCACGCCGGACCCGGACGAGTTGACCCGGCCGATCATGCGCCGCGCGGTCGCGCCGCCGCGCCCGACAACGGACATCCTCGCCGAACTATCACGCCCGCGGCCGGAAGCAGCAGCGCCAATCGAGGCGAGGCCGGTTCAGCCGGAGATGACCGCTGACGAGAAAGAAAGCCTGCTCGACAGCGTCTTCGCGGAAATCCTCACCAATCCGGAGGCGGCCTTCCGTCCCGATGCAGAACTGTTCCAGGACTTCCTGGTGCGTTGCCGCATTCGCCGCCTGCCGTCAGGTGCAGCACTTTCCCTCAGTGCCTTCCGCCGCAAGATGGCGGTTGCCCGTTCCGGTGTCGACGCCGAGACGGCGGCGACCGAGACCTGGGCGCAGGCCTTGCTGCTTGCCGATCGTGTGACCGAGGATCTGCAAGCCGTGTTCCTGATGATGGCGCAGGCCGCTGTCCGCCGCCTGCCGTGTCCTTCAGACGCGATGATTGCGCGCGCCTACGGCACGCATTCCGCGCGCCGTGCGCGCCGACTGCTTGGATATTTCGAGGAGCATGGGCTGATCGTCATCCATGCGGACTTCTCCGGTAAGCGCATCGTCGCCTTTCCGGACCTTGGCAGCGAAACCGCGCCGGGGGATGCGAACGGACCGGATATGGGCAACACGACGGCCACGGCGGCCGAGTAAGCCGCCTCCATTCCCGATTCCCGCGCCTTTGGGCTACTGTCACAGCCAAAAGCGCACGAATGCTAGAGCCAGGTCTGAACCACCCGATCCGACGCGTGGATGCAAGTCATCTGCAGCCGGCTGGTGCCAGTGTTGACGAAACGGTGCGGCGTCTCGGGATCGACGACGATGATGTCGCCGGCCTTGCCCATGATCTTTTGCTCACCGACAGTGAACTCCGCTTCGCCGGAATGCACGATCCAGGTCTCCGGATAGGGATGGACGTGAAGGGCAGGCCCCTGGCCGGGCGCTGCATCCATCAGGAACAGCGAGATGGGCGTGCCGTATTGCCCGCCTTCAAACAGGATGGTTCGGTTGGGGCTCTGCTTCTGCTCTGCACGCGGAATGACATGAAACATGCTGGCCTCCATCTCCGGTCGGGTTGGCTTCCCGTTGCGGATGAATTATCTTCACGAGAAGATATTATCCGAGACTATCTTCTCGTCAAGATATATTGATGAAATGAGGTGAGCAATGCAGAATGAGAACGAGGCGAGGGATCACGTCGACCGGCTGCAGGCGCAGTGGGCGGCAGAACTGCCCGACCTCAATACCGAGCCGATGACCATCCTTGGGCGCGCCTACCGCCTTTCCAACCTTGTGCGCCCGTCGATCGAGGAGACGTTCGCCTCCTTCGGCCTCGACCGCGGCGAGTTCGATGTGATCTCGACGCTTAGGCGTTCAGGTTCGCCTTATCGCCTGACGCCGACCGACCTTTATACATTGCTGATGATCTCGTCGGGCGGGCTCACGCACCGGCTCGATCGACTGCAAAAGGCTGGGCTAATCGTGCGCGAGCGCTCGGCCTCCGATGGCCGAAGCAGCGTCGTCGGACTGACCGAGAAAGGAATAGCGCTTGCGGAAACGGCGATTCGCGCGGATATGACCAGCGAGGCGCAGTACCTCGAAGGGCTGAGCAAGGAGGATCGCGCCGCATTGGCGGCGCTCCTCAGGAAACTGCTCGTCTCGCTGGAACGGGCCGAAGCCGTTGATCTGGCTTGAACGGATGCCGGTTTGTCACAATTTCGTTGACAATAGGGGCCGGACGCACTAAAGCCGCCCCAACGCCGGGCAGAAATGTCCGGTGTTTCATTTGACATGTCCCGTGGCTTCTCCGTCAGCGTGATCGTGAGAAACCTGTCAGAATCCCGAAAATGGGTTCAGAGGAGGGCGTGTTTCCTTGATCCGGTTTGGAAACAGACCGGTGTAACTGTTTGAAAGGAAATGCGATGAGCAAGCGCGAATCGTCCAAGTACAAAATTGACCGCCGTATGGGCGAAAACATCTGGGGCCGTCCGAAGTCCCCGGTAAACCGCCGCGAATACGGTCCGGGCCAGCACGGCCAGCGCCGCAAGTCCAAGCTCTCGGACTTCGGTGTACAGCTGCGCGCCAAGCAGAAGCTCAAGGGCTACTACGGCGACATCCGCGAGAAGCAGTTCCGCGCGATCTTCGCTGAAGCTTCCCGCCGCAAGGGCGACACCCCGGAAAACCTGATCGGCCTGCTCGAGTCGCGTCTCGACGCGATCGTCTACCGCGCCAAGTTCGTTCCGACGGTCTTCGCAGCCCGTCAGTTCGTCAACCACGGCCACGTCAAGGTCAACGGCGTCCGCGTCAACATCGGTTCCTACCGTTGCAAGCCGGGCGACGTTATCGAAGTCAAGGAAAAGTCCAAGCAGCTCGTAACCGTTCTGGAATCGGTTTCGCTCGCTGAGCGTGACGTTCCGGACTACATCGAAGCCGACCACAACAAGATGGTTGCGACCTTCGTCCGCGTTCCGGGCCTCTCTGACGTTCCGTACCCGGTCGTCATGGAACCGCACCTGGTCGTCGAATTCTATTCGCGTTAATCCGGGGCTCACGCCTTGTGACGTATCGAAAACCGCCCGGAAACGGGCGGTTTTTTTTTCGGTAGCGATTACCTTGCGCTGCCGTCCATGGCGCGATTTCATCCCTTCGACAGGCGATGAGTGAGAGGGAAGCCGATGCCCGAGCAGAACGCTGCGCAGGACCTGCAGGCGATTATCGACGATATCCACCGGGAGCTGAGCCCAAGGTTCGGCCAGGGCAAGGTCGCCGACTACATTCCGCAACTCGCGCGCGTCGATCCCAAACATTTCGGCATGGCGATCGTGACCACCGACGGCAAGATCTACCGGGTCGGCGATGCCGAAGTGCCGTTTTCGATCCAGAGCGTCTCCAAGGTATTCACACTGACGCTGGCACTCGGCAAACACGGCGAAAACATCTGGCACCGTGTCGGCCGCGAGCCATCCGGCTCGGCCTTCAACTCCATCGTCCAGTTGGAGCAGGAAGGCGGAAAGCCGCGCAATCCCTTTATCAATGCCGGCGCCATCACCATCAGCGACCTGATCCTCGCCGGCCATACGCCGCGGGAACTGATCGGCGAAATCGTGCAGTTCATCCGTTACCTTGCCGACGACGACGAGATCGTCATCGACCACGAAGTTGCGCGTTCGGAGACGGCCACCGGCTACAGGAACTTCGCCCTTGCCAATTTCATGCGCTCCTTCGGCAAGCTCGACCATCCGGTGGAGCATGTACTCGGCGTCTATTTCCACCATTGCGCCTTGGCGATGACCTGCAGCCAGCTGGCCAAGGCCGGGCTGTTTCTGGCCGCTGGCGGCAGCAATCCGCTGACGGGCCATAACGTCGTCTCGCGCCAGCGGGCGCGACGCATCAACGCGCTGATGCTGACCTGCGGCCACTATGACGGCTCGGGCGATTTCGCCTACCGCGTTGGCCTGCCGGGCAAGAGCGGCGTGGGTGGCGGAATTCTGGCGGTGGCGCCGGGCAGGGCGTCGGTTGCCGTCTGGTCTCCTGGTCTCAACGAAAACGGCAACTCGCTGCTCGGCTCGCTGGCGCTTGAGATGCTGGCAGCGCGCACCGGCTGGTCGGTCTTCGGGTCCTAGGACCTTCTGCGGCATCGCAACCAGCACAATCCGGCCGATTTCCCTTGATCTTGACGGCCGGAGCGGGCAAGTGCAGGCCAAGATTTGCCGGGCGCGGGTTGCGCCCGTGCCTACCGCACAGGATCCCCGCCATGGACCTTTCGCTTAACGTGTCGCAAGACCAGGCCGAAATCACTTTCGATGAGGGCGAGATCGACGCCGGCACGCATCCGCTGTTCAGCCGCATGCCGTCCTCCGTCTCGTTCAACAAGCTGCGCAAGCGCCTTCTGCGCCAGACCCGCCAGGCGCTCGACGACTTCGGTATGCTGAAGGGCGCGAAGCGCTGGCTGATCGGCCTTTCCGGCGGCAAGGACAGCTACAGCCTGCTTGCGCTCTTGATGGACCTGCAATGGCGCGGGCTCTTGCCGGTGGAGCTCATCGCCTGCAATCTCGACCAGGGCCAGCCGAACTTCCCGAAGCACATCCTGCCGGAATACCTTGCATCGATCGGCGTCAAGCATCGCATCGAGTATCGCGACACCTATTCGATCGTGAAGGAAAAGGTGCCGACGGGGGCGACCTACTGTTCGCTCTGTTCGCGGCTGCGCCGCGGCAACCTCTATCGCATCGCGCGCGAAGAGGGGTGTGACGCGCTGGTGCTCGGCCACCACCGAGAAGACATCCTCGAAACCTTCTTCATGAACTTCTTCCATGGCGGAAGGCTCGCCTCGATGCCGGCGAAGCTGCTGAACGATGAAGGCGATCTGATGTTGCTTCGCCCGCTCGCCTATGCGGCCGAGGACGATCTCGCCAAGTTTGCCTCCGCGATGGAGTTTCCGATCATCCCCTGCGACCTCTGCGGCTCGCAGGATGGTCTCGAGCGCAATGCGATGAAGGCGATGCTGGCCGATATCGAGCGGCGCATGCCCGGCCGCAAGGACACGATGCTGCGCGCGCTCGGTCACGTGAACCCGTCGCATCTGCTCGATCCCAAGCTGTTCGATTTCCTGTCCCTCACACCGGAGCCCAAAGAATGAGCCATTCCGTTGACATCGCCGGCCTTGCCAACCTCCTGCAGGAAGCGGCGGTCAAAGAGATCCTGCCGCGGTTCCGCAATCTTGATGCAGGCGATGTCCGGATGAAGTCCGAAGCGATCGATCTCGTGACCGAAGGCGACGAGGCGGCCGAACGGCTGATCAAGTCACGTATCGAAGAGGTGGCACCGGGCGCTCTGTTCGTCGGCGAAGAATCGGTAGCAGCCGATCCGACCCTTCTCGACAAGCTCAACGAGACCGATCTCGCCGTCGTCGTCGACCCGATCGACGGCACCTTCAACTTCGCCGCTGGCCTGCCGCTCTTCGGCGTGATGGCGAGCGTGGTCTCCAAGGGTGAGACGGTCGCTGGCATCATCTACGATCCGCTCGGCAACGACTGGGTGATCGCGGAGAAGGGCTCGGGCGCCTGGATGTGCCGCCCTGACGGCTCGCAGGAGCGTATGTCGGTGACGGCGGGCGTGCCGCTGGAAACCATGGTCGGCGGTGCCTCGACTGGCTTTTACCAGCAGGAAGCACGGCGCGAAGTCATGGCCAATATGGCCAAGGTGCGTATGGCCACCAGCTACCGCTGTGCGGCGCACGAGTATCGCATCTTCGCGGCTGGGCATCTGCACTTCCTGATGTACCAGAAGTTGATGCCCTGGGATCACTTGGCGGGAACGCTGATTTCGCAGGAAGCCGGTGCCTATGCGGCCCGCTTCGACGGTTCGCCCTATCTGCCTGCCCATCTCAACGGCGGCCTGCTGCTCGCGACCGACAAGGAGAGCTGGGAGACGCTTCGCCGCGAGGTCTTCACGGTCTAAGCCGTTTGAAGCCGACTGCAAATGAAAAGCCCGCCCGGATCGCTCCGGGCGGGTTTTGTTTTTGCCATGCGGCTGCCAATCACATATGGCCGCCACCGTGATCCATGGTGACGTCCTTGTCGCCAGGATGGGTGAAGAGCTTCCCCTTCTCGGCCCAGAGCGTCGCCAGAACCGTCAGAATGCCGAAGAGGGCAAAGCCGCCAAAGAGCGGCTGCAGCGTACCGTTGAAGAGCTGGCCGACGGTGCCGCCGATCAAGGCGCCACCGGTGGTCGAGACAAAGCCGGTGATCGCCGTCGCCGTGCCGGCAAGGTGCCCCATCGGCTCAAGGCTGATCGCGGTGAAGTTCGTCGCGATCACCGCAAAGAACATCAGGAGCACCGAGAACATCAGGTAGCTGACGACGAAGGCCGGCGTGCCGGAGAGCGACATCACGAAGCCGACGACCGAAAGCAGCGTGAACAGGATCATCGAGACGTGCGAGATCCGGCGCATGCCGAAGCTGCGGACGAAGAAGCCGTTGGCGAAGTTCGCGACCGCGATGCCGCCGGCCGTGCCGGCAAAGGCGATCGGCAGCCAGTCACCGAGGCCATAGACCTCGCCGAAGATCTGCTGAACCGTGACGATGTAGGCGCAGATGACCGCGGTGAAGAGCGTCATGCCGATCATGTAGCCGCAGGTGATGCGGTTGGTGAGAACGGTCTTGAAGCCCGAGGCAACCGCCCCGACGGAGAGCGGCATGCGCTCCTCGCGCGGCAGGGACTCCTTCATGCGGGAAAAGGCCCAGACGAACAGGATCGCGCCGATGACGCCGATCAGGATGAAGATCCAGTGCCAGTTGGCATAAAGGATCACGAGCTGGCCGATCGAGGGTGCAACGATCGGAACGATCATGAAGACGATCATGACATAGGACATGACGCGCGCCATCTCGCGGCCGCCGAAGCAATCGCGCACGATCGCCATGGTGGTGATGCGGATCGCGGCCGCGCCGATGCCCTGAATGAAACGCAGGATGAGCAGCGTCTCGAAGCTCTGGGTGAGAGCGGCGGCGAACATCGACACGGTAAAGAAGGCGAGGCCGCCGAGCAGCACGCGGCGTCGGCCGAAGGCATCGGAGAGGCTGCCGAAGAAGATCTGCGAAATGCCGAAGCCGAGGAAGAAGACGCCGATCACCAACTGGCTATCATTGGTGTTGGCGACGTTCAGAGACTGGCCGATCGCCGGCAACGCCGGCAACATGCTGTCGATGGCGATGGCGACACTCGCCGTCATGACGGCGATGGTGATGATGAACTCGACGATGCCCATGTTGAGGCGCTGAGCCCCGGAAACCCCGTCGATATGTTCGGATTGATTGGTGATGGTGGTCATTGGGTGAGCCCGTAAATTCTTCAAAAATGAGGACTGGCCGGTTCTGGGATCAACCGGCCGGCTGATGGTGCGGTTTGAAGAGCTTGCCGCGTTCGGCAATCAGAACGAAAACGAGACCGATTGCGGCGACAGTGAAGTAGCCAGTGGCGAGCGGCGTGGCTGTGCCGTCGAAGGACTGGCCGATGAAGGCTCCGATCACGCTGCCGCCGATCGTCTGCATGAAGCCGAGTACGGACGACGCTGTACCGGCAACGTGGCCGAGCGGCTCCATGGCCATGGCGTTGAAGTTCGGCGCGATCAGCCCGAACTGGAACATCGTGGCGCAGTAGAGGACCACGAAGACCGGGAAGGGCAGCGGCGCATAGAGCGAGGCCGACATCCAGACGAAGCTCGCCAGCGTGAAGCCGATGAGTGCCGCATGGGATAGCGGCCGCATGCCGAAGCGGCGGACGAGGCGGGAATTGGTGAAGGAAGCGACCGCCATCATACTGGCAAAGGCGGCGAAGACAAGCGGAAACCACACGCCGAGGTCGTAGACGCCGACGAGCACCTGCTGCGCCGAGTTGATGAAGCCGAACAGTGCACCAAGGATCACCGAGGTCGCGAGCGTGTAAAGCAGCGACACCCGGTTCGTGAGCACGATGCGGAAACCGCTGAGGATGACCGCCGGCGTGAAGGCGCGGCGATGGGCCGGATCGAGCGTCTCTCCGAGTTTCGACACGACGATTGCAATGTTCATCACGGCATAGAGTGCGACGACGACAAAGATCATGTGCCAATCGGCAAGGCTGATGATGAGCTGGCCGATCGAAGGCGCCACAACTGGCACGATCATGAACACCATCATGACCAGAGACATGACCTCAGCCATCTGTCGGCCGCCATAGACGTCGCGGACGATCGAGATGGTGATGACGCGCGTCGCCGCAGCACCGGCGCCCTGCACGAAGCGCAGCGCCAGCATGAGGCCGAAGCTCGGTACGATCGCGATCGCCAGCGCGCAGAGCGCATAGAGGGCAAGGCCGGCAATCAGCGGTGGCTTACGCCCGAAGCGATCCGAAAGCGGGCCGAAGAACAGCTGTGCCACCCCCATGCCGAGCAGATAGGCGGTGATGATGTACTGCCGCTCATTTTCAGAGGCGACGCCGAGGCTGGCTCCGATCTGCTGCAGACCTGGCAACATGATGTCAATCGAGATGGCGTTGGTTGCCATCAGCATGGCCATCAGCGCGATGAACTGGAATTTCGTGACCCCGGGCCGGGCGTCTTCGTTGGTCGTGCTGGTCATTTGCAAAAAGTCCTAGCGGCGCACCGGGCGCAAGCGAAACAGGTTGGTCCGGAGCAAATCCGGAAAAGAAGGGTGTCGGCTGACGCCATGCCAGCAGACATATCGAAATTGAGCGGGGGCAGCCGGGGCGATTGGAAACCAACCGCATGGACCGGGCCGGCATGAAGCGTAGGAAGCGTCGAGCGGCAGGGACCGGACTTTCCGGGCGCCAAGGGGCGAGGCGAGACCCTCTACAGGCAGCTTATGCCGAACGATCGCAACCGATTCATGACAGGCCGGACATCCGGCCCTTCGCTCCCCGAAGGAAGCACGCTCTGAACGTATCTTGGCGGCACCTGCGCGAATCGCACGCGCAAGTCCTTCTGAAGGACAACGAAAATTAGGCGATGCGGAATTACGGCCAGAATCAAAAAAGGCGGTTGCCCGCCTTCTCCGAAAGATCGGGACGAGGCGTCCTTAGATCAGGCGGCGGCGCCCTTGACGGCAACGCCCTGCGCCTCAAGGTGAGACTGCAGTTCTCCGGCCTGGAACATTTCACGCACGATGTCGCAACCGCCGACGAATTCGCCCTTGACGTAGAGCTGCGGGATCGTCGGCCAGTTGGAGTAATCCTTGATGCCCTGGCGCAGGTCAGCATCGGCGAGCACGTTGACGCCCTTGTAGTCGACACCGATGTAGTCGAGAATCTGGACAACCTGACCGGAGAAGCCGCACTGCGGGAACTGCGGCGTACCCTTCATGAAGAGCACCACATCGTTTGTCTTGACTTCGTTGTCGATGAATTCGTGAATTCCGCTCATCTCGTCTTCCTTCCTGCGCCGGCTTCAAGGGCCGGATATCGATTGGGTTCTAGATAGCATGCATATTGGTGATTTTCACCACCCAATCGCAACAAATATTGATGGGCCTCAAGATGTGGTTTTATTACCACTACAGCGCCGCGCGTCTTCTCAGGCGCGCAAAGGTCGCTGTAGCACTTTGATTTTCTGCATGTTTTCGTCCATAAATCCGCGACGAGTTAAGGAAACATGCAGTCAAGCGGTGCGGCGCCGGGTCTTGCTGCGCGCCGCAGCCGTTTTGCGACGGCTGACCTGCTTCTTGGCCGGCTTGCGAATGGCCGCTTCGAGGATATCCGCGAGGATGCCGCCGCCGGACGAAGTCGTCCGCGTCCGGCGCTTTGTCCGCTTGGTCGAGGTTCGCTTGACGCCGGTCTTCTTGAGGATTTCCTTCAATGCACTGTCAACGACGCCGCTGACGAGTTCCTTGATCAGGTCAGCCATTCCGGCTTACTCCGGCGCGCTCGTCTGCAGGGCGAGGGCGTGTAGAACACCGCCCATGTTGCCCTTGAGTGCGTTGTAGACCATCTGGTGCTGCTGCACGCGGGTCTTGCCACGAAACGCCTCGGCCACGACTTCGGCGGCATAGTGGTCGCCGTCACCGGCCAGATCGCGGATCGTGACCTTGGCACCGGGAATCCCTGCCTTGATCATGTCTTCGATGTCGCCTGGTGTCATGGGCATGATACGCCAACTCCCTTTTTATTCTGCAACGTCAGCAGCCTGCCGACGCCATCCATGAAATTAGGGAACCACGATTCAGGGGCGGAACGCAATTGCTGAATTGGGTGAGGGCGGCCAGTTGCTGGCGCCGGTACGATCAGATGATCACGCTTGATCGCGTCCCCAGATGACACCTTTCGAGGCATGCGAAGAGCCAGACGGGAGCCGCCGATCAGCGGCTCCCGTCGTCGTTTCTCAGTTCTCGGGAGCGAGATCGCCCTGCATGAATTCCGGGAACCAGCCTTCGTGGGTCGAGCGCAGCTCAGCGACCGAAACCGCCCTGGCATCGCCGAGCTTGACGGCATCGCCAGCGGTCTTGCCGATGACGGGCAGGGCAACGCCTGCGGCCTTAGCGCGGGCGGTAACCGCGTCGAGTGCGCCAGCGGCAACAGTTACGACGTAGCGGCCCTGATCTTCGCCATAGAAGGTCGCGATCGGGTCGTGACCGGCGACGGCATCAACCGTGGCGCCAATGCCCGAGGCCATCGCCATTTCGGCGACCGCAAGCGCCAGGCCACCCGACGAGCAATCGTGAACGGCCGTCACGAGGCCATCGACGATGAGGCCGCGGACGAAATCGCCCACCTTGCGTTCATGCGCCAGATCGACATGCGGCGCCGGACCGTCGGTGCGGCCGTGAACGTCTCGCATGTAGACCGACTGGGCGATGTGGGTGCCCAGGCCAACAGGTGCACCGGCAAGCAGGATCGTTTCGCCTTCCGCAGCAAAGCGGATGCGCGCCATCTTCGACCAGTCCTTGATCAGGCCAACGCCGCCGATCGTTGGGGTCGGCAGGATCCCTTGGCCATTGGTCTCGTTGTAGAGCGAGACGTTGCCGGAAACGATCGGAAAGTCGAGCGCGGTGCATGCTTCGCCGATGCCCTTGATGGCATGGACCAGCTGGCTCATGATTTCCGGGCGTTCCGGGTTGCCGAAGTTGAGGTTGTCGGTGGCTGCCAGCGGCAGCGCGCCGGTTGCCGTCAGGTTGCGCCAGCATTCGGCGACCGCCTGCTTGCCGCCTTCGAACGGATCGGCTTCGACGTAACGCGGCGTTACGTCGGAGGAGAAGGCCAGCGCCTTGGAGACGTGACCCTCGACGCGCACGACGCCAGCGTCACCGCCCGGAAGCTGCAGCGAGTTGCCCTGGATCAGGGTGTCGTACTGTTCGTAGACCCAGCGGCGCGAGGAGTTGTTGGCCGAACCGACGAGCTTCACGAGTGCGTCGGCGACGTCAGCAGCCGGGATGTCGTTGGTTGCCAGCGGAGTCGAGGTCTTGGCAGGGGTCCAGGGACGATCATATTCCGGCGCTTCGTCGCCCAGTTCCTTGATCGGCAGGTTCGCGACTTCTTCGCCCTGGTGCAGGATGCGGAAGCGCAGGTCGTCCGTGGTCTTGCCGACGATCGCGAAATCGAGGCCCCACTTGACGAAGATCGCCTTGGCGACTTCTTCCTTGGCGGGCTCCAACACCATGAGCATGCGCTCCTGGCTTTCCGACAGCATCATCTCGTAAGCGGTCATGCGTTCTTCGCGAACGGGAACGCTATCAAGGTTGAGCTCGATGCCGAGGTCGCCCTTGGCGCCCATTTCGACGGCCGAGCAGGTGAGGCCGGCCGCACCCATGTCCTGGATGGCGATGACGGCGCCGGTCTGCATCAGCTCGAGGCAGGCTTCCAGCAGGCATTTTTCGGTGAAGGGATCGCCGACCTGCACGGTCGGGCGCTTCTCTTCGATCGACTCGTCGAACTCGGCCGAGGCCATGGTCGCGCCGCCGACGCCATCGCGGCCGGTCTTGGCGCCGAGATAGACGACGGGCAAGCCGACGCCTTCGGCCTTGGAGTAGAAGATCGCATCGCTCTTGGCGAGACCGGCAGCAAAGGCGTTGACGAGGATGTTGCCGTTGTAGCGGGCATCGAACTCGACTTCGCCGCCGACGGTCGGAACACCGAAGGAATTGCCGTAGCCGCCGACACCGGCAACGACGCCGGAAACGAGGTGGCGGGTCTTCGGATGATCCGGCGCGCCGAAGCGCAGCGCGTTCATGGCAGCAACCGGACGGGCGCCCATGGTGAAGACGTCGCGCAGGATGCCGCCGACGCCGGTCGCCGCGCCCTGGTAGGGCTCGATGTAAGAGGGGTGGTTATGGCTCTCCATCTTGAAGACGACGCAGTCGCCATCATCGATATCCACCACACCGGCGTTTTCGCCCGGCCCCTGGATGACGCGCGGGCCCTTGGTCGGCAGCGTGCGCAGCCACTTCTTCGAGGACTTGTAGGAGCAGTGCTCGTTCCACATCGCCGAAAAGATGCCGAGCTCGGTGAAAGTCGGCTCGCGCCCGATCAGGCTCAGGATGCGCTCGTATTCGTCGGGCTTCAGCCCGTGCGATGCGATGAGGTCCGGGGTGATGGGGCGGGTGTTCGAAATCGTCATCGTCGACCGTCAAATCCTTCGGGCGGCGCGCAATCCACTTAAGAGGAATATGGCGCGTGCGAACCGCAACAGACACAGGGAGCGCTTTGCGGCTTCTTTAGCCTATGCTGCGGCGCGGCGCGACAGAAAAATACGGGCGATCAACAGCGGTTGACGCCCGTATAAGCTTTGCAGAAGGCAGTGCGGCGACCAGCGTCAGAACTTGTAGCCGAGCGCAAGGCCGGCGCGTGTCAGGCCGTTGTTCGGACCGTCGCACAGATTGGCATGCGAAGCATGTTCCACGGTCGCCGAGACGTTCCAGTGCTCGTCGAGGCGGACGCCGGCAGCGGCGTATTCGCGGAAGAGGACGCGGCAGCCGAGTTGGGGACCGGAACCATTGGGTTCATCGAGGTCGCCGTCATGAATCGTGCCGCCGGCGCCGAACTCGACGAAGAGGCGCTGGGTCATGTCGAAGGTCCAGCTCAAACCGCCATAGGCCTGATTGACCCCGTTAGACGACGTCGCAACCGCCGCGCCGGTATAGACCCGTGGGCGCAGCAGTTTTTCGCCGAGGTCGGTCGCCCCATCGGCGTCGAACGGGTCGAAGTACACGGTGAACGACGGGAAGACCCCGTCTTCCTGCTTGTCGCCGGCGGCGATCGACGTCGTCACGCCGAAGCGCATTTCGTCGAAAACACCGTCCGCGGCAAGGGCCGGGGCGGCGGCGGTCAACGTGGTCGTGGCGAGAAGAAGATAGGCAATGCGACGCGATGAGGCGGGGCTGAACGGTAGCGGCATGCGGAATCCTTAGAGGCGAATCATGTGCGCAAACTGCTAAAGTAGTATGTTGCTCAACCTTGCCCGAAAGTCACCCCGTGGATTTCTATAGTCACTCAAAACTGTCGTAGCCCGCCCGCCCGCTGTCGAGAAGCCGCTTCAGCGCCTGAAAACCTGCTCTTACCTGGGCTCGGTCCGGCGGCGAGGAAAAACCGATGCGAATGCGGTGGAAGACGCGATCGGTTCGTCCAGCCTTGAACTCGTCCTCGTCGTCGACGAGCACGCCCTCCTGCAGGGCAGCCTGCTTGAAGGTGCCGGAGAGCCACGGATCGGGCAGCTTCATCCAGAGGAACGGAATACAGGGGTGCGAGGTGAACTCGATGCCTTCGAAAATTTCGCGGGCCATCGCCTCGCGGGCGCGCACCTCTTCAATGCCCTTGCTGCGCAGGATTGCAGCCGAACCGGAAAGCACGAGGCGCGCGCAGAGCTCAGCGAGAATGAACGGCAAACCGCCGCTCACCATTTTGTGGGCAATGCGAATACGCTGGCTGAAATGCGGAGGGCAGGCGACCCAGCCGCCACGGACACCGGCAGCGACCGACTTCGAAAGACCGCCAACCAGGAAGGTGCGTTCCGGCGCAAGCTCGGCCAAGAGCGGCGTCTGATCACCGGTCATGGCGCCATAGAGATCGTCCTCAACGAGCCAGACGCCGTATTTGCGGGCGATGTCGGCGATCGCCTGGCGGCGAGCGAGCGGCATGACGGCAACCGTTGGGTTCTGTGCGCTCGGCATCAGGAAGGCGAGCTTCGGATGCTGCTGCGCGCAGACGCGCTCGAAATCCTCGGGGATCATCCCGAACTCGTCGCTTTCGACCAGCGTCGTCCGGCGACCGACCAGGCCGGCGCTGCGGCTCACCTGCGAATAGGTGAGTGTCTCGAAGGCGATACGGTCGCCAGGCGCGGTAACCGCAGTGATGACGGCAACCACACCCGCATGGGCACCGAGCGTCGGCACGATGTTTTCCGGCTTCGGGCGGAAGCCGCCGCGCGCCAGCCATAGGCAACCCGCCTCGAACCAGTGATCCGGGAAGTTGCGGGCGTAGCTTGCGATGTCCGCATGGTGGTCGTGACTGATCTCGCCAAGCACCTCGCTCAAGACAGTGCCTTGGCCGATATCGGGCGCAGCTGTGCTGTCGAACCTCAACTTGCCGGCAGGTGCTACGAGCGGCCGGGTGCCGGCGAGCGAGGTCGTCAGCGGATCCGCCTGTTCCGGCGGACGGCTCTCGGGATGATCGAGCACATAGGTGCCGCGACCGACTTCACCGCTCACCAGTCCCCGTTCGCGCACGATATTATAGGCGCGTCCAATCGTGCCGATTGTCACGCCGATGTCGTAGGCGAGGTTGCGCTGGGGGGGCAATTTGGCGCCGACGGGCAGGGCGCCGTTGCCAATTGCCTGCTCGATCTGGTCAGCAATCCGCGCATAGAGCGGACCGTGACCCTGCTGAATGTCTGGGAGCCAACTTGTCATAGTGACAATTCTTTAGATTACAGCGCGAAATATGTCAATTATCACCGATACAACGATAGCAATCGCTGCATTGGGGTTATCAATGAGTACGATCGATACAATTTGTTTGTCCCGCTCGGAAGCGAAGTCCTTCGAGCGCACCAGCACATTGCTGGGCGGCGACTATTCGGACGAACGCGAAGGCCTGTTGAAGCGGTTTTGGGGGCTCTATCGCGAACTGGCGGCGAAGCGACGCGGTCGCATGGCGCTCGGGGAAATGAGCGATTGGCAGCTTAGGGATATCGGTGTTTCCGAGAAGGACGCGCGCCAGGAATCGACTGTCCCGTTCTGGCGCTAGCCTTTAGGGCCGGAATCACTAAGGACAATACAAAAGGGCCGGCGCACCGTTGAGGTGCACCGGCCTTTGGATCAATTCGCCAATTCGACTGGGGTCTACTTGCAGCCCTGTCCGCCGGCAGCCCAGCGCTTGATATCGGCGGCCATGCGTGTGCCGACGGGTTCGCTCATCAACGGTCCGAAGGCCTGCAGGCGTGCCGGGTTGCCCTCAGCCTGAACGACGGCGAGCGGGCGTGCTTCCGGCGATTTGCGCGGCACGATCAATATGCGCGGGCGGCCGGAGAAGGAATTAAGCTCCGGCGCCAGGCGATAGGACTTGAACTCGGAATCGCCCGATTTGAACCAGCAGCCGTTGGCGCCAAGCGCCACGCGCTCCATGGTCGGCAGTGCCGCCGTGTTCGGGCTCGGCGCCGGCGGCTTCGGCGATTGGCACGAAGCGAGAAGGGCCAGGCCAAACGTTGCGCAGGCAAGGCCGGCCAGGCGTGCAGGGACAAATGAAGGCATCGACGGTCTCGCTCGCATTTCAGGGATGGATCGGATGCCTTCTATCAGCCGGATGGTTAAGCGGCGATTACTTCGAGCGCAGACGCAAAGAGGCCGCGGCCGTCGGAGCCGCCATGCGCCGCTTCGATCAGGTTTTCCGGATGCGGCATCATGCCGAGCACGTTGCCCTCGGCATTCATCACGCCGGCGATATCGTTCATCGAGCCGTTCGGGTTGGTGCCTTCGGCATAGCGGAACACCACCTGGCCATTGCCTTCGATCGTCTTCAGCGTCTCGGCATCGGCGAAGTAGTTGCCGTCGTGGTGGGCGACCGGCGAGCGGATGATCTGGCCCTTCGAATAGGCGCGGGTGAAGTCGGTCTCGGCATTGACCACTTCGAGCTTGATCTCGCGGCAGACGAACTTGAGCGAGGCATTGCGCATCAGCGCGCCTGGCAGGAGGCCGGCCTCGACGAGGATCTGGAAGCCGTTGCAGACGCCGAGAACCTTGACGCCCTTTTCCGCCTTGGCCTTGATCGCCTGCATGACCGGCATGCGCGCTGCGATCGCGCCACAGCGCAGATAGTCGCCATAGGAGAAGCCGCCCGGGATGACGATCAGATCGACATCGGGGATATCCGTTTCCGTCTGCCAGACGGTGACCGGAGCCTTGCCGGAAATCTTGGTGAGGGCCGCGATCATGTCGCGGTCGCGGTTGAGGCCCGGAAGCTGAACGACGGCTGACTTCATATCTCTGTCTCCGTTAGCGGCGAGATCAAATCTTGATGCCCCACCCCGACGAGCCAGGCATCTCCCGATCGCAGCACCGCTCCGTTGGGCGTTCGTGCTGCTTCGGCGTTTCTTAACGTCTGGATCCGCGCCCGAAGGCACGGACCGATCTTCATGCCTGATCGATCAGGCGAACGAGATGCTGTAGTTCTCGATCACCGTGTTGGCGAGCAGCTTTTCGCACATCGCCTTGAGGTCTTCTTCGGCCTTGGCCCTGTCTGTGGATTCGATCTGCAGATCGAAAACCTTGCCCTGACGGACCTGGCCGATGCCGTCGAAGCCGAGTGCGCCGAGCGCACCTTCGATTGCCTTGCCCTGCGGATCGAGAACGCCGTTCTTCAGCGTCACGGTTACACGTGCCTTGATCACTTTGATTTTCCCCGAAAGTTATTTCACCAGAACCGGACCGGTGCCGCGCACGGGTTCGTTCTCGTTCATGATGCCAAGACGGCGGGCGACTTCCTGGTAGGCCTCGACGAGGCCGCCAAGGTCGCGGCGGAAGCGGTCCTTGTCGAGCTTCTCGCGGGTCTCGATGTCCCAGAGACGGCAGCTATCCGGCGAGATCTCGTCGGCGAGCACGATGCGCATCATGTCGCCCTCGAACAGACGGCCGCACTCGATCTTGAAGTCGACGAGCTGAATGCCGACGCCCAGGAACAGGCCCGAAAGGAAGTCGTTGATGCGGATGGCGAGCGCCATGATGTCGTCGAGTTCCTGGGGGCTTGCCCAGCCGAAGGCGGTGATGTGCTCTTCGGAGACCATCGGGTCTTCCAGTGCATCGGCCTTGTAGTAGAACTCGATGATCGAACGGGGGAGAACGGTGCCTTCCTCGATGCCGAGGCGCTTGGACAGCGAGCCGGCGGCAACGTTGCGCACGACAATCTCGAGCGGGATGATCTCGACTTCCTTGATCAACTGCTCGCGCATATTGAGGCGGCGGATGAAGTGCGTGGGGATGCCGATCTTGTTGAGATGCGTGAAGATGTACTCGGAAATACGGTTGTTCAGCACGCCTTTGCCGTCGATGACGTCATGCTTTTTCTTGTTGAAGGCGGTCGCGTCGTCCTTGAAGAACTGGATGAGCGTGCCCGGCTCCGGACCCTCATAGAGGATCTTGGCCTTGCCCTCGTAGATACGGCGGCGACGATTCATGGATTCTGTCTCTGTGGTTGTTGGCGCTCTTGGGTCGCGCGCGTGGAATATCTCTCGGGGTCCATAACTGAAAAGAACGGATTTCACAATCGGCGTATCTTCCCGTCCCCTGATTTGCATAGGGCGCCCGCGCGTCTCTACCTGGACGCGTCAAGGTCGCCGTGTCACTTTGGGTGCTGCGACGTTTGTAGTCCTTGAATCGAAGGCGATTTCAGGAACCATACGGAGGGTAACATGAAAGTCATCAAACCGGAAAACTACGCATTGCAGTTTGACCTCCGTTTTGGTTTATGGCGATAACTGTTTCCGGCATGGAATTTTCAGGGAGATCGATTAATGACGACGATGCAGGATCGCGAAAAGGCCTTCGAGGCGAAGTTTGCGCTGGACGAAGAACTGAAGTTCAAGGCTGAAGCGCGCCGCAACAAGCTTGTCGGTCTCTGGGCTGCCGGTCTGCTCGGCAAGGCCGACGCCGACGCCTACGCCAACGAAGTGGTGGTTGCCGACTTCGAAGAGGCCGGCCACGAAGACGTCGTCCGCAAGATCAAGGCCGACTTTGACGCTGCAGGCGTTGCCCAGACGGAAGATCAGATCCGCTTGCGGATGCTCGAGCTTCTCGGCGAAGCCGTCCAGCAGATCCAGAACAAGTAAGTCTTCAGGCACCAATGCCGACCATTCACGCCCGGCCATAAAGCCGGGCGTTTTTATTTGTCCTCCGTGCCGAAGACCGGCTTCCATCCGCGCCGCAGGCGCCGCTCAAGCTCCAGACGATCCATCGGGCGGGCCAGCGCGTAGCCCTGCAGCACATCGCAGCCGAGATCCCGCAGCATCGCTGCATGCTCCCAGGTCTCGACGCCTTCGCCGACGACCTCGATGTTGAGCGAATGGCCGATGTCGATGATCGCGCGGACCAGCTTGGCCTGTTTCGGGCTCTCCGTGATCGGTCCGACCAGCGCCCGGTCGATCTTGAGCCGCGCCGGATTGAGATTGAGCAGGCCGATGATCGAGGCGTGCCCGGTGCCGAAGTCGTCGATCTCCACCTCGATCCCAAGCGCGCCGAGGGCCGAGATGGTCTCGGCGATCTCATCTTCCGGATCGTCGAGGAAGATGGATTCGAGCAATTCGAACGAGAGGACGCCAGGGGCGATCTGCAGATCACGCAGGTCGGCGATCAGGCCGGGATCACGCAGGCGCGGCGACGACATGTTGACCGAGATCTTGGGAATGGCGAAGCCGGACTGCCGCCAGGACTGAAAGTCGGCATAGGCGAGCTCCACGACCTTTCGGTCGATGGCCGGCAGGACATTGATCTCCTCCGCGACCTTCAGGAAATGGAAGGGGGCAAGCACCCCGCGCTCAGGATGGTTCCAGCGAACCAGAGCCTCGACACCGGTTATCTCGAGTGAACGCGCATCGAACTGCGGCTGATAGTAAACCGTGAACTGCCCTTCCTCGATCGCCTGGCGAATATCGTCGCCGATCCGTTTGGCTGTCAGAATTTGTGTCTGGATCTGCTCAGAAAAGGCTTCGACCCGGTCCCGGCCGAGGCTCTTTGCCCGGTAGAGCGCGATGTCGGCGTTCATCAACAACTGCTTCGCATCGAAATCGTCATGCCCTTTCCAGGCAATGCCGATGCTCGCGCCCAGGCGGCAGAGCTGGCCCTCGTAGGGAATGGGGCGACGGAAGGCGTGCACGATACGCTCGGCAAGCTCGGAGAGCTGCGGCAGGTTGCGACCGCGGCGGCAGAGAATGACGAATTCGTCGCCGCCGATGCGGGCAATGAAATCGTCATGTCGCGCGTGCGCGCGAAGGATGGCAGCCGCATGGGTCAGCATGGCATCACCAGCCTGGTGCCCCAGCGTGTCGTTGATCTGTTTGAAACGATCGAGGTCGATATGCAGGATGGCGTTGACCGCGACGTTTTCCGCCAGCATTTGGTCGAGGTAGCGCCGGTTGGGCAGATCCGTCAGGTAGTCGTGCAGGGCGTTGTATTCGATCCTTATCCGCGCCAGCTCGAGCTCGCGGTTGCGCGCTTCGGCGGAAGCCTGGGCCTGGCGCAAGTCCTCCTGCAATGCGATGTCTTCGGTGACGTCCCAGTTCGCCCCGATGAGCTTTCGCGTCCCGAGATGATCGATATAGGTCGCCGCATTGGAGCGGATATGCCGGATCGTGCCGTCCGGGCGCACGATCCGAAAGGCATTGCTGTAAGGCTTGCCGGAAGCGATGCCTTCGTTGGTCCGAGCGATGACCTTGTCGCGGTCGTCGGGATGCAGCGTGTTCTCCCAGGCTTCGGAGCTTGGCGGCCCATCACTTGGGTCGAGGCCGTAGATCTCGAACATGCGCTCGTCCCAGTCGTCCCTCTGGGCGTCGAGGTTGAAGTCGAACACGCCGATCTTCGAAACGCCGAGAGCGAGCCTCAGGCGGCGAGAGACCTCTTCGAGACGGGCCTCCGCCTCCTTGCGCGCCGTGATGTCCGTGTCCGTCCCGATGATGCGAGAGGGTCTGCCATCCGGCCAATAGGCAACGGACGCGCCACGGCTCTCGATCCAGACCCAATGCCCGTCCGCATGGCGCTCGCGGTACTCGAAGGTGTTGAACACAGCCTCGCCGGAATCCTGCCGCTCGATTGCGGCACGCACATGCGCGTGGTCGTCGGGGTGGACGTTCTGGATCCAGGTCTCAAGACTACCGTCGACTTCGGCATCGTCGGGCAGGCCACGAAGCCGCTTCCAGGTGGTGGAGTAAAACAGGTTCCCGGTTTCGAAGTCGTGATCCCACACGCCTTCAAGTGCGCTGTCGAGCGCATATTTCCAGCGGGTTTCGTCGTTGCGCAGACCGGCGATTTCGTCGACGAGCTCATGGGCGGGGAGCATCAACAGGAGAAAGGCGTCCTGGTCGGCAAAAAGCACGGGTGACCAGGAGACAAGCATCGGCAGCGGACCGGAGAGGCTTTCGAAACGGAGCGTCGTGGACGCGGTCGTCGTGGGCGCCAAGGTGTTCCGCGCCGGCAACAGCGGCCGGTCCTCATCCAGCACGAGATCTGCGAGAAGGGCTTTGCGGAGCGAAGCGGGTGTCCTTAGCAGCAGTTCGCCGGCGCGCGCGTTGGTCGTTATGATCCGTCCCAGATCATTGGCAATGATTGCTCCGGCCGGCAAGCGCTCCAGAGCGGCCTGCGTGAGAACATCCGAATTCGCTGGCGCACCACGCGCACCTTTGGTGAGACCTTCGTTGACGGCCACTTATCCCATGTCCAGCGTTTGCGGCCGCATTTCCAAGGCACGGGAGCCGGAAATCAGGCTGCAAATCAAGATTCGACAGCGCTCAACGCCCTTTGACGACGAGTCACGTTGCCATGCCGACCGATGATGACCGCGGACAATGAACGTCGGATTAATGGGAAGTCGCAGCAGCCGTCAACCGGGGCGGCGAAGCATCAGGGCTTCAGGCGGCTCAGGAACTGAGCGAACACCATCGTTCCCTCCGGCCAGGGGCCATGCCCGGACTCGGTGTTGATATGGCCCGATTCGCCGGCGTCGACGAGCAGCGAACCCCAGGCCTTGGCGATATCGTCTGCGTGTTCGTAGGAACCGAAAGGATCGTTGCGGCTTGCAACCATCAGCGACGGGAACGGCAGGGGATCACGCGGATAGGGGCCGAATGTCATCAGATGCTTCGGGCGGATCGTCGGATTGGCCACATCCGGAGGTGCTACCAGGAAGGCGCCAGCGATCGGCTTGTTGAAGTGGGGCAGGGCGTGCACCGCAGTCGCGACGCCAAGCGAATGGGCGACGATGACGACCGGCTTTTCCGCCGCATTGACCTCTTCGATCATGCGCGCCACCCAATCTTCACGCACGGGCTTTGCCCACTCCGCCTGCTCGACGCGGCGCGCGGTGGACATCTTGCGCTCCCAGCGGGTCTGCCAGTGCTCCGGTCCGGAGTTGGTGTAGCCAGGGACAATGAGGATATGGGCGTCGGATACTTTCATAGTGGCCGCGATGTGGCGCTGAAAGCGGCCGAAGTCAAGACCTGCAACGCCGTGCGCTATTTGAGAGGCGCCATGGTCGCAGCAGTACTTCGAAGGGCTGCACGTTTTCATCCCTGGATCGGTGACGACCTGGAGAAACAGGCAGCAGGCGACAGCGCCTTCATTTTCTGTATAATCGGCATGACGGTCGCGGTTGGTGCGACTTTGTTTCGTCGCATCTCTGTTCCGCGGCCGCTCTAGTTCGTTGAGGAGTGAGCCATGACAACATTCCATGTTCTGTCGGGGGCGGATGCGAGTGTCGCCCACCCCGGGATAAAGAAGATTGGTGTCTCGGATGTGTTCGACGCCTTGCGTCTCGGATTTGAGGATTTTCGCGAAAAGCCGTCCCACTACGTCTTTCTATGCCTGATCTACCCGATTGCCGGCGCTGTGCTGATAACCTGGAGCGCGGGCGCAAACATGCTGCCGCTGCTTTATCCGTTGGTCTCGGGCTTTGCCCTGGTCGGCCCTGTCGCGGCGATCGGTCTTTATGAAATCAGTCGACGGCGTGAACTCGGCATGGACTATTCATGGCCGCATGCGCTTCGCCTGCATCGCTCTCCAGCCTTGCCATCGATCATGGCCGTTGCCGCCATGCTCTTCGTGGTCTTCATTGTTTGGCTGTTGGTCGCCCAGGCGCTCTACGTACAAATCTTCGGGGCCGAACCGCCGGCTTCGATCGCTGCCTTCTGGAATGGCATCATCGGTACCGAACAGGGCTGGAACCTGATCCTCGTCGGCAACGCCGTCGGCTTCGTCTTCGCCGTCATCGTGCTCGCGACAACGGTCGTATCCTTCCCCTTGCTGATCGATCGCGATGTCGGCGCCGTCGCGGCGGTGGAAACGTCGATCCGCGCGACCCTCGTCAATCCGGTACCCGTCGCGCTCTGGGGCTTCATCATCGCGGCTGGTCTGGTGATCGGCTCGATCCCGGTCTTCGTCGGTCTTGCCGTCATCATGCCGATCTTCGGCCACGCCACATGGCATATCTATCGCAAGATGGTGGAGCCAGGTCCGCGCGCCGGTTCACGATAGGCGAGTCACGGCGCAACCTATCAACGCGAAAAGCGCCGCAGGTCAATCGACTTGCGGCGCTTTCAAGCGTGAGCGAAGACCGGTCTTACGGCCTAGCTCACTTCATTGTTTCATCGAAACAATGAAGTGATCTAGATCTTTGAAATTACGCAATTCCGGACGGAAAACCGTTTCGCACTTTTCCTGGAATTGCTCTAGCGAAAGTGCTTGTAGTAGGAGGAAATCTGCGCCGCCGTGTTGGACGACAGATTGAGCTTGATGCCGATCTTGTCACCGCGGTACCAGCGTACCATGCCGGTCAGAAAGCCCAGTTCCTCGCTCCTGATCGTCACTTCCTGCCCCGTCTTGGCGCCGATGTCGAAATAGAGCTGGAAGCAGATGCCTTCGTCCGAAAGGTCCTTGACGACGCCATTGCTGGACCCGGTCTTGCAGGTGACCATGCCGGTGATCTTCGTCTGTGTGCGGGCTGCCGCACGCTCCGTACTGTCCTTGTAGGCCATGTGATCCTCGAACCTGAATTGACAGGCCTGGATCGTCACACACGATCACTGAACATCGCGCTAAAAGAAATGCCCGCATTTGAGCGATGTGCGCCAAATGCGGGCATATTCATGAGATGCAACGCGGGCGCGTGACCCGCGCACTGTCAGGTTCAGCCGAAGACGCGCTTGAAAATCGTGTCGACGTGCTTGGTATGGTAGCCAAGATCGAACTTCTCGCGGATGTCTTCCTCGGAAAGCGCTGCACGGACTTCCGTATCGGCCAGCAGTTCCTCAAGGAAGTCCTTGCCCTGTTCCCAGACCTTCATGGCGTTGCGCTGCACGAGGCGGTAGGCATCCTCACGCGATACCCCTGCCTGGGTCAACGCCAGCAGCACGCGCTGCGAATGAACCAGACCGCGGAACTTGTTCATGTTCTTGATCATGTTCTCGGGGTAGACGAGCAACTTGTCGATCACGCCGGTCAGGCGGGAAAGCGCGAAGTCGAGCGTCACCGTCGCATCCGGTCCGATCATGCGCTCGACGGAGGAGTGCGAGATGTCGCGCTCGTGCCAGAGGGCAACGTTTTCCATTGCCGGTACCGAGAAGGCGCGAACCATGCGGGCGAGACCCGTCAGGTTCTCGGTCAGAACCGGGTTGCGCTTGTGCGGCATTGCCGACGAGCCCTTCTGGCCCGGCGAGAAATACTCTTCAGCTTCGAGCACTTCGGTGCGCTGCAGGTGACGGATTTCCGTCGCCAGGCGCTCGATCGACGAGGCGATGACGCCGAGGGTGGCGAAGTACATGGCATGACGGTCGCGCGGGATGACCTGGGTGGAAACCGGTTCCGGCTTCAGGCCAAGCGCCTCGGCGACATGCTCTTCCACACGCGGATCGATGTTGGCGAAGGTGCCGACAGCGCCGGAGATCGCGCAGGTGGCGACTTCCTCACGTGCGGCCAGCAGGCGCTGCTTGCAGCGGTCGAACTCGGCATAGGCGAGTGCCAGCTTGACGCCGAAAGTGGTCGGTTCGGCATGAATGCCGTGCGAGCGGCCGATCGTCACCGTGTCCTTGTGTTCAAAAGCGCGGCGCTTCAGGGCTTCGAGCAGCTTGTCGAGGTCCGCGAGCAGCAGATCGGTCGCGCGGACGAGCTGGACGTTGAAGCAGGTGTCGAGCACGTCGGACGAGGTCATGCCCTGGTGGATGAAGCGGCTGTCCGGGCCGACGAATTCGGCAAGATGTGTCAGGAAGGCGATGACGTCATGCTTGGTGACGGCTTCGATCTCATCGATGCGCGCGACGTCGAAGGTGGCAGCGCCGCCCTTTTCCCAGATCGTGCGGGCTGCATCCTTCGGGATCACACCGATTTCGGCGAGTGCATCGCAGGCATGAGCCTCGATCTCGAACCAGATGCGGAATTTCGTTTCCGGCGACCAGATGGCCACCATTTCCGGACGGGAGTAGCGCGGGATCATGGGCTTTAGCTTTCGTCGTCAGTGGAGGATGGCCGTGCCTCTAGCAAAGATAGCCGTGAAGCTCAACGCGTTTGGCTCGTGCGCTCGCTCGCCAGCCACAGGCTGACGCCGACGAGTATAGCACCACCAAGGGGCAGATAGAGGCGAAGCCCCATCACCAGAAACTGGTAGAACGCGATGAGCGAGGTGAAGGCGAACTGGAAAAACCAGGTCCTGGTGCCGGCAGGCGCGTGCCATTGGGCGTAAAACTGCCGATAGTCGAGGGCATAGAGTATCGCCGTCATCGCGACGGTGCCGAGCGAAAGGAAGAAGAAGTAAGCCGCAAAACGTGTTTCGGGCCGACGCCCCAAGGCTGCAAGTCGAGCCAGGAACAGCGATGGCGCCCAGGCCAGAAGCGCCCCGAAGCCGAAGATCAGAAGCAGCTCGGACAGATGAAAGGTGAGAGCACGCTCGCGAAGCCAGAGGCCACACCAGGCCGAAAGCACCATCGCGCCGCCCCAGAGCGGCGCACCGATGACAAGCTCCCGCATCGTCGGAAGGGATCGGGCGAACCGTCGTCGATGCAGGGCGCCTACTGGCGCCAGATCTGCTTTTGCCTCGACGCCGGCCGCCGCGTCGTTCATTTCGCGATCCGGGTCGGGATCGCGATCCAGCGTCCATCGGTTGTGCCTTCGAAGCCGAGCGACTTGACGAGAACCATGATGACGTGGGTTTCGGAGCCGTCGTCATTCCGATGGGTGACGGCGCCACCGACCTGATAGCCGGTGGGGCAGCGGCGGCTCTCGGGCAAGCGGCTATCGTCCTGCAGGATGTCTGTTGCCGGCTTGCCGGCCTTCATCGTCATCGACAGACGAAAGCCTTTGACCTCCTTCAGGAAGTCCTTGCAGATGCCTTCCGGCTCGAAGGTTTTCTCTTCGAGCGTTACCGAATAGGTCTCGCGGAACCCTTCGTCGGCCGCAAAGGAATCGTAGGTCAGCGCCAGCGGCTTGGCGTTCGCCTCGGTGATCGGATTATAGGCGGCAAGCAGCCCGGGCGCATCAGCCAGGCGATAGGCGTCGATCAAGGGTGCCGCACGGCGGCGTGCCTCGTGACGCGCCTTGGAGAGCGGGCTGCCATCCTCGCGGCTGACGGCGCGCACCGGCGCGCCGGGCAAGAAACTGTCATTGCGCGTATCGATCACATAGATGGTCGAATAGGGAAAGCCGGAGCCATCCTGAACGCCGTATTCCTCGAAGGCGAAGACATTGCCGTCGGCCGAAAAGCCGATCGGCTGGAGCGCGGCATAGTCGCCCGCCGAGGCCGGCGCTGCGGCTGCCGCAGCGCCCAGCAAAAGCACGCCGGGCAGTGCCGCGCGCGGCTTCATCGATAGGCCTTCTCTGCCGGCGTGCGGATCGCCTCGATCGCCGTGCGATAGGCTTCGACGGAGCCGCCCTTGAAGATCGCCGAACCGGCGACGAGAACGTTGGCGCCGGCGCCGGTTGCGAAGGCCGCCGTGTCGGGCGCAATGCCGCCGTCGACTTCGATCTCGATCGGACGATCGCCGATCATCGCCTTGATGCGGCGGATCTTTTCCGCCGTAGCTTCGATGAACTTCTGTCCGCCAAAGCCCGGGTTCACGGTCATGACCAGGATGAGATCAACCTGATCGAGCACGTATTCGATGGCGCTTTCCGGCGTTGCCGGGTTGAGCGAGACACCGGCCTTCTTGCCGAGCGACCGAACGGTCTGCAACGAACGGTGAAGGTGCGGACCGGCTTCGGCATGCACGGTGAGGATATCGCAGCCGGCTTTCGCAAAGGCTTCGAGGAACGGATCGGCGGGCGAAATCATCAGGTGGCAATCGAACGTCGCATCGGTGTAGCGGCGCAGCGACTTGATCACGTCGGGGCCGAAGGTGATGTTCGGCACGAAGTGCCCGTCCATGACATCGAGATGGATCCAGTCGGCGCCGGCATCGACGACGTCGCGGACTTCCTGTCCGAGCTTGGAGAAATCGGCCGCCAGGATCGACGGAGCAATGCGGATAGGATGGGTCATGGCGCACTCCAGCGTGTTTTCCGCGCAATAGCACCGGCTGGCCGCGCAAACAACATGCCTGCGATCAAAGCTGCGTCAGCTGAGCTGCGACCAGCACGGCATGAGGTCGTTTTCGGCCGGGGCCGCGTCATGAACGCCACGGGCGATGGCGCGTGCCATCGTCGATGCCGCCACCGCGCCGAGGTCGATGAAATCCTCAAGTGTGGGGGTCTTGCCGCTGGCGCCGGTGGCAAGTGCAAAGATGAGATCGCCGTCGAGCGGCGTGTGCGCCGGCCAGAGCGCTCGGGAAAAACCGTCATGGGCGGCGATTGCCAGGCGCTTCGCTTCGGCCTTTGTGAGCACTGCATCCGTCGCGATGACGGCGATCGTCGTGTTGGCGCCTGCGGACTGCCGGTCGCGGAACTTGATGCGGATATCGGCGGCGTCAGCGGGCAGCGGATGCGGCAGGCCGAGCGCACCGAACTCGCCGGAGAGCTCGAAGGGTGCGGACCAGAAATGCCTGCTATCACCAACGGTCGCCGAGCCGAGCGCGTTGACCGCGACGAGCGCGCCGATGGTGATGCCGCTTGGCAGAACGGTCGATGCCGAGCCGAGGCCGCCCTTGACGGTGGCGGTCAGAGCGCCGGTACCGGCGCCGGCGGTTCCGGTCGCGAACGACGGGCCGGCGCGACGAACCGCCTCAAAGCCGAGTTCGCGATAGGGCGGGTAACGTCCCCAGTCCTTGTCGCCACCGTTGATCAGGTCGAACAGGATGGCGGTGGGCACGATCGGTATCCGGTGCGGACCGACGGCAAAGCCGCGGCCCATTTCTCTCAGCGCGGCCTGGGCTCCGGACGCAGCATCGAGGCCAAAGGCCGAACCGCCGGAAAGCACCAGAGCATCCACCGTCTGTACCGTGTTGTGCGGATCGAGCAGATCGGTTTCCCGCGTTCCGGGCGCGCCGCCCAGCACCTGAACCGCTGCCGTTGCCGGCGGATCGCAGACGATGGCGGTGACGCCGGATTTCAGCCGGTGATCCTCGGCATTGCCGACCGTCAGGCCCGCGACGTCGGTAATCAGGTTCAGCGGTCCGGTGCGCATCATTGGGCGGTTCCTTCGGCGGGCACTGGCACGAAGCGGCCGCCTTGCCACTGCATCAGGCGATAGGGATTTTCGGCGCGCTCGTGCTGCGCGTTGAAGGCAATGGGGCCGAGCACGGTCGGGTAGGGTCCTTTGGCGAATGCGTCGAGAAGGGGCTTGTCGTCCTTTTCCGCCTGGTCCTTGGCTTGCTCGAGCAGGGAGACCGCCGCAAAGGCCGGCAATACGTACCCGTCCGGTTCGGTTCCCGCGGCGCGAAGCGCGTCCGCGACCGGTTTACCCTCGGGCGATTGCGATGCGTCCGGCAGGGTGACCGCGAAAACGCCATCGGCGAGCGGCACGGTGAGATCGGCGGCATTCAGCGCGTCGCCACCGAGAAAGGCGAGGCCCGCGCCTTCGCCTTCTGCATCGCGCGCAATCACCGCCGTGTCCTGCCTGTCGCCGCCGGTAAAGACATGGGTCGCGCCGCTCTTCCCCAGTCGCCGCACCAGGTTGACCTGCTGCTCCTGGGCGGGCCGATAGGTGTCGGTGAAGACCGGTGTCAGCCCAATTTCGCCGAGGGCGGAGCGTACGCTTTCGACCAGTTCCCGGCTGTGGATGGTTCCATCGTCGATCAACGCGATCGGCTTGTCCTTCCAGCGCTGGACGATGGTGTCGACGATGCTGGCAGCCTCGGCGTTACCGCTCGGCGCAAGACGGAAGAGCGGCCACTTCTTCTTCAGCGCATCTTCCATCAGGACATCGGAACGCACACTGAGGGTGATGGCGGGAAGGCCCGCTTCGGCAAGTGCCGGAAGTGTGGCGTCCAGGCTTTCGGTGCAGAGAAACCCGATCGCTGCCTCGGCGCCGGCCGCAAGCAGCGCCTTGGTCAGCGCTTCATTGCCGGCCGTATCGCAACTCTCTGGAATGACGACGATCTCACTGCCGCGATCGCCGGCCTGGAACGCGGCGCCATCGATGATCTGCTTGCCGAGAGGTGCAAACGGGCCTTCGACCGGCGCGACGACGGCCACCTTGATGCCGGCTGCCGCGGCGGGTGCGGCCTGTACCAGTCCGGCCACGACAAGGCTGGCGACGATCGATCGAAGCATCCATTTTCTCCGCTGCCGCATTTTCCCCGGATCAGGAGGGATCCTGACCCCGCGGCGAGCCCTTACGTTGCCTTTTCCGTGCCGGTCGCGACTGGCGCGCGGCACGGTAGTGGCCGCATGTTTTAAGGATGTGCCCTGCCGCGTCAAAGGAAAAGATGTGACTTCGGACGCGGATGGTTCTATCCGCGTCGCTGCCGTGTCGCAGATCTGCAAGATTCTCCTTGCAGCGGGTTTCATATTTCCCGGTACTGTCTATGTATGTGGCTGACTTCGCTCGGAGAAAGAATTGTTGGACAAGAGCCGGCTGGACCCCATCAGTTATCGCGACGCCATGAGTCGCCTGGCCGGTCACGTGCAGATCATCACCGTGGCCGATGGTGTCGAGCGGCGCGGTGTCACGGTCACCGCATCCTGCTCCGTGTCCGACAGTCCGCCGACGGTTCTGGCCTGCCTCAACGGCGCCAATCCGCGCAATGAGATCTTCACGCGCAGCGACAGTTTCGCGCTCAATCTGCTTGGCGATGAACATCGCGCCATGGCACACGCTTTTTCCGGCCGCGATCAACTCGACATGAATCTGCGCTTTGCCCTTGGCCAGTGGACCAAGCTGACGACAGGCTCTCCGATCCTCACCAACGCGATCGCTTCGTTCGATTGCCGGCTCATCGAGGTGAAGACGATCGCCACGCATCTGGTGCTGTTCGGCGAGGTCGTCGATGTCGCCATCGGGCCGGCGCGGCCGCCACTCATTTATGTGGACCGCGGATACCACTCGCTATAAGTTTTACGTGGCGAGATTTCGTGCCCATCGAGACATGAGAAGATCGCCGTAAGCCTTTGAGTTGGAAGAGTGAATTCATTCGCTTTTCAACATCAAGTTATCGATTCGAGCCGTGGCGGAGGAGACATGGCGACACAGGCGACCACAGCCCTGCCGCAGTCCATCGAAGAGACGATGGCGCTGCTGGAGGCGCATGACTATCTCGCGGGAACGGCGCTGGCGACGGTGCTGTTTCTGGCGCTCAGGATGAAGCGCCCGCTCTTTCTCGAGGGCGAAGCAGGCGTCGGCAAGACCGAGATCGCCAAGGTTCTGGCAAAGGCGCTCGATCGGCCTCTGATCCGGCTGCAATGTTATGAGGGCCTCGACGTCGCCTCGGCCGTCTACGAATGGAACTATCCGGCACAGATGCTGGAAATCCGCCTATCGGAAGCAGCCGGCAAGGTCGATCGAAAACGGATCGAAAGCGATATCTTTTCCGAACGCTTCCTGATCCGCCGCCCGGTCCTGCAGGCAATTTCTTCCAGCGCGGGCCGCGCGCCTGTCTTCCTGATCGACGAGCTTGACCGGACAGATGAGGCCTTCGAGGCGTTCCTGCTCGAAGTTTTGTCCGATTTTCAGGTCACGATACCGGAACTTGGAACAATCCGGGCGGACGAACCGCCAATCGTCATCATCACCACCAACCGCACCCGTGAGATCCATGACGCGCTCAAGCGACGCTGCCTCTATCATTGGGTCGATTATCCCAAGGCGGCGCAGGAGCTGGAAATCATCCGCCGCAAGGTACCCGGCTGCAACGCGACGCTGTCGCGCGAGGTCATCGCCTATGTGCAGCGGCTGCGGACAATCGATCTTTTCAAGAACCCCGGCGTTGCCGAGACCATAGACTGGGCAACGGCCCTGACGGAGCTCGACCGGCTGGCGCTCGATCCGGAAACGATCGCCGATACGCTCGGAACATTGCTCAAGTATCAGGACGACATCGCCAGGATAGAGGGTGCCGAGGGGCGCAAGCTACTCGCCGAAGTCAAGGCGGAACTGCTGGCGGCGGGCTGACCATGGAGGAGCGGGAGCAGCACAGGGATGGTGCCATTGTCCCGCCGCCAGGGGAAAGCGACGGCCGGCTTGCCGACAACATCGTCTTCTTCGCACGCGCCCTGCGTCGCGCCGGCATCAAGATCGGGCCCGGTGCCATCGCCGATGCCATCGATGCGGTGGCACTGATCGGAATCGGCGGCCGGGATGCGTTTTACGCCGCACTGCAATGCGTCTTCGTGAAGCGCCACGAGGACCAGCCGGTGTTCGACGAAGCCTTTCGGCTGTTCTGGCGCTCGCGCGGCCTCGTCGAGAAGATGATCGCGATGATGTCGCCGCTGGCGCCGGAGCGCGAAAGCGAGCGGCACCAGCGGCGTGCCGGCGAGACACGCGTCAGCGATGCGTTGCTTTCCGGGCACGAAGCGGATCGACCGCCACGTGAGGAACCCGAGATCGATATCGATGCGCGCTTCACGGTTTCGGGCCGCGAGCTCCTGCGTCGGGCCGATTTCGCGCAGATGAGTGCTGCCGAACTTGCCGAGGCGAAACGCGCCCTTGCCGCGCTGACGCTGCCGATGGACCGTGTCGTAACCCGTCGCTTCCGCCCATCGAAGAGGCAGATCCGCATCGACCCGCGCGCCACCATGCGTGACGCGATGCGTTTCGGCGGGGAACTGATCCTGCCGCGGTTCCGGGAGCGGCGTGTGGTGCATCCGCCGCTCGTCGTGCTTGCCGACATCTCGGGCTCGATGAGCCAGTACACCCGCATCTTTCTGCATTTCCTGCATGCGTTGACCGAGGAGCGGCGGCGCGTGCACACCTTCCTGTTCGGCACACGGCTGACCAATGTCTCCCGCCAGTTGCGCAATCGCGATCCGGATGCCGCGATCGACGACTGCGTGGCTGCGGTGAAGGACTGGTCCGGCGGTACGCGCATTGGCGAAACGCTGCATGAATTCAACAGACGCTGGTCGCGGCGCGTGCTCGGACAAGGCGCCATCGTGCTGATGATCACCGATGGCCTGGAGCGTGACGATGTGGGCGACCTTGAAATCGAAATCGATCGACTGCACCGGTCCTGCCGGCGGCTGATCTGGCTCAACCCGCTGCTGCGCTTCGACGGCTTCGAGGCGCGTGCGCGCGGCGTCAGAGCGATGCTGCCGCATGTTGACGAATTCCGGGCGGTGCACAATCTTGAATCGATTGGGGAACTGGTGAAGGCGCTTTCCGGGCAGGGTTCCCGGCAGGCTAACCCGCGGCGGTTCCTCAGATCTTGATCTGTCCGGCGGGAGGGTGGCAACATGCTGGAAGCTGCAAATGTTCTGGATCCGCTCGACATCGCCCAAGCCTGGATGAAGGAAGGGCGTAAGGTGGCGATTGCCACCGTGATCGAAACCTGGGGCTCGGCGCCGCGCCCCGTCGGCAGCCATCTGGTGATCGACGGCGACGGCAATTTTCAGGGCTCGGTTTCCGGCGGCTGCGTCGAAGGCGCCGTCATCACCGAAGCGGCAGATGTCATCGCTTCGGGCGCGCCAAGGATCCTCGATTTCGGCGTTGCGGACGAAACCGCCTGGCGCGTGGGACTTTCCTGCGGCGGCAGGATCCGGGTCCTTGTTGAACGGGTCGAAGGCTAGCGATGGAACGGAGGATTCTTGAAGCACTCAATGCGGCGCGTTCGGCGCGTCGGGCGGTTGTCACTGTCAGCGCTCTAGCCGGCAGCAGCAGCCAGGTCTATCTTGAGGGCGATGATTGTCCGGATGTCTGGCGCGGCCCGGTCGCGCGCGCCCTGCAATCCGGCAAGGCCGGGATCGTGGAGACGGAGCAGGGCTCTTTCTTCCTCAATGTCTACTTGCCGCCGCCACGCATTCTCGTCATCGGCGCCGTGCATATTTCACAGGCCTTGGCCCAGCTGGCGCCCGTTGCCGGTTTCGACATGACGATCATCGATCCGCGTACTGCCTTCGCAACGCCGGAACGTTTCGCAGGCGTCGAGCTCATCGCCGAATGGCCCGAGGATGCCCTGAAACAGAGGCCGCTCGACCGCTTCACCGCCGTGCTGGCCGTCACCCATGATCCGAAAATCGACGACGAACCAATCCGGATCGCCCTTGCAGCCGGCTGTTTCTACGTCGGCGCGCTCGGCAGCCGGAAAACCCATGCGACACGGGTCGAACGGTTGCGACAGGCCGGTGTTTCCGATGTTGACATAGCCCGCATCCGCGCACCGATCGGCCTCGATATCGGTGCGGCGAGCCCGGCCGAGATCGCCGTCGCCATCCTGGCCGAAATCATCGAGGCGCTACGGCGCCGCGATACCAGCCATGTCAAAGGAGTGATTGCGTGAGGTTCGGGCCGGTCAAGACCAGCGAAGCGGAGGGCGCCATGCTGGCGCATGCGGTCAAGACGGATGAGATCCGGCTGCCGAAGGGCCACCGGCTTTCGCCCGCCGATATCGCCGCCTTGATCGCCTGCGGCACGCTGGAGGTGGTTGTTGCGCGCCTTGACCCCGGCGATCTCATGGAAGACGAGGCCGCAACGCGCATTGCGGCGGCAATTGCACCCGACCACCTGCGCTTCTCTCAGGCGGCAACCGGGCGTGTGAACGTCTACTCTCGGGTTGCCGGCCTCTTCGTCGCGAAGCGCGACACCGTCAACCGATTGAACCGCATCGACCCCGCCATCACGCTCGCCTGCCTTGCCGACCATGTGCCTGTGCAGGCCGGCGACATGGTCGCGACGATCAAGATCATTCCACTCGCCGTGGCCGGCCAACTCGTCGAGGAAGCACAGAAGCTGCTCCGGAGCCATGCCGCCTTCGAAGTAAAACCCTTTTCCGCGCGACGCGCAGCGCTAATAGCAACTCAGTTGCCGACACTGAAACCCCAGGTCATGGACAAGACGAAAACCATCCTGGCGGCTCGCCTGCGGCAATCGGGAAGCGAGCTTGTGACCGAGCGACGCGTCGCACACACGGAAGGCGCGGTCGCCGCGGCAATCGACGAACTCCAGGCCGACCATGACCTGCTGGTGGTCTTCGGTGCTTCCGCTGTCGTCGATCCGGATGATGTGATTCCCGCGGCGGTTCGTCGGGCAGGCGGCGTCGTCGATCATGTCGGCATGCCCGTCGATCCCGGCAATCTTCTCGTTCTTGGCCGTGTCGGCGAGATCCCCGTGATCGGGGCTCCCGGATGCGCCCGCAGCCCGCGCGAGAACGGATTCGACTGGATCCTCGACCGTATCCTCGCCGGCGAGTGGCCGAGCTTCGACGACATAACCGGCCTTGGCGTCGGTGGTTTGCTCGGCGAAATCCCGACCCGGCCGCAGCCGCGCGAAAAAGCAACGGCGTTGCCGTTAGGACCGGTCGAGATCGTCGTTCTGGCCGCCGGCCGCGCCAGCCGGATGGGACCGGACGGCGGGCACAAGCTGCTGGCGACCTTTGACGGCGTGCCGCTGGTTCGCCGCAGCGTCGAGGCAGCGATTGCTGCGGCCCCCGGCGGGGTTGTCGTGGTCACCGGCCACCGCGAGACCGATATCCGCGCTGCGTTGGAGGGTCTGCCCGCGAAGCTCGTCTCGAATCCAGACTACATGTCCGGAATGGCCTCATCTCTGACGATTGGACTTTCGGCCATCAACGAGCGATCCGCGGGCATGTTGGTCATGCTCGCCGACATGCCGGGCGTCAGCAGCGACGATCTGCGCAGGTTGCTCGATCGTTTTGCGGCCGAAGGCGGCCGCGCCGTCATTCGGGCAACCGCCGATGGGCAACGCGGCAATCCGGTCATCCTGCCGCGGCAAACCTTTTCCGCTGTCCGTCTTTTGGTTGGAGACGTTGGCGCAAGGCACATCATCGAGAAGTGCGGACTGCCGGTCATCGATGTCGAGCTTGGTTCGGCGGCGCGGCTTGATCTCGACACGCCGGAGCAGATTGTGGCTGCCGGCGGTATCCTGGAGGAATGAACGCGTGGACAATGCTGCCATCGAGGAGATGTTCGAGACGCTGGGGCCGGTGACCATCAAGCGGATGTTCGGCGGCAAGGGGATCTATTGCCAGGGCATCATCTTCGCACTCGAGGTGGACGGAGAAATCCTCCTGAAGGGGGACGAGCAGACGGCGCCGACCTTCGAGGCGGCCGGCTCCCGGCAATGGGCCTATGATGGCAAGGGCAAGCCGGTGAAGATGCCCTATTGGAGCATACCGGACGACGCCTTTGACGACCCCGACGAGATGGCGCGCTGGGTGCGGCTTGCCTATGAAGCAGCGTTACGATCGAGAAAATAGAGGATAAACCCGCCAGCGGAGGCAATCCGCGACGACTGCGCCGCTAGAGCATCCCGCTCTCAAGTGGAATCACTGGAGGCGGAAAGATGCTCTATAATCAAAGTGCTAGAGCGTCCTTTGTGCCTTCGCTTGAACGCACGGCGCTCTTGTGCTCCAGCCTGCGCAACGCATCGACTGCGTCGGCCGTAAAACGTGACAGCGGCTGGGGCAGGGCATCGAGATCGAACCAGCCGAGAGCGGAAAGCTTGTCCGGCTCGGTGAGTTCAGGCTCACCGATAAAGTCCCGGGTCACATAGATCATCGAGATCCAGTGCTGGCGGTCAGCCTCGATCACCTGTTCGCTGAGGCAGAGGAACTCGCTCGAACGGATCTGGAGGCCGCTTTCCTCTTCGGCCTCGCGCCGCGCTGCGGCTTCCGAGCGTTCCATATGATCGACCTTGCCGCCGACGATGTTCCAGTGCTCGGCTTCAGGCGCGTTAACGCGCTTGTAGAGCAGGATCTTGCCGTCGCGCACGATTGCAAGTCCGCAGCCGAGACCCGGAAAATCGATGCCCGGCAGGCCCATAGGTTTAATCAGGCCTTGCCGGCAATCAGCATGAAAGCGGGAATTTCGTCGCCGAAGCCAACGGGCGTCGGGCCGTCATCATAGTCGCGGCGGTGACGGTTGCGGCGATCGCGATTGTCATCGTTGGCCGGGTTCGATGCGCGCACCGGACGATCGGCGCGGTTGTTCTGTCCCTGCTTGTTTTCTGCGCTGCGTGCCGGTTTCACCGATTCCGCCCTTTCCACGACTGTTTCAACTTCGGCCTCACTATCGACACGCACGGTATCGGATTTATGATCGGCGCGAGCCCTCGGGCCGCGTTCCCCATCTTTTTTCCGGTCCTTGCGGCCATCGCGATCGCGACCGCGATCGCGGCGACCGCTGTCGTGGCTTTCCATCGGCTCGGGCAAATTGGAAAGGTCGCCGTTCAGCCATTCGACCTTCTGGCCGATCAGCTTCTCGATCGCATCGGAGAACTTCGTGTCGCGCTTGGTCACAAGCGTGAAGGAGGCGCCAGAGCGACCGGCACGGCCGGTGCGGCCGATCCGGTGAACATAGTCTTCCGCATGGATCGGAACGTCGAAGTTGAAGACATGGCTGACATCGGGGATGTCGAGGCCGCGGGCAGCAACATCGGATGCAACGAGCAGCGTGATATTGTTGTCCTTGAAGCCGGCAAGCATGGCCATGCGCGAGCGCTGGTCCATGTCACCATGCAGGGCGCCGACCGAGAAGCCATGACGCTCGAGCGACCGAAAGAGGTCGGCGACATCCTTCTTGCGGTTGCAGAAGATGATGGCGTTCTTCAGATCGTCCTGGGCGCGAATCAGATCGCGCAGCACCGCGCGCTTTTCGTAATCCTTGGCGTGCGCCGCGACGAAGCGCTGTGTCACCGTCTGTGCCGTGGAGGCCGGGCGGGCGACTTCGACGCGCTCCGGGTTCTGCAGGAAGCGATCGGCGAGCTTCTGGATTTCCGGCGGCATGGTCGCCGAGAAGAACAGAGTCTGACGCGTGAACGGGATCATCTTGGCGATGCGTTCGATGTCGGGAATGAAGCCCATGTCGAGCATGCGGTCGGCTTCGTCGATGACCAGGATCTCGACGCCGGTCATCAGCAGCTTGCCGCGCTCGAAGTGATCAAGCAGGCGGCCGGGCGTGCAGATCAGAACGTCTGCGCCGCGCTCGAGCTTGCGATCCTGCTCATCGAACGAAACGCCGCCGATCAGAAGCGCGATGTTGAGCTTGTGGTTCTTGCCGTACTTGTCGAAGTTCTCCGCGACCTGGGCGGCGAGTTCGCGCGTCGGCTCCAGGATGAGCGTGCGCGGCATGCGGGCGCGCGCGCGGCCCTTTTCCAGCAGCGTCAACATCGGCAGCACGAACGAAGCGGTCTTACCCGTTCCCGTCTGGGCGATGCCCAGAATGTCACGACGCTGCAGGGCCGGCGGAATGGCGCCAGCCTGGATCGGGGTCGGGATTGTGTAGCCCGCATCGGTGACAGCGGAGAGAACTTTTTGGCTCAGGCCAAGGTCAGCAAAATTGGTCAAAGGGAAATCTGTTTCCGTTCCGGTTCAATAGAACACTGATCGATCGATGGAAAACGCACGAGACGTGGCCGCGCTCATAAGCTGAACGTCGCTGAAAGTCAAGAAATCCAGCACGTTGAAGCAGCAAAAGGTAAATAGTGGCGAATCTGTCGCATTTCTTGTCAAGCCGCGCAAGACCTGGAGACAGCCAAACGACCCGTCAGTTCATGTAGGAGGCGAGCTTCCGGCTGGCATCGAGAAAGCGCATGGGATCCACCGCCTCGCCATTCAGGCGGATTTCATAATGAAGGTGCGGACCGGTGGAACGACCCGTATTGCCGGACTTGGCAATGACTTCACCTTCCGTCACCTGGTCGCCAACCTTCACCAGAACGGCGGAAAGGTGGGCGTATCGGCTCGACACGCCGTTTCCGTGGTCGATTTCGACCATGTTCCCGTAGCCGCCGGTCAGGCCGGCATTCGTCACGGTGCCGGGCGCGGCCGCGCGAATGCGCGTGCCGACCGTCGCGCGGAAGTCGATGCCGGCATGGAGCGCCAGGCGACCGAGGAACGGATCAAGGCGGTTGCCGAAGTCGCTGGTGATGTCGCTCGCCGGAGACGGGTTGCCAAACGGCAGCGCGCGGACCTGCGCCCGCGTCCGTTCCAGTTCCAGAAGAGCCGTATCGAGAGCCGCCAGCGACTGGCCGAACTCGTCATCATTCGCCGGTTCGACGAACGGGCCGCCAATGGCGCTATCGACAGAGTCAGACGTCGCGACGGGGACCATTGCTGCGACATCGCCGACCGGCAGGTCGACGCCGGTCCGACCGACGATCGAGCGAATCGCATCCGACGTCTTTGCAGCACCATCCGTCAGTTGTTTCAGTCGCGCCATTTGTTCGAGTTCGACGTCCTTCAGCGACAGCGTCACTTTGGAGAATATCCGGTCGGCACGGTCCGAGGTCGATTCGGCCGCATCCGGTGCGGCATAGGCGAGGGGAGCGGGACGAATTGCACCGGTGACCGAGGCGGTGTTCAGACCCATCAGCTTCTCGATCGCCTTTACGCCGCCGCTGCTGGCATCGGCCCGTTTCTCATAGGCGAGGGGTTCGATCTCCGGGGCCTCGTTGCTTTCCGTCGTCAGGCCGGAGCTTTCGGCCCTTTCGACCAGGGCGCCGAGCTTTCCGTTGCGCGAGGTCAGGGCCATCTGCTGGCGCAGCAGCTTCTCGACCTTTTCTTCGACCACCTGCTGGTCGAGGAGTTGCCGGCTGGTGACGCGATCGACCTGCGCTCTCAACGCCGTGATTCGATCCTCGTATTCGTGCTGCATGCGCGCCTGGCGGGCGATCGTGCCACCAATGAGATCGTCGCGCAGGACCAGATAGGATGTGGCCGCGAGATAGCCGATGCTGCAGACGCCGGCGAAGGATACGGCGATTGCCGCCATCCAGGGACGAACCGTCATGTGTCGAACCTTGTCGCCACTTGCCAGTATCAGAACGTGATTTTCCTTACGTTTTCCGAAGGCACGATTTGCCGAACGTCCAGACACCCGTTCTCTCCCGCCATGTGCGCGTTGCCTCGCATCACCTGCGGATCATTACACTTCGTTAGGGTTAACAATTGGTAAGGATGATTGCGGTTGCGTGATGCGGCTATCGGTTGGTCGAGGCAGTCATCGAGCGATAGAAGGACGGCGTCAGTCCGGCCTCGGCGCGGGCAATGTCGTTGAACGGTGCCTTCAATGGTCCGCGAAAATTGGCGCGCACCAGCGCCTGGAAGGTCGCTGCGGGATCCTTCTTCTCGCGGGCGCAGAGAAAACGGAACCATTTGGCGCCGACGGCAACATGGCCTTTCTCGTCTTCGTAGATCACATCCAGAACGGCGGCGCTCTCGACGTCGCCGGTTTCGCGCATCTTGGCCTGAAGGGCCGGCGTCACATCGAGACCGCGCGCTTCGAGAATGAGCGGCACCACGGCAAGGCGCGCGGTCAGGTCGTTGCGGGTATCGTGCGCCGCCTGCCAGAGCCCGTCATGGGCGGGCAGGTCGCCATAGTCTGCACCGAGATCGTTCAGCCGCTGCCGGACCAGCCGGAAGTGCTTGGCCTCCTCGAAGGCGACACGCATCCAGCCGTCGAAGAAGGAATTGGGCACCGGCTCGGTCGCAAAGCGGGCGACGATATCGAGGGCCAGGTCGACGGCGTTCAACTCGATATGGGCGATCGAGTGCAGCAAGGCGATGCGGCCCTTGAGGGAACCGAGCGACCGCCGCTTCACCTGCGTCGGCGGTGTGAGTACCGGCTTGTCCGGCCGCCCGGGGCGAACCGGAACGGGTCGGTCGAGCGGCGAGCGCAGCGACAGCGTGCGGCGCTTCCAGCGCCGTGCCGTTTCTTGCGCAAGCGCCGTCTTGACCTCGAGGTCGGCGGCGCGAATCGCTTCGACTGCGCCGCCCCGCAGGCTGTGAAACACGGGCAATTCGGTCATGGGTTTCCTCAGAGGGCCTTTGCGGCGGCCAGGACCTCCTGGGCGTGACCGTCGACCTTCACCTTTTCCCATACCCTGACGACGACGCCGTCGGCGCCGATCAGGAAGGTGCTGCGTTCGACGCCCATGTACTTGCGGCCGTACATCATTTTCTCAACCCAGACGCCGTAGGCAGTCACCACCGCCTTTTCCTCGTCGGCAGCGAGCGTCACTGTGAGGTTGTGCTTCTTGGCGAAGCGATCGTGCTTTTTCACCGAATCGGGGGAGAGGCCGATCAGCGTTATGCCGGCTGCGGCAAACTCTTCGGCAAGTTCGGAGAACGAGATCGCCTCCAGCGTGCAGGCCTGCGTATCGTCCTTCGGATAGAAAAACAGCACGACGGGGCGGCCGCGAAAGGCGGAAAGCGAGATCGTGCCGCCGCCATCGCGCGGCAGCGTGAAGTCGGGAGCGACATCTCCGGGAGCGGGTCTTGCCATGATTAAACCTTCCTTCTGCCAAGTTTTGCAGACAATCGGACGCTACTGCATGTGGCCCTTGATCGTTGCCGATCAATGCGAAATCTGCGGCAACTCAAAGTTCTACAGCGACTTCTGCGCGCCTCTTAAGGCACGCCGCGCTGTAGGGCATATCGAAATTCGTCGACTGCCGTCCAGCGCATTTGTGCTAGATTCGACAGGTTTCGGACGGCGTCAGCCGCTACGAAACGTTGCAGTCGCTCGCCCGCGCGATTCCCGTTGAGGGTGGTGGCTTTCCACAGCATGGTCCCGCGTCTCATGGTGACTCTGCACGACGACATGTGGTCTACAGGAAACGAGAACCAGCCGTCCGCAACGATTGAAAAGAAGGCACGGCGAAAAAGCTCGTATCGAACGGAGGACGTCCGCGCTAATGAGTGAGATCCGCGGCGAAAAAGTCGGCTTTCGCAAGAAAGACATCGTCGCGCTGCATGCGTTGCCTTCGGCGCAGGCTCACGATCCCATGATCGTGCACGCACCACGCAAGCGCGCCCTGCTGCGTCTCTGTGCCAAAATTGCCCTGTCCATATCCCTGCTCGCCCTCATCATAGGGGCGATCCTCGTGACCGTGATCGAAAGCGGCATGATGGACAGCACGCTGAACGCGCGTGCCCGGACGGCCCTCAATGCTGCGCTCGGAGACGCCTACCGCGCCGACGTCGGCAGCACGGTCGTGCGCGTGACGGCAAGCGGCGCGATTGCGCTCAAGGCCCGCGAGGTGGCGCTCAGCGAAGCGGCATCCGGCCAACCCGTCGCGAAGCTTCGCTCGATCTCGATCGCACTCGACCCATTGGCGCTGATGACCGGCCGCATCGCCGTCTCCAGCCTTGAAGCGGAAGGCGGCGATTTCGATACCGGGCTCCTTCCTCGGGGCGAGCCGCTCGATCTCACCAAGATCCGTATCGCCGATGTCGGCGATGCGCTCGAGGCCCTGTTCTCCCATGTCGACCGCATGTCGCAGATGGCGGCCGGGCGGGGCAGCCAGACCGTAACACTCTCCGACTTCAGTTTTTCCGTCGTCGGCGCCCGCAACCGCGTCGTTCCGGTCGTCGCCTCCGCACTCGAATTCAACCGGGATGCCAGCGGTTCGATGAGCGTCAAGGGCAGCGCCACCGTCGATGGTGTCGAGGTCGATATCACCGCCGACGCGCTTGGCCAGAGAGGGCACGTGACCGGCTTTGATGCGGCGATCACCAATCTGCCTCTCGCGCCGTTCTTCTACCACGGCAAGTCGGGTGCGGAGCAGGCCTTTGGCATCGACGCGACGGCAGGGCTGACGTTGAACGCGACGCGGGCAGTCGGGGAGGCGAAGCCGGATCTGCGCGTGGCAGTGCGCACCTCCAAGGGCACCTTCCATGCCGGCGGCCTCGTCTCGACGCTCAATCCGTCGCAAATGGACATCGCCTATGATTTCGGGCGCTCCGCGGTCGAGATCCTGCCATCGGTCGTCAAGATCGGCCGCTCGACCTTTCCGTTCACCGGCGCGGTCATCGACCTCGACAAACTTGCCGGCGCCACGGACAATGGCTTCGCGATCGATCTCCTCCTGAAGAACGCAAGCTCGGCCCCGGAAGACGTCACCGATCAGCCGCTGACCTTCGATGCCAAGGCAAGCGGCCGGTTCACCGCAGACACCCACCGGTTGATCTTCGATCAGCTCGCCGTGTCGAGCCCGCTTGGCTCGATGTATGGCTCGCTTTCGGTCGCCTTCGGCAAGACCTCGCCGCAGATCAGCTTTGCCGCCGTCAGCGACCGCATGGAGGCGACGGCCGTCAAGCAGTTGTGGCCGTGGTGGATCGCCAAGGGCGCTCGCCGTTGGGCGATCGGCAACCTCTTCGGCGGCATAGTCACCAATGCGCGCATCGAAGTGTCAGTTGCCGAAGGCCGGATTGCCAACAACGAAGGGGAGTTGAAGCTCAACGAACAGGAGCTCAACATCAACTTCGACATCGACGACACCCGCATCAACATAACCGGCGAGATACCGCCGCTGCGCGACACCTCCGGCAAGTTCAAGCTGAGCGGCCAGCGCATGACGGTTGAGATCGGGCAGGGCACCGCCTATTTCCCGTCGGGACGGTCCGTGGCGCTCAACGGCGGCGACTTCATCCTCCCCGATGTCTACACCAAGCCGCTGATGGCGGAGATGAAGATCGAGGTTGGAGGTGCTGCGGATGCGATTGCCGAACTCGTCACCTACAAACCGATCCAGGCACTGCAAAAGACGTCGCTGCTGCCGGAGGACTTCAGCGGTCCTCTCACCGCGCTTGTCGGTGCGCGCTTCGGCCTGATCTCGGACCAGCGCCCGCCCAAGCCGCTGTGGCAGGTGGAGATGCAACTGGACAAGGTCAGCGTCAACAGGGCGTTCTATGGCCGGCCGGTATCCGACCTCGTCGGAACGTTCCGGGTCGACAATCAGCAGGCCGTGCTCGATGCCGACGCGCAACTGGAGGGCGCCAAGGTCAGCATTGCGTTGACGGAACCGGTCGATAGCGATTCGAAGGTCAAGCGCTCGCGTGAGATTTCAGGCACCTTGGACCAGGGTGTCTGGCAGAAGCTGGCGCCGGGCCTGTCGAAGATCGTCTCCGGACCGATCAGTGCCGACGTGACGATTGGCGATCAGGATCGGGTAGAGGCGAAAATCGGGCTCGCAAAGGCCGCTCTGTCCTTGCCGTGGATCGGCTGGAGCAAAGGAGCCGGCATTCCGGCGGAGGCGCGTTTCACGGCGAGCAAGTCCAATGACACCGTCGTCATCTCCGATTTTGCCGTCGCCGGAGACGGTTTCGGTGCACGGGGTGATCTGCAGGTGGACGGCGGCGGACTGGTCTCCGCCCGCCTCGACAACGTCCGCCTGGCCCAGGGCGACGACTTCAAGGTTTCGGTCGACCGCGGCAAGGGGGGCTATACGGCCACGCTCAGCGGCGCCGCTGCAGACATCAGGCCGATCCTCGCGCAGATGAAGGCGGGAAGCGACCAGAGCCAGGGCGGCGGCGACGACATCACCATCAAGGCACAGCTCGATCGCGTCACTGGCTTCAACGGCGAATCCCTGTCGAATGTGAACCTGGTCTATGCCGAACGCGGCAGCCAGATCGAGGACGTCAATCTTTCGGCTGTCACCGGCAGCGGTCAGGCACTTGTCGCCCGGATTGCCAAGGCCGGCGCCGATAATACGCTTGAGCTGACCACAGGCGACGCCGGCGCGCTGGCACGCTTTGCCGATATCTACCAGAACATGCGCGGCGGCCTGCTCAATCTCAAACTGCGCGATCGTGGCGGGCGTTCCTGGCGCGGGAGCGTCGACATCCGCAAGTTCCAGCTCGTCGGCGAACAACGCCTGCAATCGATGGTGTCGACGCCAACAGGCGCCGACGGGCGAAGCCTCAACCAGGCCGTCCGCCGCGACATCGACGTGAGCTCGGCCCGCTTCGAGCGCGGTTTCGCCCAGCTCGCGCTCGACCGCGGCGCGATCCGCGTCGATGGCGGCGTGTTGCGCGGCACCGACGTCGGCGCGACCTTCCAGGGGACGGTGCGCGATAACAACGGCATCATGGATATGACCGGCACCTTCATGCCGGCCTATGGCTTGAACCGTATCTTTGGCGAACTGCCGCTGATCGGCGTTCTGCTCGGCAATGGCCGCGACCGCGGCCTGCTCGGCATCACTTTCAAGCTCAACGGTCCCTTCAATCAGCCGAAGTTGACGGTCAATCCCCTGTCGATCATCGCGCCGGGCGTCTTCCGCAGCATCTTCGAGTTCCAATGAAAAAGGCCGGCGTGGTGGCCGGCCTCAGTCATCTATTCGTTGTGGCTCGGCTCAAGCCGGGCGCACGAGGATGTGCTTCTTCTTGCCGAGCGACAGCTTGACGACATTATCGGCGGTGACGTCACCGGTGCCGATCAGACGACGCTCGTCGCTGACCGCCTCGTCGTTGATCCTGACGGCACCGCCTTGCACGTGGCGACGGGCTTCGCCGTTGGAGGCGGCGAGGCCGGCGCGCACGATCAGCGTCAAAAGCCCGAGGCCGGCTTCGAGCTCGGCGGTCGGGATTTCGACCGAAGGCAGGTTGTCGGCGAGCGCGCCTTCCTCGAAGGTCTTGCGCGCGGTTTCCGCCGCCTGCTCGGCGGCCGATCGGCCGTGCAGCATGGCGGTGATTTCCGTCGCCAGGATCTTCTTGACCTCGTTGATCTCCGATCCGCCGAGCTTTGACAACCGCTCGATCTCCGCCATCGGCAGCGTCGTATAGAGCTTCAGGAAGCGGGTGACGTCGGCGTCCTCGGTGTTGCGCCAGTACTGCCAGAAGTCATAGGCCGACAGCATATCCGGGTTGAGCCAGATCGCGCCGTTGACCGACTTGCCCATCTTGGCGCCCGACGCCGTCGTCAAAAGCGGCGAGGTCAGCGCGTAAAGCTGCGGCGTGCCCATGCGGTGGCCGAGGTCGATGCCGTTGATGATGTTGCCCCACTGGTCCGATCCGCCCATCTGCAGGCGGCAGCCGGTGCGCTTGTGCAGTTCCACGAAGTCGTAGGCCTGCAGGATCATGTAGTTGAACTCAAGGAACGACAGCGATTGCTCGCGATCGAGCCGCGTCTTGACGCTGTCGAAGGACAGCATGCGGTTGACCGAGAAGTGACGGCCGACGTCGCGCAGGAACTCGAGGTAGTTGATGCCGAGCAGCCAGTCGGCGTTGTTGATCATCAACGCGTCCTTCGGGCCGTCGCCATAGGTGAGATAGTTGGAGAAGACCGTCTTGATGCTGGCGATATTGGCTTCGATCGTCGCCGGCGTCATCAGTTGGCGCGCCTCGTCCTTGAAGGACGGATCGCCCACCATGCCGGTGCCGCCGCCCATCAGCGAGATCGGCTGATGGCCGGTCGCCTGCATCCAGTGCAGCATCATGATCTGAATGAGACCGCCGGCATGCAGGCTCGGTGCGGTCGGGTCGAAGCCGATATAGGCCGTCACGATTTCCTTCCGGAACAGTTCATCCAGGCCAGACTCGTCGGAGATCTGGTGGATGAAACCACGCTCGCTGAGGGTGTGAAGGAAATCGGACTTGAAACCGGACATGATCTGTCTCTCTTGCGGGGAAGTTTTTGAACGAACGGGCGTTTAGCACTGTTTCCGCGCATAATCACTTCAAAAGTGATTCTGGAAATGTTGACGGCATGACACGGACAAGAACGGCAATCGGCCTGATGAGCGGCACGAGCATGGACGGCATCGACGTCGCCATGCTGAGGACCGACGGCGAAGACATCGTCGAGCGCGGCCCCTCCGCCGGCTTTGCCTATGACGCCCGCTTTCGCGACCGGCTGAAGCAGGGACTGGTCGACGCAAAGACGATCACGCAACGGGATCAAAGGCCCGGCGCGCTGTCGCAGCTTGAGCGCGACCTGACGCTGCGGCATGCCGAAGCAGTCAAAGCCTTCCTGCAGCAAAACGACCTGTCGCCGACGGCTATCGACGTGATCGGCTTCCACGGGCAGACCGTGCTGCACCGTCCCGACGAAGCCCTGACGGTACAGATCGGCGACGGCCCGCTGCTTGCCGGCGAAACGGCTATTGACGTCGTCTACGACATGCGCGCCAACGACATGGTGCATGGCGGGCAGGGCGCGCCGCTGATCCCCGCCTATCACGCCGCTCTGGCGCGGGGTGCAGCCGGTCTCGCGGCGCCGGTCGTCTTCGTCAATATCGGCGGCATTTCCAACCTGACCTTCATCGGCGCGGGCGAAACGCTCGTTGCCTATGACAGCGGCCCGGGCAACGCGCTGATCGATCAATGGGTCGAGGCACATGCCGGCATTCCCTTTGACCAGGGCGGCATGATCGCCAGCGAGGGCGCCGTTCTTCCCGATCTCGCGGAGCGCTACCTCGCCAATCCCTTTTTCACCGCGAAGCAGCGCCGGTCGCTCGACCGAAACGATTTTGCGCCGCCGACGGGAAGCGACGCCGGTCTTGCCGACGGCGCCCGCACGCTTGCCCATGTGACCGCAGCGGCGATCCTCAAGTCGGCCGTACACCTGCCGCAGCGGCCATCGACCTACATCATCTGCGGCGGCGGCCGCCTCAATCCGGTGATCATGCGCGACCTCGCGGCGCTCGCCAAGGAAGAGGGTGCAGCGGTGCTGCCGGCGGAGGACGCCGGCTTTAACGGCGATTCCATGGAGGCCGAGGCCTGGGCCTATCTCGCCGTAAGATCGCTGCAGGGCTTGCCGCTGACCTATCCGGGAACGACCGGGGTCCGGCGGCCTGTCACGGGCGGAAAACAAGCCGCCAGACCTGCTCGCTGATAGGCCCGAAACGGTATATGCTATCCACCGAATGGATTAATCAATTCTTCGCATCGGCCAATTAGGATCGGCCTCCGCGACCACCGGAGGTGGCGAAAGGCGGCTAGCCGCAGGACGAAGGTTTCGGGTTCTTCGATGGGTGGTGCGATCTCTCTGCTGGCTGTGAACTTTATCATTGCGCAGATTTTCACGGTCGCATTCCTCACCATTGCCGTAAAGAGCCGACAGCGCCGCGCGGCGCTGTGGTGCGCGGCCGGTTTTACCGTCGCGTCGCTTGCTGCCGTTTGCGAAGCGATCGTTCCCTTCTCGTCGACACCGCGGCTCTTTGCCATCGGCGCCTTCGCCTGCGTGCTCGGCGGCTTCTGTCTCCTGCGGTTTGGCCTCGGCCTCTTCTATCATGTTCCGGTGCGTTGGCCGGTGCTTGCCGCGTGTTTCGTCGTGGGCGTTGCGCTCGACATGGAGATCTACGATTTGCCGCGCGGCACCTGGCAGCACGCCATCCCTTACCAGATGCCTTTCTTCCTGATCCAGGTGTGGACCGCGTCCGTGGTGCTGCGCTCGGGGCGACGCTCGTTCTCCGACTGGCTGCTTTTCGGTCTTCTGGCGCTCTGCTCGCTCTATTATCTCGTGAAAATCTATGCCGCCGTTGCGGCCGGCTCGGGCGTCACCGCCCAGGACTACGTCTCGAGCCCATTCGCGCTCATTTCCCAGGCACTCGGCGCGATGCTGATCGTCGGGGCAGGGCTTGCCATGCTCGGCGTGATGGTGAAGGACATCGTTGACGATGTGCAGGCCCGTTCGGAAATCGACCTGCTTTCGGGGCTCTACAATCGCCGTGGCTTCATGGATCGCGTCATGCCGCTCTTGCATGCGCGTGCGACCCAGACGCCGGGCACGCTTATCCTCGCCGACCTCGATCGCTTCAAGTTGGTCAACGACACCTATGGCCACCTCGCCGGCGACGAGGTGATCCGTCGTTTTGCGCGGGTGCTGATGGACGTCATGCCGAACCGTGCCGTGGCAGGCCGCCTTGGCGGTGAGGAATTCGCGGTGTTTCTGCCCTGCACGGACTTGTCAGAAGCGCGCGTCGTCGCGCACGGCATGCGCGCTGCCATCATGTCCCAGCAAATCGCCGGCCTGCCGGAAGCAGCGCGCGTGACGGCGAGCTTCGGCGTCACCGCCGTCGGCAGCGGCGAGGCCTTGGATCCCGTCATGCAGCGCGCCGACATGGCGCTCTACTCGGCCAAGGCAAACGGGCGCAATCGGGTCGAATGCACGGAGACGCCGACCACGGTCGTCAATCCGACCGTGCCGCAGTGGGTCGGTCGCCCCTAGGGGCCGCGGGCTCAAGCATAGATTGGACTGGCGTCCGCAAGCGCGCCGGATGTCTTGCCGATACCCTTCGCCTGCAGAAAGCGAAGAATGTCCAGAGTGAACTGGTCAGGATCCTGCAAGAGGGAGAAGTGACTGACTTCCGGTTGGATCAGCAAACCGGAGTTCGGAATGTTGTCGGCGATGAACAGTGTATCCGTTCGCTTGATGACTTCCTCGTGATCGCCATCCACGACCCAGACGGGAACCCGGATTCCCTGGAGATCGCGGTCCGTCATGTTTGGCTGTGAGGTCCACATCTTCAGCATCTGATCATAGAAGGCAGCGTATCCGCCGGGAGTGCGGGACAACCGCTCGTACTCGACGTGGGCCCGGGCCTCGTATGCGTTGAACATGGCGCTATTGGTTAGATCGAAGGTTCCGGACGGGTTGCTGTTTGCCCCGAAGGCGAATACGCCGCTGACCCGCTCGGGATGCAGCATCGCCAGCTTGAGGCCGGTAATGGCACCGTCGCTCCAGCCGACAATGGCACTTCTGGGTGTGTTCAGCTGTTCCATCACCCCGACGACGTCGGAAACCATGAGGTCGTAACCGACAAGGTTGTCCCAGGTGCTGCGGCCGTGGCCGCGGCTGTCGAGAACGATGACTTGGTAGAACTTGGCGAGTTCAGGAACCTGGCGCCCCCAATAGTCGGAATTGGCCAGGCCTCCATGCAACATGATGATGGGCTCGCCTGTGCCGTAGACCGAGTACCAGATTTCCGCACCCGATACCGGTACGAACCCGTTCTGCGTGGCCGCTGGAAGCGCCGGAGTGTCCGGAAGGGTCTGCCATTTCGGTTCGCCAAATGAAACGCCCAACATTCCCGTCATCGCGATCCCCCAAAAAAGCGCCTGGCGTGACGCGCACGCCAGCACGGACAAACGGATCAACTCCAAATAACCCTGCCGTCCTTTAAACAGCTCAGACTTGCACCATACGCCGTTTGCGCGGCTCTGAAATCACCCCACCGGGTGAAGGACGACCGGACTTCGGAGTTAAATGAGGGTAACAGCGACGCGGCGCAGCGCTCAAACGTACGCAAAGCTCGCCGCAAACGAAAAGAGCCGTGCGGTCCGAAGAACGCACGGCTCTACTGCTCAATCTACCAAACGGTCAGCGAATGCGCTTGGCGGCCGGCTCCGGCGTCAGTTCGCCGTTCAGGCGACGGTCGAGATAGTCCTCGCATTCGCCCATCAGTCCGTCGACCTGACCATTGAAGAAGTGGTTGGCGCCGGGCACCGTGCGGTGGGTGATGAGAATGCCCTTCTGCGCCTTCAGCTTCTCGACGAGACCGTTCACGTCCTTCTCCGGCGCGACCTTGTCGGAATCTCCGTTGATGATCAGGCCGGAGGACGGGCAGGGCGCCAGGAACGAAAAGTCGTAGATGTTCGGCTGCGGTGCCACGGCCATGAAGCCTTCGATCTCCGGACGGCGCATCAGGAGCTGCATGCCGATCCAGGCGCCGAAGGAATAGCCGGCAACCCAGCAGCTCTTGGAATCCGGATGCAGGCTCTGCACCCAATCGAGCGCGGACGCCGCATCCGACAATTCGCCGGCGCCGTGGTCGAACTCACCCTGGCTGCGACCGATGCCACGGAAATTGAAACGGAGCGTGGTGAAGCCGCGCTTCTGGAACATATAGAAGAGCTGGTAGACGATCTGATTGTTCATCGTGCCGCCGAACTGCGGATGCGGGTGCAGGATGATGGCGATCGGGGCGCTCTTCTGCTTCGAAGGCTGATAACGGCCTTCGAGGCGGCCGGCGGGTCCGTTGAAAATGATTTCGGGCATTGGCTCTCCGGGAGTGTTCCTGGTTCGAATCTTGGGTTCAGATCGCGATCAGTCTTGACGAAAGCAGTCAGCTTTTCTAAAACCTAGTTTAGAACCGTTCAAAACTTCTGTGCGGGCATTCCGCCTTGTGCTTCGTCTCTTAAGGCAAGCGACGCGGAAAATTCAAGGAAAATGCATCGCCAGAGGTTGCCGGCTTGCGGCCTGTTGGTCTAGCGAAGGAAATCATGTCGGGTTCGCGCATCTACATGGACTGGAATGCCACGGCGCCGCTTCTGAGCGAAGCGCGCGAGGCCTGCCTGTTCGCGCTCGACCTCGTCGGCAACCCTTCTTCCGTCCATGGCGAGGGCCGTGCGCTGCGCACGCTCATCGAAAATGCCCGCCGCGATGTGGCCGCCCTTTGCGGTGCGAAAGCTGCCAGCGTCATCTTTACCAGCGGTGCGACGGAAGCGGCCAATCTGGTGCTGACGCCCGATTTCCGCATGGGCCGCACACCGCTCAAGATCAGCAGGCTCTATGCGTCGGCCATCGAACACCCGGCAGTGCGCGAAGGCGGGCGCTTCCAGCGCGATGCCGTAAGCGAAATCCCCGTGACCTCTGCGGGAATCGTCGATCTTGAGGCACTCCGAGCGCTCCTGGCAGCGCATGACAGTGAACTTGGCTTGCCGATGGTCGCCGTCATGCTCGTCAACAACGAGACCGGCATCATCCAGCCAATTGCCGAGATTGCCGAAATCGTTCGCGCCAAAGGTGGTATACTTGTCGTCGACGCGGTGCAGGCCGCGGGCCGGCTGCCGCTGGCGATCGAAGAGCTGAACGCCGATTTTCTCATTCTCTCCTCGCACAAGATCGGTGGCCCGAAAGGCGCAGGCGCGCTGGTGGCGCGCGGCGAGATCATGATGCCGGTGCCGCTGATCCGCGGCGGAGGGCAGGAAAAGGGGCATCGTTCCGGGACTGAAAATCCTGTGGCGATTGCCGGCTTTGCCGCCGCCGCCAGAAAGGTCGGCGAAGGCGTTGGCCAGCGGATGAGCGCCGTTGGAGCGTTGCGCGACAAGCTCGAAGGCGAGATGCTGAAAGCGGCAACGGATGTGGTCATACACGGCCGCGACGTTTCGCGCGTTGGCAACACGACATTCTTCACGCTCCCTGGCCTGAAAGCCGAGACGGGACAGATCGCCTTCGATCTCGAAGGCGTCGCGCTTTCGGCCGGATCGGCCTGTTCGTCCGGCAAGGTGGGACAGAGTCACGTGCTGATGGCGATGGGCTACGACCCGCGTCAGGGTGCGCTGCGGATCTCGATCGGTGAGGGAACGACCGCGGCTGAAATCGAGCGTTGCGCCGCCGCCTTCGCGAAGGTAGCAGCAAGACGCCGTGCGCCGGGGCAGGCCGCCTGACGTGGGCGATGTGACGAAATTGCGGAAAAGCAATTTTCCGCTTGGCAAACAGGGTGAAAAGCGCCTTTTAGCCATTACATAAGCGGTGCGCTCAGTCGCATCGTGTTGACAAGCTACCGGACCTTGGATCCGGAAAGATTGGAGAACGACATGCCTGCCGTGCAGGAGACCATTGATCAGGTCCGTCAGATCGACGTCGACCAGTACAAATACGGCTTCGAAACGACCATTGAAGTCGAGAAGGCCCCGAAGGGCCTGTCGGAAGACATCATCCGCTTCATTTCGGCCAAGAAGAACGAGCCGGAATGGATGCTGGAGTGGCGCCTTGGCGCCTATCGCCGCTGGTTGACGCTCGAGGAGCCGACCTGGGCCCGCGTCAGCTATCCGAAGATCGACTTCAACGACATCTATTACTACGCAGCGCCGAAGGGCATGACCGGTCCGACGTCGCTCGACGAGGTCGACCCCGAAATCCTCAAGGTCTACGAAAAGCTCGGCATTCCGCTGAAGGAACAGGAAATCCTCGCCGGCGTGCAGAAGTCGAGGATCGCCGTCGATGCCGTGTTCGACAGCGTCTCGGTCGTCACCACCTTCAAGGAAGAGCTGAAGAAGGCCGGCGTGATCTTCATGTCGATCTCCGAGGCGATCCGCGAACATCCCGAGCTGGTGCAGAAGTATCTCGGCTCCGTCGTTCCGACGACCGACAACTACTATGCGACGCTGAACTCCGCGGTCTTCACCGACGGTTCCTTCGTCTACGTGCCGAAGGGCGTTCGTTGCCCGATGGAGCTTTCCACCTATTTCCGCATCAACGAGAAGAACACCGGCCAGTTCGAGCGGACGCTGATCATCGCCGAGGAGGGCGCCTACGTGTCCTATCTCGAAGGCTGCACGGCGCCGCAGCGCGACGAGAACCAGCTTCACGCCGCGGTCGTCGAGCTCGTCGCCCTCGATGAGGCCGAGATCAAGTATTCGACGGTGCAGAACTGGTATCCGGGCGACAAGGAAGGCAAGGGCGGCATCTACAACTTCGTCACCAAGCGTGGCGATTGCCGTGGCAAGAACTCCAAGATCTCCTGGACGCAGGTCGAAACCGGCTCGGCGATCACCTGGAAGTATCCGTCCTGCATCCTGCGCGGCGACGGTTCACGCGGCGAGTTCTATTCGATCGCTGTGTCCAACGGCCACCAGCAGATCGACTCGGGCACCAAGATGATCCACCTCGGCAAGAACACGTCGAGCCGCATCGTCTCCAAGGGCATCGCTGCCGGCGTTTCGGAAAACACCTATCGCGGCCAGGTCTCGGCCCACCGCAAGGCCGAGAACGCCCGCAACTTCACCCAGTGCGATTCGCTTTTGATCGGCGACAAGTGCGGCGCGCACACCGTGCCCTATATCGAGGCGAAGAACTCGACGGCGCAGTTCGAGCATGAAGCGACGACGTCCAAGATCTCCGAGGACCAGCTGTTCTACTGCCTGCAGCGCGGTATCCCGACTGAAGCGGCGATCGCGCTGATCGTCAACGGCTTCGTCAAGGAAGTCATCCAGGAGCTGCCGATGGAATTCGCCGTCGAAGCGCAGAAGCTGATTGGCATCTCGCTGGAAGGCTCCGTCGGCTAAGGCGCTGAACTGAATATTGAATGGCGCGTACGTCGTGTTTGCGCGCGAACAAACGTTCGTTTCCCAAGAGGACGATAGAAATGCTTGAAATCAAGAACCTGCACGCCCGCATCGCCGAAGATGGCACCGAAATCATCCGTGGCCTGAACCTCTCCGTGAAGGCCGGCGAAGTTGCTGCCATCATGGGCCCGAACGGCTCCGGCAAGTCGACGCTCTCCTACATCCTCTCGGGCCGTGAAGACTACGAAGTCACCGAAGGCGACATCCTCTATTACGGCGAGAGCATCCTGGAGCTCGACGCTTCCGAGCGTGCGGCCAAGGGCATCTTCCTTGCCTTCCAGTATCCGGTCGAAATCCCCGGTGTCGCCACCATGCAGTTCCTGAAGGTGGCAATGAACGAGCAGCGCAAGTATCGCGGCGAAGACGAACTGACGACGCCGGAATTCATGCGCCGCGTCAAGGAAGCTGCAGCCGAGCTGAAGATCGCTCCGGAGATGCTGCGCCGCCCGCTCAACGTCGGTTTCTCCGGCGGTGAAAAGAAGCGCGCCGAAATCCTGCAGATGTCGCTGCTCCAGCCGAAGCTGTGCGTCCTCGACGAGACAGACTCGGGCCTCGACATCGACGCGCTGAAGATCGTTGCAGACGGCGTCAACGCGCTGCGCTCGCCGGACCGCGCCGTCGTCGTCATCACCCACTACCAGCGCCTGCTCGACTATATCGTGCCGGACACGGTGCACGTCCTCTACAAGGGCCAGGTCATCAAGTCGGGCGACAAGATGCTGGCGCACGAACTCGAAGCCAACGGCTACGCCGACATCATCGATGCCGCGGCTTGACGCCTGTTGAAGGAGTGTTCGAATGAATATGCAACAGGCAATCAAGATGACGGCGGCCGAGACGGCGCTCGTCGATGCCTATACAGCGCAGATCGGCGATTTGCCGGGTGATGGTTCGGTTCTCTCGGTCCGTGACACGCTGGTGCACGAACTGAAGACGGCCGGCCTTCCGACCCGCCGCGTCGAATCCTGGCACTATACCGACCTGCGCACCCTGCTGCGCGCAGTGCCGGCCGCCGACCCGACGGCCTTTGCCGATCGCGTCGATGCGCTGGTTCCGGGCTCGACAGTACTTTCCGTCCGCAACGGCCAGGCTGAGGTCAAGGGCAGCCTGCCTGATGGCGTGACCGTCCGTTCCTATGTCGACAGCCTGCTCGATGGTTCGGCGGCCGCCGGCCTCGCCGTGCTCGGTTTTGACGACGCGATCGGCCGCATCAATGGCGGTCTTGTTCGCGGCGGTCTCGAAATCGACGTGGCTGCTGAAACTGCTCTGGAAGATCCACTGGAAATCCAGCTGGTGCAGAGCCTCGGCCAGGCGCATACGCGCTTCCCGGTCGCCTTCGGCGCCAACACCAAGGCAACCGTGATCGAGCGGCATCTTTCGACCGATGCCGGCGAGAGCTTTGTCTCGTCTGTCAGCGACGTGACGCTTGCGGAAGGTGCAGACATCATCTGGATCATCCTGCAGCAGCAGGGCATTTCCGATACCCATCTCGGCCAGCTCCGCTTCGACCTCGGCAAGAATGCCAAGCTGCATCTCTTCGTCATCAACGCCGGCGGCAAGCTGGTGCGCCAGGAGATCCACGGCAAGACGAGCGGCGAGGGCGCGGATTTCAAGCTGCGCGGCATCAACCTGCTCGGTGGTGAAAGCCACACGGACGTGACCTTCACGCTCGGCCACAACGTGCCGCACACGACCTCGACGGAGGTCATCCGCAACGTCGTGTTCGACCGCGCCAAGGGCGTCTTCCAGGGCAAGATCCTGGTCGCCAAGGACGCCCAGAAGACCGACGCGAAGATGGCGTGCAACACGCTGCTCTTGTCCGACGATGCCGACCTGTCGGCGAAACCGGAACTGGAGATCTTCGCGGACGACGTGCAGTGCGGTCACGGTGCGACAGTTACCGACATCGACCACACCCAGCTCTTCTACCTGATGGCGCGCGGCGTCCCGGAGAACAAGGCGCGGGGAATGCTCGTCAACGCCTTCGTCGCCGAGATCGTCGAAGAACTGGAAGAGCACGAAGCGCTGGTCGAGGCACTCGAAGACGTCATCTCGACCTGGCTCGAAAAGCACGCCTAAGGCTATTGCGTAATTCCTTAATTCGGAAGCGATTTAGGGATAGAATTATGCAGCAGTTCAACATGTTACAGCGACCTTAGCGCGACTTGAATGACGCGCGGCGCTGTAGCGAAATTGGATTGAAAGACATGGAACACTCCGTACCGGTGCCTGCCTACGACGTCGAAGCGATCCGCAAGGATTTCCCGATCCTATCGCGAACCGTTTATGGCAAGCCGCTTGTCTATCTCGACAACGGCGCATCGGCGCAGAAACCACAGGTCGTGATCGACGCGGTGGCCCATGCCTATTCCAACGAATATGCCAACGTCCATCGCGGCCTGCATTTCCTGTCGAATGCCGCGACGGAAGCCTATGAGGCGGCGCGCGATAAGGTGCGCCGCTTCCTGAACGCCCCTTCGCCCGACAACATCATCTTCACCAAATCCTCGACCGAAGCGATCAACACGGTCGCCTATGGCTACGGCATGCCGAAGCTCGGCGAGGGTGACGAGATCGTGCTGTCGATCATGGAGCACCACTCCAACATCGTTCCCTGGCACTTCATCCGTGAGCGTCAGGGCGCCAAGCTTGTCTGGGCGCCGGTGGACGAGAACGGCGCGTTCCACGTCGAAGACTTCGTCAAATGCCTGACGGACCGCACCAAGCTCATCGCCATCACCCATATGTCGAATGCGCTGGGTACGGTGGTTCCGGTCAAGGAGATCTGCCGCATCGCTCGCGAACGCGGCATCCCGGTTCTGGTCGACGGCAGCCAGGGCGCCGTGCACATGCCGGTCGATGTCCAGGACATCGATTGCGACTGGTATGTGATGACCGGCCATAAGCTCTACGGACCCTCCGGCATCGGCGTGCTCTACGGCAAGATGGACCGCCTTAAGGAGATGCGGCCGTTCCTCGGCGGCGGCGAGATGATCGAGGTGGTGACCGAAGATTACGTCACCTACAACGATCCGCCGCACCGCTTCGAGGCCGGCACGCCGCCGATCGTGCAGGCGATCGGGCTTGGCTATGCGCTCGACTACATGGAAAAGCTCGGCCGCGCAGCGATCCAGGCGCATGAGGCGGACCTGACAGCCTATGCGCGCGAGCGTCTTTCGGCGGTCAATTCGCTTCGGGTTTTTGGCGACGCGCCCGATAAGGGCAGCATCTTTGCCTTCGAGATCGCCGGCATCCATTCCCACGACGTCTCGATGGTCATCGATCGTGCCGGGGTCGCAGTTCGTGCCGGCACGCATTGCGCCCAGCCGCTCTTGAAACGCTTCGGTGTTACCTCCACATGCCGTGCATCTTTCGGCCTTTATAATACCAGGGCCGAGGTGGACGCACTGGCGGACGCGCTGGAGCATGCACGCAAGTTTTTCGCCTAAGAAGTTGGTAAAAGGTTCAAAGAGTTCTCGTAGTCTTTTGAACCAAAAGAGAAAGTCCAGGAGGCCGATATGAGCCTTGATGCAACGGAAGAAAAGGTCGATGTTCGCGAGGGCATCGTGCATTCGGCGATCCCGGCCGAGGAACTGGCGCGCCTCAGCGACGATATCATCGCCGCACTGAAGACCGTCTACGATCCGGAAATCCCGGCCGACATCTTTGAGCTTGGCCTCATCTACAAGATCGACATCGAAGACGACCGGATGGTCAAGATCGACATGACGCTGACCGCACCGGGCTGCCCGGTTGCCGGCGAGATGCCGGGCTGGGTCGAGAATGCCGTCGGCGCCGTCGAGGGCGTGTCGGGCGTCGAAGTCTCGATGACCTTCGATCCGCCGTGGACACCGGACCGCATGTCCGAGGAGGCGCAGGTCGCGGTCGGCTGGTACTGAGCCGAGACCTGCATATTGATCCGTTAAGGCACGGATACTACATTTGATTCTGTAAGGCGCCGGGCCTTTACCCCGGTGACGACAAGGAGAATGAGCCCATGGGCTTTGCCGTAATGAGCCTGACCGATTCTGCCGCCGACCGCGTCCGTTCGATCGTCGAAGGCGCCGGTGCCGATGCCAAGGGCATTCGCGTCGGCATCAAGAAGGGTGGCTGCGCCGGCATGGAGTATGCCGTCGACCTGGTGACCGAGCCCAACCCCAAGGACGACCTGATCGAACATCAGGGCGCCAGGGTCTGGGTGGCGCCCGAAGCCGTGCTCTACCTGCTTGGCACGCAGATGGATTTCGAAGTCACGACGCTGCGCTCCGGATTTACCTTCAACAATCCGAACCAGACGTCCGCCTGTGGCTGTGGCGAATCGGTCGAACTGAAGCCCGCCGACCTCGCGGCTCTGGCCGCACAGGGCGATGCGGTGGTGCGCGCCAACTAAATTTCCTCCATTCTTTCAAACGGATAGGTTGGCCCGGTTTTCGCCGGGCCATTTTTCTGCTGAGATGCTTGAACATGGAACGGGGGATTGGGCATGGCGGCGTTCAATGAGGATCTCGTCTTCAAGGCGCTCTACGAGACGTTTCCCGATCCGGTGATCATCATCGACGCCGAGCGCGTCATCCGCTCCGCAAACAATGCCGCCCTGCGCCAGTTCGGCTATCCCGCCGAAGAATTCATCGATCGCTCGGTGCGGCTGATCTACGCCAACGACGCGGAATACGAGAAGCGCCTGCGGAACCGCGCGGCACGCGTGGACGAAACCGCGGCCCGGACGTCGAACTATCTCTATGTCAGGCGCGACGGATCGACATTTTCCGGCCACCTTCGCACGACGCCGCTGCTCGACGATCAGGGCGCGGAACTGGCGCTCATCGGCATCATCCGCGACGTTTCCGATCTCACGGAGGCTGTGGGCGAGCGGCAGAAGGCTTCCAATATGCTCAACGCAGCGCTGGAAGCGATGCCAGAGGGCTTTGCCATTTTCGACCGGCAAGAGCGGCTGGTCGTCTATAACAGGGCGTATCAGGCAATCTGCGGGCCGGCGGGGGCAGCGCTGAAGCCCGGCATCACGGCCGAAGAAATCCTGCTTCTGGCGCGACAGGGCGGCCATTATCCCGATGCCTTGCCGGGCACCCGCGAGGGCGACGAGTGGATCGCTTCGCGCCTGCGCGATTTCCGTCACCCCGATGGTCGCCCGAAGATATACCGCTATGCCGACGATCGTTGGCTGCGCGTGGAGAATATCAAGGCGAAGGACGGCAACACCGTCGTCGCACGCGTCGACGTCACCGATCTCAAACGCGCCGAGCTCGCGCTTGAGCGCCAGAGGCAGGAACTCGAGCACAAGAACGAGGCCCTCGATCAATTCACCGCGACGGTCTCCCATGACCTCAAAGCGCCGCTCAGACACATCTCCATGTTCTCCGAAATGATCGAGGACGATCTGGCGGCAGGAAGCCAGGCTGAACTCGCCGAGAATGCGCGTCATCTGCGCGACAGCGTGAAACGCATGAACCGGGTGATCGACAGCCTGCTCGACTATGCGCAGATCGCGCACCGGATCACCCATTGGACGGAGGTGCGGCTCACAGACATTGTTGCCGAGACGCTGACCATACTTGCCAGCGACGTACAGGACGCGCAGGCAACCTTCGAGGTTGGCGACCTGCCGGAAGTGGAAGGGGACCCGGAGCTTCTGCGCCGCCTGGTCCAGAACCTGATCGGCAATGCGATCAAGTATCGGCATGCCGACCGCCAACCGGTGATCCGCATTCACGGCGGCGTCGCCGATCAGATTGTTGAGCTGGTGGTTGAAGACAATGGCATCGGCATCGACCCGCGCTTTTCGACGCGGATCTTCGAAGTGTTCCAGCGGCTGCACAAGGACGAGACCGTCTATGGCGGCACGGGAATCGGTCTGGCACTTGCCAAGCGCATAGCCGAAAGCCACGACGGCTCGATCCGACTTGACACCACCTTCCGCGAAGGCGCACGTTTCATCGTGCTTCTTCCGAGGCGGCTACGGAAGGCAAACTAGGGCGGAACAGGTGGTCTCGACGCCAAAGCGACTGCTCTTGGTGGAGGACGACGCGCACGACGCGCGCTTCGTCATGCGTGCCTTCGCACAGGTCGACGAGACCATCGATCTGGTGCTGGCGGCGGATGCGGACGACGCGATCGCCCGGCTTGCCCGCACCCATTTCGACTATGTGCTTCTGGATATCAAAATGCCCGGCAGCGACGGTATCGAGCTTCTGCGGCGCATCCGCAGGGGGCAGGCGACCGTCCTGATCCCGGTCATCGTGCTGACGTCATCCAGCAATCCGACCGACGTGCTCCATTGCTACCGCGCCGGCGCCAATGCCTATGTCGCCAAACCTGCTTCGGTCGCCGGCTACAGGCACTTTGCCGAGGCCTTCGTCCGCTTCTGGATTGAAAACACCATCCTGCCTCCCGGAATGACCACGCGTCGGTAAGTGCGCGCCAAAAAACGCGGGCGGACGAACGCGTCACGTCCTGGTGTCGATCCTTGTAGATTTCGGGAATCAATCTGGATGAGGGCACGCGCTGCGCGCTGCCACGGGCGCCGGACGGCGCTGAGGAAACCGGCGGAGCGAGCGCCCCGCCGGCTTTATTGACGTTACTCTGCCGCTTCCGCGTAGCTTTCCAGCGGCGGGCAGGTGCAGACGAGGTTGCGGTCGCCAAACACGTTGTCGACGCGGTTGACCGGCGACCAGTACTTGTCGACCCGGAAGGCGCCCGGCGGGTAGCAGGCCTGTTCGCGCGAGTAGGGACGATCCCATTCGCCGACCAGGTCTTCGACCGTGTGCGGTGCGTTCTTGAGCGGGTTGTTGACCTTGTCCATCCGGCCTTCCTCGATCGCACGGGCTTCCTCGCGGATTGCCAGCATCGCATCGCAGAAGCGGTCGATCTCGGCCTTGGTCTCCGATTCCGTCGGCTCGATCATCAGCGTGCCGGCAACCGGCCAGCTCATGGTCGGCGCATGGAAACCGCAGTCGATCAGCCGCTTGGCAACGTCGTCGACGGTGACGCCGGCGCTTTCGACCAGCGGGCGGGTGTCGATGATGCACTCATGCGCCACGCGGCCCTTCGACGACTTGTAGAGCACCTCATAGGCACCCTTCAGGCGGGCAGCGATGTAGTTGGCGTTGAGGATCGCCACCTTCGTCGCCTGGGTCAGGCCCTCGCCGCCCATCATCAGGCAGTAGCTCCAGGAGATCGGCAGGATCGAAGCCGAGCCGAAGGGAGCCGCCGAGACCGCACCCTCATGTCCGTCCGTTTCCGGATGGCCGGGGAGGTACGGGGCCAAGTGCGCCTTGACGCCGATCGGGCCCATGCCGGGACCGCCGCCGCCATGCGGGATGCAGAAGGTCTTGTGCAAGTTGAGGTGGCTGACGTCGGAACCGATGTCGCCGGGGCGGGCAAGGCCGACCATGGCGTTCATGTTGGCGCCGTCCAAGTAGACCTGGCCGCCGTGCTTGTGCACGATCTCGCAGACCTCACGCACGTTCTCCTCGAACACGCCATGGGTCGACGGATAGGTGATCATGCAGCACGAGAGGTTTTCCGCGTACTGCTCGGCTTTCGCACGGAAATCGTCCATGTCGATGTCGCCGTTTTCACTCACCTTGATGACGACGACCTTCATGCCGGCCATCTGCGCGGAGGCCGGGTTGGTGCCGTGCGCCGAGGTCGGGATCAGGCAGACGTCGCGATGGCCGTTGCCGTTGGCGATGTGATAGGCGCGGATCGTCAACAGACCGGCATACTCACCTTGCGCGCCCGAGTTCGGCTGCATCGAGATCGCGTCGTAGCCGGTGACGGCGCAGAGCTTTTCCGACAGGTCCTCGATCATGTGCTGGTAGCCAGCCGCCTGCTCCTTCGGCACGAAGGGATGGATCTCGGAGAATTCCGGCCAGGTGATCGGCAGCATTTCCGCGGTCGCGTTGAGCTTCATCGTGCACGAGCCGAGCGGAATCATCGCCCGGTCGAGCGCGAGGTCGCGGTCCGACAGACGGCGGATGTAGCGCGTCATCTCGCTTTCTGCGCGGTTCATGTGGAAGATCGGGTGCATCAGGTACTCGCTTGTGCGCAGCAGCGGCTGCGGCAGGCGGTAACCCGGCTCGAACTGTTCCACCTTGAAGTCGCCGCCGAAGGCGCGCCAGACGGCTTCGAGCGTGACCGGGCGCGAGCGCTCGTCAAGGCTGATGCCGATCTTGGTCTCGCCGATCTTGCGCAGGTTCACTTCCTCGGCGACCGCGGTCTTGAGGATGATGCCCTGCAGCTTGCCGACTTCGACGGTGATCGTGTCGAAGAACACATCGGGCTCTACGGTATAGCCGAGTTTTTCAAGGCCCATGGCGAGACGCACGGTCTTCTGGTGAACGCTCTGGGCGATCGCCTTGATGCCCTTCGGTCCATGGAACACCGCGTACATCGAGGCCATGACGGCGAGCAGCACCTGGGCGGTGCAGATGTTCGACGTCGCTTTCTCGCGGCGGATGTGCTGTTCGCGGGTCTGCAGAGACAGGCGATAGGCGCGGTTGCCGCGCGCATCGACCGATACGCCGACGAGGCGGCCGGGCATGGAGCGCTTGTGCGCGTCCTTGACCGCCATATAGGCCGCATGCGGACCGCCATAGCCGACCGGCACGCCGAAGCGCTGGGTGCAGCCGATAGCGATATCGGCACCCATCTCTCCGGGCGACTTCAGCAGAGCCAGCGCCAGCGGATCGGCGGCGACGGTTGCGATCGCGCCGGTCTGGTGCAGGCGGGCGATCAGGCCGGTGAAATCGTTCACGTGGCCGTAGGTGCCCGGATACTGGAAGATCGCGCCGAAAACATCGACCGGATCGAGATCGGTGAAGGGATTGCCGATGACGATCTGCCAGCCGAGCGGCTCGGCGCGGGTCTTCAGGAGAGCGATCGTCTGCGGGTGGCAGTTCTCGTCGACGAAGAAGGTCTTGGCCTTCGACTTCGAGACGCGCTCGGCCATCGCCATGGCTTCAGCTGCGGCGGTCGCTTCGTCGAGCAGAGAGGCGTTGGCGACGTCGAGGCCGGTCAGGTCGCAGACCATGGTCTGGTAATTGAGCAGCGCTTCGAGACGACCCTGGCTGATTTCCGGCTGGTAGGGCGTATAGGCCGTGTACCAGGCCGGGTTTTCCAGGATGTTGCGCTGGATCACCGGCGGCGTGATGGTGCCATAATAGCCCTGACCGATCAGCGACACGAGCTTCTGGTTGCGGTTGGCCGTTTCGCGCATCTTGTCGAGCGCTTCGCGCTCGGTCATCGGCGCGCCCCAGGCAAGCGGCGTCTTTTGCCGGATCGACGGCGGCACGGTGTCGTCGATGAGCGCGTCGAGCGACGGGTAACCGACGACCTTCAGCATCTCATCCATTTCCGCCGGCGACGGGCCGATATGACGCCGGTTGGCGAAGTCATACGGCTTGTAGTCGGTAAAGGTGAAGTCCTTGGGCATGCTCATCAGGCGACGAGCTCCTTGTAGGCCGCTTCGTCGAGAAGGGCGTCGGCTGCGTTCGGATCGGCGAGTTTCAGCTTGAAGAACCAGGCAGCGCCCTGCGGATCGCTGTTGACCAGCGACGGGTCGTCGACGATCGCCTGGTTCACTTCGACGATTTCGCCATCAAGTGGACAATAGACGTCGGATGCTGCCTTGACGGATTCGACGGTTGCCGCCGTGTCACCCTTGGCGAAAGTGGAGCCGGTTTCCGGTAGTTCCACAAAGACGAGGTCGCCGAGCTGGCCGGCTGCGTGTTCGGTGATGCCGACCGTTGCGACGCCAGCTTCGACCTTCAGCCACTCGTGTTCGTCGGTGAACTTCAACATTTGCGCTTTCTCCTGATCAGCGTTTGTAGGTTTGTTTGACAAAGGGCAGGGCGGCGACCGCTACCGGCAGGTACTTGCCGCGCACTTCCGCAAAAAGGGTGGTGCCATTTTCCGTGTGGCCGGCATCGACATAGCCCATGGCGACAGGACCATCGACGGAGGGACCGAAGCCGCCCGACGTCACCTGACCGACCGGGCTCTTGCCCTCGGCATCCGCAAAAAGGCTGACGCCGCCGCGCACGGGCGCGCGTCCTTCCGGCTTCAAACCAACGCGACGGCGCGAAGCGCCATCGGCCAGCTGGCCGAGGATGCGATCGGCACCGGGGAAGCCGCCCGCGCGGGCGCCGCCGGCCCGCCGGGCCTTCTGCATCGCCCATTCGATGGCGCCCTCGACCGGCGTGGTCGTGGTGTCGATATCGTTGCCATAGAGACAAAGGCCCGCTTCCAGACGCAGCGAATCACGCGCGCCAAGGCCGATCGGCTTGACATCGGGATGTTCGAGCAGCCGCTGGGTGACATCCACCGCGGATGCGACGGGAATGGAGATTTCGAAACCGTCTTCGCCGGTGTAGCCGGAGCGGGAAATGATGCAGGCAACATCATGCAGATCGGCTTCGGCGACGTCCATGAAGCGCATGGCCGAGACATCGGCCCACAATTCGCCCAGCACGGCTTCGGCATGAGGACCCTGCAGCGCGATCAGCGCGCGGTCGTCGAGCATGGTGACTTCGCAGGTGTCGGCAAGCCCCTTTTTCAGATGCTCGAGATCCGCATCCTTGCAGGCGGCGTTGACGACGAGGAACAGGTGGTCGCCACGGTTGGCGATCATCAGGTCGTCGAGGATGCCGCCCTCGGCATTGGTGAAGATCGCATAACGCTGCCGGCCTTCGCCAAGGCCGAGCACATCGACCGGCACCAGCTTTTCAAGCGCAAGCGCTGCGTCTTCGATCTTGCCGGACTTCGGCCGGACAATGACCTGGCCCATATGCGAAACGTCGAAGAGACCGGCGGCAACACGGGTGTGCTGGTGCTCCTTCATCACGCCATCGGGGTACTGCACCGGCATGTCGTAACCGGCAAAGGGCACCATGCGCGCGCCGAGTGAAAGGTGCAGCGCATGCAGCGGCGTATGTTTCAAATGGGGATTCTGTTCCAAATCCGGCCTCCAGGTCTGGCGCTCCCGCGCCGGCTCACACTTCCGGCGTCAATCGCCGTCGATTCGAGCCCCCTCTGTCCCTTTGCCTGAGATTGTTATCCCTTCGGCGAGCGTTGAAACGCTTCTCTCCAGAGTCCTACCGGCACCTTGCTGGTCCTTTGGCCTGAGAGTTTCCGGGGCGGTTGCTCCTTCGGCACCGGTTTGAGCCGGCTTCTCCCAACAAGATCGTCTCCAGATAACGGCGAAGGCGGGAGCTTGGCAAGGGGGCGGTGTCGCGGTGAAACACATTTTTGTCGCACGACCAAAGGCCGCAGCCCGGGCGGGTGCGGCAATTCTGTCTTTGCATTCTTCTCCGGTTGAGGATAACCCAAGTGAAATACCGGGGATGACCATGACAGGGCGCGAAGGAAAATTCGGGATAGCAGTGCGGCTCGTCGCCGTATTCGCGCTCGTTTTCCTGGCCTTTGCCCACAAGCCGCTCATGGCCAAGACGCTGACGCCGGCCGAGATCGCCGCCTATCAGCTGCCTGATGGTTCGATGGCCGAAATCTGCTTCGGCCTGGACGGCGTCGACCACCAAAGCGGCAAGGGCCAATCGATGGCCCCGATCTGCGAAGCCTGCCGGCTCTCGGGTTCGATCCTCCTGCCAGTTCCGCCGACCGAGAGCGTTCGCGCCGATGCCGGCGAATGGCAGCTATCGCCGGTTCTCGCTGAGAACGCCACGCCCCATCAGCATCTGCGCCTGCTGCCGCATTCGCGCGGGCCGCCTGTGCGTTCGTAATCCTCCTCTCGCATTCCCATTACAATTCGCCGCCCTCAAGCGGCTTGGACCACCCCCGTGGTCAGGAGATTACGACATGAACACGACCAGACTGGCTTCGCTTTCGCTCGGCCTTAGCCTTGCCGCAAGCGGCATTGCCCACGCACACGCCACCTTCGAAAACGACACGGCGCCGGTGGAGAGCACCTTCAAGGCGGTGCTGCAGGTGCCACACGGCTGCGACGGCAAGCCGACGACGGAAGTGCAGATCAAGCTGCCCGAAGGCTTCGTCTTCGCCAAACCGCAGCCGAAGCCCGGTTGGGAGCTCGAGGTGATCAAGGGCGATTACCAGAAAACCTACGACAATCATGGCGAGAAGGTCTCGTCCGGCCCGGTGGAAATCCGCTGGAAGGGCGGCAACCTCTCGGACGATTACTACGACACCTTTGTCGTGCGCGGCAAACTCTCGGGCTTCGACAAGGAAACCGTGCTTGCGTTCCCGACCACGCAGCTTTGCGGAACCGAAGGCAAGGTCGTCTGGGATCAGGTTGCTGCCGAAGGCCAGAACGCGCATGACCTGAAGAGCCCGGCGCCGACCGTGACGGTAACCATGGCCGACGCTGCCGATCCTCATGCCGGCCATGGCGGGCATATGGCTGCTGCCGACGGGGCAGCGAAACTTGGCGACCTCGAGATATCAGGCGGCTCGGTTAAGGCCATGTTGCCGGGCGCCAAGGTCGGCGGCGGCTTCCTGACGATCAGGAATGGCGGGGCAGGCGAGGATCGGCTCGTGGCCGTCGAAAGCCCCGCGGCTGCTCGCGTCGAGATCCACGAGATGAAAATGGAAAACGACGTGATGAAGATGCGCAAGCTCGATGACGGCGTTGCAGTACCGGCCGGTGAAACGGTCGAGCTCAAGGCCGGCGGCCTGCATCTGATGTTCATGGACGTGAAGACGCCGTTCAAGGAAGGTGATGCCGTTCCCGTCACGCTCGTCTTCGAAAAGGCTGGCAAGGTCGATGCGGCATTCCCGGTGGGCTCGGCCAAGGGCGGCGCGGCGGCCGGCGGCCACAAGCATCACTGATTGAGATATTGCGACGCTCGCCTCAGGCGGCGTCGCTTTCATCCTCTTGGCCGGCCGGTTCATCCTGCCGGTCTTCGTTTTCGCGGCTCTCGGCTCCGTCGTCGTCATCGCGCATGAATTCGAGATAGCGGCGCAGCGCTTCGGCTTCCGAGCGTTCCGGCAACCGGCCATCGGCGCTCATGAGCATGAAGGAGAGGGGCAGGGCGCCCTTGGTCTTTGGGATCGAGACCGGCGTCAGCGCGGGCTCCTCGGCGCGCCGGATCGAAAGCAGCGTGATCGCTTCGTCGGTCGGACCGTCACCCCGCACGCGTGCAGACGGCTTCAGCGCTTCCGCTGCATAGGCCGCTGTCGTCGCGGATACTGTGACGACCTGTGTCACGTCTTTCCTGCCTTCCCGTCGTTCAATCCTTTCTTGTCGCTCAACTCCACTTGCAGGCGTGTAAAAACCGGCACCTGCCTTTTAATAAAATCCTAACGACGGCCAGATTCGTGGCAGTTGCGGTGAACGAATCCCGAAGCGCGAACCTGTACTTGCGATATTACTAAAGTTCGCGCACACTCGCCCAGATAGAAACGGGGAGGCTTCAAATGACCGAGCGAAGCGTGTTGGAAACCAGAATTCGGGCCCTCTACCTTGCCCGCAACGTCAACGACCTCGACACCATGATGGCGCAACTCGATCCGGACTTCAGCTTCCGCATCGTCGGAAACGGCAGGCTCGGCACGATGGCGCTCGGGGTCAACACGCCGGAAACGGTGCGCAGCAGTTTCCAGGCCCTCGTTGAGAACTGGGACCTGAGCGAGATGGAGATGGTTGGCGCTTACGCTGACGGCGATACTATCGTCGTCCACCGCGCCGGCGTCGTTTGCTTCATTCCATCGCAAACCCGTCAACGGACCGAAATCATAGACAAGTTCACGTTCCGTGACGGGCGGATCGTCGATCTGACGGAGTTCGTTGACACCTTGTTCGTCGCCGAAACGATCGGGCTACTGGACGCGCCGGACAGAGACTATTCGCCCTCAACTCTGGACAGGATGAGCCTTTGAACTTCCGGCTCCTGAGCTCGGATGGCGTTCATCAACACCGCGAGGCGGCCACGCAGGCCGTGGATCTGGTCGAGCAACCGCATGGCGACATCAACGCCGTCGTCGTTGACGCCCATTGGACCTGTCAGATCCTGGATCAGACGGGCGCGGGCGAGGTCGGCGTCTTCGAAAAGCCAGCCTGCTTCCGCCTCGCGCGGCATCAGCCAACGCTGTTCGATCCAGATGCGTAAGACCTTCACCTCGATGTCGAGGTGTTCGCAGAATTCGCGGTCGTTCATGCTTGCCCTCCCATGCCTTTGCGCGGGTCTTCCGTCTTTCCGTCTGCCCAGCTTTCAACGAAGGCGGATAGCGCCGGATCGGGGGTCTGCGGCAGCACGATCTTCAGGCTGACATAGGCATCGCCATGGCCGCCGCCGGACTTGTGCAGGCCCTTGCCCTTCAAACGCAATGTCTTGCCGGTGTTGGAGTGCGGCGGGATCGTGACATTGACCGCCCCGTCGATCGTCGGAACCCGGATCTTGCCACCGAGCACCGCTTCACTCAGTGAGATCGGCACCTCGTAGCGAACGTCGTCACCATCGGTTGCAAAAAGAGGATGCGGCCTGACGCGGATATCGATCAGCGCGTCGCCGGCCGGCGCACCGTTGAACCCGGGCTCGCCCTTGCCACGCAGCCGCAGCGTCTGGCCGTCGCGCGTGCCGGGCGGGATGGTGAGATCGAGCGCCGGTCCGCCGCCCGGCAGGCTGATCTCGGTCTTGGTGCCGTTGGCCGCGTCGAGAAAGCCGATCTCCATGGAAAAGTGCTGATCACGGCCGCGCTGGCGTTGCTGCTGGCCGCTGCTGCGACGGGAAAAGAAACTCGAGAAAATATCGTCCGCATCCGCGAAATCCGAAAAGCCATGTGCGCTCTCGTAGCGTCCCGCCGTATCTCCAGACGAGGCATAGTCGCGGTAGTAGTGGCGGGGTGCAGTCTCCGCACCCGTCTCGTCAATTTCGCCGCGATCGTATTTGCCGCGTTTCTCCTCGTCACTGAGGAGGGCGTAGGCCGCCGAAACTGCCTTGAAGCGGTCCTCCGCTCCTTTGTCTCCCGGGTTAAGATCCGGGTGCAATTTCTTGGCGAGCTTGCGATAGGCGCTCTGGATGTCCTTTTGTGTCGCTTCGCGGCTGACGCCGAGCGTTTCGTATGGGCTCGTCATGCGGTCTCCCTCAGGCGGCATCGATTGAGGTCGCATCGCCGACGCTCTGCGTGCGTTGCGATCATGCGTCTTCAATCACTCGCCTAAGAGCATAGGGCGGATTTTCGCGCGCGACAGGGGCGGCGCACCATGCGTGACGCATTGTCGCCGGCGCGGCCGGTTGCGGCTCTGCACCTTCGACCATTTCGCGAATTCGCGATCTCTGATACAATCAACGCCGGAAAGTTCTCTTTGGGTGCAACGTTGCCTCGAAGCTCGGGGAGGTCGAAATGTCCGTCCGCCTGCAACTCGCCATCATGGTCGGCCTGATGATCAATGCCATCCTGTTCGGGATCGGCATCGTAACGGTTTTGTCGATCCCGGTTCTCGCCGACAACGCCAAGTATTCGATCCCGGCGCTGGTGGTTGCCTGCTTTGTCACGACGCCGTTCGTCGCCTGGTTCATGGCGCCGCGGCTTCGCCTCAGATACTGGCAGGAGCGGGAGCAGGGTAACAAGCAGCAGCCGATCTAGCCCGTGCTCATCGTTCATTGACCAAGATTCACGTCTATCCATGGAAATCCCGGATGCACGAACGGCCAAGTGGTCGCCGGCAAAAATTACATCTTCAACGATCAAGCGTTTTGTTATACCACCGGCCAGATGCCCCTTGTCCTGTAGGCTAATCCTTATATATCCACTAGACTCAAGGACATAGCCGCTGTTAAGGCCCGAAAGGAACCGACTTCATGAGAACGATCGTATTGCTGTTCGCACTCGTCACTCTGGCCGCTTGCTCGCAGACCGGCGGCGGTGGCACGCACTATGTTGGCGGTGACGGCGATTACTACCAGGGCATCGTCGCCCCCCGGTAACAGCGATCGTTTTCCATCGATCACTTGGCTGTCGCGAGCGCGCCTTCGCAAGAGGGAAAAGGCTCGGCTAGCCTGGTGGCCAGCGGCCGCCGGGCCCAAAGTGACAGGCTTTGGCCGTCCCCGCATCGCGCTTGATGTCGCCCCGAGCAAGGAGTGCGGTGCGAGGCGAGGCGGTCATGCTCGGCGATGGGTCCATGTCCAACGGCCATCCTCCTGACAATCCAGCACGGCTTCGTAGAGATCACGCGCGTCGCCTTCTTCGCCATTGTTGATGCAGGTAATCGCGTTCTCGGAGAGCAGGTTCAGCACCTTCCGAAACGTTTCATGACCGAGGGTTGCTTCAAGCCGGTCAAGAAAGACATATCGCGGTCTGGCGAGAAGCACCTTGGCGACAGCCAAGAGCTGTTGCTCACCCAGGGACATCTCCCAGTCCTGTTCCTTCTCCAGCCCGAGCGCGTCGTGAACAAGGCCGTCGAGACCAACGCTGCGCACGACCTCGAGCATTTGACTGTCGGAGGCATCGCCCGGGTTATCCGGAGGCAGAAGAATTTGCCGAAGCGACCCCGGCGGCAGATAGGGGCGCTGCGGAAGAAACATCAGGTCGTTCGGGCGCAGGATCCGCCCGGCGCCGGCGGTCGGAATTCCGGCGGTTGCCCTGAAGAGCGCTGCACCTGCAGCCCCATGCGATCCCGATATCAACACCGGTGTTCCCGGCGGGATCGTTACCGACAGATCATGTAGCAATGCGTGGCCGCCAGCCGAGCCCAACGTCACGTGGTCGAAGGCCAAATCGCCATCTTGCTTGACCAGTTCGATGCCGGTCCCACCCCCCCTTGTTCGGCTCTTTTCAATGGCTTCGAGCAGGGAACTCAGCCGGGAAACCACTGCGGCGAAATTTGAGATCGAATTGAATTGCCGAACGATCAAGGAGAACGCGCCCACGAGCATGGCAAAGGCCGAGCCTGATTGGGTGATCACTCCGAATTCGATTTCCCCCCGCATGAAAGCCGGAGCAATGATCAAGTCCGGGATGATCTGAATCATCCAATTGTAGCCGCTCGTAAAATAGGCCAAGTTCCGGTTGACCGCGGTAATGGTGAGGATGTTGGCGATCAGATCATCGAGGCGCTGCATCAATCGCGTTTTTTGCTGGCCTTCAACGCTGGCCACCATCACCGATTCAGCGTTTTCGCGCACATGCATGAGGCTGGACCTGAAGCTCGCTTCCTTGTCGAGTCGCTCATAGTTCAGGCCGATGAGAGGGCGCCCCAAAACGATCGTCATGTAGGAGCCGCAAGCCGCATAGAGCACGGCTACGACAAACAGCAGGGGACTTATGGACCAAAGCACGCCTGAGAACGTCACCACCGTCAGTGTACTGCTGAACAACATGATGGTGTAGGAGAGGGTGGTAACCGTGAATGCCTGGATGTCTTCGGATATCCGCTGGTCCGGGTGGCTCAGCGTCCCTGAGACCTCCAGGCGATAATAGGCCTCATTCTCCAGATAGAGATCGACGGCGCGTCTCGTCAGGAACCCGCGCCAAAGCAGCGCCAGCCGTTCTTCGACAAAGCGCGCGATGACGCCGACAACGGTAAGGACGGCAAAGACGCAGATGTAAAAGACCGCTTGCCGAACGAACTCATCCATCTGGCGCTCGGCGATCGCAGTCATGAAATTGCGGCCGACGTAATTGTTCACCACGTTGAGGCCATTCAAGCCGAAGAGCAGAGCCATGAGCCCGGCAAACATCCACCTGGCCCTGCCGCCGACTTCGGATGCCAGGAAAAATCGGACAGCTCTTGCGAAACGAAATGCGGTCGTTCTGATCGGTACTGGCTGGCTGTCCATCTGAGTACCTTTTGTTGGTTTGGCCCTCAGAGCCAGCCGCCGGAAAAACCTGCACGCCTCAATCCCACCACCACAGGCGCGCACCGGCGCATGATGTTCCACAGCAAGCCTGTTCGGTAGTTCTCGATCATCAGGACGACCGGGCCCTGGTCGATGCCGAAGTGGTAGGGGCTGACCCACCAACCGGCTTCGGTTCCTTCCACCGGAAAGCTTCGGTTGAACGATGGCTTGAAGCCGTAAAGCCTGGTCATGCCGAGCTTCATGCGGGCGCAGTTCCAGATTGTCGGGATGACGATCTCCGGCGCGAACGGCAGCGAGGCGACGACGGCCCAGGGCGACACGGTTCCGTCATCCGGGCCGAAGGGCGCGCCGCGGGCGAGATAATCGAAAAACTCCCTTTCGCTGCCGTTCACGGTACGCTTGGTCCAACCCGGCCCGTCGCTCGCCGTGAAGCCCCAGCAATGCTCGCCGTAGCCGACGAAATTCTGCGGATTGCGGATGGCATATTCCTGCTGGACGAATGTCGCGTGCCGGCTGTTCTGGAAATAGTCGCTGTTGTGCTCGCGCATGAACTCGTCACGGATCCCACGGAAATCGATCCACATATGCGAGAGCTGGTGGGTGAAGAGAGGGCCCGAATAGAGCAGCTCGCGACCATAAAGGTTCCGCCAGTCGTAGCTTTCGGTATAGGCGGCATAGGCTTCCGCCGGCAGCGGATGGGTCGGCGAGCCGAGACCGAGTATGTAGAGAAGCAGGCCCTCGTCGTAGCCGCGCCAGCGATAGGGAATGAAGCCGTTCTCCGGCCGCCAGCCATGGGTCAGCGTAAGTCCGTGATCGCAGGCCCAGTTCCAGTCGGCACGCTCATAGAGCGCATTTGCCGACCGGCGAATTTCGATTTCATCCGGCGTATCGCCATCAAAATAGGCGGCCACCGTCAGTGCACCAGCGAAAAGGAAGGCGGAGTCGATCGTCGACAATTCGCATTCCCAAACGCGTCTGCCGGTCTCAATGTCCAGGAAGTGATAGAAGAAGCCCTTGTAGCCGGAAGCATCCGGCTCCGGCCCTTGCGGGCATTGCAGGAGAAACTGCAGCCGTCGACGCGCGATCTTTGCGGCGAACTTGCGAATGACAATGCCCCGCTCGATAAGCACGGGGATCGTCGCCAGCGCCATGCCGATCGCCGCAATACTTGCGGGTGCATCTTCCTGTGTCTTGTCGCGCACCAGGCCGTTGTCGGGATTGGTGCAATGCAGATAGTACAGCAGCGTCGTGAACTGCAGCCGGGCAAGATCCTGCTCGGTCGGCATCCGGTTCAATTCGGGGTCTGTCGACAACAATCCCGGCATGGCTAGGCCACCACGAGGCGGACGTCGTGATCTCGTCCGTCGTCCACGAGTGGAACACTTCGGTCAGCGACCTTCCTGCCATCAAGGCTCAGCGAATAGTGCTTCTGTCCTCGTTTGGAATCTCGGCTCACCTTGATACGGTATGTTGATCTCCCATGCCGAAAATCAACATCGTATGTCGACCACCCGGTGGGAATGCACGGCTCGACAAAAAGCCGGGGCCCCTGACGGCGAATGCCGAGAATGGCCTCAAGACCAACGCGGTACAGCCAGCCCGCCGATCCCGTATACCAGGTCCAGCCACCGCGGCCGGTGTGAGGAGCGGCGCCATAGACGTCGGCGCTGACAACATATGGCTCGACCATGTAGCGGTCGGTGTCTTTGGGTGACAGGGCATGGTTGATGGGATTGAGCATGCTCCAGAGCTGAAACGCCCGATCGCCATCCCCCAGCAATGCTGTCGCCAGCGCCACCCACGTGGCCGCGTGGGTGTACTGGCCGCCATTCTCCCGAATTCCGGGCACATAGCCCTTTATGTAGCCGGGCTGCAGCGCGCCCTTGTCGAACGGCGGATCGAAAAGCTGTATCAAGCCGCTGTCGGTACGAACGAGCCGCTCCCAAACCGCGCGCATTGCCTGCGCGGCGCGCTCGGCATCTGCAGCACCCGAGATAACTGCCCAGGCCTGCGGGATCGCGTCGATCTGACACTCGTCGTTCGACTGGGACCCGAGGGGAGTGCCATCGTCGAAGTAGGCACGGCGATACCAGGCGCCATCCCAGGCGTGGGTCTCCAGGGATATGCGCAGGGTCTCGGCGCGCTCCTTGCACCATTTGGCCCGTTCGTCATCTGCCATCGCCGATGCGATGGCGGCAAAGGATCCAAGGACGGTCAGAAAGAACCATCCGTTCCATACGCTCTCGCCTTTGCCTTCCGCGCCGACCCGGTTCATGCCGTCGTTCCAATCGCCCGTTCCCATAAGCGGAAGCCCGTGGCTGCCTAGCCGCAAACCTCGGTCAAGTGCCCGACAGCAGTGCTCATAGACGGTCCCGCTCTCCTGGCTGGCCGGAGGCACCTCGTAGCGCTCCTCCTCCTCGTCCTCTAGAGGCGGCGAGACGATGAAAGGAACCTGTTCGCTGAGGAGCCCGTAGTCTCCGGAGACCGATACATAGTGATGGACGACGTAGGGCAGAAAGTAGAGGTCATCCGTCATGCGTGTGCGCACGCCGGCACCCGATGGCGGATGCCACCAATGTTGAACGTCTCCCTCGGCAAACTGGCGCGAGGCAGCGCGAAGGATGTGCGTTCGCGCTTCATCGGGCGCGCAATGGACGAGGGCTGCGACGTCCTGGAGCTGGTCGCGAAATCCATAGGCGCCGCCGGATTGGTAGAACCCTGTTCGCGCCCAGATACGGCAAGCCAACACCTGATAGAGCAACCAGCGGTTCATCATGAGGTTGAAGGCCGTATCTGGCGTTCGGACCGTGACGGCGTTCAGCAAATGATCCCACTGTTGTGAAACGGCTGCCAGCGCGTTCCTGGCGCCCCTCGGTTCGGCATGTTCGCGGACGAGCCTGCGCATTTCCTCGCGGCTTTCGGCCTGCCCGAGCACGAATACCAGCTCGACGGTCACCGCCGGCGGGATTGAAACGCTGACCATGAGGGCTGCGCAGGGGTCGAGCAGAGAACCGGTTTGTCCCCCGAGATCGAAGCCTTCCAATCCCACCGGCTGAGCGATGGAACCGTTTCTGCCGAGGAACGCGCGCCGATCGCATGTGAACGATCGGACAGGCGCGCTTGAGGCGGCGAATGCGAGCGTTCCGGAAAAATCCCCTTCCCAGACGTTCCGGGCAACGATAGCACCGATCTCGCTGTCAAATTCGCATTCGACCCGGGAGCATGCGCTTTCGCGCAGCGTGCCGAGGACCCATTCAACGAAGTAGGTGGCGGTAAGGCGGCGAAGTCGTTTTCCGTCGTTGCGAATAGCAAGGCGGACAACCTTGATCGCTCCCGAGGCCGGCACGTGGACAGTCATTTCATGATGCAATGGTCCGCGACTGCTTTCGTAGCACGTGTAACCTTGACCATGCTTCGTCCTCGTCGTCGATGTCTGGCCGAGAGGCAAAGGCGTCGGCGTCCATAGCTCCGCCGTCTGCTCATCGCGCAAGTAGATAACTTCACTCGGCGGGTCCGAGACCGGGTCGTTAGACCAGGGCGTGAGCCTGTTCAGTTGGCTGTTGCCCGCCCAAGTGTACCCAAGACCGCTGTCGCTCGTCAGGCAGCCAAACGCGCTATTGGCAAGGACGTTACACCACGGCGTTGGCGTCGCATCCGCTCCGATCACATATTCGCGCCCGTCTTTGGTAAACCCTCCACGGCCATTCCAAAAAAGCAGGCTATCCCGTGGTGCCTCGTGACGCCTTTCGCGGGCGGCGGAGACATTCGTCCTGGTCTCCTTCAGCGTCGGAAAAGTGGTGGCCGCTCTCGCCGAAAGTTGAGCTGAAAGGGATCCTTGACTGCAGCAAAGGACGAGGCGCGCGGCGGCCGTGATCGCATTTTCTGCACCGGCCGAAACGCTGGCCCTCGGTGGGAAATGAATACCCCCGGCTTTGCCGAGGGTTTGCTCCACATGGACCGTCGCCTTGGCGCTCAACTGCAAGCTTTCGCTGGCTTCCCTTTCATCAAGGACCGCGAGGTCGAAGGGAAATCCGCGACTGGCAAGGAATGCGTGGGCCTTGATGACATCGTCGACGAGAGCGTCCTCGCCTGTTTTGTCGATACGCAGCAGGAGAATTGGGATGGCTCCCGATAGTCCCGCCGATCCCAAGTCGTCGCGGTTCAGCCGCCTCGTGCCGGGCGTGCTGCCTTCCCTTAAGCCGGGAACAGAAAATGCCAGATGTGCTACGAGCCGATTGTAGACGGCCAACTCTTGAGGAGAGGGTGACCGGGGCGGGCCTTCATTGTTTTTCTCGGCATCCACCAACGTTTGGCGCGCGGCGTCGATATTGGCGAAGCGTCTTGCTATTGCGGCAGCGTCTAAATCACTATCGGCTGCGCCCGTTACGAACGCGATCACCTCCGCTCCGGAGGGTTCCAGATCGACTGTCCGGCGCAGGCTGAAGATGGGGTCGAGCACGGGACCCGTCGTCCCTGATAGACGGCTCCCCGGCACCAGGGCGTCAGGGTTTGAGGCCGTCCGCCGCCGGCCAAGAAATCTGTAGCGGTCCGTTTCATATTCCACCACATGGCCCTGGCGGCTTGACGCAGACACGTGTACCGCCCAGACGGGGCGCTCCGATGCACTGCGCGGCCGGCGCCGTGCGAACAAAGCGGTTGTTTCGGTATCGAACCAGGTTTCGATGAAAAGCTTGGCAAATGCCGGATGTGCGCTATCGGCGCTTCGACCATTCAGGCAGACTTCGGAATAGCTTGTCAGCTCAAGCTTTCTCGCTTTCTCACCCTTATTGCAGAGTTTCAGCAAACGCACCTCGGCATCGCAATCCAGTGCGACCGCCACGTCCCATCGAAGATCGATGTCTCCGAGCAAACAGCGATACTCGGCACGATCACCGTGAAACGTGTGTTCGTAGATCGCATCCGGATGGCAGATCGGCTGCCGGCCAATCGTCCAGACCTCGCCGCTCTCAAGGTCGCGGATGTAGCAGAACTGGCCCCAGCAATCGCGTGTGCCGTCCTCACGCCAACGCGTGATGTCGAGGCCGCGCCAGGTTTCATACCCGGCACCGGCCTCGGTCAGAAGCACGTTGTAGTGCCCATTCGAAAGCAGGATCGTGTCAGGAGGCACGCCTGCCGGACGTGTCGCACTGACGTCAACCTTGCCAGCTGGCCGGACCATCAGACCGATCCTTCATTGCGGGCTACACATTGTCACCCTCGGTCGACGTCCTCGGCTTCGCCTGTTGCGCACCCGGAACGCCCCATTTCCAACCGCTGATCGACGGCATGTCGTCACCATGCTTCTCGATATATTCGCGATGCTCGATCAGCTTGGCTTGAATTGCCTGCTTGAAATAGGCGGCGCGCGCCCCGAGCTGGGGCAGGCGGTCGATGACATCGCCGGCGAGATGGAACCGATCGAGCTCGTTGAGCACCACCATGTCGAACGGCGTCGTCGTCGTACCTTCCTCCTTGTAGCCACGAACATGCAGGTTGCCGTGGTTGGTGCGGCGGTAGGTGAGGCGATGGATCAGCCACGGATAGCCGTGGAAGGCGAAGATGATCGGCTTGTCCCTGGTGAAGATACCATCGAAGTCACGGTCCGTGAGGCCGTGGGGGTGCTCCTCCGCCGGTTGCAGTTTCATCAGGTTGACGACATTGACGACCCGCACCTTCACTTCCGGAAGATGCTCGCGCAGCAATTGCACCGCGGCCAGCGTTTCGAGCGTCGGAACGTCGCCGCAGCAGGCCATGACGACATCCGGTTCGCTGTCGGCATCGTTGCTCGCCCAATCCCAGATGCTGACGCCCATGCTGCAATGGCGCACCGCCTGTTCCATTGTCAGCCATTGCGGCCCGGGTTGCTTTCCGGCCACGACGACGTTGATGTAGTTGCGGCTGCGCAAGCAATGGTCAGTGACAGACAGCAGCGTGTTGGCATCCGGCGGCAGGTAGACGCGGATGACGTCAGCCTTCTTGTTGACGACGTGATCGATGAAGCCGGGATCCTGATGGCTGAATCCGTTGTGGTCCTGCCGCCAGACATGGGAACTCAGGAAGTAGTTCAGCGACCCGACGGGCCGGCGCCAGGGAATTTCGTTGCAGACTTTCAGCCACTTGGCATGCTGGTTGAACATCGAATCGATGATGTGGATGAAGGCTTCGTAACAGGAGAAGAAGCCGTGGCGGCCGGTCAGCAGATAGCCTTCGAGCCAGCCCTGGCACTGGTGTTCGCTCAGCACCTCCATGATGCGGCCATCCGGTGAGAGGTGGTCGTCCTCCGGATAGATTTCGGCCATGTAGCAGCGATTGGTGACCTCCAGCACGTCCTGCCAGCGGTTCGAGTTGTTTTCATCCGGACTGAACAGGCGGAAGTTCCTGGCGTCCATGTTGGATTTCATCACGTCGCGCAGGAACTTGCCCATGACGCGGGCCGCTTCCACATTGGTCCCGCCGGGACGGGGAACCTCGACGGCATAGTCGCGGAAGGCCGGCATCTTCAGATCGCGCAGCAACAGGCCGCCATTGGCGTGCGGATTGTCGCTCATGCGGCGATGTCCCGTTGGCGCAAGTGCTGCGATCTCCGGCTTCAGCCGGCCTTGATCGCTGAAAAGCTCCTCGGGGCGATAGCTCTTCATCCATTGCTCGAGGATGCGGATGTGCTCGGGCTTGTCCATCTCGCCCATCGGCACCTGATGCGCCCGCCAGTAGCCCTCGCATTTCTTGCCATCGATCTCCGGGGGGCAGGTCCAGCCCTTCGGCGTGCGGAAGACGATCATCGGCCATGCCGGCCGCTTCAGATTGCCCCTCACGCGGGCATCGTCCCAGATCTGCCGGATCTCGGCCATCGCCGTATCCAGCACAGCGGCGAGTTGCTGATGCACGCTTGCCGGATCATGCCCTTCGACGAAGTAGGGCTTGTAGCCCATGCCCTCGAAGAACTTCTGCAGCTCGTCGCGCGGAATGCGGGCGAGGAAGCACGGATTGGCGATCTTGTAGCCGTTCAGATGCAGGATCGGCAGCACGCAGCCGTCGCGGGCCGGGTTCAGGAACTTGTTGCTCTGCCAGCCGGTCGCAAGCGGCCCGGTCTCGGCCTCGCCATCGCCGACGATGCAGGCGACGACGAGGTCCGGGTTATCGAAGGCGGCGCCATAGGCGTGGCTCAACGCATAACCAAGTTCGCCGCCCTCATGGATGCTGCCGGGCGTTTCCGGCGCCACGTGGCTCGGGATGCCACCTGGAAAGCTGAACTGCTTGAAGAGCCGCTGCATGCCCTCGGCATCTTCACCGATGTTCGGATAGAACTCGGTGTAGGTCCCTTCGAGATAGGCATGCGCCACCAGCGACGGCCCGCCGTGCCCCGGCCCGATGATATAGATCATGTTGAGATCGTCGCGCTTGATCACGCGGTTGAGATGCACATAGAGCATGTTGAGGCCAGGCGAGGTGCCCCAGTGGCCGAGCAGGCGCGGCTTGATGTGTTCGCGTTTCAGCGGCTCGCGCAGGAGCGGATTGTCGAGCAGATAGATCTGGCCGACAGAAAGGTAGTTCGACGCGCGCCAATAGGCGTCCATCAGTCGGAGTTCGTCTGCCGATAATGGCGTTGTTGAATGCGAGCTCCCGGATGCCGTCTCTTTCATCGATACCGTTTCAGGCGAAACCATCTGAACCTCCCGATCATTAGGACATTGCCTGGATTTCTCCGACTTGCAGTCGTGCAAGCCACTGCAGTCTCTTGAATTCGCTACGGTCGTTGCTGTTTGCCGGCGACGGGCAGAATGATGGAACACCTGTCTTCGGACGACAGCGGCTGGGATCGTCTTGCCAACTCGGTGTCGCGAACACCTGCGTGTCGCGGCACAATTAAAAGGGGCGCTATTGCGGATATGGTTCCGAGAAATGCTCGACCACGCCCCGAACGCCGCGGACATTTTCGGCAACGATCCGTGCGGCCCTCCGGCACTCGGCCGTCTCCACGTTGCCCCAGAGATGAACGATGCCATCGGTCACTGCGACCTTCACATCCAGACCTTCGAGGCCGGTGTTCTCGCCGAGGCGCACGAGAATGCTGCGCCGGATCGCTTCATCACCCGCGGCCGTCTCGTCCTGCTTTGCCGACAAAACCGCCTGCAACAGATCGGCGCGGCTGACGATGCCGACCAGTACGCCGTTCCTGAGAACGGGAAGGCGCTTGATGCCACGTTCCTGCATCAGCGCCGCCACCCGCGCGAGCGGCGCATCCTCGTCGATGGTAACGAGATCGGCTGTCATGGCGTCGCCCACCCTCCAAGAGGATCGGCGTATATAGGCGTGGGCCCTGTCGTCGGCCGCAAGCGTCGCGTCCGCCAGCGGCCCGCCGCCACCGAGTTCCGTCCGCCGGATCAAGTCGCCCTCGCTGATCAGCCCAATGAGACGGCCTTCATCGTCAACGACCGGAAGGCCGCTGACGTGGCTGTCGAACATGATCCGGGCTGCCTGTCTGACGCTGTTGTCAGGCGAAAGCCTGACGATCTTTGTCGTCATCACATCTTTGACGCGCATGTCGATCCAACTCCGAAAAGGACCTTGGTACCGTCATTAGCGGGCGTAAGGTAAACCTATCGCGGCGGTTCGACAACCTGTTCGTGGGGGAGATGTTCGAGTTGAGCGCTGGCGCTGGCAGAACCCGTGCTGCAGCTTCTAGTCGAGCGCAAACACTCGTGCACAGCCCGATTGGATTTAACTAGCTCTCGACGCGCGCGGTTGTGTTCTGGTGGAGCCGAAGGGAGTCGAACCCTCGACCTCCGCAGTGCGATTGCGGCGCTCTCCCAACTGAGCTACGGCCCCATAACATCCAGTCAACACGACACGTGCCGAGCATGTCAATACACTTGAGACGACGCGCCTGGTTGGACATCATTGCGCGAAGCGACGCGCTCGATCGGTTCGTCGGGCGATCCGTTTCAAAACCGTTTCTTCGAAAGTAGCGGGCAGACGCGCCATTTCCGCTCGGGGCCCTCATCGACGCGCGCCGCTGTATGTTACAGTAGGTCACGCCCCCAAGCGCGGGGAGCCATTGTCGAACTATGCTCGCGGGTTTACGCTGATGCGTAACGAAAGCACCGCCCGAACCTCGCTGAAATTCTGGCGGTGCGTGTCAACGATGAGATGACGCCCGAATCCCGGCCGCGAACGTCCATGGCGCCCGGATGAATGTGGAATTCTTCTGTATCCGACATGGGCGCCTGCCGGCTCCGCACTTCCCTTAATGGGCCTCTCCGTGGGCCCGGCGATTTGGAGGAGGATTAGCAATGGCCCAGACGATGAAGGCCGCCGTCGTTCGGCAGTTCCGCACGCCCCTTGTGATCGAGGAGGTGGCGGTGCCGACGCCGCAACCTGGGCAGATCCTCGTCAAATATGAAGCAACGGGCGTCTGCCACACCGACCTCCATGCAGCAAATGGAGACTGGCCGGTAAAGCCTAGCCCGCCGTTTATTCCGGGACACGAGGGCGTCGGCTATGTTTCGGCAGTGGGTGCCGGTGTCAAAAGAGTGAAAGAGGGGGACAGGGTCGGCGTTCCCTGGCTTCACAGCGCATGTGGTTACTGCCCGCATTGCCGCACCGGTTGGGAAACACTGTGCGCATCACAGTCGAACACCGGATATTCCGTCGACGGAACATTTGCCGAGTATGGACTGGCGGATCCCGACTTCGTCGGCAGCCTGCCCACCGGGCTGGACTTCGGCCCTGCTGCGCCGGTTCTTTGCGCCGGCGTGACCGTTTACAAGGGATTGAAGGAAACGGAAGTACGGCCCGGCGAATGGGTCGCCGTCTCCGGCATCGGTGGCCTTGGCCACATGGCTGTGCAGTACGCAAAGGCGATGGGCATGCATGTCGTCGCCGCGGACATCTTCGACGACAAGCTGGCACTTGCAAAGCAGCTAGGCGCCGACATTACAGTCAACGGCAAGGCGAAGGATGCCGTAGAGCAGGTAATCAAGGCGACCGGCGGCGTGCATGGGGCGCTCGTAACTGCGGTTTCACCTGCTGCAATGGAACAGGCGTTCGGATTCCTGCGATCGCGGGGCACGATGGCGCTCGTCGGCCTTCCCCCTGGGATGATCTCCGTGCCGGTCTTTGAAACGGTGCTCAAGCGCATAACGCTGCGCGGATCGATCGTCGGCACCCGCCAGGATCTGGAGGAATCGCTGCAGTTTGCCGCTGAAGGCAAGGTCGCGCCGCATTTCTCATGGGACAGCCTCGAGAACATCAATGAGATCTTCCACCGGATGGAGGCCGGCAAGATCGACGGGCGCATCGTCATGAGCCTGCAGTAGCTGGCCCAGCCGTGCCCGTCCGGTCGAGAGGCCCCGCTTCGTTTCCGCCAAAGGAACGGTGCCGCATCGATCGATGGGAATAGCGGGCCCATGCCCGGAGTGGAGAATGTATTGCGCACCCAAACTGCGCGCCTCCTCAAATCGCCGTCCTCACCAGGGCCGTTTGGCGAAATGCCCACAGACCTTCTGCAGAAAGGAAATGGCAATGAGCAAGGGCATGTTCTCGGATCAGCACGGTCTGTCCAGACGAGATCTCCTGCTGGTGGCAGGGACTGCGGCGGCCACGCTCGCCACATACAGCCAGGCTGCCCGGGCAGCACCGGGCGGAGGCACCCTTGTGATCGATGAGGTGAAGCAGGGCGAGGACGTCTTTGCCTATATCAGCAGGATCAAGGGCGCTTTTGACGAGACGACCTATCGGCAGGTGCTGGGGTGTGCGAACGCGTTCAAGGAAGGAGATCAGACGATCGGGGTGGTGGCGGAAAATGACACATCGCGAACGAACGCCCGGACCCTTCTGGCAAGCACGAAGATCGGAGACCTTCACCAGCGCCCGCTGCTTGAGGACGATCTGCAAAGGCTGATCTGGCAGACAACGGACCAGGCCCAGCACGAAAAGGTCAAAGACTGGACCATGGGCCAGCTGAAGGAGTTTCTCCTGACTGCATCGGAAGAAGAGATCAAAGGCATCATGAATGGGCTGACCAGCGATACGATCGGTTGCGTGCCGAAACTGATGAGCAACGAAGAGCTTATCTCCGTCAGCCAAAAGATCTTCAACGTCATGCCCGGCACCAAGTTGGGGGCCAAGGGGTATATGGGCGCGCGTATTCAGCCGAATTCGCCAACCGACCACCCCGACGACATCATGTGGCAGGTCTTCGACGCATTCTCCTATGCGACTGGCGACATCGTCATCGGCACCAACCCGGTGGACAGTACCGTCAACAGCGTCGTCACAGTGGAACGTGCCCTCAAGGATATCGTCGATACCTTCAAGCTGGTTGACGTCATTCCCTGGTGCGTGCTCGCCCACATCGACGTTCAGGCCGAGGTGAGCGAGAGCTTCCCCGGAACGGTATCCACGGTGTTCCAGAGCCTCGCGGGAACGGATGACTGCAACAAGATCTTCGACATCACCAATGAGAAGATCCTGAAATATGCAAGCGCGAAGGCAGGGGAAAGATATGGCCTCTACTTCGAGACCGGGCAGGGCTCGGAATTCACCAACGGCGTGGCAAACGGCGTCGACATGATGGTGCTTGAGTCTCGAAAGTACGGCTTCAGCAGGGCCGTGAGCCTGGAGCTTGCGAAGGTGCAGCCCAAGGGCGCATGGCTCCATGTCAACGATGTTGCCGGCTTCATCGGGCCGGAGGTCTTCAAGAGTCGCGAACAACTCGTACGGTGCTGCCTCGAAGACATGGTCATGGGCAAGCTCCATGGGCTGACCATCGGCCTCGATATCTGCACCACCCTGCATATGACTGTCAGCCTGGACGATCTGGATTGGTGCCAGGACCAGATCATGCCGGCCAATCCGGCCTACCTGATTGCTCTGCCCACCAAAAATGACCCGATGTTGAGCTATCTCACGACCGCGTTTCAGGATCACGTGCGCGTACGGGAGAAATTTGGCTTCAAGGTCAACGATGCGATGTGGGATTTCTACAAACGCATCGGGATCGTCGGCAACGACAACAGCTACACGTCAAACTACGGGGATCCCCTCTGGGTCTATTACCAGTACCGCCTCGCCAAGGGTGACAAGCGGCCAAAGGAAACTGTCTACGCCGAAGGCAGGCAGATGATGATGGAGGTCGAAGCAAGAGGCGTCGACCTGGCGACGGGCCACGGCGAGAAGATCTGGGATCTCAACCCGGCGCTCGCGACGAAAGTAAGAGGTCTGTATGACGACGCCAAACTATCGCTTTGGGCCGAACTTACGCCCGAGTTTATCGCGGCCGTGCCCGGCGTCGTCCCGGTTCGCACCCTGTCCAAGGACCGGAACGACTACATCGCGCACCCGACAACCGGCGAAACGCTGAGCCCGGATTCCATCAAGGAGATTGAGCGGGTAAGGGCTTCGTGGAAGGCCGACATGCCCAAAGGTCAGATCGTCATATCGGACGGTCTCAATGCCAAGGCCATCATGGATGACGGGCATCTAGCGCCTTACCTCGAAGAGATGCGAAGGTTGCTTGGAGACGCCGGTGTCACGGTGAGCGACAAGAACATCCTGGTGACCAGCGGCAGGGTGCGGGCCGGCTACAGGATCGGCGAGATGCTCTTTAAGGATGCCGACCCCAACAGTTTCCGCGGAATTCTCCACATCATCGGCGAGCGGCCCGGAACCATGCACCACGCCTACTCGGTCTATATCACCGTCGCCAAAGGCAAGCGTTGGGCTGAGAAGGACATCGATCACGACATGACGAAACTGGTCAGCAACGTCGCCGATACCGCGCTTGCACCTAAAGAGGCGGCGAGGGAGACCCTGACCATCATCCGGGAGATCATCGGCAAGGATGTGAACGGCAGCCGACGATATGGATGATCGCGCATCGTGCTGCAGGACAGCAGAGCGGTATCTGCCCTGGGAGCGGCAACAGCGGCGTCAGCTTTGCACACAAGCACGACAGGACGCGCTGACTGACCGAGTCACGTCCCATCCACGAAAAAACCCAGGGGCACGGCTCAAACGCCCCTGGGCAAAATTCTGGTCGGGGGACAGTCACGCGTTCCATGAAAACCGCGTGACTGATTGAACCGTCACCACAACCACCATCTCGGTGGAGCAGGTTAGCTGCAGCCGCTCGTCGCACCGCAGGTGTCGCACTTCTCGCAGGTGCCGTTGCGCACCATCGTGAAGTTCTGGCACTCGGTGCACATGTTGCCGGTGTAGCCCTGCATGATCGAGCGGGCGCGGCGCTCGGCCTCCACCTTTTTGGCGTCCGTCTTGGCCGATGCCGCTTCGGCGGCTGCCTTGTCGGAGAAGAGAGCCGTCACTTCCGTAACCGTCTCAGCCGTTTCCTCGGCAATCTCTTCGGCCAATTCCGCCGCACGTTCTTCGTAATCGCGCTTGAAGGCGACGATTTCGGAGGTCGCGATGGCTGTTGTCGTCTCGATCTTGCGCACCGTGTTGCCGGCGATCGCCGTTACGGTTGCGCCAGAAGAGGCGCGGGCAGGAGCAGCCGTTGCCGAGCCCTTCGGTTCACCGGCGCGTTCGGCCGTGCCACCGACGATGGTCGGCTTGTAGCCACGGGTCCAGCCTGTCGAAATCAGGTTGGTCTTGCCTTCCTGGATCCCCTTGCCGAGCGCCGTGTTGCTGAAATCGGACGTGTCGACATGGGCGAGGTCGTGGCGGCCGAGATAGGAGACGGCGAGTTCGCGGAAGACGTAGTCGAGGATCGACGTCGCGTTCTTGATCGCATCGTTGCCCTGGACCATGCCGGCCGGCTCGAACTTGGTGAAGGTGAAGGCCTCCACATATTCTTCGAGCGGCACGCCATATTGCAGGCCGAGCGAGATGGCGATGGCGAAGTTGTTCATCATCGCACGGAAGGCAGCGCCTTCCTTGTGCATGTCGATGAAGATCTCGCCGAGGCGGCCATCACCGAACTCGCCGGTGCGCAGGTAGACCTTGTGCCCACCGACGACAGCCTTCTGGGTGTAGCCCTGGCGGCGGTTCGGCAGCTTTTCGCGGGCGCGGATCACCTTCTCGATGACGCGCTCGACGATCTTTTCCGTGATGGTCACGGCCTGGGCGGCGGCCGGCGCCTGGATCAGTTCCTCCAGCGCATCCTCGTCCTTGTCGTCCTCGATCAGCGAGGCGTTCAGCGGCTGCGACAGCTTGGAACCATCGCGGTAAAGGGCGTTCGCCTTCAGCGCCAGCTTCCAGGAAAGCATGTAGGCGTTCTTGCAGTCCTCGACGGTCGCCTCGTTCGGCATGTTGATCGTCTTGGAGATGGCGCCCGAGATGAACGGCTGGGCAGCCGCCATCATGCGGATGTGGCTTTCGACCGAGAGGTAGCGCTTGCCGATCTTGCCGCAGGGGTTAGCGCAATCGAAGACCGGCAGGTGCTCGTTCTTCAGGAACGGCGCGCCTTCAAGCGTCATCGCGCCGCAAACGTGGATGTTGGCTGCTTCGATGTCCTTCTTCGAGAAGCCCATATGGTCGAGGAGGTTGAAGTCCATCGCGCCGAGCTGCTCGTCGGTGACCTTCAGCGTGCCCTTGAGGAAGTCGGCGCCCAGCGTCCACTGGTTGAAGACGAACTTGATGTCGAAGGCACTCTTCAACGCGGCGTTGACCGCTTCGACCTTCTCGTCGGTGAAGCCCTTGGCCTTCAGCGTCGACGGGTTGATTGCCGGCGCCTGGTTCAGGTTGCCATGGCCGACGGCGTAAGCCTCGATCTCGGCGATCTGGCTTTCGCTATAACCGAGCGAGCGCAGCGCTTCCGGTACGGCACGGTTGATGATCTTGAAGTAGCCGCCGCCGGCGAGCTTCTTGAATTTCACCAGCGCGAAGTCGGGCTCGATGCCGGTCGTATCGCAGTCCATGACGAGGCCGATCGTGCCGGTCGGCGCGATGACGGTTGCCTGGGCGTTGCGGTAGCCGTGCTTTTCGCCGAGTTCCAGCGCCTTGTCCCAGGCGCTCATGGCGTGGATGACGAGGTCCTGGTCCGGATTGTCGCCATGGATGAGGGCGACCGGGTTGACCGAGAGCGCCTCGTAGCCGGTCGTCTCGCCATAGGCGGCGCGGCGATGGTTGCGGATGACGCGCAGCATGTTGTCGCGGTTCGGGGCAAAGCCCGGGAACGGACCCAGCTTCTCGGCCATTTCGGCCGAGGTGGCGTAGGAAACACCAGTCATGATCGCCGTCAGCGCGCCGGCGATGGCGCGGCCTTCGGCGCTGTCATAGGGAATGCCCGAGGACATCAGCAGGCCGCCGATGTTGGCATAACCGAGGCCGAGCGTGCGGTATTCGTAGGAGAGTTCGGCAATCTCGCGGGACGGGAACTGCGCCATCATGACCGAGACTTCAAGGACGACGGTCCACAGGCGGACGGCGTGCTCGTAGTCGGTGATGTTGATGCGCTTGGTCGCCGCATCCTTGAACATCATCAGGTTCAGCGAGGCGAGGTTGCAGGCGGTGTCGTCGAGGAACATGTACTCCGAGCACGGGTTCGACGCGCGGATCGGGCCGGCGGCCGGGCTCGTGTGCCAGTCGTTCATCGTCGTGTTGAAGTGCAGGCCCGGATCGGCGGACGCCCAGGCGGCGTAGGAGATCGACTCCCAGAGGTCACGGGCCTTCAGCGTCTTCATCACGCGGCCGTCCTTGCGGGCGGTCAGGTGCCAGTCGCCGTCTGCTTCAACGGCGCGCAGGAAGTCGTCCTTGATCGAGACGGAATTGTTGGAGTTCTGGCCGGAAACCGTCAGATAGGCTTCCGAATCCCAGTCGGTGTCATAGGTCTTGAACTCGAGGTCCTTGTAACCCTGCTTTGCAAACTGGATGACGCGCTGGACGTAGTTTTCCGGAACCAGCGCCTGCTTGGCGGCGCGGATCTCGCGCTTCAGCGCCGGGTTCTGCTTCGGGTCGTAGCAGGCGTCGTCGGTACCGTCGCAGTTGACGCAGGCCTTCATGATCGCCTTCAGGTGCTTGGCGACGACCTTGGAACCGGTGACGAGGGCAGCAACCTTCTGCTCTTCCTTGACCTTCCAGTTGATGTATTCCTCGATATCCGGATGGTCGATATCGACAACAACCATCTTGGCGGCGCGGCGGGTGGTGCCACCCGACTTGATGGCGCCGGCGGCGCGGTCGCCGATCTTCAGGAACGACATCAGGCCGGAGGACTTGCCGCCGCCCGAGAGCTTTTCGCCTTCGCTGCGCAGATGCGAGAAGTTGGAGCCGGTGCCCGAGCCATACTTGAACAGGCGCGCTTCACGCACCCAGAGATCCATGATGCCGCCTTCGTTGACGAGATCGTCAGCGACCGACTGGATAAAGCAGGCATGCGGCTGCGGATGCTCGTAGGCCGACTTCGACTTGGTCAGCTTGCCGGTGAAGGGATCGACATAGAAGTGGCCCTGGCCGGGGCCATCGATGCCATAGGCCCAGTGCAGGCCGGTGTTGAACCATTGCGGCGAGTTCGGCGCGACGCGCTGGGTGGCGAGCATGTAGGCGAGTTCGTCCTGGAAGGCGGAGGCGTCTTCTTCCGTGTCGAAGTAGCCGCCCTTCCAGCCCCAATAGGCCCAGGTGCCGGCCAGGCGATCGAAAACCTGGCGGGCATCGGTCTCGGAACCGTAGTGTTCTTCCTTGGGCAGAGCCTTCAGCGCATCCGTGTCAGGGACCGACCGCCAGAGGAAGGAGGGGACATCGTTCTCCTCGACGCGCTTCATCTTGGCCGGAACGCCGGCCTTGCGGAAATACTTCTGGGCGAGAATGTCGGCCGCGACCTGGCTGAACTCGGCCGGCACGTCGATATCGGCAAGGCGGAAGACGATCGAACCATCGGGGTTCTTGATCTCACTCGTAGCCTTGCGGAATTCGATCTCCGCATAGGCGGATTGCCCGGCCTTGGTGAAACGACGTTCGATCTTCATTGTCCCTGGTCCTTCGTGTTGCCTAGCGCCCGCCACAGGCGCAATTGTCCCCGCCCGGCCGCGAGGGTCATCCCGCAGCCAGTCTCAGCTTCCGTCCTTGGAGAGAAACCCATAACTGGGTGACCCTGTATCTTGTGAGATAGGCTGGCTGCAAGCACTAAATATAGTGTTAACAGCATCTTTATGCCAGCCAAATATTGCCCCAGCAGGCCCAAAAAATCGCACAGAAATCCTCACGGCGACCGCATGGTGAAATCCATGACTGCCGCCTGTCAGAACCGACGATTTGGTGAGATGAACCGGGCGCTAAACAATCCGGTCCGCCGCCGTCGCAACGTGAAATCCATTAACCGTGAATCGTCCGGGGGCGTCAAGGGGTGGTTTGTGACGGAAGTTTGAGCGCTAGATGTTGTGTGGACCGACTGTGGAAAACGGGGACATCGGCCAACCCCATGAAAATCAGGCACTTCCAGAGGTTGCCTGTGAGACTAACGCAACGGTCAGCACCAAATCAAAAAATTGACGGGTAAAAAACCGCATAAAAACCATCCCCAACGGTACCCTCGGTTGCGCTCAGGAAAACGATATGGGGTGGCCGTGGTGATTCGCGCCTTACGCCTTGAGGCCGCTCGCCTTTTGGGTCGCGAACGTAGTATCGGCACTACCTATAGTGCTCTACACCATCCCGCTCCCGGCCGACGACACTGGCGCAGGTGCAAAGACTGGCAGGTTCGTGAGGGGTGAGCGGGATCAGCGGCACGCACCGATCCCGCCTTGGAACTCAATCGACGCGCTTCTGCAACTCGCGGGCACCATTCGGCGCATTCACCTTGCCCTCGGTGATGAAGTAGGCAAACACATCGCGCGGCTCTTTCCTGGCCTTGCGGTCCGGAGCGCTCTTTTCGAGCCCACTCGGTTCGTCACCACTGGAAAAGCTCTTGGCGCGCTCGGCCCAGAGGTCGAGCTTGTCGGCCGCATAGCAGGTCTCGATATCGTCGCTGCCCTTCTGCAGACGCAGATAGACGAAATCGGCGGTGACATCGGCGATCATCGGATAATCCGCATGTTCGGCGAGCACCACGGCAACGCCGTATTTCTCCAGCAGCGCCACGAACTCCGGAACCTGGAAGGTGGGATTGCGGACCTCGACCACATGGCGGAGCGGCAGCCCATCCTGCTTTTCTGGCAGAAGTTTCAGAAAACCCTCGAAGTCGTCAGGCTCGAACTTCTTCGTCGGCGCGAACTGCCAGAGGATCGGTCCGAGATGAGGCCCAAGCTCGGTCAAGCCCTGCGTCAGGAATCGCTCCATGGATTCACCGGCTTCCGAGAGAACCTTGCGGTTGGTGACGAAGCGGCTCGCCTTCAACGAAAAGATGAAATCCTCGGGCACTTCGGAGGCCCACTTGGCGAAGGTCTCGGGCTTCTGCGACGAATAATAGGTGCCGTTCACCTCGATCGCACGAAGCTCTTTGCCGGCGAATTCGAGCTGGCGCTTCTTTGCCAGCGTGCTCGGATAGAAGGTGCCCTCCCAGGGCTCGAAGGTCCAGCCGCCGATACCAACGCGGATCTTTCCGGATTTTGCCATGCCATCCTCCTCAACAACGGTCGTCGGTTGACCGCGTGCTTTTCAGTCTTTGATCGATTTCGTCATGTCCACGAGTGTCCACCCTGGACGATAGGGATTGGGTCGGCGACCCGTTTCTTGAAATCCATAGGCGCGATAGAGCGCGATATTTCGCTCCATGCGTGAATTGGTATAGAGCCGCACCTCCGGCAAGCCCCACTCGGCCGCCTTGCCGTCCAGAAATTTCAGCAGCTCGATGCCGAGCCCCTGGCCCTGACAGGCTGGGACAACGGCGATGCTGAAAATCAGCAGGTGATCGGCGTGCCGCTCGAAAACGGCAAGCGCCGCAACAACTTCATCTTGCTCCCGAAGCCAAACCTCGCTGCGAAGAATGCGAGGCGCGTAGTCTTCGGTTACCGGGAGCGGCGGCCCGCCAAGGAGCGCCCGATAGGGCTCGTAGGCCGCCGCCGTCACGCTTTGCACCGCAGCCAGGTCTTCCAGACGAGCAGGCCGCATCATGCCGCGATCACTCCTTCCGGTCGCCGATCGGCGTCGAGGCGTTCACTCCGCCGCCTCGACCTTTTTCATCGGCCGGCGATCGAGAAGCTCCTTCAGGAACTGGCCGGTATAGGAGCGCCTCTCCTTGACCACCTCTTCGGGCGTGCCCTTGGCGATGACCTCGCCGCCACCATCGCCGCCCTCGGGACCGAAGTCGATGACCCAGTCGGCTGTCTTGATGACTTCGAGATTGTGCTCGATGACGACGACGGAATTGCCCTGGTTGACGAGCTCATGCAGAACTTCAAGAAGCTTGGCTACGTCGTGGAAATGCAAGCCGGTCGTCGGTTCGTCGAGGATATAAAGCGTACGCCCTGTCGAACGTTTCGACAGTTCCTTCGCGAGCTTGACGCGCTGGGCTTCACCGCCTGAGAGCGTGTTTGCCTGCTGACCGACCTTGATATAGCCGAGGCCGACCTGGTTGAGCGTCACCAGCTTGTCGCGCACGGCCGGGACGGCGGCAAAGAACTCGACGCCTTCCTCGACCGTCATGTCGAGCACGTCGGCAATGGACTTGCCCTTGAAGTGCACGTCGAGCGTTTCGCGGTTGTAGCGCTTGCCGTGGCAGACGTCGCAGGTGACGTAGACATCCGGCAGGAAGTGCATTTCGATCTTGATGACGCCGTCGCCCTGGCAGGCCTCGCAGCGGCCGCCCTTGACGTTGAAGGAGAAGCGGCCCGGCTGGTAGCCGCGCGTCTTTGCCTCCGGCAGACCGGCGAACCAGTCGCGGATCGGCGTGAAGGCGCCGGTATAGGTCGCCGGGTTCGAACGCGGCGTGCGGCCGATCGGCGACTGGTCGATGTCGATCACCTTGTCGATATGCTCGAAGCCGTCGATACGGTCATGCTCGGCCGGGTTCTCACGCGCCCCCATGATGCGGCGGGCGGCGGCCTTGTAGAGCGTTTCGATCAGGAAGGTCGACTTGCCGCCACCGGAAACGCCGGTCACGGCGGTGAAGACGCCAAGCGGGATCGAGGCGGTGACATTCTTCAGGTTGTTGGCGCACGCGCCGACGACGGTGATTTCCTTTTTCTTCTTGAGCTTGCGGCGCTCGCTCGGAACCGCAACCGCAAGCTCGCCGGAGAGATACTTTCCGGTCAGCGATTTCGGGTTGGCCATGACGTCGGCAGGCGCCCCTTGCGCAATGACCTCACCGCCATGGATGCCGGCGGCCGGACCGATATCGACGACATAGTCGGCCGTCAGGATCGCATCCTCGTCATGTTCGACGACGATCACGGTGTTGCCGATGTCGCGCAGGTGGCGAAGGGTCTCGAGCAGGCGGGCGTTGTCGCGCTGATGCAGGCCAATCGACGGCTCGTCGAGCACGTAGAGCACGCCGGTCAAGCCGGAGCCGATCTGAGAAGCCAGGCGAATGCGCTGGCTTTCGCCACCCGAGAGCGTTCCGGAGTTGCGCGAAAGGCTGAGATATTCGAGACCGACATCGTTGAGGAAGCGCAGGCGGTCGCGAATTTCCTTGAGGATGCGGACGGCGATTTCGTTCTGCTTGGTGTTGAGATGCGCCGGCAGCGCTTCGAACCAGTCGCGCGCGATGCGGATCGACATCTCGGTGACCTGGCCGATGTGCAGCTTGTCGATCTTGACCGCAAGCGCCTCAGGCTTCAGCCGGAAACCGGCGCAGGCCGGGCAGGGCGCCGCCGACATGTAGCGCTCGATCTCCTCGCGCGCCCAGGCGCTGTCGGTTTCCTTCCAGCGCCGCTCGAGATTGGGCACGATGCCCTCGAAATTCTTGGTCGTGTTGTAGGAACGAGCGCCGTCCTCGTAGTGGAAGACGATCTTCTCTTCCGTCCCGTGCAGGATCGCATTCTGCGCTGCGGAGGACAGTTCGTTCCAGCGATTGCCGAGCTTGAAACCGAAGGCCTTGCCGAGCGCTTCGAGCGTCTGGTTGTAGTAAGGCGAGGAGGACTTGGCCCAGGGCGCAATCGCGCCGTCGCGCAGCGTCCGGTGCTCCTCGGGCACGATCAACGCCACGTCGATCTTCTGCTGGCTGCCGAGACCGTCACAGGTCGGGCAGGCGCCAAAGGGATTGTTGAAGGAGAACAGACGCGGCTCGATCTCGGAGATCGTGAAGCCGGAGACCGGGCAGGCGAATTTTTCCGAAAACAGCACGCGCTCATGAGTCTCGTTGAGCGACTTGTTGGCCGAGCCGCCGGCGGCCGTTTCTTCCGGCGGCAGCGGCTTGTCGGCAAACTCGGCCACGGCAAGCCCATCGGCCAGCGTCAGGCAGGTCTCCAGGCTGTCGGCGAGGCGCGAGGCAAGGTCCGGCCGGACGACGACACGATCGACCACCACATCGATGTCGTGCTTGTATTTCTTGTCGAGCGCCGGAACCTCTGCGATCTCGTAGAAGGTGCCGTCGACCTTGACGCGCTGAAAGCCCTTCTTCATCAGCTCGGCGAGTTCCTTCTTGTATTCGCCCTTGCGGCCGCGAACGAGCGGCGCAAGAATGTAAAGGCGCGTGCCTTCGCCGAATTCCAGCACGCGGTCGACCATCTGGCTGACCGTCTGGCTCTCGATCGGAAGGCCCGTCGCCGGCGAATAGGGCACGCCGACGCGCGCGAAGAGCAGGCGCATATAGTCGTAGATTTCGGTGACCGTGCCGACCGTCGAGCGCGGGTTGCGCGAGGTCGTCTTCTGTTCGATCGAGATCGCCGGCGACAGGCCGTCGATCTGGTCGACATCCGGCTTCTGCATCATCTCGAGGAACTGACGCGCATAGGCCGACAGGCTCTCGACATAGCGGCGCTGCCCTTCGGCATAGATCGTATCGAAGGCGAGCGAGGACTTGCCGGAGCCGGAAAGTCCGGTCATCACGATCAGCTTGTTGCGCGGCAGATCGAGGTCGATGCCTTTCAGATTGTGCTCGCGCGCACCACGAATGGAGATGGTCTTGAGTTCACTCATCGGAAGCCAGCTTTTGCATGTCGGTTGAAAGCCCCCTATGTAATGACGCTAACGCCCATGTCGAGGCGCAATCGGCAAAACAGGCGGCCAATTCGAGTCGGTTGACAGGATCATAGCCAAATACTAGAACAAAGAAAGAACAAATCGCCCATAAAACGACCAAATCTGTTGTGGATTATGTGCGAGGCGGGGCGTATCGGCGGCATCGGACCGCTAAGATGCGCGCTCTTGAAATTCCAAGCTGGGCCGGCGGCCCGGTGAAACCACGGGAAAAGCAACATGGCTGGAAGCGTCAACAAGGTAATCTTGATCGGAAATGTCGGGGCAGACCCGGAAATCCGGCGCACGCAGGACGGCCGGCCGATTGCCAACCTGCGCATCGCAACCTCGGAATCCTGGCGCGACCGCAACAGCGGCGAGCGCAAGGAAAAGACCGAATGGCACACGGTCGTCGTCTTCAACGAGGGCCTCTGCAAGGTCGTCGAACAATATGTGAAGAAGGGCGCCAAGCTCTATATCGAAGGCGCGCTGCAGACGCGCAAGTGGCAGGACCAGAACGGCAACGACCGTTATTCGACCGAAATCGTGCTGCAGGGCTTCAACTCGACGCTGACGATGCTGGACGGTCGCGGCGAGGGCGGCGGCTCCGGCGTCAGCCGCGGTGGCGGCGGCGACTTTGGCGGCAGCAACTACGGCGGTGGTGGCGGCGGTGGTTACGACGACTACGACCAGTCGCGCCAGTCTTCCGGTGGCGGCCGTTCGGGCGGTGGCCAGGGCGGTCAAGGCGGCCAGGGCGGCCAGGGCGGTGGCTTTTCGCGCGACATGGACGACGACATTCCGTTCTGATCGGCCATCGATCAGTGTCGATCAGTATTGACGCAAAACGCCATGTCCTCTGGGACATGGCGTTTTTTGTTGTCCGTTCTCTTTGTCGCTCGTTCGGCGACGAAAGGCGATCAGCCGCGGCTCTAAAGCGCCATTGCCGATTTGACGCCGTCGACAACGAACTGCACCGCCAGCGCCGCCAGGATGACGCCGAGCAGGCGCGTCAGGATGGCGCGGCCGGTGACACCGAGAAACCGGTCGATGCGCTCGGCGATGACGAGCGCAAGGAACAGGCTGAGCATAGACAGCGCGATGACGATCAAGAGTTGCGTGCGCTCGACCGCCGTCGGGAACGAGCCGGCGAGCAGGATCGTCGCGGAGATCGCGCCTGGCCCGGCAATCAGGGGAAGCGCGAGGGGAAAGACCGCGATGTTATGGATGTGATCCTTGGTGGTCGCGTTCTCGCCGGTCTTTTCCTTGCGTTCCTGCCGCTTCTCGAAAATCATCTCGAAAGAGATCCAGAACAGTAGAAGACCGCCGGCGATGCGGAAGGCGCCGATCGAGATGCCGAGCAGCCCGAGGATGCCGTTGCCGAACACGGCGAAGGCGGCAAGGATGAAGAAGGCGATCAGCGAGCCGCGCGTGGCCACCTGAAAGCGCTCCTGTCGGCTGAGACCGACCGTCAGACTTAGGAAGATCGGCGCGAGGCCGGGCGGATCGAGCGTGACGAGAAGCGTGGTGAGTGCATTGACCAGGAGGTCGACATTGAACATCCGTTTCCCCTTCCGGATTTCGCCCCGGGTTTTCCCGGTGGCATGAAGGCATTGTTAGGCAAGCGGCACGGGCTTGGGAAGAGGGCGGCAAACAAAGTCTCAGCAATGACTTAATGAGCAATCCCTTGCGGCAATCGGACCGCAAATGCGCGGCGTCGCGGCGATTGGCGGCAGGGGTCTTCCGATTTCCCGCGCGATGCCCTAGAAAAGCCTGCTCCGGCGGCAAAAGACTGTTCACAACTGCCGCATGGCTCTTCGGCTCCTGATCTGGACTGTCGAACGAATCATGCAGCGAATCAAAGCGTTACAGTGACATCTTCACAGGCTGGCGGGTGAACGGCGCGAAGGGCCGCAAATTGGCGCTTCCCGTGGCAATCCGCTATAAATATCCGACTGATTCTGAACAAAGATCGTGATCACCATTGACTGAGCAAAGCACTCCCGGCGGCGGAAAAACTCCGCCAGGCATCGAGCCGATTTCCATCATCGAGGAAATGCAGCGGTCCTATCTCGATTACGCGATGAGCGTCATCGTCAGCCGCGCGCTTCCCGACGTGCGTGACGGTCTGAAACCCGTGCACCGCCGCATCCTCTACGGGATGAGCGAGCTCGGCATCGACTGGAACAAGAAATACGTCAAATGCGCCCGCGTCACCGGGGACGTGATGGGTAAGTATCACCCACACGGCAACGCAGCGATCTACGATGCACTGGCGCGTATGGCGCAGGACTGGTCTCTCCGCCTGCCGCTGATCGACGGCCAGGGCAACTTCGGTTCGGTCGACGGCGACCCGCCGGCAGCCGAGCGCTACACCGAATGCCGCCTGCAGAAGGCGGCCCATACGCTGCTCGACGATCTCGACAAGGAAACCGTCGATTTCCGCGACAACTATGATGGCACGCTGAGCGAGCCGTCCGTCGTCCCCGCGAAGTTCCCCAACCTGCTCGTCAATGGCGCCGGCGGTATCGCCGTCGGCATGGCGACGAACATCCCGCCGCATAACCTGGTCGAAGTCATCGACGGCTGCATGGCGCTCATCGACAATCCGGCGATCGAACTGCCGGAATTGATGGAGATCATCCCGGGCCCGGACTTCCCGACCGGCGCATTGATCCTCGGCCGCTCCGGCATCCGTTCGGCCTACGAGACCGGCCGCGGTTCGGTCATCATGCGTGGCCGTGCGCATGTCGAGCCGATGCGCGGCGACCGCGAGCAGATCATCATCACCGAGATCCCCTTCCAGGTGAACAAGGCAACGATGATCGAGAAGATGGCCGAACTGGTGCGCGAGAAGCGCATCGAGGGCATCTCGGATCTGCGCGACGAATCGGACCGTCAAGGCTATCGCGTCGTCATCGAACTGAAGCGCGACGCCAATGCCGACGTCATCCTGAACCAGCTCTACCGCTACACGCCGCTGCAGACCTCCTTCGGCTGCAACATGGTGGCGCTGAACGGCGGCAAGCCGGAACAGATGACGCTGCTCGATATGCTGCGTGCTTTCGTCTCCTTCCGCGAGGAAGTCGTTAGCCGGAGAACGAAATACCTGCTGCGCAAGGCGCGTGACCGCGCCCACGTCCTGGTCGGTCTCGCAATTGCCGTTGCCAACATCGACGAAGTGATCAAGCTGATCCGGCATGCGCCCGATCCGCAGACCGCACGCGAACAGTTGATGGAACGCCGCTGGCCCGCCCATGACGTCGACAGCCTCATCCGGCTGATCGACGATCCGCGCCACCGGATCAATGAAGACAACACCTACAACCTGTCGGAAGAACAGGCGCGCGCCATCCTCGACCTGCGCCTGCAGCGCCTGACCGCGCTCGGCCGCGACGAAATCGGCGACGAACTCAACAAGATCGGCGAGGAAATCAAGGATTACCTCGACATCCTGTCCTCGCGCCTGCGCATCATGAGCATCGTCAAGAACGAGCTCATCGCCATCCGTGACGAATTCGGCACCCAGCGCCGAAGCGAGATCATGGAAGGCGGCCCTGACATGGACGATGAGGACCTCATCGCCCGTGAAGATATGGTCGTGACCGTCTCGCATCTCGGCTACATCAAGCGCGTGCCGCTGACGACCTACCGGGCGCAGCGCCGCGGCGGCAAGGGCCGCTCGGGCATGGCGACCCGGGACGAGGATTTCGTTACCCGGCTATTCGTCGCCAATACCCATACGCCTGTTCTGTTCTTCTCCTCGCGTGGCATCGTCTACAAGGAGAAGGTCTGGCGCCTGCCGATCGGCACGCCGCAATCGCGCGGCAAGGCGCTGATCAACATGCTGCCGCTGGAACCCGGCGAACGCATCACCACGATCATGCCGCTGCCCGAGGACGAGGCGACCTGGGAAAACCTCGACGTCATGTTCTCGACGACCCGCGGCACGGTTCGCCGCAACAAGCTGTCGGACTTCGTCCAGGTCAACCGCAACGGCAAGATCGCGATGAAGCTCGAGGAGGAGGGCGACGAGATCCTCTCCGTCGACACCTGCACGGAGCATGACGACGTCATGCTGACCACGGCGCTCGGCCAGTGCATCCGCTTCCCGGTCGACGACGTGCGCGTCTTTGCCGGCCGCAACTCGATCGGCGTTCGTGGCATCAACCTCGGCGACGGCGACCGCATCATCTCGATGGCGATCCTTGGCCATGTCGATGCCGAGCCGTGGGAACGGGCAGCCTATCTGAAGCGTGCAGCCGCCGAGCGGCGCACGACGAACGGCGAAGAGGAAGAAATCGCTCTGGTCGGCGAGGAAGTCACCGACGGCGGCGAACTCAGCAACGAACGCTTCGAAGAACTAAAGGCACGCGAACAGTTCGTGCTGACGGTCTCGGAGAAGGGCTTCGGCAAGCGCTCGTCGTCCTACGATTTCCGCACCTCGGGCCGCGGCGGCAAGGGCATCCGCGCCACCGACACCTCGAAGACGGCGGAAATCGGCGTACTCGTTGCAGCCTTCCCGATCGAAGACAACGACCAGATCATGCTCGTCTCCGATGGTGGCCAATTGATCCGCGTGCCGATCAATGGCGTCCGGCTTGCGAGCCGCGCGACCAAGGGCGTCACCATCTTCTCGACCGCCAAGGACGAGAAGGTCGTTTCGGTCGAGCGCATCAGCGAGCCTGAGGGCGACGAGGAAGGCGAGGAGGCGGCTGTCGAGAACGGAGCGCCGGAAACGCCCGCCGAATCCGAGGGTTAACTGCCCACGCGATAGTAGCGCCAAGGATTTTGAAGCCCGCCATCTTGGCGGGCTTTTCTATTGGCGGCGCACGCGTCCCTTTGCGGCAACGCAACTTGCCCACGAGATCGAAGCGTGTTACGCGCGAACCATGGAAAATGTCGGCAACGTCAACGCTTCGATTATTCGCACCATTCATCGAATGGTGGGTTGACGCGCGCTCCTTTTCCGAAAGCAGCAACCCGCCGCAAGGCGGGTTTTGTCTATCCGTCTTGCGCAAACCCAAGAGACGGACATGTCAGATCACGAACTGAAACAGGTTATCCAAGCTGCCGACCGTGCAATCACGGCAGAAGATTTTGAGAGCCTGATGGACTTCTACGCCGACGACGCGACGCTGGTCGTCAAACCCGGTCTCTACGCGACCGGAAAGCCCCAGATCCAAAGAGCGTTCGTGGCGATCGCCGCCCATTTCAAGAACCAGATGAAAGTCCGCCAGGGCGAGATGAAAGTGATCGAAGGAGGCGACACCGCGCTCGTCATCATGGAAACGGTACTCGATACGGTGGACGCGGAGGGCGCCGATGTCTCCATCGTGAGGCGGGCAACCTACGTCTTCCGCAAGACGGATGCCGGCAAATGGCTTTGCGTCATCGACAATTCCTACGGCACAACGCTGCTTGATGGGTAGTCGCCGCGCTAAGTGGAAGCATCACCGTCCTGGGCTGCAGGTGCGACACTGCGAATGTAGTCGCGCAGCCCCTTGGCGAGCGCATCGAAAGTGACGCGGCAGCGCGGCGCCGTTTTCAGGTTCTCGTGCATCACCAGCCAGGTATCGAGCTTCATCTCGAAGAGACCAGGCAGCACCGGGAGAAGGTCGGGGTCGCGCGCTGCCAGCCCGTTCTGGCAGATGCCGATGCCGAAGCCGGCGCGGATCGCTGCGAGCTGGGCAAGGTTGCTGTCGGCCTTGAGCGCAAACCGTGCCGTCGGCAGTTCGGGCGACCGGGCGATGATCGCCCGGATCGCGGCGGTTTCCCGGTCGTAGCCGATCAGGCTGTGATCGGCGAGATCGGTCAGTGCCTGCGGCATGCCGCGCCGCGCGATGTAGCTGCGGTGGGCGTGAAAACTGATGGGGACGACGCCGAGGTGGCGGGCGATCAATGCATCCTGCGCGGGCGCGACCATACGCACAGCGATATCGGCCTCCTGACGCAGCAGGTCCTCCACGGTGTCGGAGGCGGAGAGTTCGATCATCAGCTCCGGATAGGCCTCGTGCAGCTTCGCCAGGATCGGCGGCAGGACCTCGATGCCGATGACCTCGCTGGCGCTGATGCGCACAGTACCGCTGACGGCATCACGCTGGCTGGACGCGGCACGCAAGAGTGCCGCAGATGTCGCGGAGAGCGTCTCGGCATAGGGCCGGAGCGCCAGCGCGGCATCGGTCGGCAGCAGGCCATGCGGGGAGCGCACGAAGAGCGGATAGCCAAGTGCCGCTTCCATGGCGTCCACGTGCCGGCCGACGGTCGGCTGCGTCAAGCCAAGCTCGCGGGCGGCCGCCGATAGCGACCCCTCCCGCAGCACAGCGAGAAACGTTCTGTAGAAATCCCAGCTCAAATCTATTCTGCTCATATATTTCAGTATATCTGATCAAGATTTTTCGGCAATTCCGTTTAGCTCTGCTTTGCGTGATCCTGTCTTCATCGAAACGGATGGAGCGAGACATGGCCGAGATGCAGGAAAGAACAAAGAGCGCGCTGGTGCTCGGCGCGACGGGCGGTATTGGCAGCGCCGTGGCACGCGGGCTCAGCAGGCGCGCCTGGCAGGTGCGCGCCTTGAACCGAAACGCCGAGAGGGCAGCGCAGGCGGAGCCGGCGTTCGACTGGCGGCAAGGCGATGCCATGGACGCACGCGACGTTCGCGCTGCGGCGGAAGGGGTCGATCTGATCGTGCATGCCGTCAATCCGCCCGGCTACCGCAACTGGGGAACCCTGGTGCTGCCGATGCTCGACAACACCATCGCGGCTGCGAAAGCCTCGGGCGCGCGCATCCTCCTGCCGGGAACGATCTATAATTTCGGCCGGGATGCCTTTCCCATTCTGACCGAGGACGCCCCGCAGAACCCTGACACCGACAAGGGCCTGATCCGCAAGGAGATGGAGCGTCGCCTGAAGGGCGCGTCCGAGGCAGGCATCGGCGTCATCATCGTTCGGGCAGGAGACTTCTTCGGCCCGGGAGCCGCCAACAACTGGTTTTCGCAAGGGTTGGTAAAGCCCGGAAAACCGGTGACGGCGATTTCCTATCCCGGCCGTGAAGGCACCTCCCACCAGTGGGCCTATCTGCCCGATGTCGCGGAAACCATGCTCCGCCTCGTGGAGCGTGCCGAAAGCCTGCCGCGCTTTGCCGTCTATCATATGCGCGGCTTCCTCGACCGGAACGGAACGGAGATGGTGGCGGCGATCCGCCGCGTCGTCGGCAAGCCGGAGCTACCCGTCAGGGCTTTTCCCTGGTGGCTGATCGGCCTTGTCTCGCCTTTCGTCCCGCTGTTCAGGGAACTGCGCAAGATGCGCTACGTTTGGCGCGAACCTCTGAGAATGCCGAACGAGCGGCTCCTGGCGGTTCTCGGCGAAGAACCGCATACGCCAATCGACGAGGCGGTCGCAACGACGCTCAGGGGACTTGGTTGCATGCCTATAGAGGCAGAGGCCAGAACGGCCACTGGTGACCGCGTTCTCGCGTAGTGGAATTGCCTGGCGAAGCCGTTACGGCTAGCGGCACGGGTGGCGCGTCGAACCGTCAGTTCCTGAAGACAAGGCAGGCGCCACCGCTCTTGCGAATGGTGGCGCAGAGCTTGTTTGCTTCCGCCTGGGTCTCGCGGCCGATGCGTGCGGCGTAGCGGATCCTGAGGCCAAAGCTGGCATTGCGCTCCCTGAGCAGGAGGGCCTTCTCGCTGCGGATCGGTTCCGGCAGGCGCTTGGCAGCACGCACAAACAATCGCTGCGCCACCGACTTCTGGAAGTGCGCGGCGAGTTGCACGCCCCAGGGCGCCCATTCAGCTTCGTCGATCACCTCGATATCGCGAAGGTTGCGGGTGCTGGCGAGCGCCACGCAACCATCGAGAAAGGTCTTGCCCTTGTCGAGCGTCAGGTCGAGCGTCTTCGGTGGATTGTCGCGCCAGTCCTCGACGCTGTAGGCGGTGATCGCCAGGACGTAGTTGCGCGTCTCAGTCGGCAGCCAATCGACCTCGAGAAAACGCTCCAGCCCGTTTTCTCCGGCATTGTAGGCGGCGGCGGCAAAGCCGAGATTGCCGTAGCGCGACTTGAGCTCGTTCAGATATTCCGCGGACTTGCCCAGCGCTTCGACGACATCGAAGCTGTTGTTGAGCCCCCGCATCTTCGCCGTTCCAGGCATGAACTGCGCGATCCCTTCGGCCCCCTTGGGGCTGACCGCATTCGGCCGGAACAGGCTTTCACGCCAGATCAGGCGGGCGAAGAAGGCCGCGGGCAGGTCGTTCACCGTCGCGTAATGGTCGATCACGCCGCAAACATCGCGGGCGAAGTTCTCCTTGCTGATGCAGAGCGCCTTCGCGGGATCGATGACAGACCGCCCTGAATAGACGCATTTCGGTTGGGGGAGGAGCTCATCGATACGAGCGGCCGCGGGGACCGCTCTGTATGCCGGAAGGCTGACAAGCAGCGCCAGCGCCGCTCTCGCGACCCGTGCCCAAGCGCCCGCTCTCACCTTCCGCCGAAGACCCACGTTTAAGTGTTTCCAGAAACAGTCCTTGCGCGTTCATAGCATCTAAGACCGCCTCGACAAACGGTCATTGTCGAGACGGTCTAGCGCGGCGAACCTGTCGGGAGCACCAATTGCATGAATGTCAGATCGAGCCAGCGGCCGAATTTCGTGCCGACTTCGCGCATGCGGCCGGTGTCGACAAAGCCCAGTTGGGCATGAAGGCGGATCGAGGCCGTGTTTTCCGATTCGATGCCCGCGATCATCACGTGTTTGCCCAGCCGCTCAGCCTCGGCGATCAGCGCGACCATAAGCTTGCGGCCAATGCCACCGCCGCGCCGATCCTTGTGAACATAGACGGAGTGCTCGACCGTGTGGCGATAACCGTCGAAGGCGCGCCAATCGCCAAAGGACGCATAACCGACGACGTCGCCTTCATCGGAGACGGCCACCAGCACCGGATAGCCCGCGTCCACGCGCGCCTTCAGCCAGGCCGTCCGATTGGCGACGTCGACCAAGGTCTCGTTCCAGATCGCCGTCGTGTTTGCCACGGCGTCGTTGTAGATCTCGCAGATGACTGACAGATCGTCTTGGATGGCCGCTCGGATCAGCATGCTTGCTCCTCACATTCGTTCACTATATGACTACGATATGGATACTAAAGTAGACAGCCTGGATCAACGGCTCAGTGAACGAATTCGGCTCGAAAGAGAAGCGCGCGGGTGGTCGCTGAGCGAGCTTTCGGAGCGCTCGGGTGTCTCGCGCGCAATGATCCACAAGGTCGAGCGGGGCGACAGCAGCCCGACGGCAACATTGCTCGCCAAGCTTGCGGGCGCGTTCGGGCTCTCCATGTCCAGCCTGATCGCGCGCGCAGAAATGAGCCAGGGCAGGCTGTCGCGACGCCGGGACCAATCGGTCTGGCGCGATCCACAAACAGGATATCTCCGGCGCCACGTGTCACCGATGTCGGAGCTGCCGCTCGAACTGGTCGAGATCGAGCTTCCGGCAGGCGCCGACGTGTCGATCCCGGCATCCGCCTATGCGCTTCATCGTCGATGGATATGGGTGAAGCAGGGCAGCCTGACCTTTGTGGAAGGCCTCGATACCCATGTTCTCGGCGAGGGGGATTGCCTGGAGCTTGGCCCGCCGCAGGATTGCGTTTTCCGCAACGCCAGCGGCGAGACCTGTATCTACGCCGTCGTCCTGTTGAGGACCGGCTGAACTTAACGGTCGAGCTCGGCGATTGCGATCTGCGCCATCGCCAGGTCGCTCTCCACGCCGAAGTCGTCACCATCCTCCAGGAACCAGGCGGCGGAAAGCCCGGCATAGGCCAACACCCAATTCAGGATGCGGCGCGGGTGAAGGCCGGTCTCCTCGGCGACGATGGGCAGGTGCCGCTGCAGCCGGCCCGGCGCGGTGACCAGGGGCAGCTCCGGATTGCAGAACAGGTTGGCATAGTCGTAGCCGCGATCGCCAAGGACGCGCTTCGGGTCGATTGCCAGCCAGCCGCGGTCGCCGAAATCAAGAATGTTGGCGTGATGCACGTCGCCATGCAGCACGACAGGTGGTTCCGGATCGGCAAACAGGCCTTTCGCCGCCTCGAGCGCACGGACAAAAAAGCCGCCTTGAGCAGGAGCGGCCGCCTCAAGTGAAGCGAACCATTTGTCGAGCGGCACGAGATCCTGGGGAACGGGTGTCGAACGCGGAGCATGAAGCTCGGCAACGGTGCGGCAGATGATGCGCGTCACGTCTTCATCGCTTCCCGTCATCGCCATGTGAAAGAGGTTGCGCTGGCTGTCCGTGCGCTCCATCAGGACGGCATCGCCATCGGACTCATAGACTTTTGCCGCACCGTGCCCGTTCCAGTAGAGCATCGGCAGGCGACCGAACTTTTCCTCGGGATCCTGCGCGACTTTCAGCATCGCCGACTGGTTGCGGTAGCGGACGGGTTGAAGATGGCTGGAAGGCGTGACGATAATTTCGCCGTCAGGCTGCAATGACCATTTTTCAAAATATCTAGAAAACATGAGGAGTTAATTTCCCAATGGACAAATGCCCCGTCGGGTGACGGGGCATCGGCCATGTGGGAGCGTCAGGCAACCTGTTCAAGGGCCGGATAGTCGGTGTAGCCCATGGCGCCGCCACCATAGAAGGTCGTCTGATCCGGCGTATTGAGCGGCGCGTCGCGCTTCAGCCGCTCGACGAGATCCGGATTGGCAATAAACGATTTGCCGAAAGCGACGAGATCGGCTTCGCCGTCCTTGATCGTCTTCACCGCCAGCGCCCTGTCATAGCCGTTGTTCGTCATCCAGGCAGCCTTGCCGCCCGCCGCGACATAGGTGGAACGCAGCGCGTCATAATCGAATGGCCGGTCGCCCTGCTGATGGTCACGTGGACCACCCGTCGCGCCTTCGATGATGTGGATGTAGGCGAGGGGATAGCGAGCGAGGTTCTTGACCGCATAGCCGAAGAGCGTGTGCGGCTCCGGATCGAAAACGTCGTTGGCCGGCGTGACGGGCGAAAGGCGGATGCCGACGCGTCCGGCGCCGATTTCCTTCGTCACGGCATCCATGACCTCAAACAGGAAGCGGGCACGGTTCTCGATCGAACCGCCGTAGGCATCCGTGCGGTGGTTCGAGCCGGAACGCAGGAACTGGTCGATGAGATAGCCGTTGGCCGCATGGATCTCGATGCCATCGAAGCCGGCGTCGATCGCAGCGCGCGCAGCCTTGCGGTAGTCCTCGACGATACCTCCGATCTCGGCGACATCAAGCGCGTGCGGTTCGGAGGTTTCGGCAAAGGAACCGGTACCGTCAGAATTGATCAGATAGGTCTTGGACTTGGCACGGATTGCAGAGGGCGCAACCGGCTTCAAACCATCCGGCTGCAGCGAATTGTGCGAGATACGGCCGACATGCCACATCTGGACGACGATCCGGCCACCCTTCGCATGCACCGCATCCGTCACCTTGCGCCAGCCTTCCAGTGCCTCCGGCGTATAGAGACCGGGCACGTCGGCATAGCCCTGGCCCTGCTGGGTGATCGCCGTTCCCTCGGTGATCAGCAAGCCGGCCGTCGCGCGCTGCTCGTAATAGGTGACGTTCAGTGTGTTCGGAACGGCGCCGGGAGAACGATTGCGTGTCAACGGCGCCATGACGATGCGGTTCTTCAGCGCGATGTCGCCAATGGTGATGGGGTCGAAAAGCGAGGCCATGGGAGGTCCTTTCATGGAGGTCTGCTTGGGAGGAGCTGTTTGCTTTTAGAGATCGCCGATGCTTTTGAGGAAGGCGGCAATCGTCTCTTCATCGCGGCGGTAGAAGATCCACTGGCCAACCCGGCGCGTCGTCACGAGGCCGGCGCGCTGAAGCACTGCGAGATGCGAGGAAACGGTCGACTGCGACAGGCCGCAGCGTTCGAACTGACCGGCGCATACGCCGAGATCGAGCGGATGTTCCTGTGTTGGGAAATGGAGCTGAGGCTCCTTCAGCCAGGCGAGGATGTTCACCCGCACTGGATGGGCAAGCGCCTTCAATATCTCGTCTCGATCCATTGTATATCGCCATATCGTGTTTTATCGATAGATGTATCGCCAAAACTCGATATTCAAATCACAAGACCGTGAACACCATGACGGCAAAAAAAGAGGGCCTCAAGAAAACTTGGGCCCTTGTAGTTGTGAAGGTAATAAGAACCTCCAGAGGGGAACAGCTAATGCGGTGGCGGGGGAGGAGGAGCCACCAAGAATGCATCAGCTGCATTTTGATATGGGAAGCGAAGTATCGGCTTTCAATAGCCGACTGTGATTTTCGTCACGGCTCGCTCGTCTTCAAACAGTAGACAAAAAAAGAGGGCCACAAGATGACTTGGGCCCTTATAAGTTGTGAAGGTAATTAAACCTCCAGAGGGGAACAGCTGCTGCGGTGGCACTGGGAGGAGAAGCCACCAAAGATGCATCAGCTGAGTTTGGTATGCTGCTTTTTTGGGCGGGCAGCAATCATTTAATATGCATGACAGCCATGCCATGTGCGCATCCCTGCCTATTTCTGCATCGCACAATGAAAATGCGCCGCATAAAATAGAGGGCGCATTCAAAATATCAAATTAAAAACATATAGTTACGGGAACAGCCAAGAAATGCTCACAAAAAGAGCATTTGCCGATTGAACGTCAGAAGTTCCAGTTCCGGGCCTTGGCGACGATGTAATCGCGGAAGACCTTGAGCTTGGCGGCATTCTTCATCTCGTCCGGATAGCAGAAATAGGTATCGAACGAGGGGATGTCGGCGCTGATCGGAAGCTGTATGAGGCCCGGATCGCGGCCAACGATATAGTCAGGCAGCATCGCAACGCCGATGCCCAGGAGGCAGGCCCGCTTGATCGAGGTCTGGCTGTTGATCTGCAGGTGCGACACGCGCGGATTGTCGGAATCGCGGCCGGCGATTTCGAGCCAGTTGACGTCGAGCAGATAGTTCGGCGCCGGCTCACCGAAGGTGATGATGCGGTGATTGTCGAGATCCTCGACCGACTGCGGCTCGCCGTATTTGTTGATATAGGAGGGTGCTGCATAGACGTGCATGTGCACCGTGAACAGCTTGCGCTGAATGAGGTCCGACTGCTGCGGCTGGCGCAGGCGGATGGCGCAGTCCGCATGGCGCATGTTCACGTCGAGCTCTTCATTGTCGAGGATGAGCTGGACCTGCACGTCCGGGTGCAGCGACATGAACTCCTGGATCTTGTCGGTGAGCCAGCCCTGGCCGAGGCCGACGGTCGTGGTGATGCGCAGCTTGCCGCTTGGCTTGTCCGTGGTTTCGCTCAGCTGGACCTTGACGCTTTCGAGCTTCATCAGCACTTCGTGCGCCGTCCGGTAGAGGATCTCGCCCTGTTCGGTGAGGATCAGGCCGCGCGCATGGCGGTGGAACAGCTTGATGCCGACATCCTGCTCAAGAGAGCTCACCTGCCGGCTGATCGCCGATTGCGAAAGATGGAGCTTGTCTGCCGCATGCGTGAACGACCCAGCCTCGGCCGCAGCGTGAAAAATGCGCAGTTTGTCCCAGTCCAGCGACATGAAGTCCCCCATAAGAAACCACTCCGGAAGACGGGGTCCTGTCTTCCGGATGTGGCTGATGCGTCTGTTCCCACACGGGGCGAGGTGCCTCAGCGGCACCACCCCGATTCGCAGCTTCTATTCGGCTGCAATTGCGACGGGCATATGACCCGCCAGGTATTTCTCGGTCTCGAGCGCTGCCATGCAGCCCATGCCGGCCGCCGTCACCGCCTGACGATAGATGTCGTCCGTCACGTCGCCTGCGGCAAAAACGCCGGGCACGTCGGTCGCCGTCGAATCGGCCGCGGTCCACAGATAGCCGTTGGACTTTTGCCGAAGCTTGCCTTTGAAAAGTTCGACCGCCGGGGCGTGACCAATCGCGACGAACACCCCGTCGGTGACCATGTCGGAGGTTTCGCCGGTCTTGGTGTTGCGCAGCTTCACGCCGTCGACCGAGGCGGGCATCGGCGGCTTGGCCGGTGCGCCCAGATATTCGACGACCTCATGGTCCCAGATCACCTTGACGTTCGGCTTGGCGAACAGGCGCTCCTGCAGGATTTTCTCGGCGCGGAAGGAATCGCGGCGGTGCACGACGGTGACGGTCTTGGCAAGGTTCGACAGGTAAAGCGCTTCTTCAACGGCCGAGTTGCCACCGCCAATGACGATGACATCCTTGTTGCGGTAGAAGAAACCGTCGCAGGTGGCGCAGGCCGAGACGCCGAAGCCCATGAAGGTCGGCTCGGTCTCGATCCCAAGCCATTTCGCCTTGGCGCCGGTGGCGATGATCAGGGCGTCCGCCGTCCAGTCGGTGCCGCTATCGGTCTTGATGCGGAACGGGCGCACGGACAGATCGACGTCAGTCACGAGATCGTTGACGATCTCGGCACCGACATGGGTCGCCTGCTTCAGCATCTGCTCCATCATCCACGGGCCCTGGACCGGGTCGGCATAGCCCGGATAATTCTCCACGTCGGTGGTGATCATCAACTGGCCGCCCTGTTCCAGGCCGGCGATCAGCACCGGCTCGAGCAGGGCGCGCGCCGTATAGATGGCGGCCGTATAACCGGCCGGGCCGGAGCCGATGATCAGCACTTTCACGTGACGGGCAGTCATAGTCTTGTCCTTCGTTCACGGGGAGAGAGAGAACGCTCTCGTCCGATTCCATTGCGTCAATGGGAAATAGTTCCATAGTTTAGGTATTCCCTACCATGACTTTCAAGGGCGTCGGCCCTGATACACACAAGTGCTTGAGCGCCAAGCCTAGTTTTGCCACCAGATGACGCGTTTGTGCACCAGGTTCGGCCATCCGATCCGTCTTTACCGAGCCATGCGCCGGGAGCAGTGCGGCAGCGGAATGAATGCCGCATCCGGCCAAGAGGATGCCGCTTCGGACGGTGGCGGCCCATTTTTGCGGTAAGACCGGTGTCAGCCATGCCATTTTCCCGCGAATAGTCGGCGGGACTGCTTGTTGTCCAGCGGGTTTGGCGATATTTCACGCGGATTCACTTTGCTGGAGAAGCATATGGGGTTGAATGCCGGCCGTGCTTGGTTCCATCGCGCTGCGCTCGGCCACGCACCGACTCGAGACGACCTCGCCCTCCTGGAGCGCGCCTTGCCGAGAATCTCGACCGAGATGATCGCGGCTGCGCCGGGATAGGGGACGCACCAGTCAACTTCGCCGGCCATCGGGGCCAGCTCAACCGTCAGCAAATACAAAGTTTTTGACTTTGCCCTCGCGCAAAATGTCACCACGCAAAAAGGACGAACGTTCATGACGAAACAAGTCGAGCTCGACGCAATCGATCTCAAGATCCTTCGCGAGCTCCAGCGTGATGGCCGGATGACCAATGTCGATCTCGCCCAAAGGGTCGGCATCTCTGCGCCGCCGTGCCTCAGGCGCGTGCGCAAGCTCGAGGAAACCGGCGTCATCAAGGGCTATCACGCGCTCCTGAACGCACCGGCACTCGGCTTCGATCTCGTCGCTTTCTGTATGGTGGGTCTGAAGCGCCAGTCGGAAGCTGACCTGAAGGCTTTTGCCGCGGCAACGGCCGAATGGCAGATCGTCCGCCAAGCCTGGACAGTTTCCGGCGAAAGCGACTTTTTGCTGCATTGTGTCGCCGAGAATCTGACGGCTTTCCAGGATTTCGTCATCGAAGTGCTGACGGCCAACGAACGGGTAGACACGGTGCGCACGATGCTGACCATTCGCCAGGTCAAGGATATCGGCCTCGTTCAGATCTAAGGCCCGCCCATGAGCAAGCTTCCGCTTTCCGCCTTCATCATCTGCCAGAACGAAGAAGCCTACCTCGGCAATTGCATCGAGAGCCTCGAGCAATGCGCGGAAATCGTCATCGTCGATTCCGGTTCGACCGATGGCACGCCGGCACTCGTGCAGTCCTATATCGACAAGGGTTGGCCGATCCGCTTCCTGCATGAGCCCTGGCGAGGGTATGCCGGCCAGAAGCAGTTCGCCCTCGATCAGTGCACGCAGCCGTGGTGCCTCAACATCGATTCCGACGAGCGCCTGGACGAGCCACTGAAGGCGCTGCTGCCATCGCTGCTCGATGCACCGGCGGAGACGGTCGGCTGGCGCGTCGCCCGCAGGCCCTATCTGATCGGTTACGGCTACACGCCCGAACGGGTGCACGAGCGGCGGAACCTCCGGCTGATCCGCCAGGGCAGGGGACGCTACGACCTCAATCAGAAGGTCCATGAGGGGATCGTTCCGGACGGTGCCGTCAGTGCCGCACGCAAGGGAAGCCTGCTGCATTACCGGCCGCTGATCATCGACGAGCAGATCCTCAAGGAAAACAAATATTCGACGCTGAAGGCAGACCAGCAGTTTGCGGCCGGAAAGTCCGCGCGACCCTACAAGATGCTGTTCAGCCCACCGCTCTATTTCTACCGGCTCTATTTCCGCAATGGCCTTTGGCGCTGCGGCTTTCCGGGTTTCATCGAAGCGACGACGGGGGCGGTCTACGCCTTCCTGACCGCAGCCAAGATCTATCAGAGGCACGCGCTGAAGCGCCGTCCGAACCATGACGACATGGATCGGCGCCAGACCAGCCCGTGAGGTTCCCATGAAAATCATGCACTTTCATTTCGGCAAGGACGGCGGCGCAGAGCGCTTCTTCGTTCATCTGGTGAATGCGCTTGGCGAGCGCGGCGTCGAGCAGACCTCGGTCATCCGGCCCGGACGCATCTGGCGGAAGGATATCGAAGGTGCAACGCGCATCATCGAAAGCAATTTCCGCAACCTGTCGCTCGACCGGATCCTTTTGCCGATGAAGGTCAGCAGCATGGCGCGCCGCGAGAAGCCGGACGCGCTCTTTGCCTGGATGCCGCGCGCCAGCCGCCTCATGCCGAACTACAAGGGCTGCATCAAGATTTCCCGCCTCGGCGACTATCCGCTGCGTCTCGACTATTTCCGCAATACCGATTGTCTCGTCTGCAACACGCCCGGAATTGCCGAGCATGTGCGCAAGATCGGCTGGAAACGCGACGTCGAGGTGATCTCCAACTTCACCGGGACGGAACGCGTCGCGCCAGTCAGTCGCGCCACGCTCGACACGCCGGAGAATGTGCCGGTCGTCATGTCGATGGGGCGGTTCGTGCCGCGCAAGGGCTTCCACACGCTGATACAAGCCATCGCCAAGGTGCCGGACGCCTATCTCTGGCTGGTCGGCGACGGCGAGGAGCGGGAAAACCTCGAGAAGCTTGCGGCCGACCTCGGGGTGGCGAAGCGCGTACGCTTTGCCGGCTGGCAGAAGGATACGCGGCCTTTCCTCGCTGCCTCGGACATTTTCGTCATGGCCTCGAGCCATGAACCGCTCGGCAATGTCATCCTCGAGGCCTGGGCCCAGGGCACGCCGGTTGTCTCCAGCCGTTCGGAAGGGCCGCAATGGTTCATGCGCGACGGCGAGAACGGCTTGATGGTCGATATCGGCGATGCCGACGGTTTCGCGCAAGCGATCGACCGCATCGCGAGCGGCGCGTCACTGGGCGAACGCCTCGCCGAACGCGGCCACGAGACCTTGATGAACCAGTTCTCAAAACAGGCGATCACTGACGCCTACTTGAAGCTCTTCGCTTCAAAACGCTGAGCTAATTTCGCTCGCGCGGCTGCCACACGAATGGCAGCCGATCAGGAACGCATCAGCCGTTCGTAGACGGCGTTGATCGCACGGGCCTCGCCCTCGATCGCGAAGGAGGCGCAGGTCAGCCCCAGGCCGTTGGCGCCTGCCATCGTGCGGCGGCGATCATCGTCCATGAAGCCGGCAGTCGCTTCAACCATCGCCTGCAGATCGTTTGCCGCAATGACCGTACCGGTTTCCTGCTCGCCGACGACGACCAGTTCCGAAAACGCACCGACATCGGTCGCAATAACCGGCACACCGGTTGCCATGGCTTCGAGCGGCGTCAGGCCAAAACCTTCCCAGCGCTGCGGCGCGATGAAGAGATCAAGCGCGCGATACCAATCGGGAATGTTGGTGTGCTCGCCGACGAAACGGATGCGGTCCGTCAGCCCGGCCTTTGCGACCCGTTCCTTCAACTCGTTCTCGAACGCCACATGCGGGCCGGTCGCGCGCCCCGCGACGATGGCGCTCCAGCCCGGCCGGCAGGGGAGCAACGCGATCATGCTATCAACGAAGAGGTCGGTTCCCTTCTGCTTACGCACCCGTCCGAAGCAGCCGACATATTTCTGCGCCGGATCGAGCCCGAGCGCAGACTTGGCGGCGACTGTATCCGCCGGCGGCTGGAAGCGTTTCGTGTCGATGCCGTGCAGGATGACCGTGTTCGGCACTTCGAGATAGGCGGCGGTCTTGCCGCTCGTCGCGATCACCGCATCCATCCTGGAGATCAGGAACTTGCTCCAGCCAGTGTGGCGCCGCTGCGAAGCCGAGGTGAAGACGATCTTCAGCTTCATGCCGAGCAGATCGCGCAGCACGATCGCCGGCAGCATCTCGACGTTACGGCGTGCATGCCAGACCCGGCAGGGCCGACCATCCGGTGCGCTCCACAAGCGCAGGAGATCGCGGAATCGGATCGAGGGCAGGGTGTCCGGCAGCCCCGGGCCAAGCACGGCGACCTTTTCGCCAAGCGTGCGCTGGATCGGAACCAACTGGATAATGGTGGACGTCACGCCCGAGAGGCGGCGCTTGAAATTGGGAGCGATGACCTCGACGTTCCGGATATCGGCCACGAAAGCGCACTCCTTGCGCGAGCAACGATCGTCTTTTGGAAAGAGAGAAATGGGGCGAAGGGAGGCTTCGCCCCTGCCGGGGCTGATCAGCCCCAGTTGACCGCGAGAATTTCGTAGGCCTTGGAGCCGCCGGGGGCGTTCACTTCGATGGAATCGCCGACTTCCTTGCCGATCAGGGCGCGCGCGATCGGCGACGAGATCGAGATGCGGCCAGCCTTCACGTCGGCTTCCTGGTCGCCGACGATCTGATAGGTCTTTTCCTCTTCGGTGTCCTCGTCAACGAGCTTGACCTTGGCGCCGAATTTGATCTTGGAGCCGGACATCTTCGAGAGATCAATGACTTCCGCGCGGGCGATCAAGTCTTCGAGCTCAGTGACGCGGCCTTCGTTATGGCTCTGCGCCTCCTTGGCGGCATGGTATTCGGCATTTTCCGACAGGTCGCCATGTGCACGGGCTTCGGCAATCGCCTCGATGATTCGTGGTCGTTCTTCCTGCTGGCGCCAGCGCAGCTCCTCCTGCAGGTTGACGAATCCACCCTGTGTCATCGGCACTTTTTCGACCATTTCATTGTCCTTCATCAAGCACGAGGCGCCGCCCTTTGGGCGGCGCCAACGCAAAAGAAAACGGTCTCCGGCGCGTAAACACCGGAACCGTCCGAAACTTCGAACCTTCGTTATAGCAGAAACGGAAGCGCGAAAGCCAGATATTTCGCCACCATCCACCGAAGCCAACAAACCATCCGCAACTTGTAGACGAAGGAAACCGGTGGCAAGTTTTGCAGAAACAGCTTTACCTCAACTGCGGTTGAGGTCGTATCAGAACTGCTCCTGCAGAATATCACGAGGAAGCATGGCGCATGGATCTGGCCAAGGATCACCACATCAAGACAGGCCCGAACGCGGAGCCGCAAGCGGATGGCCGCTGGAGCGAACTGCTCCGGCCCGACTATCTGGCGGCAACGGTCACACTTTGCCTTGGGGTCGCACTCTTTGCGTTCAATGAATTTTTCATTTCGACGGCGCTACCGACGGCTGTCGCGCAGATCGGCGGCGCCACGCTGCTTTCCTGGGCGGTTACGCTCTATCTCGTCTTTGCGATTCTCGGCGGCGCGCTTGCTGCCAATCTGAAGGCGAGGTTCGGCGCACGTGGCACGCTGATTGCTGCCGCCGTCGTATTTGTCGCCGGAACCATGATCGCGACGACCGCGAGCAGCATGCCGCAGGTGCTTGCCGGACGGGTGTTCCAGGGATTCGGCGAAGGTATCATCGCCGCGGTCTGCTACGCACTGATCCCGGAACTCTTCCCGCCGCGGCTGGTGCCGAAGATCTTCGGAGCCGAAGCCATCGTCTGGGCAATGGCCGCCTTCGGCGGTCCGCTCGTCTCCGGATTCCTGACGGAGCATTGGTCCTGGCGGGCGGCCTTCGGCGTCAATATACCGGCAGCAGCAATCTTCGTGGTGCTCGTCCTCGCCATCGTCCCTGCACAGAAGATACCAGCCACGAAATCACGTCCGATTCCGCTCCTGCGGTTGGTCATCGTCGGAACCGGCATCCTGCTGATATCGGTATCGACCACGGCCAGAAGCGTCCCCTTGATGGTCGCGGCGCTGGCGACAGCGCTGACGATCCTCTGGGCGGTGGTCCAGACCGACCGGCGCGCAGAACATGCGATCCTGCCTGCCGGCGCTTTCGCGCTCGCGAAGCCGCTCGGCACCGGCCTTTGGGTGGTGCTGCTGATGCCGCTAGCGCAGGCATCCGGCTCGATCTACCTCATCTATGGCCTGCAGCATGTATGGAACTTCAGCCCGACGGCTGCCGGCTTTTCCGGCGCGCTTATGGCGATCTCCTGGAGCCTGACCGCAATTCTCGTTGCGAGCCTGCGCTCACATGATGTGCGCGTGAAGCTGATCCAGGCCGGGCCGGCACTTCTCAGCCTCGGACTGGCCGGCCTGACGATCGCGGTCGCCATCGACGAATTCCGCCTGGTCTTTCCGAGCCAGATCGCGATTGGCGCCGGCTTCGGCATCTCCTGGGGCACGCTCAGCCAGTTGATGATGGATGTGTCGCCGCATAAGGAACGCGACAAGACGTCAGCCTTTTTGCCGACGCTGCAATCGGCCGGCTACGCCATCGGTGCTGCAATCTGCGGGCTTACCGCAAATCTCCGCGGCTTTGACGAGAAGGCAAGCGTCGCGACGATGCATGGGGCGCTGTTCACCGTCTTCGTGGTCGCATCCGTGATATCGACGGCATCGCTCTATTTCGGCGTCAGAACCGTGCGGCTTGCAGCCAAACGATCGCGGCACGCTCAAGGAGGAGCAGCGCTCGGGGCGCTCGCCGTGCGTTCAGACAGATGACGTTCTACAGCGCCGCGCGTCTTATCAGACGCGCAAAGGTCGCTGTAGCACTTTGATTTTCTGCATGTCTTTGTCCTTAAATCGAGGTCGATTTAAGGAGACATGCAGTAGGCAGCCGCGTGGAGCGGCGTACCGACGTGACGGCGCCCAAGCAGCGCCCGTTGCTCGCCGCCGCGCCCGATCGACGGAACGATCGTCGCCAGCGGCCTGCGATTGCTGGAGAAAACTTCGACCTTCAGCGATCCATAGTCCGCGTCGCGGCCGATCTTGTCGGCGATGCGCTGACCATAATAGAGGGCCGAACCCTCGTCGAAATGGATGATGCCGTCCTCGTCGACGAAGTGCTCGTCGCCGCAATGCAGATCGAAGAAATAGAGTTGCACGATCTTGCCCCATATCGCGCCATGCCGGAGGTTTCTCCGATCCCGAAGTGCGCAGGCGTATAAGAGCATGGTGCGGAAGAATGCAGGCTGAACCGCTCGTTCATCGGGCATTCAGCCGGAGGTGCCGGACAAAGGTCGCGCCATACGGCATCCCACACGGACGATCGTTTCGCGGGGAGCGAAAACGGCGCGCGAGATTGTCGCGCGCCGCTCGTCGTATCAGGCCTTGAAATAGCTCTGCAGCGGACGCACTTCGAGGCTGCCGGCCTTCAGCGCCTTGATCGCATGGGCTGCCGCTTCCGCGCCGGCCATGGTGGTGTAGTAGGGCACCTTCTGCATCAGCGTCGCGCGGCGAAGCGACTTGGAGTCCGAGATCGCCTTGTTGCCGTCGGTCGTGTTGATGACGAGCTGGACGTGACGGTTGCGGATCGCGTCTTCGACGTGCGGCCGGCCTTCCTGGACCTTGTTGACCTTGGTGGCGGCAATGCCGTTTTCACCGAGGAAACGCGCGGTGCCGGCCGTGGCCATGACCTTGAAGCCGATATCGACGAGAATGCGGATCGCCGGAAGAACCCGGGTCTTGTCCTCGTCGCGCACCGAAACGAACACCGTTCCATCGCGCGGCAGGTCGACGCCGGCGCCGAGCTGCGACTTGGCGAAGGCCAGCGCATAGTCGGTGTCGAGACCGATGACTTCGCCGGTCGAGCGCATTTCCGGACCGAGCAGCGTGTCGACGCCGGGGAAGCGGGCGAAGGGGAAGACCGCTTCCTTCACCGCAATGTGCTTCAGGTTGCGCGGATCCGGCTTCTCGCCATAGGCGGCGATCGCGACGTCGAGCGTTTCGCCGGCCATCACGCGGGCTGCGATCTTGGCGATCGGCGCGCCGATCGTCTTCGCGACGAAGGGCACGGTACGCGATGCGCGCGGGTTGACTTCAAGCACGTAGATCGTGCCGTCCTTGATGGCGAACTGCACGTTCATCAGGCCGCCGACATTGAGCGCCTTGGCAAGCGCTGCCGTCTGGCGTTCGAGTTCGTCGACCATGGCCGTGTCGAGCGTATGCACCGGCAGCGAGCAGGCGCTGTCGCCCGAGTGGATGCCGGCTTCCTCGATGTGCTCCATGATGCCCGAGACGAAAACGTCCTTTCCGTCGCACAGGCAGTCGACGTCCACTTCCGTGGCATTCGTCAGATAGCTGTCGAACAGCAGCGGGTTCTTGCCGAGCAGCGTGTTGATCTGGCCGGTCTTGTCGTTCGGGTAGCGCTGCTTGATGTCTTCCGGAACCAGGCCCGGAACCGTGTCGAGCAGGTAGGACTGCAGCATGCTTTCCGAATGGATGATCTGCATGGCGCGGCCGCCAAGAACGTAGGACGGGCGCACGACCAGCGGGAAGCCAATCTCGGCAGCGACGAGGCGGGCCTGCTCGACCGAGTAGGCGATGCCGTTGCGCGGCTGGTTGAGGTCGAGCTTCATCAGCAACTTCTGGAAGCGGTCGCGGTCCTCGGCAAGGTCGATCATGTCGGGTGCTGTGCCGAGGATCGGGATACCGTTCTTTTCCAGCGCTTCGGCGAGCTTCAGCGGCGTCTGGCCGCCGAACTGCACGATGACGCCGACAAGTTCGCCCTTTTCCTGTTCGGCGCGCATGATCTCGATCACGTCTTCGGCCGTCAGCGGCTCGAAATAGAGGCGATCGGAGGTGTCGTAGTCGGTCGAAACCGTCTCCGGGTTGCAGTTGATCATGATCGCTTCGTAGCCGGCATCCTTCAGCGCGAAGGCCGCGTGGCAGCAGCAGTAGTCGAACTCGATGCCCTGGCCGATACGGTTCGGACCACCACCAAGGATAACGACCTTCTTGCGGTCGGAAACCCCAGCTTCCGACCGGGCGGCACCGACGAAGGGCGTTTCGTAGGTCGAGTACATGTAAGCGGTCGGCGAGGCGAATTCGGCGGCGCAGGTATCGATGCGCTTGTAGACCGGGCGAACATTCAGCGCGTTGCGCAGTTCGGCCACTTCCTTCGGGCGCTTGCCGCCGAGCGTGGCGAGGCGCGCATCGGAGAAGCCCATGGCCTTCAGCATGCGCAGGTTCTCGGCATCCTGGGGCAGGCCGTGCTCGCGGATGCGTGCCTCCATGTCGACGATCGCCTTGAACTGGGCGATGAACCACGGATCGATCTTGCTCGCCTCGTGAACATCCGCCTCGCTCATGCCGAGGCGGAGCGCCTGGGCGACCATACGCAGCCGGTCCGGCGTCGGCGTGCCGATCGCGGCGCGGATGGCGTTGCGGCCATCGCCGTTGTCGTCCATGTCGGGGATTTCGATTTCGTCGAGGCCGGTGAGGCCGGTCTCAAGGCCACGCAGCGCCTTCTGCAGCGATTCGGCAAAGGTGCGGCCGATCGCCATGACTTCGCCGACCGACTTCATCGCGGTGGTCAGGACCGGCGAGGCGCCCGGGAACTTCTCGAAGGCGAAGCGCGGGATTTTGGTGACGACGTAGTCGATCGAGGGCTCGAAGGAGGCCGGCGTCGCGCCGCCGGTGATGTCGTTGTCGAGTTCGTCCAGCGTGTAGCCGATGGCGAGCTTCGCCGCGATCTTTGCGATCGGGAAGCCGGTCGCCTTGGAGGCGAGCGCCGAGGAGCGCGATACGCGCGGGTTCATTTCGATGACGACGAGACGGCCGTCCTTCGGGTTGACGGCAAACTGCACGTTCGAGCCGCCGGTCTCGACGCCGATCTCGCGCAGAACCGCGATCGAGGCGTTGCGCATGATCTGGTATTCCTTGTCGGTCAGCGTCAGCGCCGGCGCGACGGTGATCGAATCACCGGTGTGCACGCCCATCGGGTCGATGTTTTCGATCGAGCAGATGATGATGCAGTTGTCCGCCGTGTCGCGGACCACTTCCATCTCGTATTCCTTCCAGCCGAGAACCGATTCTTCGATCAGCACTTCGGTGGTGGGCGACGCGTCGAGGCCACTGCCGACGATGTCGAAGAATTCCGTGCGGTTATAGGCGATACCGCCACCGGTGCCGCCGAGCGTGAAGGACGGGCGGATGATCGCGGGCAGGCCGACATCGTCGAGCGCCTGCGCGGCGATCGCCATCGCATGGTTCAGATAGCGCTGCTTGCGGTCGCCTTCACCGAGGTTCCACTGGTTCTCCAGCTCGTCGAGCGCCTTGTCGAGGTCCGGGCCGGACAGTCGGCCCTTCAGTTCGGCGCGCTCGGCCTCATGAACCTTGCGGTCGTGGTCCTTGATGTCGGTGGCGTTCGCCAGCCGCGACTTCGGCGTCTCCAGGCCGATCTTCGCCATCGCCTCGCGGAAGAGTGCACGGTCCTCGGCCTTGTCGATCGCGTCGGGCTTGGCGCCGATCATCTCGACATTGTAGCGGTCGAGAACACCCATGCGGCGCAGCGACAGTGCGGTGTTGAGCGCGGTCTGGCCGCCCATGGTCGGGAGCAGCGCATCCGGGCGCTCCTTGGCGATGATCTTGGCGACGACTTCCGGGGTGATCGGCTCGACATAGGTCGCGTCGGCGAGGCCCGGATCGGTCATGATCGTCGCCGGGTTGGAGTTGACGAGGATGACGCGGTAGCCTTCCTCCTTCAGCGCCTTACAGGCCTGGGTGCCGGAATAGTCGAATTCGCATGCCTGACCGATGACGATCGGCCCCGCGCCGATGATAAGAATGGACTTGATATCTTGGCGCTTCGGCATGGTCGGTCATCCGTTTCTAGCTGCGCGAAAAACCGGCCAAAGTGGGAGGTCACCGGCCGGGCACGCATTGATGGTCTTTTCAGGCTAGAAGCGGCTTATAGGCAAATGTATCTGCAAGCGAAACCCCGAAAATACCGGAATCGACAAGAAGCCGGCATATTTGCGCGTCCTCTGCTTTATCGCTCGCTCGGCGGCACTAAAACCGCGCCAAAGCGTTAGGCGCCGACGGCGCGCACTGGCGGCTTCGACCCGGACGAGCAGGTCGTGCGGATCGGGCAGGGGTTTGTGCACTTCTTCCACGACGAGGCGACCGATTCCTTCAAGCCGCAACGCCTTCACGAAGGCTCCGCCTCGTCCCGCTCTGCGGGTGGCTTAGGAGCGGCAAAGCGGCTTTACGTCAAGGAGAGCGGAGCAGACTTCAGCCGGCGGAGTTTTCGCTGCCGATATCCGTAGCGGGAGCTAGCAGCCGCAGCAAAAAGTTTGGCCAGATCGCGAACTTACGGGCGGCGATTGCGTTTTACAACGACGTTGGGCGCATCTTATAAAAGAGCAAACCGACAACGCCCTTTTTACAGAGGCTGGGAGGACAGATCATGGAATGGAAAGGCCGCCGCCAATCCGAAAACATCGAAGACCAGCGCGGCGCGAGCCCGGGTGGCGGCAATCCGTTCGGGCGCGGCGGTGGTTTCCGCATGCCGGGCGGCGGAGGCGGTATGCGGCGCGCCGGCGGCGGCATGAGCTTCGGAACGATCATCTTCCTCGTCATCCTCTACTTTATCCTCAAGGCCATGGGCATCGACATGCTGCAGGTGCTGGAAGGTGGCGGCGGTCAGGTACAGTTGCCCGGTTTCGAGCAGAGTGACGGCTCGCCGGCACCGCGCGGTTCGGCCCAGGAAGAGGAAATGAAGTCTTTCATGGCGACCGTGCTCGCCGAGACCGAGGATACCTGGAACGGCATTTTCCAGGCGAGCGGCAAACAGTACGAAGAGCCCAAGATGGTGCTCTTCCGCGGCCAGGTGCGCTCCGCCTGCGGCTTCGCGTCTGCCGCCTCCGGACCGTTCTATTGCCCGGGAGACCACAAGGTCTATCTCGACATGAGCTTCTTCGATGAACTCGCCCAGAAGTTCGATGCATCCGGCGACTTCGCCCAGGCCTATGTGGTTGCGCACGAGGTCGGCCACCACGTCCAGAACCTGATCGGCGTCTTGCCGAAATTCAACCAGATGCGCCAGTCGATGAGCGAAACCGAAGCCAATCAGATGTCGGTTCGTGTCGAACTGCAGGCCGATTGCTTCGCCGGCGTCTGGGGCAAATTTACCGAGCAGAAGGGCCTGCTCTCGCAAGGCGACCTCGAAGAGGCGCTGAACGCCGCCACCCAGATCGGCGACGACACGCTGCAGAAGCGGATGCAGGGCTACGTCGTTCCGGAGAGCTTCAACCACGGCACCTCCGAACAGCGCATGCGCTGGTTCAAGCGTGGCTTCGACAGCGGCAAGATGTCGGCCTGCGATACTTTCTCGGGCGCCGTCTAGCCGCTTCTATACAAGAAAACCGTCAGGGCCGGCACGATTGCCGGCCCTTTCGTTTGTCGGGTCAGCGTTCGCTGTCCATATGGGCGAGTTGGGCCTCGGGATAGCGGGCGCCCGCGGCGGCATCTTTCGGAACCGCCTGTTCGATCACCGCCAGATCGCCGGCACTGAGATCGACATCGCGCGACGCGAGGGCTTCCGCCAAGCGGTCGCGCCGGCGTGCACCGATCAACGGCACGATGTCCTTGCCCTGGGCGGCTACCCAGGCAATCGCGATCTGCGCCACCGAAACGCCCTTCTCTTCAGCGACCTGCCTCAGCGCTTCGACGAGGGCGAGGTTCTTGTCGATGTTGCCCTCCTGGAACCGCGGGCTCATGGCGCGGAAATCGCCCTTGCCGGCCGCGCCTTTCTGCCAGTGGCCACTGATCAGGCCGCGTGACAGCACGCCATAGGCGGTGACGCCGATACCGAGAGCGCGGCAGGTCGGCAGGATCTCGCTCTCTATGCCGCGTGAAATCAGCGAATACTCGATCTGCAGATCCGAGATCGGGTGGACGGCAGCGGCGCGGCGGATGGTCTCGGGCCCAACCTCGGAGAGGCCGATATGGCGGACATATCCAGCCTTCACCATGTCAGCGATCGCACCAATGGTATCTTCGATCGGAACGTCGGGATCGAGCCTTGAGGGACGATAGATGTCGATATGATCGACGCCAAGCCGCTGCAGCGTATAGGCGAGAAAGTTGCGAACCGCCTTCGGCCGGCAATCATAGCCAGCCCAGTTGCCCGCAGCATCGCGCAATGCGCCGAACTTCACACTCAACAGCGCCTTGTCGCGCCTACCGCCCTTCAGCGCCTCGCCGATCAGCATCTCGTTGTGGCCCATACCATAGAAGTCACCGGTATCGAGCAGCGTGATGCCGGCCTCCAGCGCGGCGTGGATGGTGGCGATGCTTTCGGCACGGTCGGCCGGGCCGTACATGCCGGACATGCCCATGCAGCCGAGTCCGAGCGCCGACACCGAGGGGCCGGTCTTTCCGAGTGAAACGTAATCCATTCTCGTTCTCCTTCGACATGGCCGAAATCCGCCGGCCGTTGATCGGTCTCTTGTTTACTTCCTTTGGCGTCGTGCGATAATCCGACCTCAATCGAACGACTTGTACGAAATTCCGCACAATGAACGACCTGCCGCTTGCAGATCTCGATGCCTTTACCGCCGTTGCCGCGACGCGCAGCTTCCGCGCCGCTGCCAAGAAGCGCGGCGTTTCCGCGTCGTCGCTGAGCGAGGCGCTGCGACGGCTCGAAGCCAAGCTGCAAGTGCGCCTGCTCAACCGCACGACCCGCAGCGTGACACTGACGGAGGCGGGCATGCGGTTGCTCGATCGGCTGACACCGGCGCTCGGCGAGATTGCCGGCGCGCTCGATCAGGTCAACGAAATGCGCGACAGCCCGGCGGGAACGCTGAAACTGAATGTCCCGACCATCGTTGCCCGCGAAATATTACCATCGATCGTCGGCCGCTTCCTGCGCGAGCATCCGGCAATCTCCTTGGAAGTGACGGCGGAAGATGGGTTCGTCGACGTTCTGGCGGCCGGATTCGACGCCGGCGTTCGCTATGAGGAACGGGTCGAGCGCGACATGATCGCCATACCGATCGGGCCAAGCCGGCAACGCTATGTCACCGCCGCGGCACCGGATTATCTCGCCAGGCACGGCGTGCCCCAACATCCACGCGATCTGCTTGACCATGGCTGTATTCGCCACCGTTTCGCCAGCGGCATTTCTCTTCCCTGGGAGTTCGGCGAAGGCGACGTGGCGCTGACGATCGCACCGCCTGCCGTTGTGACAGCCAATACGATCGACCTCGAGCTCGGCGCTGCCCTTGACGGGCTTGGCATCATCCGGACCTTCGAGGAATTCGTCGCCCCCGCGATTGCGGCAGGGCGGCTCGTGCCCATTCTTGAAGACTGGACGACGAGTTTTTCCGGACCGTTTCTGTACTATGCGAGCCGCAGGCATATGCCGACGCCGCTGCGCGCCTTCGTGGATTTCTTGAAGCTTGAACAGCGGCGGGACAACGGGTGAAGACGGCTGCACGTCACCCGTCACATCAACCATTGCGATAGTCCCATCAGATAATTTGAGACGTTCACGGATTGTTTCGCGCGAAATGATCCGTTACACCTAAATTGGTAGCGTTGTTCACGTTCTGTCCCGATTCCAGGGGCAGGCCGCCTGGGGGAGGGATCGCATGCGCGACGAGAAGTTTGTGCGACGCGGTCTGTTCCTCGTTTTTCTCATCCTGTTCCTCGATATCATCGGCATTGCGATCATCGTTCCGGTGCTGCCGACCTATCTGGAGGAACTGACCGGCTCCGATATCAGCGAAGCGGCAATCGACGGTGGTTGGCTGCTGCTCGTCTATGCGGCGATGCAGTTTCTCTTCGCCCCGCTGATCGGCAACCTCAGCGACCGATTCGGCCGCCGTCCGGTGCTGCTCGCATCGGTCTTCACCTTCGCACTCGACAATCTGATCTGTGCGCTCGCCACCAGCTATTGGATGCTGTTCATCGGCCGTGTGCTCGCCGGCATCAGCGGTGCAAGTTTCGGCACCGCATCGGCCTATATCGCCGACATCAGCCATGACGGAAACCGCGCCAAGAATTTTGGGCTGATCGGCATCGCCTTCGGGACCGGCTTCGCCCTCGGCCCGGTGCTTGGCGGTCTGCTCGGCGAATTGGGGCCACGCGTGCCGTTCTACGGTGCCGCGGCGCTCTCCTTCGTCAATTTCATTCTCGGCGTATTTCTGCTGCCCGAGACGCTGGATCGCGCCAATCGCCGTCGCTTCGAGTGGAAGCGCGCCAATCCGCTCGGCGCCCTCAAGCAGATGCGCAACTACCCAGGCATCGGCTGGGTTGGGCTCGTCTTCTTTCTCTTCTGGCTCGCCCACTCCGTCTATCCGGCGGTCTGGTCCTTCGTATCCAACTACCGCTATGGCTGGAGCGAGGGGCAGATCGGGCTATCTCTCGGTATCTTCGGCATCGGCGGCGCGTTCGTCATGGCCGTCATCCTGCCGCGCGTCGTGCCACGGCTTGGCGAGTGGCGGACGGCGGTGCTGGGACTGACCTTCACCACCCTTGGCGCCATTGGCTATGCCGGTGCCTGGCAGGGGTGGATGATCTATGCGGTGATCATCGCAACCGCGCTCGAAAGCCTCGCAGATCCGCCCTTGCGCAGTATCGCTGCCGCCCACGTGCCGCCATCGGCACAGGGAGAGCTTCAGGGCGCGCTGACCAGCATCGGCAGCATCACCACGATCATCGGCCCGCTGATCTTCACCCAGGCATTCGGCTATTTCACCAGCCCCAGCGCTCCCGTCGCCTTCGCCGGTGCGCCCTATGCGCTCGCGAGTTGCTTCCTCGTCGGCGCGCTCGTCGTGTTCCTGTTGAAGATACCCAGAAGCAGGGCGGTAGGACCGCAAGGGCTGGAGGAGGCTATCGAGCCGGCTGCGGCTGCGGTTGCAGCAGCGGAAGAGGCTGAAGGGATCGAACAGCCAAGAATGCACGGAAATTGATCAATTTTCGTGATCTATCGATGAAAGTTTGAGCAACCTCGCCCTTGCGGCTGGCTCTTTGCCCGGGGGTATTCTATCTCCGGTTTTCCTCCCTCCGACCTTTAGTTGCGGCCGAGGCCGCATCGACCGCCAGGAATCTGCCATGCTGACCGCGAATGCGAGCCCGAAGCCGTTGACGACCGACAACTCCTGGCGGATGCATTATCGCGCGAGCTTCTATCTCGGCGTGCCCTTTATCGGCGCCCAGCTCGCCCAGCTCGCGATCAACACGACGGACGTCCTGATGGTGGGCAAGCTCGGCGCCACCGAACTCGCGGCGATCATTCTTGCGACGCAGATGTATTTCACCGTCTATGTTTTCGGGAACGGCTTTGCCAACGCGGTGGTTCCGATGGCAGCCCAAGCCGTTGGTCGAGGCGACAAGGTTTCGGTGCGCCGCTCCGTGCGCATGGGCATGTGGGTCGTGCTGCTCTACGGGGTGCTGACGGCGCCGGTGCTCTGGATGGCCGAACCGATCCTGCTTTTCGCCGGTCAGCAACCCGAGGTCGCAGCCCTTGCAGGGGAATACATCCGCATCGCCCAGTGGGCGATCTTTCCCGGCCTGATTTTCATGGTGCTCAGAGCCTTCTTGAGCGGCCTCGAGCGGGCAGGAATCATTCTCTACGTGACGCTGGCGACTCTCGTACTCAATGCCGCTCTTTGTTACGTGCTGATCTTCGGCCATTTCGGCTTCCCGCAGCTCGGCATCTTCGGTGCAGCGGTAGCGGCGCTCGGCGTTGCGTTGCTCGGCGCGGCGCTGACGATCGGCTACATCAAGAGCAAGCCTGAGCTCAACCAGTACGAACTGTTCGTCCGATTCTGGCGGCCTGACTGGACGGCGTTCTGGGAGGTCGTGTCTCTCGGCATTCCGATCTCGCTGACGATCCTTGCCGAAGTGAGCCTCTTCACCGTCGCTTCGCTGCTGATGGGCACGATCGGCACGATTGAACTTGCCGCGCACGGCATCGCCCTGCAGTTCGCCTCACTCGCCTTCATGATCCCGCTCGGGCTCGCGCAAGCCGCCACGGTGCGTGTCGGCCTTGCCTACGGCCGAAACGACATGCTGGGCGTCCGGCGCGCGGCGGTTGCATCACTCGTGCTCGGTGCGGGCTTTGCCGTCGTCGGGAGCGCGATCTTTGCCCTGTTCCCGAGCCATCTCGCCGCCCTTTATCTCGACACCAACCGCCCGGATGCCGCGGCAGTACTGGCCTTCGCCGCGCCGCTCATCGTCATTGCCGGCGCCTTCCAGCTCGTCGACGGCATGCAGGCGATCGCCGCCGGCATGCTGCGCGGGTTGAAGGACACAAAGGTGCCGATGCTGCTGGCGTTGATCTCCTATTGGCCGATCGGCTTCGTCTGCGCCTGGGCCTTCGCCTTTCCGTTCAACTTCGGCGGCATGGGCGTCTGGTTCGGCTTCGTCCTCGGGCTCGCGGCAGCCGCCGTGCTTTTGAACTGGCGCTTCTTCCGGATGATCGGCGCGATTTCGACCACGCCCCCGAGGCACACCGCGATTTAGCGATAGGCTCCAGGCTGCGGGCAAAGAAAAAGCCGGACGGGCAGGGGATGCCGTCCGGCTTACAATGGCGACCGCCTCAGGGGAAGGGAACGGCGTCGCCTACTACCAAGCTTCGATTCCGAAGCCTCGAAACCGCTAAACGTTGAAACCGTCAAGCCGCTCCGAACCCTGGCGATCGCGCTGGAGGTCGCGTATCGTCCGGGCAAAATCGATCAAAAAAACGAAACTGATGACCGCTGCCGCGATCATGAACAGGGTGGCCATGACGCCCTCCATCAACGGAAGATCTTCTGGGTCACGAATTGCTCGCGCCGGGCACGGGACTCATTGCGAAGTCCATGTATCGTCGCAAACAGCATCGCGAAAAACATCGCCATCGAAAACAGAGCAAGTCCCATAGCCGTAATCCTTTCGCATCCTAAACGGCAGTACGTTCGAAAAGTTCCGTTGTTTACTGCGCTTACACTAGCGTTCCGCGTGTGAAGCACCGTTGAACATGGCATTCATTTAGCATTCATTCTTTCTGTCCCGCTGTTTCCCAGGGAACAGCTCTAGCCATCGGCACAACTCTTGCGATCCGTCGCCGTCCGTGACAAAAGGCTTCACCAAACGGAAACAGGTGCGATGACCACGGCATTTTATCCCGGCTCCTTCGATCCGATGACGAACGGCCACCTCGACGTACTCGTGCAGGCGCTGAATGTGGCGGCGAAGGTCATCGTCGCAATCGGCATCCACCCGGGGAAGGCGCCGCTGTTTACCTTTGACGAACGCGCCGAACTCATCCGTCGCTCGCTTCAGGAATTCCTGCCCGACCGGGTCGGCGATATCGACGTCGTCGCCTTCGACAATCTGGTCGTCGACGCGGCGCGCGAGCGCGGCGCGAAACTGCTTGTGCGCGGGCTTCGCGACGGCACGGACCTCGACTACGAGATGCAGATGGCCGGCATGAACCGGCAGATGGCCCCCGACATCCAGACGCTATTCTTGCCCGCAGGCACGGCATCGCGGCCCATTACGGCCACATTGGTCCGCCAGATCGCCGCCATGGGCGGTGACGTCAGCGCCTTCGTGCCCGCGGCAGTTTACCAAGCACTGCAGGCCAAACGCCGCGCTTGAGGCGCGGCCCTCTTTACACCACGCAGGGAGAAACCATGAAAATCCTCCACCTCGCTTTTGCCGGCGCCCTTGCGCTTGCCTCCTGGACGGGAACGGCGATCGCACAATCGGCCGACAACTTCATCACGATCACGCTCAAGGATGGGCCGGTCGTCGTTGAACTGCGTCCGGACATTGCCCCGAAGCATGTCGAGCAGATCAAGGCGCTTGCCGCCGCCGGCGAGTATGACAACGTTGCCTTCCATCGCGTAATCAAGGGCTTCATGGCCCAGACCGGCGACGTGCAGTATGGCGATATGGAAAACGGCTACCAGCCACAGGCTGCCGGCACCGGCGGCTCGTCGAAGCCGGATCTGCCGGCCGAGTTCTCCGACGTTCCGTTCGAACGCGGCACGGTCGGCATGGCGCGCTCGCAGGATCCGAACAGCGCCAACTCGCAGTTCTTCATCATGTTCGCACCGGGCGACTTCCTGAACGGCCAATACACGGTCGTCGGCAAGGTCGTTTCGGGTATGGAGAACGTCGACAAGATCAAGCTCGGCGACGATGCCAACAACGGCTCCGTCACCGATCCCGACCGCATGATCAACGTCAAGGTCGGCAAGTAAAGTCAACAGAAGGAGAAAACCCATGGCCGAGATCAAGGATCCGGAAAACACGATCATCATGGAGACCACCAAGGGCAAGATCGTCATCGAGCTTCTGCCTGACGTCGCTCCGGGTCATGTCGCCCGCATCAAGGAACTGGCTCGCGAAGGTGCCTATGACGGCGTGGTATTCCACCGCGTGATCGAGGACTTCATGGCGCAGACCGGCGACGTTCAGTACGGCAAGACCGGCGGCGAGCACTTCAACCCGGCGCGTGCCGGCATGGGCGGCTCCTCCAAGCCGGATCTGAAGGCCGAATTCTCGAACGTCAGCCACGTTCGCGGCACCTGCTCGATGGCCCGCAGCCAGATGCCGAACTCGGCAAACTCGCAGTTCTTCATCTGCTTCACCGATGCCCCCTGGCTCAACAAGCAGTACTCCGTTTGGGGCCAGGTCATCGAAGGCATGGACAATGTCGACAAGATCAAGCGCGGCGAACCGGTGCGCGATCCCGACTCGATCGTCACGATGCGGGTTGCCGCAGACGCCTGATTTGCGCTAATGCACGGACCCGCCCCGGTCGCCAACTGCGCCGGGGCGGGTTTGCTTTTGTCTGAAGATAAAAATGCGCGTAGACCTGTTCGACTTCGACCTTCCGGAAACCTCGATTGCGCTTCGGCCCGCAAGCCCGCGCGACAGCGCCCGCATGCTTGTCGTTCGCCCTGATGGCGCGGAAGTTCTGTCCGACAAGGGTGTGCTCGATCTGCCGTCGTTCCTCAGGGAAGGCGACGCACTGGTCTTCAACGACACCAAGGTGATCCCGGCGCAACTGGAAGGCATCCGCCGCCGCGGCGAGGAGATCACCACACCGGTTTCGCTGACGCTGCACATGCGCACGGCACCCGATTGCTGGAAGGCTTTTGCCCGCCCGGCGCGGCGCCTCAAGGTCGGCGACCGCATCGCCTTCGGCCATGGCGGTTCGAGTTGCCTGCTGGGCACACTCGACGCGACGGTCGAGGAAAAGGGCGATGCCGGCGAGGTGACGCTGCGCTTCGACCTCTCGGGCCCGTCGCTCGACGAGGCGATCATGGCGGTCGGCCACATTCCCCTGCCGCCCTACATCGCCTCCAAGCGCGCCGAGGACGCCCAGGATCGCGCCGATTACCAGACGATGTATGCCCGGGAGGAGGGCGCCGTAGCCGCGCCCACCGCCGGACTGCACTTCACCGACCGTCTCTTCACCAAGCTCGACGAGGCCGGCATCGAACGGCATTTTGTGACGCTGCATGTCGGGGCGGGCACGTTCCTGCCGGTCAAGGCCGACGACACCGACGACCATGTGATGCACCAGGAGATCGGCCACGTCGACGCCCGCACCGCCGAGCGGCTGAACGCCGTGAAGGCGAGGGGTGGCCGCATCGTCTGCGTCGGCACGACTTCGCTCCGGCTGATCGAAAGCGCGACCTCGGCAGAGGGTATCGTCAAGCCGTGGTCCGGGCCGACCGGCATCTTCATCACGCCCGGCTACCGCTTTCGCGCCGTCGACATGCTGATGACCAATTTCCATCTGCCGAAATCGACGCTGTTCATGCTGGTTTCGGCCTTCTCAGGCCTGGAAACTATGCGCGCGGCTTACGCACATGCGATCGAAACCGGCTACCGCTTCTATTCCTATGGCGACGCCAGCCTGCTTTTCCGGAAAGACTAGATGACCGAGACCTTCCAGTTCAAGCTTCACAAGACCGACGGCAAGGCCCGTCGCGGCGAAGTGTCCATGCCGCGCGGCACGATCCGCACGCCGGCCTTCATGCCGGTTGGCACGGTCGGCACGGTCAAGGCGATGTATCTCGACCAGGTGAAGGATCTCGGCGCCGACATCATTCTCGGCAATACCTACCACCTGATGCTACGCCCCGGCGCCGAGCGCGTCGCACGGCTCGGCGGTCTGCACGGCCTGATCCGTTGGCAGGGACCGATCCTCACAGACAGCGGCGGCTTCCAGGTCATGTCGCTTGCGGGCCTTCGCAAGCTCGACGAGCAGGGCGTCACTTTCAAGAGCCATGTCGACGGCGCGCTCTTCCACATGTCGCCGGAACGCTCGATCGAGATCCAGGGCCTGCTCGACAGCGATATCCAGATGCAGCTCGACGAATGCGTGGCGCTGCCGGCCGAGCCCAAGGAAATCGAGCGCGCGATGGAAATGTCGCTGCGCTGGGCAGAGCGTTGCAAGGTGGCCTTCGGCGACCAGCCAGGCAAGGCGATGTTCGGTATCGTGCAGGGCGGCGACATTCCAAAGCTGCGCGAACGCTCGGCCGAGGCGCTGAAGGGGCTCGATCTCAAGGGCTACGCTGTCGGCGGTCTGGCCGTCGGCGAGCCGCAGGAAGTGATGCTGCGCATGCTCGACATTACCTGCCCGATCATGCCGGTGGACAAGCCGCGTTACCTCATGGGGGTCGGCACGCCCGATGATATCCTGCGGTCGGTGGCCGAGGGCATCGACATGTTCGACTGCGTGATGCCGACCCGCTCGGGGCGCCATGGCCTCGCGTTCACGCGTCATGGCCGCATCAACCTGCGCAATGCGCGGCACGCCGAAGACATGCGCCCACTCGACGAAGAATCCTCGTGCCCGGCGGCGCGCGACTATTCGCGCGCCTATCTGCATCACTTGATCCGTTCGAACGAGTCGCTCGGCGGCATGCTCTTGAGCTGGAATAACCTGGCCTATTACCAGGAGCTCATGGCCGGCATCCGTCTGGCGATCGACGAAGGTCGCTTCGCCGACTTCATGGCGGAAACCCAGGAAACCTGGCGGCGAGGGGACCTTCCGCCGGTCTGACGGTTGGAGGACGCTTGGCGCTTTGTGCAGGGCCTAGATCGCCGGCCCCGGTGCTGCCTGCAGCATCATGACGCCGTTGATCTTGTAGCTCCCGTCCGGTTGCTTCACCAGTTGGTAGATTGCCGTCCAGTCCTTGCCATCAGGGGCCGAGATCAACACCTCCTGCAGGACCTGATCGCCGACGACCTTCGACCGGCCAAAGGCGAAGTTGCCGGGCCGGTAGACGGGCCGGTAGCCGCGCTTGACCATGTCGAAAAAGGCGGCCTTGTCCGGAAACTTGCCGCGGATCTCGGGTGAGGCGAAGGAATAGGCGGTTTCTGCATCATCATGCAGAAAGGCCGCGATCTGCTCCTGAATGATCGCGCGTGCGGTATCGACAGGTTCATCGGCGCGAGAGGCACATGCAGTGAAAAGTTGGGTCGTCAGTCCGAGGGCAATGGCAAAGGTCCTGAACATCGCGTTCTCTCCATCCAAGCCAGCTAAGATGAGCATAGGATGGCCGAGCGCTTTGGAAATGGTCGTGCCCGCCAGGCATGCGCCATTCAATCCAAATTCCGTTCGGTATTTACAATGAAAATCAATTGATTAAAAAGCATTTCGAATAATATACTTTATATATCATAAGTTGGTGATATGCAGCATTGGCTGATCGGGCAGGGCTGCCCGATCACCAAAATGGCGTTGGAAGTGGCGCAAGCTTTAAGGCCTCAGGTCGTCGGCTTCTGCACTATGCTGCCGATATCGGCGGGTCTTGCGGAAGTCGATGCCGTTTTCATAGCGGCGCGCCGCAATGGCTGGCGTGAACACGCTGTGCGTCACACCCGGTGGCCATGCGGTTTCCTTCTATCGCGCTCTCGGCTTTCAGCATGCGGGAAAGGTGGCGACTGAGTTCGGGTCTGCTGAGCGCCTCACCAAGAAACTGGAATGACAGCAACGCAGAGCAGCCCGCCGCCAGGCATTCTGCAAACCACCGGCGAGGGTGGCGTTCGCGCTTTTCAGAATCAGGAAACTCGGATTCTATCCGCGATGGGTCGGAAACTGATGGAGCCTGAATTGCTTCTTGTCCTCATCGTTGGTCTTGTTGCCGGGGTCATTAGTGGCATCATCGGGACGGGATCCTCGATCATGCTTTTGCCAATCTTGACGTACGTCTATGGCCCGAAGGAAGCGATCCCGATCATGGCGGTGGCGGCGGTGATGGCAAATGTCTCGCGCATTCTTGTATGGTCGCGCTCCGTCGATTGGCGCGCGGTTGCGGCCTATGCAGCAACCGGGATACCGGCGGCGGCATTGGGCGCGCGGACCATGCTTGTTCTGCCTCCACACGTGGTGGATGCAACCATTGGAATTTTCTTCCTGGCCATGATCCCGATGCGTCGACGGTGTGCCGCATATTTGCGGCAACTGAGCTTGCGGCACCTGGCCTTTGCCGGAGCCATCATCGGCTTCCTGACGGGTATCGTTGTTTCTACCGGCCCCATATCCGTTCCGGTGTTCCTGGGGTATGGATTGACGAAGGGGAGCTTCATTGGCACCGAAGCCGCAGCCTCGCTGACGATCTACATCACCAAGACGCTCACATTCCAGAGTTTCGGCGCGCTGCCGTTTGCCACGCTGGCAAAGGGATTGACGGTCGGCGGATCGTTGATGGTTGGTTCGCTGCTGGCCAAGCCGTTTCTTCTTCGCCTCACACCTGAAACGTTCAGGCACGTTATGGACGCGCTTTTGCTTGGCACGGGCGCAAGCCTGCTATGGGGCGCCGCAAGCTGAAATCTCCCAGGTCATCAAAACCCCGGGGAGAGTGACATTCCAACCTTGCAGGATCAGGACACTTTAACTTTGCGGTGTGAGTTCACGCCGAACTGCGACTTGCGAGTGCAACGCTAACCGACACGTCGCATTTGCGCGAGCAGTTTCTTGCGGAAGACTTCCGCGGGCGTTCGATAGCCGAGGCACTTTCGGGGCGTCGAGTTAAGCCGATCGCAAATGTCCTTCAGGTCACCGTCGGTGATCGATAGAGGATCCACCTCTCTCGAAAGCCATTTGCGAGCACGGCGATTGGTGTTCTCAACGGTGCCTTTTTGCCACGGCGACTGCGGGTCGCAGAACCATGTCTGCGTTCCGATGCCAGCCTGGAGATACGGCCATTCGCTGAATTCGGTGCCACGGTCAAAGGTAATCGACCGGCGGGCGAGATGGGGCAGGGACTGCAGCGCCTGGATCAGCCCGTCCATGATCGGCTTCGATTGCCGGTCGTTGTTGCGCAGGAAGACCGCAAAGCGACTGACTCGCTCGACCAGCGACGTCACATTGGCCTTGCCGAACTTCTTGCGAAACTGAATGAGATCGCACTCCCAATGACCGAACTGCTTGCGCTCGGCGACCGCGTCAGGACGATGGAGAATGTTGAGTTCCGGGCTGAAACGGCGGCCGTAGCGCCGCCTGGCATGCCGCGGTCGACGTCTCGCGCGACGTTCCGGCAGATGCCGCCACAGCTTGATGGCAAGGCCGTCTGCGGAATAGGCGAATTTGTAGATCGTCTCGTAGCTGACGGAAATCGGATGACGCTCAAGCCGCATGCGGCCGGCGATCTGCTGCGGCGACCAGCCATGCATGATCCGCTCGATCACCGATCGGCGCACATGCGCAAACCGAGCAAGCTTGCGCAGCTTGGCTCTGCGCTCACGCGCCATCTCGTTGGCCGTGACACAGTAGTAGCCGCTGAGCTCCGGCATTTGCACATCGTCGAAAGCATTGCGGCTGAGTTCCCGGAAAATCGTCGAGCGATGCCGCCCAAGCTTCTCGGCGATCACAGTGGCACTCAGGCCAGCCGCTCGCCACCGGGCGATCCTACGACGTTCATCCATATCGATTTGGGAGTAGGTGCGTCTCATGAGCCATTCCTTGCGAGTGACAACCCATTGGTATCTATCGCAAGTCGCACTTCATCCTTGAACCCACCCGGCTACACACAATGTCACAGCTAATTAAAGATGGGACAAAGTAATCAACTTAGAAACGCGACGCCATCCTAATCATTATTACTTCGTTTGCAAGTTGCTATATTTGCAAAGTACGGAGACGCAAGCCGCCGTCCGGGTG